>Ga0182024_10011836_pt1 | contig 17409 bp, 13 predicted proteins | sample P32metaG_FD_120480 | JGI IMG/M metagenome (GOLD analysis project Ga0182024, IMG submission 120480) | Permafrost microbial communities from Stordalen Mire, Sweden - P3-2 metaG (Illumina Assembly) | ecosystem: Environmental > Terrestrial > Soil > Wetlands > Permafrost | place: Sweden: Stordalen...
CGGGCAACCGGATGCAGCTCATGCCGTTTGCCCAGATCGCGACCCGCATCGGCGGCGCGATCACCGTGACGACGGTGCTGATCATCTTGACACAGATCGGCTAGCGTTTCTCGCGCCGATTGGGTTGTGACCTCGGTTCGGCAACAATCGGTGCCGCCGTGGCGAATGGTCGCCGCTTCTGGTCACAAGCGGCCATGACGCGGTCAAAACATGATGTCTGCTTTACCCCGAAAAGCAGACGATGCGTTGCATTGCGGCGAATGTCCGCTTTGGGCCCCAGAAACGGACATCGCCCTAGGAAAGAAACTAAAGCGGTGCCACAAGCGGCAAGAGAAGATAGCTGGATTGATTGCCGCCCGCGTGAATTGAGTTGATCCCGCCAAATACATCGCGTGGACGATCGACAGGATCGTTGTGAAGGAAAATTCCTGAACCCTTCATAAGGCCTTCCTCGCCAGGACGTTCAAAGTCCTTGCCACCAACAGTTAGGGCAATCCGATAACCAGCAGGAACAACGATTGAGGTCGGCCAGATCTCGACATCGACGTCATATATCTCGGCTGGTAAAACTGGTTGGCGTCCGTCGTGCAGATGGAACGGCTTATACGGGCGGGAGCGTTCCAAGTCGGTCTTGCGATGTGATACGCGCAACCAGCCCTGTGAGACCGGAGCCTTTGGATCATTGGCGCCGACGAAAGTAACTTCATTGCCGGTCGGATCAAACACGCGCAGCGTAACGAACAGATCCATGTCGGTCGTTGATGTAGAGACAAACAGTTTGGCTGCAACTGGCCCGGTAAATTCCGTGTCGATGTCGAATGGCGCGCCGCTCAGCGTCAAGCCAGGACCAAGCGCATCATAGTCCATCTTATGCGCGACCGCGGGCGCATCCTTACACAGTATGCCAGCTTCGGGGTTCAGGTAATATCGCGTCCATTGCGTTCGAGCGAGCGGCCATTCGTTTTCGTTGCGCCGAATTGGACCGCGTGGATCGCGGATGGTGAGGATTAACGGCGGCTGCCGGTCCCAGCCATTGTTCTCGCCCTTGAGGAAATAATCGAAAAAACGTTTCTGAAGGGCCACGGCATCGGGCAGATACATCGAGGCGAAATGCGTGTCCGTGTGCATTTCTAGCCATTTTTGCCGCGAGGCCACACGTTCGAACGCCTCGATGTTGCCTCGCATATGTAGACCAAGACCTCCCCAGTTGCCCGCCGATAGAACAGGTACTTCGATGCGTTCGGCGATAGGCGTGCGCGCCGTGAAGTAAGCGTCGTCGAACGGGTGCTCCAGGCCAGCCTTATAGACATTCGCTAGATTACCGGACAGAAGCTCCGGTCCGATTGGATCTCCAGTCGATGCGGCGCCGGTGAAGCGGTCGCGATAAGGCGTGCTGGCATTACCGTTCTGATTTGTGGCGATCTGGGAATCCCACAGCAGCTTCAGGAAGAACGACGAATAAATGCCGCCATGGCGGTAGAAATCGCGATAATGGTCGAACATACCCTCCCAGGGGATAATCGCCGCGAGGTGGGGCGGCTGTAATGCCGCAACCTGCCACTGCTTAATCGCAAGATACGAAACACCGAGCAGCCCGACTTTGCCGTTAGACCATGACTGCGTCCCGGCCCATTCAATCGCATCGTAATATTCGCGCGTCTGCAGCGGCGCCATCATTTCATAGAAGCCTGGCGACTTACCGGTGCCGCGTGCATCGACCACGACCACCGCGTAGCCGGCGGGGACCCAGCGCTCGGGATCAGGCACTTCCCAGGTCAAGTATTTGCCGGTCGAACCGTCGCGTACCACCTCCGGGTGGTCTCGCAAAACGATGTCCCAGTAGCGTTTGAAATCTACCGCAACATCAGAATCCTTACCGTAGGGCGTGAACACCACAATCGGCGGGACAGCGCCTTCTTGTTTCGGTCGGAAGACATTGCAATAAACGATGTGCCCATCGGCCAACGGTATTGGGACGTCCTTTTCTATTAGAATTCCATTATCGCTGATGACAGTAATGTCTTCGCTAGATGCCCCCATAATCGCTCATCTCCGCTCTTCCCGTGAGTTCGTTCCGTGAACATACCGGAGGTGGAGGAACCGGCAAATCTGAATTCGGGTCCGCTCTGGGTCATTCGCGTCGTTTCGGGCGCTCTCACCCAATGTCCGCTCTTCCCCCGATAGCGACCAAACCGGTGACCCGCCAGGACGGTCGTGCACACGGTTCGATACACCGATATGGCTCCGGATCGATTCAAGGATTTCTGGAAGGACTGAAACCAAACGCGGCGGAAAAACTGACCACTGTCGGTTTCGCACCGATGCGGCAGCGAAATGTCCAAAGTTGGAGAGAACCGGAGATGCTCGGGGCTCGTTTGATACGATGACCCGTGCCAGAAGTCGGGCGGCCAAGCTTGCTATGGTGCACAAGTTGCATCTTACAAACGGGACTGGCTCGCGCCTCCGCAGTGAACCTATCGGAACCCCGTTGCAACCAATACTGTGGCGAATTGCCCTTGTGCGTTGGGACCACGATATGGATATTTAACCGGCATCGATCATTAACCGCACTTTTCGGGTGATAGCACATCCATGAACGCGAACGGCTATGATTACATTATCGTGGGTGCCGGCACCGCCGGCTGCGTGCTTGCAAACCGGCTGAGCGAGGACGACGCGGCGACGGTGCTGCTGCTCGAGGCGGGGCCGCGCGACCGCAATCCGCTGATCTCGATCCCGCTCGGGCTCGGCAAGCTGCACGAATACAAGCTGTACGATTGGGGCTACGAAACCGAAGCGGAGCCCAATCTCAACAATCGCCGCATCGACGCCATGCGCGGCAAGGTACTGGGCGGGTCGTCATCCATCAATGTGATGGCGTTCACACGCGGAAATCGCGGCGACTATGATCGCTGGGCACAAAAAGGAGCACGCGGCTGGTCGTATGCGGATGTGCTGCCCTACTTCAGGAAGTCTGAAACGTTTGAAGGCGGCGAAGATACCTGGCGCGGCGGCTCAGGGCCGCTTGGCGTCGAATTTTCCAAAACCATCGATCCGGTTTTCCCGGCCTGGGTCGAGGCCGGCGAAGCCATGGGTTTTCCGGCCAGCGCGGACTACAATGGCGAGACTCAGGAAGGGTTTGGTCGCGGTCAATACAGCGTCCGGGACGGGCGCCGCTCTTCATCCTCGCGCGCCTATCTGCGGCCGGCGCGCAACCGCAGCAATTTGACGGTTGTGACCGGTGTGCATGTGACGCGCTTGCTGATGGAGGGGGCGCGCGCCGCCGGCGTTGAATACGTCAAGGCGAGCGGCGACGTCATTCGTGCTGATGCGACAAGCGAAGTGATTGTCTCGGCCGGTACGTTCAATTCGCCGCAGCTCCTGATGCTGTCCGGCATCGGACCGGCGGCTCATCTGCGTGAACATGGCATCGATACCATCATCGATCTGCCGGTCGGCGGAAATCTGCAGGACCATCTCGGTGCATATATGGGCTACGCCCGTAAGAGCCCGGGCTGGTTTCACCACCAAATGCGCTTCGACCGTATGGCTGTGAACATGATTCGCGCCTACTTCTTTGGCACCGGACCCGGCACAGTAATCCCCAGCGGCCTGCAGGCTTTCATCAAGACGCGGCCGGAACTGGCGGTCCCTGACGTCGAGTTCATGTTTCGCGGTGCATCGTTTACGCCATATCTCTGGTTTCCGCTCATCCGCCCCGCCGGTGGGGACGCCATCGGCATCCGGCCGACTATTTTGCATCCCGACAGCCGCGGCAAACTATTGCTCCGTTCGGCAGACCCATTTGCGCCGCCGCGCATATGTTACAACTTCCTCAGTGCGCCCAACGACCTGCCAACCTTGCGGCAGGGTTTTAAGATCGCGCGCGAAATCATGTACCAGACGCCGCTCGATCCCTATCGTGGCGCCGAGATCAATCCCGGCGATCAGGTCAGGACCGATGCCGAGATCGACAATTGGCTCAAGAATACGATGATCACGGCGCACCATCCCTGTGGCACCTGCCAGATGGGCGCAACACCCGACACGGTGCTCGATCCGCAAATGCGCGTGCGTGGCACCGAGCGGCTGCGCGTCGTCGATGCCTCGGCCATGCCGGATCTGGTCTCGGCACACATCAATGCTTGCGTCCTGATGATGGCGGAAAAGGCATCCGACATGATCCGTGGGCGCGACACATTGTCCCCCGCGCTGGACGCGTGAATACGTGCTCGGCTGCCGCGCATCATAGAAGTTCTCATCCTGGAAGCCAGCGCATGCCAGCCTGTCGCGGAATTCCGATATTGGCCTGTCTCCAGTTCGCGCGCCCGGCGTCTTCGTATACGCGCAGGAAGTCGGACGCAGCGGTAATGGGTGTCTTGGGCGCTCCATGACAAAGCAAATTGAAGAATGGGTTACCGTTGCCGTCACGATAGACTTGAGCGCAGGCTCAGCTTGCACGGTCAGCGTTCATGGCCGCGACATCGCGATCTACAACGTCGACGGCCAATATTACGCGACGGACGACGTCTGCACGCACGCCTACGCGCGGCTCAGTCTCGGCTTTTTGGAGGGGCACGAAATCGAATGTCCGCTTCATTTCGGGCGCTTTGACATTCGAACGGGGAAGGGGCTTTGCGCGCCAATCGAATCCGAGCTTCGCACCTATAAGTTGCGCACAGAAGGTGACAAGATCCAACTCCTGGTCGACGGCACATTTGCTTGAGCGTTTCGCGTGCGCGTTTGTCGGAAAGCCCGCTCACGATCGTTATGGGGGCCAACTGCCGCGCGAGACCTTGTGTACAAGAATCCGGACAACGTGTATTCTTCGTGTCCTGGGGTAAAAAGCGCGCGCGGCCTGCGTGCTCTCGACTCATAAATTTAGCGACGGAGACCTCGATGTATATCAGAAACGCGTGGTATCCAGCAGGATGGTCAAAGGATCTCACCAGCGAGCCCGTGGCGCGCAAAATGCTCGACGAGCCGATTGTGCTGTTCCGCACGTCCAACGGACAATTGGTCGCGCTCGAGGATCGATGCTGCCATCGTGCCGCGCCACTTTCGCTGGGCAAAGTCGTCGGCGAGCATCTGCAGTGCGGCTACCATGGCCTGAAATTCGACAGCGACGGGCGTTGCGTCGAGGTGCCGGGACAAAAGGCCATTCCTCCGGGCTCCACGGTGCGTAGCTATGTCGTCCACGAAAAGTGGCGGATGGCTTGGATCTGGATGGGCGATGCGGCCCGTGCCGATGTGTTAAAGATTCCAAACCTGCCGTGGCTCGACGATCCGGCGTGGACGCTGGCGCCCGGCTATCTCCACGTCGCTGCCAACTATCAATTGATCATAGATAACTTGATCGATTTCACGCACCTTGTCTATCTGCATGCGAGAACGCTGGCGGGAGACCCGCGCGAGGCCACGCTGCCGGTGAAAACCGAACGAACGGACGACGGCGTCCACGTCAGCCGTTGGCTCATGGATGTAAAGCCGCCGCCGCTCTTTGCGCGTGCCGGCAACTTCACCGAGAACGTCGACCGCTGGCAGCTTGTGACCTGGAAGCCGCCGAGTGTTGTGTATTTTGATATCGGCTGCGCCAAGGCCGGCACCGGCGCGCCCCAGGGCGATCGCAGCCAGGGTATCTCGATCTGGACGAATCATCTGCTGGTTCCGGAGAGCGATACATCCACGCATTATTTCTTCGGTTATACGCGCAACTTCTGCATCCACGACGCGCAGATGACCAAGCTGTTGTTCGACGGGTCGGTGATGACCTATCTGGAGGACAAGGCCATGCTCGAGGTGCAGCAGCTGAAACTGCAGGCGGGCGCGCTCGAACGCATGATCGATCTCAACATGGACGCAGGCGCGCTGCAGTTTCGCCGCATCTTGAGCCGGCTGATCGACGCCGATGCCGCCAAGCCCGTGGCAAGAGTCGCGCAGGGCCGCTGATGGAATACGGAGGGAGGGGACCCATGTTCTTGAAGTTCCGGAGCTACGCGAAGCATGTCGGCGTCCTGTGCGTCCTGGCGTTGACGCATACGACAGCGTTCGCCCAGCAAAAGGAATTCGACGGCACCAAGATCGTAGTCAATGGTTTTGGTGGCAACCTGGATGACGTACTTGTCGAAAACGTCAGCAAAGTGCTGAAAGACAAATATGGCATCACCGTCGAAATCGTGCCGGGTTCGATGGCCTCGGCGTTTGCCAAGGCCATGACCTCGCGCTCCAGTCCTGCGTTCGATGTCCTCATAACAGATGACATTACGCTGCGTTCGGCCAAGGACGCCGGCCTGATCGAGTCAGTAACGGCCGACGAAGTTCCCAACATGGCGCAGCTCTATCCCAATTTCATTTCGCTCGGCGGCTACGGCCTGCCGTTCTTCGCCTCGGTCACCGCCTTGGCCTATAACAAGGATCATGTGAAGAATCCGCCGCAGTCGCTGGGCGATCTCGCCAACCCGGAATTCAAGGGTCGCGTCGGGATATTCAATCTTGAAAGCATCGGCGGCGTCGGCAATCTGATCTCGTTGGCGAACGCCAATGGCGGCAGCCTCAACGACCTCGGTCCCGGCTTCGCCAAATTCAAGGAGATCGGGCCGAACCTGGCGACGTCGACATCGTCGCCGGTCGAACTGTACAATCTGCTGCAGCGCGGTGAGATCTGGGTGTCTTCGTTTTGGAGCGGGCGCATCAACGCGCTCATCGACCAGGGAGTGCCGCTTGGCATCGTTGTGCCCAAGGAGGGACTGATCGGCAATTTGGATTTTGCCAGCCTCGTCAAGGGCACGAAATCGCGTGGCGCTGCGCTGAAATTTATGGATCAGATCATCTCAGCCCAGACATCGCTCGCAATTGCACGCTCGGTGTATTTCGGACCGACCAACAAAACCGTCACCTTGTCGCCGGACATCGAGAAGCGGGTGTTGCCGTATGGCGAGAAGATGATAGCGAGCATGCCCGTCGTGGACTGGACCGTGGTTGCGGCCAATCGTGGAAGCTGGATCGAGCGCTGGAATCGCGACATGCGCTGACTGCGCAACCGGCTTTCCAGTGAAAGCAGGTTGAGGCGTGCGCCGGCGATTTGCGATGTCTGCGGTTGAGGGGACAATGAAAGGCTTCACAACACGATTTGCGTGGAGTCGTGACCTTTATCTCCTTGGACTTCTCACCCCGGCGGTAGCCGCCGTAACGCTGATCCTCTCGGTCCCGATCGTCTGGCTGGTTCGGATCAGCCTCTATCCCCAGAACCTACCCTATGGTCTGAGCGGCTGGTCTGCGGCCCACTACATCAAGGCGCTAACGGACAGCCTCTATTTCGGATCGCTGGCGCGCACCACGCTCTACAGCGTAATTGTCACAGTGGGCACGGCGATCGTCAGCTTTCCGCTTGGCTACGCTGCCGCGCGCGGCCGCCTGCGCCGCTGGAAGATGTTCTTCATCGTGTTGCCGCTGGCGCTTAGCCTGGTGGTCAATATCTTCGGCTGGATCATGATACTTGGCCAGAACGGTCTATTGAATTCGGTGCTGATGGGCGTCCACCTTCTCGATCAGCCGAAGCAATTCCTGTTCGGCGTCGGCACCGTCCTGCTCGTTCTGGGCCACACTTATGTGCCGTTCCAAATTCTCTCGATAATGAGCGTCGTGACGCAGATCGATCCGATGCTTGAGGAAGCATCGGCGAGCCTTCGCGGCAATCGCTGGACGACGTTCCGACGCGTCATAATACCTCTCGCCCGACCCGGGATCGCGGCGGGCTCGACTATCGTTTTCATCTTGACGGTTTCATCGTTCATAATTCCGGAATTGATCGGCGGCGCCTCCGTGCAGATGTATGCCGTGCTGGTTTTCCAGCAGATGATGACTGTTCTAAATTGGCCCTTTGGCGCGGCGCTGTCGCTTATTCTGCTTGCAGTCGCGCTCGGCTTTGCTCGTCTCTTCCAAGCTGCGGCGCGCGCCAACGAGGAACTAAACAGTGCCGTGGCAAAGTAGCAAGCTCGCGCTCTTGGCTTGGGCGCTGTTCCAGGTGATCGCCTATTTCGTGCTGGCGTTGCCATCATTGGTCATTATCGGCGCTTCGTTCGACTCCAGCAGCGTATTCAGTTTTCCGCCCCACGGGCTGACGCTCGCCTGGTATGCAAGGGCCCTTGCGACACCCGCTTTCACCGCTAGCTTTGTGTTGAGCGTGGAGCTGGCAACGTTGGCTACGGCCCTCTCGCTCCTCCTCGGGACGCCGGCCGCCTATGCGCTGCAACGATACCGCCTGCCCGGCCTGCAGGTGGTGCAGACACTGTTGCTCTCTCCGATCGTCATTCCCGCGATCGTGCTGGGCATCGGACTGCTCATGTTCTGCAATTTGGTTGGTCTCGGACAAGGCTTGGCCGGATTGCTGCTCGGCCACTTCGTCATCACGCTGCCGTACGTCATTCGCACCCTCATTTCGAGCTTCAGCTTGTTTGACGTGGTACTTGAAGAGGCTGCGCAAAGCCTGCGGGCAACGCGCTTCGTTGTCTGGTTCCGTGTGATTATCCCCAGTATCGTACCCGGGTTGCTTTCCGCGGGCATTTTTGCGTTCGTCACGTCGTTCGGCAACGTCGCATTGTCGATTTTTCTGGTCAGCAGCGACGCAGCTACTCTGCCGGTGCAGATGTTTCTGTCGGTTGAACATTCAAGCGACCCGACGCTCGCCGCTGTCGCGTCGGTCGTGATATTTATAACGGGCGCCGTGGTCCTGACCGTCGACCGGCTCGCGGGTCTACAGAGATTGGTATAGATCGCGCAATGGCGTCCATGTCGCAGAAGTTCGCCGTCGCACTGATCGAAGTGGCTAAGAGCTATGGCGACGTTGCCGCCCTTGCAAAGTTCTCTCTTGAAGTTCAGCGCGGCGAGCTGGTCTGCCTGCTGGGACCGAGTGGCTGTGGCAAGACGACGACGCTGCGACTGATCGCCGGTTTCGCCAAACCAAGCTATGGCCGGGTATTCATCGAAGGAACCGATGTCACGGCGAAGCCGCCGCATGTCCGCGACATCGGGATCGTGTTTCAGCATCACGCATTGTTTCCGCACCTCTCAGTCTTTGAGAATGTCGAGTTCGGTTTACGCAACGTAGGCGCGAAGAAAACGGAGCGGATGAGTCGGGTAACCGAGATGCTGGCGACCGTTCGCCTCTCCGGATTAGCCGAGCGGTATCCGCGCGAACTGTCCGGGGGCCAGCAGCAGCGCGTCGCATTGGCGCGCGCGCTGGTGCTGCGGCCGGCGGTTCTGCTCCTCGATGAGCCATTCTCCAGCTTGGATGCGCAATTGCGAATCCACATGCGGGACGAGGTGCGATCGCTGGTCCATCAATTGAAGACGACCACGATCCTTGTCACCCATGACCAGGAGGAAGCGCTCGCTATTTCGGATCGCATTGTCGTCATGAACAAGGGCTGCATAGAACAGGTCGGCGTCCCATCTGAAATCTACGACGTGCCTAACAGCCGCTTCGTCGCCGAATTCATTGGCAGATGTAACCTGCTGCCCTGCAACGCAACCGGGCGCGAGCGGGCGGTGATAATCGGAGACAATCAGGCGCTGTCGATTTCAAACCAGCCGACCGCCCAGCGTGGGGTCGTCGCCATCCGTCCGGAACATCTGACAGTGGCCGATGGTTCGGCCCTCAACCGGCTTCGTGTGGAGGTAGTTCAATTCATCTATCTCGGCGCGCGGACACATCTCCGCGTCAAGATGCAAGACCAGAATATGCTCGTCGACCTGCCCAGCGTTCAGGCGAAAGGTCTGACGATCGGCGACCAGTTCGACCTCAGCGTCGATTCCAAATTTGCGCGTTTCTTATCTTGAAGAGCGCTGCAACGACGGTGTGTGAGCTTTCCACCTTGGCATGGAAAAATCGCCTCATTATGGTTTATCATCGGGAAGCAACCTCGTACCCGCGCTGATTTACAGGGCTGTCATGGACTATTTCATTACGAAGAAGATCGCGGAGGATGACCGCAGTGAAGCGCGACTGCAGGACATTGCCGGCCCGTTCCCGACAGTGACGCGTTTGATTGAAGCTGTTGACACGCTACTGAACCGCTACTCGAGAGAATTTGCGTCAAAACGATTCGTATTTTGGATCCAGGAAACCGCCACGCGGCATAATCTGATCCTCGAGGAGCTACCGCCGGACCGGGCGCGGTGGTGATCGCAGGCTGAAAGGGGTGCGGCGCTGCATCCAATCAGGCCGCCACAACATTGCCCAAGTATCACTCGGCGTTTAGCGCTTCCACCGACCAGCCGACCACATTGCCGAGTCCGACGGAGGTCACCTGCGCGCCGTCCATGAACCAGATCGCGAGATCGCTGCCGCTGTCGCGCCACAGAATGTCGCTGTTGCCGTCGCCGTTGTAATCGCCGGTTTGAACAACGACCCAACTCGGAATAACGCCGAAGTGCACGGTCGATTGCACGGCCAGCACGTCGTTCAGGAACCATACTCCCACGTGTTCGGTATTGTTGTCGCGCCACAGCAGATCGACATAGCCGTCGCCGTTGAAATCGCCGACGCCGACCAGTTGCCAATTGCTTGGCAGCGTGCCAATGCCGTTGGATTGGATCAGCGTTCCGGCTCCGGTCACCTTCCAGACCGCGATATTGCCGGAGGTGTCTCGCCAGATGATGCCGCCATTGGCATCCGACCCGATGATGGTCCAACTGGGCGGCACATTGCCCAGCATCACCGTCGAGGTGGCCCTGTTTCCGTTCATGAACCAGACCGCGACGTCCCCGGCCGTGTTGCGCCACAGGATATCACCCTTGCCATCGCCGTTCATGTCGCCGGTGCCGTATACCGTCCAGTCATTTGACACGTAACCGACAGGTGCAGTCGACAATATCGCCATCCCATCCATGAACCACATGTAGAGGTTGCCGGTGGTGTCGCGCCAGAGAATGTCGACGCAACTGTCGCCGTTGAAGTCGCGCTGGCCAATGATCGCGTAGGTGGCCGCCGATACGGTAGCGACGGTCCCGCTTACGGGCGGCGCACTGCCGTGCATGAGCCACAGCGCAACGGTACCGCCGCTGTTTTCGAACAGGATGTCGCTCTTGTAGCTGTCGTCGAAGTCGTGCGTGGTGGCGAGTGACTTGGGGTACGGCCACGCCGTGACCAGATTGGCCACGTTCACGGTGCCAAGGCCGGTGGCGAAGTCCCAGCCTGTCGTCGCCTTGTAGGCCGGCGCATAGGCGTTGTTTAATGTCGAGAGCACACCATAGTTGCCGCCGGGATCATAGCAGTCGTAAGGGCCGCTGCAGGGCGCGTTGTTGTCGCCGAGGGTCACGTCATAGAAGATGCACGGGCTACCGATGCCGGCGACAGTGCTCGAATTGCAATTACTGTTGCCGGGAGCGCCATATTCGCTGTTGGCGAGCTCGTACAATCGGTAGTTTGGTAGGCCCTGCGGTCCAACACCCGCATTCTGGTTGATGAGCGCCTGGATGCCGGCCCAAATCGGCGTCGCGAACGACGTTCCACCGCCGCCACTCCAGTTGTCAGGAGCGCCCGTACACGGCTTTCCTGATAGGTTGTTGGGATCCGAAAAGCACACGACCAGATAATGATTCCATACGCCGTCGGCGGCGAACATCGACACGTCGGGAATATCGCGCACGCCGTCTTTCCTGCAGACCGGTGAATCCATATGCGCTTTGCCAGGAGGGCTTCGGCCATCCCGCACAAGAACCGCTGACCACCTGGGGACTAGAAGATGAGGGGGTCCCGGTCGCGCAGCCGCTTGGACCCCCACCGCCACCGATGATGGGGAAGTATTTCACCGGGGCGGTACTACAGAAGCCGGTGCCGTAAGTGGTGCTAGCGCCATTGTAAGTCGCGATCAGTTCACTGGCGCACGTGTCGTTCCATGGGATTTCCGGGATGTAAGACTTGGCCGAACCATAGGTCGCGGTGTTGCTGGAATTCCAGTAGGTGCTGGCCGCAGGTCCGCCAAATTTAGCACTGTACACGTCGGAAAAATCGGTGCCCCCGACCGCGACGTTGTATTGCGTCGAAGCGTAGCCTCCAACCGTAATGCCATACAGCGCGACCGTATCTTGATTGGGGAAGGAATCGCATTCCGCCGCATCGGAGTCGCCGGCCGCTACATAGATCGATGCTCCCTCGGCAACGCCCTGCTGATAGACCGAACTGAAAGCCATGTTGGCAGCCGAACCGAGGAGAGTTTCGCAGACGCCGTAACTCACACTCATGATGGCAGGCGGAGGGTTGCTGCTCACTAAATTCTGCAGGGCAATGAGGATCCCGTTGGTGAAATTGGGCGTCAAGGGGGTCCCGGAATCACCACAGGCCGCCACGACGATCGAGGCGCCCGGGGCGGCGGCGCTGGCCCATTCGGCGTCGAGAGTTGCTTCATAGTCATTGACGGTCCCGGGATAGCTGCAATTGGTGGGCCCCGACGGCGGCGGCGGCTCGATTTCGCTGAACGTCACACCAGGATAGCTTGAAAACGGGATACCGAAAACCGAACGAAATGTGGTCCAATCGCTTAGACTGTATATGTAGCTGTTTTCGATCACGTAGATCGTTTGACCTTGCCCGGTTATGCCCGCCGCGAACAACGGGTTGAAGTTGTAGATCGTTGCCAAGTCGGCGGGCGTTATCAGCTCGCAAGTGCCGATAAAGCAGCCGCCGCCGGCGCTATATTGCGCTTTCTGTTGGGCTTGCTTGGCGGCGGTATGAAGCGGCTTCGCCTTGAAGTCATGCAGCGATACGACGCCGGCGACCACAGGTGCGAGCGCTGCCGGAATCTGCGGATCGCTGATGTTGGCGACGTGGGCCGTACCGTTCACGTCGAGATTATGGATCTCGGCGTGGAAAGCGGCACGGACCGCTCCCGCCGTACCGGAAAAGTCGATCACCATCCCGCTTGGATAGACCGCGTTGACGGCGAAGCCGTGCTGCGCGAGCCAGCCGGTGACGGCGGCAATGTCCGAGATCGCCGGACTGAAGCGTGCGCCGAATTCAGCAACACCCAGCCAATGATGGAAGTTCGGCGATTTCGGATCGTGAAGCTGATCGATCAGTGTGACGAGGGCCTGCTCCTGCGCCGCCGGGCGGCGCAGTTGCAACTGCAAATGCTCCATCGGCAGGCCGTCGGCGACGATGCCCCGGTCATTGGTCGGGTTGCGTGCCTCAGGTCGCGTGTTGCCCCCGAGCACGGCCAAGTCGAGGTCGTTGATCGATTGCGTGACCAGTGGCTGCGCCGAGCCTGAAAATGTTTGCGCAAACGCGCAAGACGACATGAACAGGCCAAGCCATAGGATCGCGAAGAGGTATACCATGCCGCGATAAATCGGGCACAGAACCAGCGCATGATTTCTCATGGATGCTCCCGGCATGACCAGCAGCGAGGAAAACGTATGCGGAGCCGTTAATTCTCCATTATATCGGTTGTGAGGAGGAAGCAACTGGTGGTTGCTGCAGGGCAATCGGGTGACCAAGACCGTGGTCGGTAGCGAATGACCCGAAAGAGGACGCGTGGTATAGCAGACACCTGCTTTTTGACCGCGTCGATCACGACGGCCGATAAACTCCGGCGGCGTGGACGGTTACTGCTTCGACTGCGCTCCGGCCCGCCCGCCCAACCGCTTCAACTCAAATTTGGCGGCGAAGAATTCGATGAAACCATGCGGGCAGTGATCTGCCGCGGATTGGAACGGCGGCCGGGCATCCGCGTACGCCCCCTTCTCAATCCGGTAAGCGCCGATATGGAAATCGGCCATGATCGCAGCCAATAGCCTTGGCCCATCTTTGCTCAATTTCTTGGTTCGATGAACCTTGGTGAGACAGCGAGCTGCAACTTTTCGCGCCATGCTAGGCCGGTTCACTCGCCGCTTGCGCCTGCTTCACTTAGATGATCTCAATATGCTCTCGACGCCCGGTGGCCATGATGCCGCGCAATTCTGCAGACGCCGAAATCGATTATTTCATCAGCCGCCGCGGCAGCGCTGCTGCTGTTGCGCAGGAGGTGGCGCAAGTCATCCAAGCCGAAGGCTACACATTGCTCGTTCAGGACTACGACATTCCGCATGGCGCCAACTTCGTCGCTGCCATGCACGATGCTTTGATGAGATGCCGTCACCTCATCGTGCTGCTGACCAACGACTACACCGCCTCTAGTTTCACGATGATGGAGGTCACGAACTTCTTGGCGGCGGCGGGCCGCTCGGCGGACGAACGCCGACTTATCGTGCTGCGTATCGATAACTGCGAACCGGAGGGAATTCTGGCTGGTTGCGTATTTGCCGATCTCGTCGGAATCGATGATCCCGTCGAACGCAGGTCCCGCATCCTTGCCGCTGCGGAAGGGCGCTCGACCGCGGCGCCGCGGCGCCACAAGTTTTTTGAGAATGTGCCGCCGCACGATGACAAATTTACCGGCCGCGATGACTATCTCAGTAAAATCCATCGGCTGCTCAATGGGGCGGACAATCCTGAGACCCGCAACCACGTTGCGCTATACGGCCTCGGCGGTACCGGCAAATCCTCGCTCGCAGCGGAATATGCTCACCGCTATGCCAAGAACTACGCGGGTGCATGGTGGGCGTCAGGGGAGCAGCGGACGCTTTTGCTTTCAAGCCTTGCGTCGCTCGGCGGCAAACTCGATCCTCGGCTGGTGAACGTCTCCGATCACGAGACAGCGGCTAAAGCCGGACTCGCTCGGCTCGCAGGCCTCGTTACTCCGTTTCTATTGATCTACGATAATGTCGAAACGCCCGAAGCGGTGCGCGACCTGCTGCCATCGGTCGGTGTGCGCATACTCATGACCACGCAATGGTCGGACTGGGCCGGCCGTGCGGCGGAGGTAAGGCTTGATTCGTTGCGTGAGGATGCGGCCGCGCATTTCCTGCAAGAGCGTGCCGGCCGGACCGACGCACCGGGCGCGCTTCATCTGGCTCAGGCGCTAGGTTGCTTACCGCTTGCACTCGATCATGCCGGTGCATATTGCCGTTTGGCTGGGCTGAGCTTTGAAGACTATCAAAGAAAAATCGACGCGCGCATCACTCGGCCTCCTAAGGGCTATCCTAAGAGCGTAGCGCGTACCTTCAGCATGGCCATTGAAAAGGCCGCGGCAGAAACGCCGCAAGCTGAAACTTTACTTGGCATTTTTGCGTTTCTTGCGCCGGAGGGCATCCCGATCGATCTGTTAACCGAAAATGTCATGCAGGAGGATGATCGGAGCGAAGCGCTGGCAAGCTTGGCTGCCGTTTCACTCATCGAGCACCACACATTGGACGATGGCGCACCAGCAGTGATGCTCCATCGGCTGGTTCAGGCGGCGATGCGTGCGCAGCTCGCAACAGACGCGGCCGCAGCGGACGTTCTTGAAAAGGTAGCGCACTGCCTTACGGCGGCTGTGCCGGAAGGAGCCTATGACGAGCCGTTGCATTGGCCAAGTTGCGCGCGGCTGCTTCCCCATGTGCTTGCATTCCGTGAGCATGCCAGCGCCGCGGCTCTGCAGAATGGAAACCTCGCCCTGCTTTGCGACCGCATGGGAGAATTTTTGTATGCGCGTGCCTCGCTTGATCCGGCTAAGATTTTTTTTCGTCAAGCGATCGATGTAGGACGAGTGGCCTTTGGACCACGTGATCTGGCAGTCGCCAAGGCGATGAATAATCTTGCCATCGTGTTGCACGACATGAACCCTACTGGTGAAGCGGAATCCTTGCTTCGCGAAGCGTTGGACATTGAGCGCGAGTGCGTGGGCGTCGCACACCCGAGCTATGCACGCACGCTTACCGGTCTGGCGCAGGTCCTCGGCGACCGTGGACGTTCGGATGAAGCGGAGGCGTCGTTGCGCGAGGCGATTATGCTGGGAGAGACAGCGCTCGGGCGCGCGCACCGGGACGTCGCCTTGCGGCTCAGCAATCTGGCAACGCTGTTGCAAAGCAAAGGTCAAAATCGAGAAGCTGAGGCGTTGCTGCGAGAGTCGATCCAATCGGGAGAAACATCACTGGGCCGCCGGCATCCGCAAGTCGTCGTGCGGCTCAACAATCTCGCCCTTCTGCTGCAAAGCGAGGATTGCGCGAGTGAAGCGGAAAAGCTCTACAAAGAGGCAATTAACGGCGCGGAGGAAAGTCTCGGAGCAGATCACGTCTATGTAGCGACATGTCTGCAAAATCTGGCAAACCTGCTTCGCGATACTGACCGGGCGAACGAGGCCGAGCCGCTTTATATGCGGGCGATCGCAATCCTGGTGCAGAACCTAGGCCCCGATCACATCTTTACCGGTCGGGCTCGAACCAATTGTGCAAAGCTTTTGCGCGCGACCGGGCGCGTAAGTGAGGCGCGCGAGCACGCGCAAGCGGCTCTCGCGGTGCACTCAAAAGCTCTCGGCGAAAGCCATCGGTGGACGCAGGATTCGAAGAAGACCCTCGAGGCCTGCCTCAGCGAAATGGGACAACAGCCCGCCGCCGACGTGCCACCAAGTTCTATTTCGGCGGCCAATCGGGGGGTGTGAAGGGTTCGCTGTACGAAACGTCATTACATGACTTAAGATAATCTCGGCGGTCTTTACCCTTTAGTGCTTTTTCATTTGCTGCTGCATTGCATGCCGCCGCCTTTTTACGCTTTTGGGCGCGGGTTTCTCGCGGAGCTGCAGACTTGCCGCACGAGAAACAGGTACCGAACGTGGGTGCGCCTCCTTGAACCTGTGCATTCGCCGCTGGGCTTTCCAACGCAATCCAAGCGTACAATGCAATGAACAGTAAACATAATTTCATGAGCCGCTCCAACGTTTGATCGCGTATTTCGCTGAACCCCCACCTTTGATTATAGCTGAAGCCATTCTGAATTCCAGCGGGCGTCCCCAGGCCACCGCGAACAGCGTGTCGACCACCCTGGTGACGCGTGGGTCCCATCAGCGAAACTTGTTCACGCCGCACCGCCCGCCGGCAGTATTTCATTGTCAGGGACGATATCGCCGCCAGTCGGCTTGTCCCTGTTCTTGAAGAGTACAATCCGGGAGACCTCGATGAACTGCACGCTATCTATCTTGGGCAGGGTGGGCTCTTGCCGATTCGGATCCGTGTCTTTCTGGAGTTTCTGGCCGAGCGGATCAAAATCAGCGACGCCTAGCCGGCTAAGGACGCGTAATCAACACCTCCCGCCAAATGGCGAAGAGTGTTGCCCGTGTGTCCGGTACGGCCTGTCACCTATATCGCAGGCCGCTCATCAATCGCTTATGGCAATGGCGAGACCAAAACAGGTTAGGACTGTACCGCTGAAGCTATCAGAGGTGGTCCCATTTCCTGAGACAGCCGGCTAAGGTGGATTCGCCGATGCAGAGGACGGACCACCATGAGGACGCGGAGACGGTTTTCGGCTGAGTTCAAAGCCAAGGTCGCGCTTGAGGC
>Ga0182024_10011837_pt1 | contig 17407 bp, 7 predicted proteins | sample P32metaG_FD_120480 | JGI IMG/M metagenome (GOLD analysis project Ga0182024, IMG submission 120480) | Permafrost microbial communities from Stordalen Mire, Sweden - P3-2 metaG (Illumina Assembly) | ecosystem: Environmental > Terrestrial > Soil > Wetlands > Permafrost | place: Sweden: Stordalen...
ACCGGCATCTTGGCCACGGGCGAGGACAACGGAATCGTCAACCCGAACACCGTGGGCAGCCCCTATCCCTGCCCGCAGAACGACCCATCCAAGTTCCCGGACCCGGCTTATTGGGGCTGGAGCAACGGCATCCTGGACACCGAGGATTTCGACCAGACCGGGGTGCTCGACCAGGCCAACAACTATTACACCTATACGGTCACCGTCGATCCGGCCGACCAGACCGAGGGGGTGAACAACAATTTCCAGGAGCTGAACCTGGACCTGACCAAGTTCATACCCATCGGCGACACGACCCTCATGAGCACGGTGGCCGGCTCGCCCACCTTCTACACCAACATCAGCCGGGTGCGCATCTGGATCGACGGGGCCACATCGTCCCAGGGCTCCATGACCATCGAATCGATACAGTTCGTGGGCAACAAGTGGCAGGTGCGCGCCGATCCCAACCTGATCGACTCCGCGACCGGGGCCTCGGTGACGGCCAACGACATCACCAGCGTGTTCCAGGTGCAGGCCATCAACTCAAGCTCCGCCGTCTCCCAGACCGCCAATTCGAACTATGTGCCCGACCTGGATTTCTACACCGTGGATTCGACCCACAGCTCCCAACTTGAGCAGGCGCTTGAGCTGCAGTACGCGGTGACCGCCGCGGATATGGACCCGGTCACGGGCAGGCCCTGGTACCAGGCCCGCCGCATCCTGTCCACGGGCACCCCGGTCGATTTCGGGCAGTACCAGAACATGCGCGTGGACGTGTTCAAGCCGCCGTACACGCTCAACGGGCCGTCCCTGCCCGACCTGTCGGGTGAGACCCTGGTCGTGCGCCTGGCCGCCGACGACCAGGATTATTTCGAATATTCCATAGCGCTGGACAGGATAGGCCCAAAGGGCTGGCAAACCGTGGTCCTGGTCCTCAACGGCTCCGACGGCGCGCGCACCCAGGTCGGGACGCCCTACCTCCGTGAGATCAACTACGTGGCCTTGAGCATCAGGACCGTCCAGCCCAACGCCAATTACCGCATCCACACGCCCCTGAACCAGGAATCGGTCTGGATCAACAACCTGCGCGTGACCGATCCGATCACCCGCCAAGGCTCGGCCCAGCGTTTCGCGGTCAACTACAGCCTGATGGGCGGCCAGGTGGTGGTGAACCAGACCTACCACGACGTCGATTCCGACTTCATACAGATCGACCAGCAGGACAACGCGCCCGCCCAGCACACCGTCAACCAGGACGTCAACGCCCAGATCAACGTGATCCCCTGGCTGCCGGCCTCGGTCGATTACGCGACGGACCAGATTTTCACCGACGGCCAGAACGGCGCGGACCCTTTCTACAGCCAGAACTTCACGGACCCGAACCAGAGCGACGACAAGACCAGGGCGGGCGTCGGGTTCAACAGGGTACCGGGCCTGAGCGTGGCCGCGAACGGCTCGGTCCAGCACGTGCGGCAGGTCTTTTTGCCGACCTATATCCAGACCGAGCGGACCCTGACGGGCAACCCGGCCATCAACCCGGACGACACCCAGAACATCACCCACGAAGGCCTGAACCTCGCCTACCAGATGCCCGCCGGGCTGCCCCTGCTGGACAACGACCTGCTCAAGGCGGAGGCCGATCTCGACTCGACCTCGCAGAAGTTCGACCAGGCCCAATCGGTCACGGGCACCACCCAGTTCGAGGACACCGCCACCCAGACCCGCACCATCAAGGCAAGCTACAGCGGAACCTACAACTGGGGCCGCTGGGTCAGCCTCGCGCCCTCCTACAGCTTTTCCGAGGTCGAGGCCGAGGGCGACATCGTGAACCCGGGCGTGATCGCCGGGCAGGGAACCCCCTATTACACCCTCGACGCTTACGGCCGCGTGGCCTCCTACACGCCCCAGCAGCGCGTCATCACGCCCGTCCTGGCCGTCCAAGTGGCGAATCTTGGGCCCGTGCAGAACACCAAATTGGTCTACAATTACACCCAGACCATGGACTACGTGCAGAACCAGATGACGACCCCCGGCGGCCTCAATTTCACCACCAGCCTGGACCTGGCGTCCCTGGGCCCGGCCTACCGGGACGTCCCCGGCCTGGACCTGAGCCAGGCTTGGCAGGACAGCTCCGTGATCAACGACAATGTCACGGTGCGCGGGGGAATGGAGAGCTATGCGTTGGAGAAATGGGTGCAGGGCAACTCCACTTTTGAGCAGCAATTCGGACAGAGCATCGCCGCCAACAACGGGCCGGCTTTGGTGCCCAACATCGACCTGGAGTCGAGGGCGCCCTTCTACGAGTCGGTCTGGGCTCCGCGGATAAGCCTCGGAGGCCGGGACGGGTTCCAAGGGGGGCCCCTCGGCATCGAGGACCTGGCCTCGAGCGCGAGCCGCTCAAGCACCACCACCCTCAACACCCACTTCAACCTGACGATCTTTCCGGGCTGGAACGGGGCGTTCACCCCGAGGGTGAGCGTCACCGACGCGCGCACCATGTTCGAGCCGGAGTCGGTCACGGAGAACAAGCAGTGGAGCTACGGCTCGGGCATCATGTTCCTGGAGCCGCGCATCCCTTTCAGCGACTACTTCAAACCCGAGAACCTGACTTTCGACGGCAGCTACAGCATCGCCCAGAATTGGGTCGACGACCTCGAGTCGGAGCCCTACCTCAGCAGCGACGCGACCGCCTACAACCTCAGGGCCCAGCTGCCCATGAAGCCGAACGACGAGACCACCTTGACGCTCAGCCTGGCCACCACCTACAGCGGCACCACGGCCTACAACTTCGTCAACGGCCAGAGCACCCCGGCCAGCGAATCGGACAACGTCAGCCTCAGCCCGAGCCTGGAGCTGGTCTACCTGCTCCACATGGTCAAGCCGATCCGCTTGCCCAACTTCTGGCCCTTTTACGGCAGGGAAATGCGCCTCGACCAGGCCCTGCGCCTGGACAATACCCTGTCCGCCACGCTGAACACGGCCAGCCAGAACGCCACCCTGGCCACGCTGGAGAACACGGAGTCGGACCTGTATACTTTGACCGACGCGGTGAGCTACAACGTCCTCGAGAACGTGAAGATGAACTTCTCGATCGAGCAGGACTACATGATCGATCCCTACGCCAGCCAAGCCATCAACCAGCCGGGCGGCTATTACTCCCTGAAAGTCTCGCTCGGCGCGGAGGCCACATTCTGATGCGGCGGCGTCCGGGCGCGCTTCTTCTGGCGGCGGCCTCGCTGGCCGTCCTCGCCGCGGGGCGGGCCTGGGCCCAGCCCCTGCCGCCCGCGGATCTGACGGCGGTGGCGACGGGCTTCCCGGGGCAGGTCAGCTTGGACTGGACGGCGCCGCCGGCCGGCGGCGATTCGAACCCGATCTCCGGCTACAACGTCTATTGGGGCCCATCCGGGACGGCCGCCCCCACGATCCCCGGCGCCACTCCCCAGGCGTCCTCGACCTCGACCAACTTCAGCACGGACTTGCCTCCGGCGGACGACTCCCAGCCCTTCGCCTATTGGGTCACCGCCGTGGATTCCGCCGGAGAGGAAGGCCAGCCGGACGGCCCGGTCTTCGCCCAGGCCGCCCCCCCCGTGGCCCCCGCGGCCCCGACCCTGACCGCGGGCGCGCTTTCTTTCGGCCAGGGCATCACCCTCACCGTGTCCCTCACCACGACCCCCGCCGTGGCCTTGGGATTGGTCGAAGTATTCGACACTATCGATGCGGTGGGTAACACCCTGACGACGCTGGATCCGGCGGATCCGGCCTACGCGTCGGACCCGGCGGCCCTCTCCCTGACGCTCCCGGCCAACGCGCTGCCCTGCGGCGTCGCGGTCACGCTGAGCGCCCAGGCCTTCGACGCCGCGGGCGACAGCGGCACGCCCAGCGCGGCTTTGTGGCTGCGGCAGCCCTGCGCGCCGACGGTCCAGGCCCAGTCCTTAAGCGCGGGGGCCCTGACCCTGGCTTGGACAACGCCCGTGGGCGGGACCGGCGATACCTATGACATATATTCGGCCACCGGGCCCGGATGGACGGCCGATCCGCTCCCCACGAACCTCACCATCGGCGTTTCCGCCCTGGATTATCCGGCTCCTGCCAGTCCGGGCCGGTCCCTATGGTTCCGGGTCTACGCCGTGGACCCGTCGGGCGTGATCTCATCCGGGTCCAATGAAGTGGGCCTGCTTGGCCCCCCCTCCCAGTTGCAGGCCATCCCGTCCACGGGCCAAGTCTCCCTTTCGTGGGTTCCTCCCCCGGCTTCGGCGTCGGCGAACGAGGACCTCGGCGACTACCTGGTCTACTATTCGAGCGCCGCCGCCTTCGTGGACGGGACATCCGCGTTGGGGATCAGTCCGGGGGCTTCGACCCTGACCGTGGCGGCTTCGCAGCCCGTGACCGCAGTGTCCGGCCTCCAAAATTTCACGCCCTACATCTTCGCCGTGGCCTCCGAGGGGGGCTTGGGGACCCAGGTTTCAGGCTCGGCCTCGGCCTCCGTGAGCGTGACCACCGGCCTGATCGGGCCCCGGATCGCTTCCGTGGCCACCAGCCCACCCTTGGGATCGACCGTGGTCTTCCAGCCGGTGACGCCCTCCGCGCCCGGCCCCGTTTCCACGCTGATGGCGCAATGGACGGACGGCAATTACAGCCCCCTGGCGTCCACGGTCTTCACGCTGTATGAGGCCACGGATCCCACAGCGACGCCCCAGACCTACAACAGCATCACCCCCGTGGCCTCGGTCTCCGGCGCGGCCGTTTCGCTCACCTTCGCCGCCGGGACCGTTCCCGGGCCGGCCTGGTACTTCGTCGACGTCAGCGATTCCAGCGCCACCAACGGCGTCGGCCCGGCCGGCGACGGCGGCGCGGACACCACCGACGCCAACACGGCCGCGTCGGCGTTCTTCGCCCCGGACCTTTCCGCCACGGCCTTGAGCATGCTCTCGCCCACGGCCGACGGCCGGGTGGAATTGCAATGGCCCCAGGTGCCTTTCGCCGACACCTACACCGTCTACCGGGCCACCCAGGAGATCACCACCATCGGGGCGTCCGGGCTCACCACCTCGGCCCTGGCCACCAGCGTCACGCCCGCGACGTTCCTGTCCCTGGGCGGGGTTCCGGCGCTCCTGACCTACACCACCCAGCTTCTGAGCTTCATCGACACGGCGCCGGTGGAGAATTCCCGCAGCGCCTACGAAGTGGTCCCTTCCATGCATGTCGCGGGAGGGGGCGTGGATTTCGGGCCGGCCAGCAACGCGGTCACCAGCACCGCCTACGTGCTTCCGGACGATCCGGGCCGTTGGGAGTCCGCGGGCGCGGGCGACGCCGCGGGCGCCAGCGGCTTCTATGTGACGGCCACGGCCCTGCCCGACGGCCATGGCGTGTTCCTGGAATGGGCGCCTTCCGGCGACGGCAGCTACCCGGTCAGCTATTACAGCGTCTACCGGGGCTTTTCGCCGTCCAGCCTCACTCTTTTGGCGGACACGAACGCATACCCCTACACCACGCCCCCGGCCAGCGTCACGGTCAACGGAAGCACCTTCGTCCCGCCCATGCCCTTTTACGTCGATCATTCGCCGCCCACGCCCTTGTCCGACCTTTACTACGGGGTCTCGGCCACTTCCACCAGCGGCTACAGCAGCCCGGACATGGTCACCACCACGGTCGTTCCGGCCCAGCCACTGCCCGCTCCCGTCCTGGTGGACGACTATTACTCCTCCGGCAGCAAGGAGGTGACCCTCACTTGGGTACCGGGCACCCAGACGGCCGGGACCTTCGCGTTCGATTATTGGCAGGTGCAGAGCATCGCGGCCCAAGGGGGCAGCGCCACGGCCTTGGTGGACGCAAGCGCGCCCGCCTCGACCACATTATTGGTGGTGGCCCCGGGCAGCAGCCTGACCACGTCCGCCGAGACCACGGTTTCCGATCCCAACCCGGCGCCAGGGACGCCGCTCTACCTGGTCACGGCGGTGGATGTGGCGGGCGACACGGGCACCCCCTTGGCCGTGTCCGTGACCGTCCCGAGCCCGTTCACGGGCCGCGTTCCGCTCGCGGTCCAGGGCTTGGCGGCCTCCGCGGCCGTCTCGCTCAGCGCAAGTTCGTTGAATGATGTCCTGGGTGAAACCCTGGTTTGGACGCCCAATCCCGCAACGGACTTCGTGAACGCTTATGGCGTCTATAGCAATGACGCGCAGGGGCCCACCCCCACCGCCGCGGCTTTTCCTCCCTACGACGCCGGCGGGCTCACCCTCACCGCCGTGCTCGCCTATCCGCCCTACACGGATGCGGCGGGCACGAGCGACTCGGCGGGGGCGGATCTCAGCTACACCGTGGTCGCGCTGAACAGCCGCGGCGCGGGTCCGGAGTCCACGCAGTGGACGCGTCCCTTGTCGCCGCCGGCCCCGTCTTGGGTCAGCTTCACCGTGGACATCCCTTCGGGCGTGGGCGCATCGCCGGCCGTGGGCCTGGTCTGGCAGGACGCGCTTGGGCTTCAAAGCGGGATCCCTTTCGGGACACCCTTTGGGGTCACCATTTATGCCGGGACTTATGATGTCTTCCGCTCAGACAACCCTTCCACGCCGCTCGCCAATTGCGCGGGCGTCACGGTGGCGACCTGCGCCGACCTGTCCCCCATAGCCGACGCGTCCTACTGGGTCGACAGCGTCGCCACCAACAGCGCCGGATACGGCGGCGCCGCCGTGCCTTCCACCTACACCTCCCGGGCCTTGTCCCTGACGCTCACGTCCGCCCCGGCGCCGCCCGCCGCGGTCTACGCCGCTTCCTTGGCCGCGGGGCTGTCCCTGACCTGGACGGCCTCCTCCAGCGCCGGCACCTATGAATATTGGGTCTACCGCTCCGACGCGCCCCTTTCCGCATCCCCGCCCTATGCGGACTTCCTGGCCCGGGTGACGGGCACGGCCTTCATGGACACTGGAACGCTGGCCACGGCGGCCTTAAGCGGCACCACCCAGACCGAACCCTATTACGCGGTGGCCGCGGCCGGGCCCTTCCAGGTGGGCTCCGCCCTGCCGGTGACGGCCGCCCTGTCCCCGCCGTCCTCCTTGGGCGCCCAGGCCGGAAGCATCGGCGTCGCGCCCGGGGCCGTTTCGGCGACCGTGAACCTCACCTGGGCGGCCTCCATCTCCGGCTCCCAGGTCACCGGCTACAACATCTGGAGGGCCACCGAGGGGCCCCAGGGAGGACCCTCGGGCAACACCTTTATCACCACCGTCTCGGCCATCCCCGGCGCCAATTCCTACAGCGACGTGCTGACGACCGACGGCGGCCTGACCGACACGGTGCTGTCCTACACCGTCATGGCCCAGGGGGCGGGCGTCAGCGCCGCTTCCGCTCCGGTGACCGTGACGGCCTATGATCTGCCCCATGCCCCCTATGCGGTTTTCGGAAACGGCCTGCCCACGGGGGTGGCCCTGACCTGGAAACCCGCCCCCCAGTCCCAAGGGGTGACGGCTTACCTGGTCAGCTGGACCGTGCTGGAAGGCGGCGCCAGCGGCGTCAGCACTGTGGCCGCCTCCCCCCAGCAATGGGACCTCACTGGGCTTATGCCCGGCCAGGCGCTCACGGCGACGGTGCAGGCGCTCAACAGCGCCGGGGCCTCCTCCCCCGCGGCCAGCGTTCCGCTGACCTTGACCGTCAACACGGACGGGCCGGCCGACGCCGTCATCTCTTTCACGGCCCAATCCGGGCTGTCCCCCACGGCCGCCGGCGCGTGCGGCGTTTTCCTTTATATCTCCGCGCCGGCCTCCGACGCCGGAGGCACCATGATCATTTACCGCAGCCCGGCGCCGGGAGGGCCCTTGCCCCCCTCCCCGTCCAACGACGCGCCGCTGCGGCTCAGCGACGCCGCGGGCGGCGGAGCCTCCCCTTTCTACCTGACCACCGTCCCGGGATCCTTGGCGAGCCTCACCGATACCGCGGTCAGCGCACTCTATTCCTATAGTTACGCGGTCACCGCGGTGAACGCCAACGGCGTGCCCGGAGGGGAATCCGTGGCCCTCGCGTCCACCCCGAGCTCCCTGGTGGCCTTCAATTCCTGGGCCGCTCCGGCGCTCAGCGCCACGGCCGGCAACGCCCGGATCGACCTGACCTGGACCCCGCCGCCCCCTTCCGGGGCCGGCAGCTACCCCTTGGCCGGCTACCGCCTCTACCGCAAAACGGGTTCCGGCCCGATCACGGTCACGGCCGCCACGCCGCCCGATCCGGGCTTTCCTTTGACCTTGTCCTTGACCCAGACGGCCTACACCGACACGCAGGTGTCCAACGGCGCGGACTACGCCTATGACATGACCAGCGTGGACAGCGCCGGCAACGAATCCCTGGTGCCGTCCGCCCCGCCCTATCCCCTCTTCGAAGGCAGCCCCAGCGGCATGGTCCCCGAGCCCCCGCTGCCGCCGCCCACCGACCTGACCGCCGTCGCCGGCGGCGAGCCCAACCCCTCCAACCCTCTGGAGGGCATCGTCACCCTGCGTTGGGTGTCCACGGAATCGGACACCGTCGCCGGCGCCACCTACAACATCTACCGCCGCGACGAATTTTCATCGGCGAGTCCCACCACCAGCTACGGCCCTCCCTTGCCAGACGCCAACGGCATCCAGCAGGCCACCCTTTCGGATTTCCAGGGGGTGACCCTGGAAGGCAACGTGTTCGTGGACGGAAAACCCGGGGAGCCCGACGGGCCGATGAACCTGACGCCGGTGTGCTACGCCATCAGCACGGTGGACGCGGCCGGAGAGGGCCCCAAGAGCCGGGACCTCTGCGTCACGCCCTACAACCCGCTGATCCCTCCGACCACCGCCTGGACCGCCACCATCATCGACACGACCGAGGTCCAGCTGACCTGGCCCGACATGCCTCCGGCGGGCAACATCGGGGAGGGAGGCTACGGGGTGGCCGGCTACGACGTCGAGCGCAGCTCCAACGACGGAGCCACCTACACCCTTTTGGCGTTCTCGCCGGAGTACGCCAGCGCGACGGCGTCCACGACCAGCACCTACGTGGACACGAACCTTTCGAACGGCCAGGCCGTGAAGGGCGTGTCCTACTATTACGAGATCGTCCCCGTGGACACGGGCAAGAACCCCGGGGAGCCCTATGTCACGGAGACCGTCGACATCCCTTCCGGCGACAATTCACTGTACGTTTACCGGAATTCGTTCGATCCGGCCCGCGGCGGCTACGTACCCATCCAATGCGGACTGCAGCAGACGGGCATGTATTGGGTGAAGATCTTCACGCTCAACGGGGAATACGTGAACACGGTCATCCCCCCCACCTATTCCGACGGCCGGCCCTCGGACCCCTACCTGAGCCCGCAAGTGGACTGGAACGGGACCAACGCCAGGGGCCAGATCGTGGCCAGCGGGGTCTACCTCATCCACCTGGAGGGCCCCGGCTACCATGCGGATGCGCGCGTGGCGGTGATCAAATAGCCCACGGAGAGGGGCTATTCAAGGCCTGCCGTCGGCGTTGACGGATGCCCCCCTTATTCCTTATAATCCGAAGCTTTTTCAAGGCTTTTTCTCGGTTCTCCTAAGGCAGACTATGGTCAAACGCTGGGTTGTGATCCTCACCGTGCTTCTCACGGGGGGGAGCCTCTACAAGCTGTACCCGGGCTGGTTCAAGGGCGATTTCAGCTCCGGCTGGAAGCCGGCCCTGAACCTTGGCCTCGACCTCCAGGGCGGCACCTACCTCAAGTATGAGGTCATGGTCGACCAGATCCCCAAGGACGCCTCGGGCAAACCCACGGTGGACCCCAAGGAGGCCGTGGACCGGGCCATCGAGATCATGCGCAACCGCGTGGACGGCATGGGCTTGAAGGAGCCCCTGATCCAGCGCGAAGGGGACAACTACATCGTGGTGCAGCTGCCCGGGGACAAGGATCCGGACCGCACCCAGCGCACCATAGGCGCCACCGCCCAATTGGCTTTTAAATTAGTCAGCGACCGCTACAACGCCGCCGATTACGTCGACGCCGCCGGCAACACCCGCGAGCCCCTGCCCGACGGGGTCGAGCTCATGTTCGACCGCGACACCAAAGAGCCCATGCTCATCGAAACCCCCCTGCTGATGACCGGGGAGATGCTCTCCGACGCCCAGGTCGACTTCAGCGGCAGCCAATTCGGCGAGCCGGAGATCGCCTTCGACTTGACCCCGGCCGGGGGCGACCTCTTCGCCTCCATCACCGAGGAGAACGTGAAGCGCCGCCTGGCCATCATTCTGGACGGCGTGGTGCAGTCGGCCCCGGTGATCAAGGACCGCATCGGGGGCGGGCGGGGGGTCATCACGGGCCAGTTCACGGTGGACGAGGCCAAGGACCTGGCCCTGGTGCTGCGTTCCGGCGCCCTTCCGGCGCCGCTGGAGGTGGTGAACAAGTACGTGGTGGGCCCCACCCTGGGCGCGGACACCATCCGCGCCGGCTTTTTGGCGGCCGTCTTCGGCACGCTGGCGGTGCTGCTTTACATAGGGTTCTACTACCGCGTCTCGGGCCTGATCGCGGACCTGGCCCTGATCTTCAACCTGGTCTTCCTGATGGGCGCCCTGGCGGCGTTCGGGGCCACCCTGACCCTGCCGGGCATCGCCGGCATCGTGCTGACCTTGGGCATGAGCGTGGATTCGAACGTCATCATCTTCGAGCGCATCCGCGAGGAGCTGAGGCTGGGCAAGACGGTGCGCGCGTCGGTGGACGCCGGCTACAAGCACGCCTTCTGGACCATCTTCGACAGCCATGTGACCAGCCTGATCACGGCCCTGGTGCTCTTCCAGTTCGGCACCGGGCCGATCAAAGGCTTCGCCATCACCCTGTCCCTGGGCGTGTCCATCAGCATGTTCACCGCCCTGTTCGTTTCCAAGGCCGTGTTCGACGCCCGCCGGGCCTCGACCACCCTGAGCATTTGAGGATGAGCATGTTCAGCTTGATCCCGAACAAGACCGATATCGATTTCGTCGGCAGGCGCCACATCGGCTTCGCGCTTTCCGGCTTCCTGATGCTGCTGGGCTTCTACGCCGTTTTCATGCTGGCGACGGGCAAGGCCAAGCTGGGCGTGGACTTCGGCGGCGGCGCCAACCTGACCGTCATCCTGAAGCAGCCGGTGGAGGTGCAGCAGCTGCGCCAGGCTTTGGGCAGCGGCTTCCAGGGGGCCGACATCCAGCGGGTCGAAGGCGCCAGCACCTACTTCGTGCGCATGCCCGTGGCCAGCGGGGACAGCGCCGACGTCCTGCTGCAGCAGATCAGGGACGGCGTGGCGAAGGGCCTGGCCCCCAACGCGGTGGTGGAGGGGTCGGTCGAGTACGTGGGGCCGGTCGTGCAGCAGCAATTGTGGCAGAAGGCCATCTGGGCCATCGTCATCTCGCTGCTGTGCATCCTGGGCTACATCGCCCTGCGCTTCGATTTCCGTTTCGGCGTCGGAGCGCTGGTCGCCACCTTCCACGACGTGCTCGCGGTGCTGGGCATCATGGTGGTGACGGGCCACGAGTTCTCGCTGCTGGTGGTGACGGCCCTGCTGACCCTGGCCGGCTATTCCCTCACCGACACCGTGGTCGTCTTCGACCGCATCCGCGAGAACCTGAAGGCGCGGCGCACCGAGCCCATGGCCAAAGTGGTCAACGATTCGATCAACGAAACGCTTTCGCGTACCATCAACACGTCCATGGCCTTCCTGGTGACCGTGGTCGCGCTGTATTTCTTCGGCGGGCCCGTGGTCCACAGCCTCTCCTTGGCGCTGATACTGGGCGTCATCGTGGGCACCTATTCGTCCATCTTCGTCGCGAGCCCGGTGGTGGTGGAATGGAACCTGCGGTCGCCGGCCAAACGCTGAGCTCCTTGGTCCGCGGGCTTTTGCCGGGAGGGCGGCCGCGCGCCGCCCTCCTCCTGTTTTTGGGCCTGGGCCTCCTGGCGGGCTGCCGCACGGGGGGCGCGCCCAGGATAGCCGAACACTGGCGCGTCGGCCTGGGCGCCCGCGGCATGAGCCTGGACGACGGCGGCAGGCGGCTGGCGGTGGTCTGCCGGCGAAGCAACGACGTGTGGGTGCTCTCGCTCCCCGACGGGGCCTTGGAGGCCCGCGTCGACACCCTGCCCAGGCCGCGGGCAGTGCTCCTCAGGCCCGACGGCGACGGCTTTTACGTGGCGGAAGGGCTGTCCAACGTGGCCTTGGTGGGCATGGCGGACCAGCGGGTGGAGCGCAGCTTCCGCCCGTACCTGCCCATCGGGAGCTTCGCGTTCGAGCCGACCACGCGCCGCCTTTTCTGCGCGCAGGTGGGGCTTCCCACGCTGGGGGTCTACCGCCCCTCCGACATGCACCTGGAGACCAGCCTGGACGTGGGCGGGGAAGTCCAGGCCGTGGCGTTCGACGGCGCCGACGGCTGGGTGGTGACGCGCCAAGCCGACGCCCTCGTGCGCGTGTCCCTGAAGGAGATGAACGTCCAAACGGGCGCCCTGGCCGGACCCGACCCGCGGGGCCTGGCCCTCGACCTGGATTCCGGCCTGGCCTATGTCCCCTGCCACGGCCGCGCGGGCGCGGTTTCGGCGCTGGCCCTGCCCAGTCCCGCGGTGGAGGCCGCTTCGGTCAGCCCTGACGCCGACAATGCGGACGCGGCCGCCGCGGGGGCGCTTCCGGCGCCGGCCGGCCGGTCCCGGAACACGCAGGCCGCTTTGGACGCGCAGGAGGACGCCGTCATCCCGGCGGCGGCGGCCTTCCACCGCTATGACGGGTCCGGGGTGGCGGTGCTGCGGCTGCGGGACGTCCGCCGTGTGGACTACATCGACGTCCCCGGCGGCCCCGTGGCGGCGGTCCTGGCGCCCTCCCGCCGCCTGCTCGCCGTGGCCTGCGAGGACGGCATGCTGCGCCTAGTGGACCTGCGCGGCCGCAGGGTGGCCGCCGCCTTGGACCTGGAGGGCCGGCCCGGGGCCATGCTCCCTGATCCCGACGGACTAAGCCTGCTCGTGGCCTTGAGTTCGGCCAAGGTCGTGGAGCGGGTCCTGCCGGGGGCCGGCTGGCGTTGAAGGGAGACCTTGCCTTGCCGCGGCGGGTCCAATCGGTTATTTTGGCTGTTTAAGGCCCCTAGAGGCTCCTGAGGTACTATGGTCAAGAACGCCTGGAATTTCATCGCACCCGCCTGGATCGCCGCCCTGGCCTGCGTCATAGAGCTATGCCGGGGACACCTTTGGCTCGGCCCCGTGGCGGGCGTGGCCCTGCTGTTCAGCGCCTTTTGCGCCTGGTTTTTCCGCAGCCCGCAGAGGGCCATCCCCGCGGACCCCGACGTACTGGTGTCGCCGGCCGACGGCAAGGTCATAGCCATAGAACCCCTGGACGACGCATGGCTGGGCAAGGGCGTGGAGATACGCATTTTCCTCAACGTCTTCAATGTCCACGTCCAGCGTTCGCCCTTCACCACCGCGTCGCTGGTGGAAGGCACCCGGTACTTCGCGGGCAAATTCCTGGCGGCCTCGGTGCCCAAGGCCAGCCTGGAGAATGAGCAGCATTGGTTCCGCCTCAGTTCAGGCGCGCGCAAGGTCGTGGTGAAGCAGATCGCCGGGCTGATCGCCCGCCGCATCATCCCCTGGGCCAGGCCCGGGGACACGCTGAAGGGCGGCCAGCTCATCGGCCTCATCCAGTTCGGTTCCCAGGTGGATTTGGGCCTGAGCGGCGCGGAAGTGCTGGTGAAGGTGGGCGACGTGCTTGTCGGGGGTGAGACCCTGCTGGCCCGCTACCCGGCGGCCAAATCAAAGGCGAAAGCGGCGGCCAAAGCCGGGGGCCAACCCAAGGCCAAGGCCAAATCCAAATCCAAATCCAAATCCCGTCCGCCCAAGCCAAGGTTCGGCGGGCGCTGATGCAGTGGAAATTCCGCCGTCCTTCCGCGAAATGGATCCCCAACGCGGTGACCTCGGTCAACCTTCTGCTGGGATTTTTCTCGATCCTGATCAGCTTGCGGGCGCTGCGGGACGGCCAGAGCTCCGCTTCGCCCGCCTTCGCCACGGCCTGTTGGCTCATACTCTGGGCCACGCTCGGCGATGTCCTGGACGGCAAGCTGGCCAAACTGCTCAAGGCCAATTCCAGCTTCGGCATGTACCTGGACACTTTCGCCGACGCCGTGACCTTCGGCATGGCTCCGGCGGTCCTCCTCTATGCCGCCTTTCTCAGGGATCCCCAAGGCTCGCCGGCCGTGGCCTTGGCGCCCCTGGGCTATTTTTTGGCGGCCTGCTTCAGGCTGGCGCGCTACAACGTCCAGACCGTCGGCTCGCCGCGCTTCGGCTTCACCGGGGTGCCGACGCCCACCGCGGCCATGATCGTGACCAGCCTCTACCTCAGCACCAGCCTGTCGCCCCTGGCGCCGGGCCTGGTGGCCGGCCTGACCGGCCTGGTGGCGGTGTCCATGGTCAGCCCGTTGCGTTACCCGGCCTTCAAGGGGATGAAACCCAGGGAGATCCTGCTCAGCCTTTTGGCCCTGGCGGCCATGATGGCGGCCACCACCCGCTGGGGCGCACCCCGCGTCATTTTCTACACCTTCACCAGCTTCACCCTGACCTGGGGCTGGTGGTGGATACCCCTGCGGCCCTACTGGGTGCCGGGAACGACGCATAACGACTAGAGAGCCCACACTTCAACGAAAGACCAGCCATGTCCCTGATCGACATCACCCTTCCCGACGCGTCCGTCCGGCAGATCGAGTCCGGCAAAACCGCCCATGACCTGGCCGCGTCCATCGGGCCGCGCCTGGCCCAGGCCGCCGTGGCGGCCCGGGTGGATGGGGTCCTGACCGACCTGGCGGCGCCGCTGACCCACGCCTGCAGGGTTGAGATACTCACCTTCAAGGACCCGGCCAGCCTGGAGATACTCCGGCACAGCGTCGCCCACCTCATGGCCGCGGCCGTTCAGGAGCTCTATCCGGGCGCCAAGGTGACCATAGGTCCGGCCATTGAGAGCGGCTTTTATTACGACTTCGACATGCCCAAACCCGTCACCGAGGACGACCTGCCGGCCATCGAAAAACGCATGGCCGAATTGGCGGCGAAGGGGGACGCTTTCACCCGCAGCGAACTGTCCGCCGAGGACGCGGTGCGCAAGTTCGAGTCCATGGGTGAGAACTACAAGGTCGAGATCATCCATGACCTGAAGGCCCCCAAGGTGAGCTGCTACCGGGTCGGCGCCTTTGAGGACCTTTGCCGGGGGCCCCACCTCTTCAACAGCCGCCAGGCCGCGGCCTTCAAGCTGCTGTCCGTGGCCGGCGCCTATTGGCGCGGCGACGAACGCAACAAAATGCTCACGCGCATCTACGGCACCGCCTTCCCGACGCAGGCCGAGCTGGAAGCCCACCTGAAGCAGCTGGAAGAGGCCAAGAAACGCGACCACCGCCGTCTGGGCAAGGACCTGGACCTCTTCAGCTTCCAGGAGGAGGCCGGCCCGGGCCTGGTCTATTGGCACCCCAAAGGCGCCATGGTGCGCAAGCTGATCGAGGATTTCTGGCGGGACGAGCACATCAAGGCCGGCTACGACTTCGTCTATTCGCCCCACATCGGGCGGGCCCACCTCTGGGAGACCAGCGGGCACCTTGAGAATTACAAGGAGAACATGTACGCGCCCATGGAGATCGACGGGCAGGACTACTACATCAAGCCCATGAACTGCCCGTTCCACATCCTCATGTTCAAGAATTCCATGCGCAGCTACCGCGACCTGCCGCTGCGCATGGCGGAACTGGGCACGGTCTACCGCTACGAACGCAGCGGCACCCTGCACGGGCTGATGCGGGTGCGCGGCTTCACCCAGGACGACTCCCATATTTTCGTCGCCGAGGAGATGCTGGGCGAGGAGATCATCCGGGTCGTGAAGTTCATACGGCACATGCTCACCAGCTTCGGGTTCAGCGAATTCGAGGTCTTCGTCAGCACCCGCCCCAAGGAAAGCATCGGGGAGCCGGCCTGGTGGGACAAGGCCACGGCGGCCCTCAAGCATGCCCTGGAAGCCGCCGACTGGCCCTACACGATCGACGAGGGCGGCGGGGCTTTTTACGGGCCCAAGATCGACTTCAGGATCAAGGACAGCATCGGCCGCACCTGGCAGTGCAGCACCCTGCAGGTCGACCCCAACCTGCCCGAACGCTTCAAGATCGAGTACGTGGCCGCGGACGGCACGCGCAAGCGGCCGGTGATGCTGCACCGGGCCCTCCTGGGCTCCCTGGAACGTTTCTTCGGGATCCTGGTGGAGCACTACGCGGGCGCCTTTCCGCTCTGGCTGGCCCCGGTCCAGGTGCGCGTCCTCAGTATCACGGACGACGCCGCGGACTACGCCGCTTCGGTCCTGGAGCGGCTGCGCTCCGAAGGATTCCGTGTGGAATCGGATTTTGGCTCCGAGAAGATCGGCGCCAAGATCCGTCAGGCCCAGATCGCGAAGATCCCCTATTCGCTGGTTCTGGGGCGCAAGGAGGCTGAAAGCGGACTGGTGGCCATACGGCGCCACGGCAGCGCGGACAGCCCGGTCATGGACTTGGAGGCCTTCGTCGCCCAGGTCAAAGCCGAAGTGGCGAACAAGTCCCTGCAGCACTAGAGGCCCCTGCGGGGCCTCTAGGCCGAAGCCGCCTCTAGTCCACGGTTTATGAACATTGCATGAAATCAACAAAAGCATTGAAATTGTTGACAAAAACCGGATAAGGACTATGATTTCAACATGATTCTGCACAGGCACTTTTCGCGGGCATCCTGCCGCCGGGCTCTTCTGGCCGTTTTTGCGGCCTTGCTGGGTTTTGGTCTGGCGGCTTGCGGCGGCCCCCAGTTCATGCCGTCCGCGCAGGACGACGGTGACGTGGGGGTCGTTCACGGCGCCGGGACCGACAACACCGTTTCCGCCCCCGCACCGGCGTCCGATGACGGGGATGACTTTGATCAGCGCGCCCCGATCGCTCCGCCCGAAGTCCGGACGCCACGGGTTTCCCGGCGCCGCCATTTAAGCGCCCGTGGCGGCCACGGCAAAGCGACCCAGGTCGCCGTGCGGCCCGGGGACAGCCTTTGGACCATCGCTTTGCGCCGCGACGTCTACGGTTCCGGCTGGCTCTACCCGCTCATTTACAAGGCCAACCGCGGCTTATTGCCCGACCCTAATAAGCCCAAAGTGGGCCTGCTCTTGAAAGTCCCCCGCGATGTCCCGGCCGTGGACATTGAAAAGGCCGAAGAAGAGGCCATGACCGGCCAGTATCTTGACCAGTCGGCCTTGCCGGGCGCCGCGGCGCCGGCTCCCGAGCTCGCGGCCCAGACCATGCCCCCCGCCACGCCCGTGCCCACCACCGTCCCCACTCCCATGCCCCAGGGGGAGCCGGCCCGTTCCCGGCTCGGTTTCGGCGGCGCGGGATGGACGCTGATGTTCCTGGTCCTGGCCGTGCTCACGGTGCTGGCCTTTCATGAGCAATTCTCGGCGTTTCCCGGCGGATTCCT
>Ga0182024_10011838_pt1 | contig 17406 bp, 20 predicted proteins | sample P32metaG_FD_120480 | JGI IMG/M metagenome (GOLD analysis project Ga0182024, IMG submission 120480) | Permafrost microbial communities from Stordalen Mire, Sweden - P3-2 metaG (Illumina Assembly) | ecosystem: Environmental > Terrestrial > Soil > Wetlands > Permafrost | place: Sweden: Stordalen...
GCCGATCGCCGACCCCAATTAGCAATCGCGGAAGGCGGTAGTCAGCGACGCCGCTCATCACTAACCAACCCCTGGAGCCGCGTTCAAGGTTCCGGTGACGGTTTCGCTTTCTGGATCGATTTGCAAGCGCGCGGACAGGGCGAGCGAGCCGCCGGTGGCGTTGCTCACCCGCGCCTCGATGTCGGTGCCGTTGAGCGCTGTCACTCCGCCCCGGTAGAGGTGCGGCTCGGGTCCGGTGCCGAGCGTCACTTCGCCCCTGGTCATCTCCACCCCGCCACCGCCCAACGGGTGGCCCTCGATCAGGATGTGCAGAGCATTCAGCTTCTCACCGGTGACGGTGAGCAGAATGTGCACCACGACACGCCCGTCATCGGTCTCTCCTTGGCTCACCGAGCCGCTCACCTGCGCCGTGAACGAGTTCCCAGTGCTGCTCCCGGCGCCCGCGGACGGCGGCGGCGTTGCCGATGCCGATGTCGATCGGACACCACCAGCTCTCGCCGACGCCGCGAGCAGCGAGCCCGGAGTGCCCGCGCGCTTGGCCCATCCCGCGGCCAGCGGCCCGCTCGGCAGCCACACCAAGAGTCCGACGGGAACTGCCGCGGAGGCGACGAGCGCAGTCACGCGGGCGCCCACGTGGTCGGGCCACCCGTCGGTCGCGCGAGCTACGACGGCTGTTACCACGACGATCACGCACGCGCCGGTCAGCACCAGCATCCAGCTTGCCTTTGCGTCGCTGCCGGTACCTAGCCCGTGCACCACGGCGACCGGCCAGCTGGCGTAGGCCAGCCAATGCGTGGATCGCCAGGCGCGATAACCCAACCGCCGGCGAAACACGCTGGTGAGCGCGACGGCGATCAGCAGATCGAAAGCCAACGCGCCGAAGCCGAGCCACAACGGGCGATACGCAGACCCGAACGGGATCACCACGTCGAGCAGCCGAATCGGCGCGAAACCGTCCAGCAGTGACGTGACGATGTGAACGAACACGAACACGACCGCGAGCAGCGAGGCGTTGCGATGCACCGCATCGAACACGAACCGCGGTACAGCTTCGGTCACGACGCGACGCACGTCGGCTACGCCCAGGGCGACGCTGAGCGTAAGCAGGATCAGCGTCACGACGCCCGTACCCCGGGTCAGATACCAAAACGCCGAAGGCCCCGTCGTGGCGGCCACAATCACGCCCATGTCACGAGCCTCCCGAGACGACCGGATTTGACGCCGCCGGTGCCGGCGTCGGAGCCTGCGCGGGCGGCGCCAGACCGCCCCCGTTGCCGCTCGTCGCGGGTTGAGGCTGCTGCACGGAGCGCCCCGGGGCGCCAGGCGAGGCACGAACTGCCGACGCACCGCTTGCGGAGACGGTGTGCCCATGAAACGCATGTGCGGCGGCGACCGACACACCCGTGGTGCAAGCTACGGCCCCGGCGATCAGCCAGCGGTTCGCCCGCCGGACCAGATCCAGGCCGGCGTCGCGCGCCGCAGTCGCGTCGCGGTTCGCCATTCCTCGACCGCGACGGTCTGGGGTGAGGGCTCGGTCATCCATAACGAGAACGAGTCTGCGGCGGGCCGCGAAGAAGCGGCTAAACAGGAGGTGAGACACCGCTTACCCGCCGCCGCTGGCGCGGCGCGGCGCGTGAAGTTCGTTGCGGAACTAGACGACATCTGAGAGGCGGCGCGAGATCAACACCGCCCCACTCGCGAGGATGCGGAATTCTCCGCGACTGGATCAGCGCTCCGGACCCTGTCGCCGCGGCGATGAGCCTCCCGGCGTGGCAACAGCGCCCCGGCTTCCACACGAGTAGGCCCGGATGGCGGCCACGGGGCCCCTGGCCCTGATCGCCGAGCTCCCGCCATCGACGCACGGCCGGCCCCCGAGAGCGCGAACGAGGAGCATGTGGGAGAGATCATCCCGACGGCAGCCACGTCCACGAGATCAAGGAGGGCCCGTGACTCAGCACGATCATGAGGCGCGGACCGCGGGCCGCGCAGCTTCGGCCGGGCGGGCGTGATCATCGTCTCACTGCGCGAGAGCATCGACACCTCGACGCCGGCCGGGCGCATGTTTAGCGGCATGCCGGCGGTCTGGGCGGAGTTCGAGCGCGACACGATCGTGGAGCGCGTCACGATGGGTATAGCGGCTCGGGCAGCGAGCGGCATCCCCCAGGGGCAACCGAAGTACGGCCGGGCCAAGGCGACGGCGGCCACTGGGTGACCGACCCGGCCGAGGCGGCGATCGCCGAGCGGATCTTCCGGCTGCGCGTCGAGACCGGATGAGCGTCCAGGCGACCTCCGCGCTGCTCAACCGCGAGGGCGGGCCGACCCGCCGCAAGGGTGGCCACTGGATCGCGACCACGATCCGAGGCCTACTCATCTCCCGCCACCTCCGAGGTCTTCGGCCATGAGGGCGAGTGGATGAAGGGCCGGCACGAGCCGATCATCACCGAGGAACTGTGGGACCAGGCCCAAGCGCCGGCGGTCGGCTCCAAGTTTGCCCCGAGTCGAGGCGGCCGCCGTCCGGCACGCCACCTCTTCACCGGCGGGCTCCTGCGCTGCTTGCTGTACGGCGAGGCGATGCTCCCGCGCTCACCGGCGACTGCGAGCAGCCCAACCACAGGCGCACTGAGGTCGACGGACGCCTTCTGGCCCTCTTCGAGGAGACGCTCCTGGACATGGACGCCACACGCCGGCAGGTCGCCCTCGAGCTAGAACAGAGCTCGCTGAGGCCGAAGCCGCCGTCCAAGCCGTCGAGATGATCGTCGCCAAGCTCGAGAGCCGGATCGTCGGGCTCGACCGCGACTACCGCACCGGCGAGATCACTGGACGACCTACGAGCGGTTCCACGCTCAGCTAACCGAGGACCTGGCGGCCGCCACGGCGCAGCGCGACCAGCGCCGCAGGCGACGGGAGGACATCGCAGGGACGGCCGCCAACGTGGACGCCGAGTCAGAGACCATGCGCCGGCTGGCAGCCCTGCGCGATCAGGTCGCCGCCGCTACTCAGCACACGATCGACACATCACCGGCTTGCGGGCGCGGTTCGCGGACTTCTCCGAGACGATCCGCACCTGACGCCTGACGGCCGCTGTCCGTGTGACCGCCGGCCCCATGACGATGGTCACCCACTCCCGGCCGCCTTTTCGGCACGCCCGGCTGCGCGATCTCCTTGCGCGCGACCGAAACAAACGGCTCGGGTAGCGGGGTGCCGGGGTAGCCGGGCGGGCGCTCGGAGCGCGCCGACGCTGCCTCCTCGGTCACGACCCAGCCTCCTCCACCACCTCGGCGATCAGGCGCGACAGCTGGCTCCCCTGCCAGGCGACCGGTGAGCGTCCGGGCTCATCGGTGACCAGGCGAGCTCCGGGAATCGTCGCCGCGTAGGCCTCGCCGATAGTCCGGGGGTGCCCGGGGTCGGCCTCGTCGTCGCTGGCCACCACCACGGTGGGGACCGTGATCGCTGACAGGTCGGCCACCTCGTCGAAGGGTCGCGAGCGCGGCACCGCGTGCAGGGCGTCGGCGACGGCCTGCGGGTGCTCGTGGCGCTCGAGGCGCTGACGGGTCACCTTGAGCACCGTCTCACGCCAGCGCTCGGGAACCGCGGGCTCACCGTATGCGGCCAGGAAGCCATCGACACCTCCGTCTCGCAGGCCTTCCGAGAGCGCATCCCAGCGCGCCAGGTCGGCCTCGCGGTCCTCCTCCCCCCTGTAGGCGGGCGTTATGACCACCAGTCCCCCCACTCTCTCGGGATGCCCGAGCGCGAGCCGGAGCAGCGTATGGGCGCCCATGGACGCTCCTGCCAGCACCGCGCGCTCCACCCCCGCGTCGTCGAGCACCGCCTCCAGGTCGAGCCCCAGGTGCTCATAGCCGTACTCCTGGGGGTGACGCGCCGGTGACGAAACTCCGTGGCCGCGCGCGTCGTAGGCGATCACCCGGTGTCCGGAGCGCTCCAGCGCCGTCGAGCCCATCACCACATAGCGCCGGGTCGCGGTCAGCCCGTGCAGAAGGACGACCGCCGGGCCCTCTCCGGAGTCCGAGACGGCGAGCCTCACCCCATCGCGTTCGACCACGTGGTCGCTCATGCCTGCCTGTCTACCACGATCGCGGGCGTGCCCACCAGCCGTGGCTACCATGAGATGCAGCTATGGATGTCACTGAAGCCAACTTCCAAACCGCCGTCATCGAGCGCTCGCGCACGGTGCCGGTCGTCGTCGACTTCTGGGCCGAGTGGTGCGGACCGTGCCGCCAGCTGGGTCCTGTTATCGAGCGTGAGGTGGCAAAGCGCGCCGGCAAGGTGGAGCTCGCCAGGCTCGACGTCGACGCAAATCCCAACCTTGCCCGCACCTACGGGATCCAGAGCATCCCGGCCGTCAAGGCGTTTCGCGATGGAGAAGTGGCCGACGAGTTCGTCGGCGCCCAGCCCCCGGTCGCGGTCGAGCGCTTTCTGGATTCGCTGCTGCCATCCGAGGTCGACGGTCTGGTGGCCGCCGGCGATGAGGACTCGCTGCGCCGGGCCGTGGAGCTCGAGCCCTCGCGAGGCGACGCCGCCGTCCCCCTGGCCCGCATCCTCCATGGCCGCGGCGACAGCGACGGCGCCCTCGCCGTCCTCAAGCAGGTGCCCGGGAGCTTCGCCGCCGATGGGCTGGCCGCGCGCATCGCGCTCGAGCAGGCCGGAGCCCCCGAGGATGTGCAGGCTGCCTTCCAGGCGCTGGACGCCGACGACCCGGCGCGGGCCCTGGACCTGCTGATCGGGGCCCTCCCCTCGGCCGACGGGTCAAAGGATCAGGTCCGGCGCGTGGTGGTCGGGATCCTCGACGAGCTCGGGGTCGACAACCCGCTCGCCCGCGAGTCGCGTCGCCGCCTCGCCTCCGCGCTCTACTAGGGTCGATTCCGCGGCCGGTGGTCGATTCCGCGGCCGGCCCTCGCCCGGCCCTCGGGGGCCCCGGACCGTGGCCCGGGTTCGAACTTCTGGCTTGGGAAGGGCGGCTGTAGGCGGGCTGCTGCGGGCGACCTCCGGCCGGGGACGCATGAGAGCGGGCACTCTCGATCTCGCAACCACCGATTTTTAGGTGCGAGATCGGGAGTACCCGCCGGGCGACTACTGCGGATCTCGCAGTCAAAAGGCGCGCGTTGGGAGATCGGGAGTACTCGCCGCGAGGGCGGGCGCCGGCCGGGGGCTGCGGATACCGCAACGTCCGATTTCCAGATGCGGCATCGGGAGCCCCCACATGCCGGGGGCTGCGGATACCCCTGTCTGAAAACCCGCGTTACGGTACCGGGAGCCCCCGCCGCGACGGCACCCGCCCGCCCGCGGGGACGCGGGAACTCCTCAGCCACACCTTCACAGCAGGCGCAGGCGCTCAGACGGCGAAGGCGAGCTGCTCGGCGGAATCGAGTCGACCCAGCTCGAGTCCCGCGACCCGCACGCCGAGCAGGCGGACGGGCCGCGGAGGGTCAAAGCGGCGCAGGAGATCGAGGGCCACCGGGCCGACGCGGTCCGATGAGCCCACCGCGTGGGCCAGCGTACGGGCACGGGTGTGGGTCGAGAAGTCATCCAGACGAACCTTGATGCCGATGGTCCGGCCTCGCCGGTGCTGGCGCTCGAGGCCCGCGCAGAGCTTCTCGACCAGCTCGGCGAGGACCGGTTCCAGCTGGGCGAGGCCGACGATGTCGTGGTCGAAGGTCGTCTCGCGCGATTCGGAGACCACCTTGCGCTCCTGGGTCACGGGCGCCTCGTCCTCGAAGCGCGCGCGGCTCTGAAGTGCCCCCCCGAGGCGGGCGCCGAACGCGGCGGCCAGCTCCTGCGGGGGTGCCGCGGCCAGCTTGCCGAGCGTCTCCAGCCCACAGCGCCGCAGACGCTCCGCGGTCTTGGGCCCGATCCCCGGGACCAGGCCGCAGGGCGAGGCCGCAAATCGCGCACACGCCTGCTCACGGGTGAGCACCACGAAGCCGCGCGGCTTCTCGGCATCGGATGCGACCTTGGCCACCAGCTTCGAGGGACCGATCCCGATCGAGCAGCCAAGACCGGTCTCGCGCTCGATCGCGATCGCCAGCCGGCGCATCTCGGCGCGCGGGGCGGGCAGCCCGCTGAGGTCGAGGTAGGCCTCGTCGAGGCCGATCACCTCGACCGCGTCGGCGCACTCCGAGACCAGCGCCATCAACTCGCGCGAGGCCTGGCGGTAGTAGGCGAAGTCAGGTGGCAGATAGATCCCGTCGGGACACAGCCGACGGGCCCGCGCAGCCGGCATCGCGGAGCCGACGCCGAACCGCCTGGCCTCGTAGGAGGCGGTGGTCACCACCGATCGCGGACCGGTACCGGCCACGATCACGGGGTGCCCACGCAACTCGGGACGCCGCCGCAGCTCCACCGAGACGTAGAAGGCGTCCATGTCCAAATGGGCGATGCAACGCTGCTCCATCGCCAAGGACACTAATGCGCGCTCCGGCGCACCGGCGCAGCCCTCGAGAGGCCTGGGGGCGGCTCCCCGTGGCCGCCCGAGATGACGGCCACGGGGAGGCTCCAGGTGGACTAAGCGGCGGTCCAGACCATCCCCACGCCCGAGAAGCGAAGCGCGGCGGCGGTGTCCTGGTTGAGGTCCCAATCGCGACCGCCAACGTACGGGCCGCGGTCATCGACGACCGCGGACACCGTGCGCCCGCCATAGCGGATCTGGACCCTGGTGCCGCAGGGCAGCGTCCGGTTGGCGACCCCGAGGCCGGCGTGGTATCCGCACGCCGTGCTCCCGCCGTCGTCATACCAGGAGGCGACGCTCGGCTGATAGACCGTCACCGTGCCGGCCGAGCCCGAGGTCCGCCCGTTGGCGGCGTCACCGGCGAACTGCACGCGCAGGCGCCGAGCCACGGCGGTGCCGGGGGTAAGGTGGAAGCGAAAGCCTCCACGCCCGCCGGTGCGGGTTCGGGCCAGCGTGTGCCAGCCCTGGGCGGAATGCCCCTCCAGGGCCAACCAGCGACCGGAGCGCGTCGGCAGCAGGGCGCCGCCGACATTCACCGCCTGACCGCCGAGCACCGCGTGCGCAGCCCTGGACAGCCGCAGCCGTGCCGCCACCGTCACCGGGCGCAGCGCGCTCGTGCTCAGGGCCGGAGCACCGGCGGCCGGCGTTGGGGCCGGCCGCTCCAGTGACTGCTCGCCGACGGCCGGCAGGACCCGGAGCACGCCCGAGTGGCGTAGCGTCACCCGGAAGCGAAAGTCGCCCTCCGGGCCGATTCGGGTCTGTGCGAGGGGGTGCCAGGCCGAGGCACCGCTGGGCGCTGTCTCGAGCACCACCGGGCTGCCGGCAGCAGCCGCGGGCGCGGTGCCGGCGACATTGGTCACGTCGCCGTAGCGAACGTAGCGGGGTGTCGTCCGCAGAGTGAGCGGACTGGACTGGGTATCCGAGGACTGGGCCGGGCTCGTGTTCGTGCTCGTGAGGGCGAACGCCGAGGCCGGCACAGCCAGCATTGTCAATGCAATCGTCAACTGCACTGCGCGCGTGCGGCGCAGCGTGGACTTGGACCTCAAAGCGAGGACCTCCTGTAAATGGTCGACCGGGCGCCTGCGTGGTTAGCTGTCGGGCTCGCGAACGCTCAGCGGCGCTTGTGAGGCGTCGATGAGCTTTTCGCTACGGTCGCGGCTGGAGTGCGCCAGGCGATCGATTCGCCCCGGCCGGGTGGAAGGGGTACGACTACCCGGCAGTGGGTCCCCCGCTCATCCCCGCATCGAGCAGGGACGACTCGGCAGGTCGATTTTCGAACCGTCCGAGGGTGGCAGCGGCCCGTGGGCCCTTAAGTGAGCCTGATCACACCGGCCGAAAAGCCTGCAAGAATTTCCGTGTGGCCAATCCCGACCGCCTGACCGGGCTCGATAGCTCGTTCCTGCACCTCGAGCGAGACGCTGCCCACATGCACGTCGCCGGCTGCATGGTCTTCGATGGCCAGGCTCCCGGCTACGAAGAGCTGGTGGAGCAGATCTCCTCGCGGCTGCACCTCGTGCCCCGGTATCGCCAGCGGCTGGCCTTCGTGCCCCTCAACCAGGGGCGCCCCGTGTGGGTCGACGACCCTCACTTCAACGTCAACTTCCATGTCCGTCACACCGCGCTGCCGCCCCCCGGCGGCGATGAGCAGCTCAAGCGCCTCAGCGGGCGGGTGTTCTCCCAGTCGCTGGACCGCTCCCGTCCTCTCTGGGAGGTCTGGCTCGTCGAGGGACTGGCCGATGACCGCTTCGCGCTGCTCTCAAAGACCCACCACGCCCTCGTGGACGGGATCTCGGGCGTCGACATCGCCACCGTCCTGTTCGACGCCTCGCCGGATCCGATGCCGGTGGCACCCCCCGATCACGAGTGGGTACCGCGGCCGCTGCCCACCGATGCCCAGCTCCTCGCCGATGCCTTGCTGGAGCGGGCCACCGTCCCCGGGGAGATCGTGCGCGGCGTCAAGGCGACCCTGCGCGGGCCGCGCCACGTCGCCGGCCGGTTCAGCCGGGCGCTCGGCGGCGTCGGCGCGATGGCGCGCGCGGGGCTGCAGGCGGCGCCGTCCAGCCCGCTCAACGTCCGCATCGGTCCCCACCGGCGCTTCACCTGGGTGAGCGCCGACCTCCAGGAGTTCAAGGCGGTCAAGAACACGCTCGGGGGCACCGTCAACGACGTCGTCCTGGCTGCGGTCGCAGGCGCGCTGGGCCGTTACCTGCAGCTGCACGGAGAGCCCACCGAGGGCGTCGTGCTCAAGGCGATGGTGCCGGTCTCGATCCGGGCCGACATCGAGCGGGGCGCGCTCGGCAACCGGGTCGCCGCCATGTGGGCGCCGCTTCCCGTCGGCATCTCCGATCCCGTTCAACGGCTGCTCACCATCAGCCGGGACATGGAGGACGTCAAGGAATCCAGTCAGGCCGTCGGCGCCCAGGTGCTGACCCAGCTGTCGGGCTTCGCGCCCCCGACCATCATGGCCCAGGCGGCGCGGCTCCAGGCCCATCAGCGGCTGTTCAACCTCGTGGTCACCAACGTGCCGGGTCCCCAGTTCCCGCTTTACATGCTGGGCCGTCAGCTGGATGCGATGTTCCCGATGGTACCCCTGGCCGAGAACCAGGCGCTGGGGATCGCGATCATGAGCTACAACCGCCAGCTCAACTTCGGGCTCAACGCCGACTACGATGCGCTGCCCGACCTGGAGGCCCTGGCCGATGAGCTGCGAGCCTCGATCGAGGAGCTGGTGGCCGCCGCGGGTGAGGGGCTGGTTGCGCCGGAGCCCCGGCTGCGCCCCGTGCGTGCCGTGGAGTGATCGCATCGGGATGCGGGACACGGTCAATGCGGGCACAGCGACCCGGTTCTCAAAGCGACGCCGCGGAGCGTTGAGCTGACCCGCGCGCTCGAGCGGCTGGCGATCGTGGTGGTGTCTCTGGCGATCGCGATCGGGGTGATCGCCGTGCTGTCCGGCGGACTGCTGGCCGGCCGCGACGACCCGGGCATCTCCGACGCCTCGTCGGGCCCTGGCACCCAGTTCCGCGACCAGGGGAACGCCTATCTGCGGCCCGGACAGCCGCGGCCCAGCTACGACTCCACCCCGCCCACCAGCGGCGCGCACGTGCCCGTACCGGTCACGCGTGACGAGTCGGTGCTCTCGGATGACCAGCTCCTGCAGGCCCTGTCGGTCGGCGACGTCGTCTTGATGTACGGCAGCCGGCAGCCGCCGGCGGCGCTTCAGTCGGTCGCGGAGGCGGCGGGATCGCCGTTCACGCCGGCACTGGCCGCCTCCGGGCAGGCGGTGATCCTGGCCAGACGCCCGGGAACCGCCGGGGTGCTCGCTCTGGCCTGGGCTCACATGCTGCACGTGGCCACTCCGTCGGACGAGTCGCTACCCGCGTTCACCCAGTTCTGGCTGGGTCGCGGCGCTCCGCAGTAAGCCCGGACGCGGCTCGGCCGTCCACCGTGAGCGGGGCCTGATCGCCGCCGTGCCTCGGTCAGGGCGCGGGGCTGACCGCCACCGTCACCCGCGTGACCACGCACAGACGGCCGGCCTCGTCGGACAGCTCGACCTCCCAGACCCAGGTCGTCCGCCCGCGGTGGCGCGCCCGCGCCACGGCATCGATCCGGCCCGCGGTGATCGGCCGCAGGAAGCTCGTCTGGTTGGAGAGGCCCGTCGCGGCGTTCCCGTTCTCGGTAACGGCGAGCGCGGTGCCCGTGGTGGCCAGGCTCTCGGCCATCGCGGCGTACACGCCGCCGTGCACCAATCCGGCGGGTTGCTTGATCCCATCGCGGACCGCGACCGTGCCCCGCATCAGTCCGTCGCCGACCTCGGTGATCTCCAGGCCGTAGAGGCGGTCGAAACCGGCACCCGGGGCGGTGGGCAGCTGGGGGGCGGTGGACATGGCGCCACCTTAGTGGTTCGAAACGGGCCACATGGTCGCTGCGCGGACCGGCGGCGGCCCGGGCGGGGAGCGCATTTCGACGGGCGCTTGTCTACGCTACGAACCGATGGCTTCGTTGGACAGCCTTCCGGGCGATCAGCGTGCCGTGCTCCAGCTTGTTCTGGGACGGGGCCGCAGCTACGACGAGATCGCGGGCCTGCTCTCGATCAACCCCGTAGCGGTGCGCGAGCGGGCGCTCGCGGCGCTCGACGCGCTTGGACCCCAGACCAAGGTGGATCGCGAGCAACGCGCGATGATCGCCGACTACCTTCTCGGCCAGTTGTCCGGCGGCGATGCCGATGAGGTACGGGACCGATTGTCCGAGTCCGCGAGTCAGCGCGCCTGGGCGCGGGTGCTCTCCTCAGAGCTGGCCCCGCTGTCAAACCACGCGCTGCCCGAGATCCCGGTCGGGGGCGACGCGCGGGGTCCGGAGGCGTCATCCGAGGCCGCCCCGGCTGTTCCCCTTCCCGCCCCGGGGTCGGCCCCGACGGAGGCGCCTGCCTCCGGCGCACCGACCGCCTTTGGCGCGACGACCGAGTCGGGCGCACCGGACGCCGCCAGCGCGACGAGCGGCTCGGGCGCACCGACCGGACCGGCCTCCGACGCGCCCGCGGGTCCCTCCTCCCCGGAACGCCCGCCGCGCAGCTCGCGGCTGGGTGGCGCGATCCTGATCGGAGTGGCGGTGGTGATCGTCGCCGTGGTGCTGGTCGTGGTGCTCGGCTCCGGGGGGAGCAAGCCCAAGGTTGCCTCGACGCCCACCTCGGCCAGCACCCCCGCCGCCTCGGCCTCGTCGACTACGACCGCCGCCTCGTCGACTACGCCCAAGGTGGTCTCCCAGGTCAACCTCACCTCGACGACGGCGGGCAGCAAGGCGGCCGGCATCGCCGAGGTGCTCGATGAGGGCAGCGCCTACGGGGTCGCGATCGTCGCCCAGGATGTGCCTCCCAACACCACGCATCCTCCCAACGCCTACGCGGTCTGGCTGTACAACTCGCCCACCGACGCCCACTTCCTCGGGTTCGTCAATCCGGGAGTGACGTCCAGCGGGCGGCTCTCCACCGCGGGTGGGCTGCCCTCCAATGCCTCGCGTTACAAGCAGCTGGTGATCACCGTCGAGACCTCCGCCACCCCCAAGACTCCCGGACAGATCATCATGGAGGGCACCCTCACCGGGGTCCGCTGACGCCGGCCGGGCCGACCGCCGCGCCGGCTATCGGCAGATCCGCTCCAGCCCGTCCAAGGCCTCATCGAGCCTTGACCGGGTCGCACTGCGCAGGAGCAGCCCGCCGGTTCTGGAGTACCCGCGCAGCTTCTGGGTCTGCGCGATCGTCACCTCCGTACCGTTCTCGACCGGTTCCAGGCGCACCTCGGTGACCGCCTGCCTGAGGACTCGCTCAAACGGCGTCCCGGGGATCTCCTGTTCCCAGGAACGCACCCACGGCGGCTGCGATTCGACGATGTGGAAATCCGCTCTCACCGGCCGGCCACGCTTGGTCTTGAACACCTGGGTGAAGCGATCCTCGTCAACGCTCTCCACACGCTCCACGCCCGGCCACCAGCGCGGCAGGTGGTGAGGGTCGGCGACCAGCTCCCAGAGCTCCTGCTGACCGGCGGCCAGCGTGCGCGTTCGATGGGCGGTGGGCACTGGTCTACTCGCTGTCGTACTCGATCAGGGCTTCGACCCGATGGGGCGAGAGCCGCCGGCGTCCGGAGAGAAAGCTGAGCTCCACCAGGAACGCGCAGCCGACGATCTCGCCACCCAGATTGGCCACCAGGTCGCACAGGGCCCGAGCGGTTCCGCCGGTGGCCAGCAGGTCGTCGTGGATCAGGACCCGGGCGTGATCGGCCAGCGCATCGGCGTGGACCTCCAGCGCGTCGATCCCGTACTCGAGCGTGTACTCGGCGCTGACCGTGTCGCCGGGCAGCTTGCCCGGCTTGCGGGCAGGCACGAACCCGGCCCCCAGCTCCCGGGCGAGCGCGGCGCCGAGGATGAAGCCGCGGGCCTCGGCGGCTACGACGAAATCGACGTGGAGGTCCGATACGCAGGCCGCCAGAGCGGACACGGCGGTGTCCAGGGCATCCGGATCCAGCAGCAGCGGCGTGATGTCCTTGAAGACGATCCCGGGGCTGGGGAAGTCCGGGATGTCGCGGACGAAGGAGGTCAGATCTGCGGGGTTCACGCCGGCCGGCTCGGCACCCGACCGCCAGATGCACGTGGCCTCATCGATGCAATCAAGTGGCGATCTTGCGCAGGTCGCGGATCAGCAACAGGTGCTTGAGGTGGGTCGTGACCGAAGCCAGGTTCTCGAGGGCCTCGATCGCCTCCTTGCGCCGGTCGGGATTGCGCGAGCGCAGGGCCGGGGCGAGGATGCTCTGCAGCAGCTGAGCCTCGCGGTCGGCGGAGCTGCGGAACACGCGCAGGTTGCGCCCGCCCACGCCGTAGCGCGCGAGCTCCGAGACGGCCCGGACGATCTCGCGCTCGGTCTCGTCGTAGTAACGAGTTCCCCCGCGGGTCTCGCCCTTGATGACGCCGTATTCGACCAGCTCCTGCACCAGCTTGGGATCGGCCCCCGTTTCCTCCACCACGTCCTCCAGCGAGTACAGGGAACCGGGATCGCGCACCGCGACCGCGGCCCGCCGCGGACCCCTGCGGTCGCCGGCCGGCGGCGCCACGTCCTGCTCCGCTCGTCCCCCGGCGAGCTCCTGGCGGATCACCCGCAACGGCAGGAACTCGTCGCGCTGCAGGCGCAGGATCGTGCGCAGCCGGGCGATGTCTGACTGGGTGTAGAGGCGGTAGCCACCCTGCGTCCGGCGGGGGGCCAGCAGCTTCTGGTCCTCCAGGTAGCGGATCTTGGAGATCGAGATGTCGGGGAACTCCTGGTGCAGCGCCTTGCAGACGGCGCCGATGGTGACCGCTTTCTGGCGCGGGCGCCGATCTTCTCCCTCTGGCTCCTCGGGGAGCTCGAGCTCGGGGTTGCCGGTTTCGATACTCGACATCAGCGCGAGAGAAAGGCGAGCTTGTACTTGCCGATCTGCAGCTCGTCGCCGTCAGCCAGGCGATGAGATTCGATCCGCGAGCGGTTGACGTAGGTGCCGTTGAGCGAGCCGCAATCGTCGAGGTAGTAGTCGCTGCCTCGACGCACGATCAGCGCATGGTCGCGGGAGACCGTCACGTCATCGAGGAACACGTCGCTCTCGGGGCGGCGTCCCACCGTCAGGCGGTCGCCCTCCAGGGCAAAGCTCTCTCCCGCTCGTCCGCCCCCGGCTCGGATCACGAGTGCGGCGCCCCGGGCCACCACGTCCTCGAGCTCCACCACCTCGACGTCGCCGGTCTCGCCGACCTTGTAGGTCGCGGTCGTGGTCCCGGGCGGCTGCTCGCTGGCGGCCAGAAACGCGCCGCAGCGCTGGCAGTAGCTGGCGCCGTCGACGTTCGAAAATCCGCACTCGGAGCAGTGCTGGGCCATCTGCGCCTTGGTAGCTATTCGGCGTCGTTGGCCGGTACGCGGCCGGCGAGGATGTCGGTCAGCTGCTGGACATCGGCGCCCGATATCACGAGCTCGCCGGTCTCGTCCTTCTTGCGCAGACGGTTGACCAGCTCGGCGCGCAGGATGTCGATCTTGCCGTGGAGGATCCGCCGGCGGTAGGAGATCTCCATCTCCTCTTCGGTCAGCTGCTTGATCAGGTCCTTGAGCTCCTGATCAGTCAACGAGCCGAGGTCTGGAAACGTGTCCATGCTGGTTTGCTCCTCCCCGTCCTTGCGGGTCGATGGCGTGGCTCGCGAGTATAACCCGGAGCCTCAGAGGGTCAAGCTGAGCTTTAGGCTCTGCTCGAGGCCGGCGGCTCTGCCCGTTCCCCGGCGAGTCTACGGGCTTCGGCCGCGCCACGCCGGACATATAGGACGGTGGCCAGCATGGACAGCGCCAGTCCCACGTAGAGCATGATCAGGGCCAGCCAGTGCACGCCCACCATGGCGAAGAAGGGCGCCCCCATCGTGGGCGCCACGCCCAGCCGTCCGGGCCAGTTGATCTTCAACTCCACGCCGCGCGAGAGGCCGTAGCGGCTGAGCGCGAGCATGAAGAGCTCCCGGGCGACCACGAGCACGATCGCCCACCGCGGAAGCAGCGAGAAGTGGTAGACGACCACCATCCCCGAGACCACCAGGAGCCGGTCGACGACCGGATCCAGCAGCGCGCCCAGCCGGCTGTACTGCCCGGTCAGGCGCGCGGCGAAGCCATCCAGGTAATCGGCCCCGGCGATAACGGCAAACAGCACCGTGGCCACCGTGTCCCGTCCGTTGGAGCTGGAGAGCGCGAGCGCCAGGAAGACGGGGATTCCCAGCAGCCGCACGAAGCCGATGGCGTTGGGGATCGTCCATGGGTTCAGCGGCTGATCGGACTTCGTCGCCTGGGGCGCCGGCCCGGAGCGGTCGATCCCGAACAGCCGGCGCTTGGTGATGCGGGGGCTCACTGGAGGGGGGCGATCAGCCCGGGCGCCGGACGCTCGGTCAGGGAAGCTCCCGCCACAGCTCGGCCACGGCCTGCGCCGCGCCCGACACGGGCACGGTGCGAGATTCGCGCCCGCGCCGGATCTGGACCTCTATCTCGCCGGCCGCGAGCGTCCGGCGGCCGACGGTCACCCGCAGCGGGCAACCGAGCAGCTCGGCGTCGGCGAACTTCTCCCCCGGCCCGGCGTCGCGGTCGTCGTAGAGGGTGTCGAGCCCGGCGAGCTGCAACTCCCGATACAGGCCGTCGCCCAGCTCGCGCTCGGGCGTGCCCGGCTTGGAGAGCACCACCAGCTCGACGTCGAACGGCGCGATCGCCTGGGGCCAGGAGATCCCGTGCTCGTCGGCGTACTGCTCGACTGTGGCCGCCGCGGCGCGCGCCGGACCGAACCCGTAGGAGCCCATCCAGACGAACTGCGAGTTGCCCGACCGGTCGAGGTAGGTCGCGCCCAGGGGCTCGGAGTAACGGGTCCCCAGCTTGAAGATGTTGCCGACCTCGATCGCGGGCTCGATCCGGATCACGGCGCCGTTGACTCTGTCACCGGCGACCACGCTGCGCACATCGACTGACTCATAGGCGAAGTCACGTCCCGGCTCCACCTCGCGCAGGTGATACTGGGCCTCGTTGGCCCCGGTCACATAGGAGACCCCCCCGCGCACCTCGACCGCGGCGTCGAGCAGAATCGGCATCTGCGCCCCCACCGGACCGATGAACCCGGGAGGGCCGAGTCGCCGGGTCACCTCGTCGGCGCCCGCGGCCCGGAAGGGACCGCCGATCGCGTTCTGGAGCTTGATCTCGTTGACGCGGTGATCGCCGCGGACCATCACCAGTCTCATCTCCCCGTCCTCGAGCACGATCGGGAACGCCTTGAGCAGGGCGCCGGCGGGCAGGCCGAGCGCGCCGGCCACGGCATCGATGGTCACCATGTCGGGGGTGTGGACGCGGACTGGCTCGGGCCCAGCGGAGGGCAGGCTCACCGGCTGCGCGTCGGCGCTGGCCACCTCGACGTTGGCGGCGTAGCCCGGAGCGAGCGCGACGTCGTTCTCGCCGGCAGCACAGGGCGCCATGTACTCGTCGGCGCCATGACCGCCCATCATCCCGACATCGGCCTTGACCCGGTACCACTCAAATCCACAGCGGTCGCACATCCGGTCATAGGCGGCGGCGTGCAGGTCGTAGGAGGCATCCAGTCCCTCGGCGTCACGATCGAAGGAGTAGGAGTCCTTCATGATGAACTCCCGGGTGCGCAGAACGCCCGCCCGGGGCCGGGGCTCGTCGCGCTCCTTGATCTGGAAGTGGTACAGGATCATGGGCAGGTCCCGGTAGGACTTGACCGCGGCGGCGACGTGACCGGTGACGATTTCCTCGTGGGTCATGGCCAGCACCATGTCGGCGCCGCGGCGGTCCTGGAGCTTGAACAGCTCCTCGATGGCGTAGCGGCCGGTCCGGCGCCACGGCTCGGCGGGATGCAGAACCGGCATCAGCATCTCCTGACCGCCGATCGCGTTCATCTCCTCGCGCACGATCTGCACGATCCGCTGGTGAACCCGCCAGCCGGCGGGCAGCCAGGACCACAAGCCCGACCCGACCTGCCGGATCAGTCCGGCCCGGACCATCAGCTTGTGCGAGACCGCTTCGGCGTCGGTTGGCGGCTCGCGCTCGGTGGGTAGGAAGTAGGTCGAGAGCCGGGTCATGCCGGTGCAAGCGTACTCGGCGGCGATGACCGCCAGCGGACGGCTATGGTCTGGTTGAACGCTCGAAATTCTGCACAGAAAAGGAGCCTGGTCATGGCGTATTCCGTTCCGCCTCTGCCCTACGACTACAACGCGCTCGAGCCCCACATCGATGAAGCGACGATGCGCGTGCACCACGACAAGCACCACCAGGCCTACGTCGACAAGGTCAACGCGGCGCTCGAGGGCACCGAGTTCGCCGACAAGCCGATCGAGGACGTGCTCAAGGAGCTCGGCTCCCTGCCCTCCGCCAAGCAGACCGCGGTGCGCAACAACGGCGGCGGCCACTACAACCACTCGCTGTTCTGGGAGTGGATGGCGCCCGGCGCCGGGGGCGAGCCCGAGGGCGAGCTCGCGCAGGCGATCGACGCGGCGTTCGGCTCTTTTGACGACTTCAAGGGCAAGTTCAAGGACGCCGGGGTAAACCAGTTCGGCTCCGGCTGGTCGTGGCTGGTCCACGACGGCTCCGGGCTCGCGGTGGTCTCGACGGCCAATCAGGACAATCCGATCTCAAACGGCCAGACCCCGCTGCTGGGGGTCGACGTCTGGGAGCACGCCTACTACCTCAAGTACCAGAACAAGCGTCCGGACTACATCGACGCTTGGTTCAACGTGGTCAACTGGCCCAAGGTGGCGCAGCTGTTCAGCAGCGCCTCGTAGGGTCGCGCCACCGCGGTTTGGTTCGGTGGCGTTACGAAAGCGCGGGTTTCAGAGCGCGGCGCGATCTCAGTCATGCTTCGCGCTCTGAACCCGCGGTTTTCGGGACGACCGGCGCCGTCAACCGC
>Ga0182024_10011839_pt1 | contig 17405 bp, 16 predicted proteins | sample P32metaG_FD_120480 | JGI IMG/M metagenome (GOLD analysis project Ga0182024, IMG submission 120480) | Permafrost microbial communities from Stordalen Mire, Sweden - P3-2 metaG (Illumina Assembly) | ecosystem: Environmental > Terrestrial > Soil > Wetlands > Permafrost | place: Sweden: Stordalen...
ATCCACAGCTACATCGATCATCACAATGACCATCCCAAGCCTTTCGTCTGGCACAAAACCGCCGACCAAATCCTGGCATCCGTCGCCCGATTTTGCATACGAACTTCAGACTCACCACACTAGGGGATGGTTGCAAATGGCCGGGTGCCCCATCCTTGGCACGTACTTGTACTTGTGCCAAGGGTGGGAGACCACGAACCCCCTGGCACGCGAGCGCTCCGCCGCGGCGGACCCCACCGCAGGTGGCTGCTACATCGCAGGCGTTTGCAGATAATTAGCCCCCACCGGCGCAGACTATACGCAGGAGAATTCTCAATGTCCAAAGAATCCACGGCCGAGCAGGCCCTCATCCAGGCCATCTCCCACGTTCCGGCCGCCACCACCCTTGACCCCGGCCCCGCACACGCTCCTTCCACCCCGAAAGCCGCCCTCCGCCGCTGCTGCTCCGCCTGGCAGCGTGCCTTCGACGCCTTTATGGATAAATGCAATGGCGACAACCCCATCGACAATATCTTTGCCGCCAAAGACGCGAGCGTAGCCTACTGCAACGCCATGCCCATGCTTGCCGGCCAGGACGGCGTGCGCGATTTCCTCGCCTGCGTCGCCCACGGTATCCTCATCGGCGCCATCCCCAAGGAAAAAAGCGGCCACCTTCTCGCCGCGGCTCGGGTCACCCTTGCCGCCATCCAGCGCGAACGCAAGCCGCCCAAGTCCACCTCATCATGATTTTTTTAAAAAATTCCTGAAAAATCCACGTTTTTTGAGAGGCGATTTTTATGCAAGATGAATTGAATGAGCAGTTTGGCCAATCCATCCTATTGCCTAATCAGTAAACAGAACCCCTGATTTTCAGCCTGTTTTAGCCCCGAAGATGCCAGAAAGCGTGCCAAATAGCCCGGTTTTGGACGGCGCCCCGGCGTCGGGTGTAAGTTTGTCAATCAAATGAATACCTCGCGAAGATCTTTCATCGCTATGACGGCCGCGGCAAGCGCTCACAAGTCACTCCTCGCCGCAAACGCTCATGCACCAGTCAAAGACGCTGCGCCTATTCGCCTGGGCGGACCTATATTTCTGGACTCGACAGATCCGGCCGAACTGGCTCGCGAGCATCGCCGCCTCGGCTACAGTGCGGCATATTGCCCACAGATCGCCACGCTCAAAGATCACGACCTTTTCCGCGCCATTGAGAAAGCATTCGCAGCGGAGAATGTCTGCATCGCCGAGGTCGGCGCCTGGAAGAACATGCTCGATCCGGACGCGGAGAAGCGCCGGCAGAATCTGGAGTATGTGGTGGAGCGCTGCGCATTGGCCGAAGCCGTGGGCGCGCGCTGCTGCGTGGACATCGCCGGATCCTATAATCCGGACTCATGGTTTGGGCCGGACGCGAAGAATTTGTCCAAGGATTTCTTTGATGCCACTGTGTCCAATTGCCGCCATGTGATCGACTCGGTAAAGCCGACCCGAACGCGCTTCACGATTGAGATGATGGGTTGGAATCTCCCTGACGGACCGGACTCATATCTGGAGCTGATTCGCGCCGTCGACCGCAAGGCTTTCGGCGTGCATCTGGACGTTTGCAACGTCATCAATTCTCCGCGCCGGTTCTACGAGAATACCGCATGCATTGAGGAATGCTTTGAGAAACTCGGCCCGTGGATCGTCTCATGTCACGCGAAGGACCTGAAGTGGGTGATCGAGCTGAACGTGCATTTCCTTGAAGTGATTCCAGGCCGCGGCCAAATCGACTACAGAGCTTATTTACAAGGCATATCGAAGCTCGGGCGGGAAACTCCCCTGATGCTGGAACATCTGAAAACGGCGGCGGAGTACGACGAAGGCCGCGAGTACATCTTCAAGGTTGGCAAAGCGGCCGCAGTGACTTTTGCCTGACCGTGTAGCGCGACCAGGGCCAATGAACTATCCTTTGACTGCCCCTTGAACAAATCAGAATCGGTAAAAAAGTCAAACGCGTTCAATCACGACGGCGATCCCTTGGCCAACGCCGATGCACATGGTGCAAAGGGCGTAGCGACCCTTTATCTTTTCCAATTGATTAACGGCAGTGGTAACCAGACGAGCGCCACTTGCGCCAAGCGGATGACCGATTGCGATGGCGCCGCCGTTGGGATTGATGTGAGGCGCGTCAGCCGGCAAACCGAGCTGGCGCAGAACGGCGAGCACCTGTGCGGCGAACGCTTCGTTGAGTTCGATTACGTCCATTTGCGCAAGGCTGAGGCCAGCCTGCTTGAGCGCCTTATTCGTGGCAGGAACCGGGCCCATGCCCATCACGCGTGGCGCAACCCCCGCCGCGGCCGCTGCTACGATTCTTGCTCGAGGGGTTAGCCCATGGGCACGCGCAGCCGCAGGCGAGGCAATCAGCAAGGCCGCCGCGCCGTCATTGATGCCGGACGCGTTTCCCGCGGTCACCGTGCCGTCCGCACGGACAACCGGCTTGAGGCTTGCCAGTCCTTCAAGTGTTGTATCGGGGCGAGGATGTTCATCGAGGGCGACGTGAGTTGGCGGGCCGTTTTTCCGCGGAATCGGGACGACGACAATTTCATTGGTGAAGAATCCAGCCTGCGTGGCCGCGGCGGTCCGCTGCTGGCTGCGCCATGCAAAGGCATCCTGATCCTGTCGTGAAATGTGGTGCTCCTCGGCCACGTTCTCCGCTGTCTCCGGCATGGTATCCACGCCGTAGGCACCCTGCATTTGCGGATTGATGAAGCGCCAGCCCATGGTCGTGTCCTCAAGCTTGACTGCCCGTGAGAATGCGGAGTCGGCCTTGGCAACGACGAAGGGCGCGCGCGACATGCTTTCGACGCCTCCCGCGATGATCAACTCGCACTCGCCTGTACGAATTGCCCTGGAAGCAATCGTGATGGCATCCATGCTCGATCCGCAGAGACGATTCACGGTTGTGCCAGAGACCTTCACTGGCAGGCCCGCCAGAAGGAGTGCCATGCGCGCCACATTGCGATTGTCTTCGCCCGCCTGGTTGGCGCATCCGAAAATCACGTCATCGACATGACTCCAGTCAACATCCGGATGCCTGTAGACGAGCGCTCCAATTGATGCCGCGGCCAGATCGTCTGCGCGGATGCCGGCAAGCACGCCGCCATAACGGCCGAAGGGCGTTCGAATCGCGTCGCAAATGAATGCTTCTTGCATTGTACCCACCCACTTTTCAACTCGAACTGCAAGCGGCTCCAATTATCCACGATCAGGATGCCTGGAACCAGTCGCCGATGTCTTAACCCCAGACTTCTCGCGCTGTCTCCACCACCAATTGCAGCTTGGCCCATTGGTCTGCCTCAGTGAGAGCGTTGCCCTCCATGGTGGAGGCAAATCCGCATTGCGGGCTCAGAGCTAACTGCTCAAGCGGAATCACTTTGGCGGCTTCGTCGATGCGGCGCAATAAATCCTGCTTGCTCTCAAGTGCTGCCCGTTTGCTGCTCACCAGGCCCAGAACGACGATTTTGTTCTTTGGCACGAACCGTAGCGGTTCAAAGCTGCCGGAGCGCTCATCGTCATACTCGAGCAAAAAGCGATCCACTGCCAACTCGTGAAACAGCCGCTCAGCGATGGCATCGTAGCCGCCCTCGGCGTACCAGTGGCTGCGATTGTTGCCACGGCAGAGGTGGATAGCAAGAGTTACGCCGGGTTGGCGGGCTGCTGCAAAACACGCGTTGTCTGCACGAAGAGACGCGGTCAACATGGAATCAGCATCGACCCGCAGCTCTTCCTGCATCCACTTGCACCATTTTGGATCAAGAAAATAGCTGTAGCGGGGCGCGTCAATTTGCAGATAAGACACTCCGCTGCCGGCGAGCGTGGCCAGGTCCGCAGTCATGATCGCTGTAATGTCTTCGAGCAGCGCATAAGGGTCACGGTACACTGCGTCGGTTACGCCATATTTGAATGAGATGGCGGGAAACTGCGTGGCGCTGGGAATGGTCATCTTGATGGGTCCGGGGGCGTGTTGCCTAAGGTACGGCAGCTCGCGCCCGGTAAGGGACTGCCGTTGCACTAAACGCGAGTTCACAATGCCGGTGATGCTGCTCACGGGCTTCGGTGTTGCAGCTTCGTTCTTCGCGGCATCGTCCCATTTCCGACGCACAGCGTCTCCCAGGTCGAACCCATCAACTGCATCTGTGAAGTCGCTCATGAAGTTGCTGCGGCGGAACTCGCCGTCAGTAAACACACTCAAGCCGAGCTCCTTCTGCTTCTCAAGCACGCGCTGAATGTGCTTGTCTTCGATGGCCCGAAGGGCCTCAGGAGCGGCACCGCATACGCGGGCATCGAGCAATTCAGCCGGGCGCAGGAAGCTGCCGACATGGTCGGCGCGATAAAGTGATGATGACATATTGATACCTCTCCATTGAAGTTTCAACCGGTCCACTGATCGGGGTATTCCATAGGCAAACCAACATAGTTTTCAGCAAGTGCTCGCGCGGCTACTGTGGAACTGGTCACGTAATCGAGTTCCGCGATTTGCCTGCGGCGGTCGAATGGATTTGCATCCGGGAACTGATGCAGCAACGAGGTCATCCACCATGAGAAGCGCTGGGCGTTCCAGATTCGCCGCAGGCAGATTTGCGAGTAACGTTCCAGACAGGCAGTGGAGCCGGCACTGTAGAACTCCACCAGCCCGCGCGCCAAAACGCGTACGTCCGCAATTGCCAGATTCATGCCCTTGGCGCCAGTGGGTGGCACAATGTGAGCGGCATCGCCGGCGAGAAACAGTCTGCCAAATTGCATGGGCTCGGCGACGAAGCTGCGCATAGGCGTGATGCTTTTTTGGGTAATGCGGCCGACGTTCGGCAGCCAGCCATCGCCGCATTTGAAGCGGCAAAGCAACTCATCCCAGATGCGATCGTCGGACCAGCCGGCAATATCTTCCGCCGGGTCACATTGCAGGTAGAGCCGCGTCACTGTTGGAGATCTCATGCTGAAGAGGGCAAAGCCATTCGCGTGGTTCATGTACACAAGCTCGCCCTGTGAGGGCGCGGCATCGGCAAGCACACCGAGCCAGCCGAATGGATAGACACGCTCATAGATGGTCAGCGCGTTGGCCGGCACTGACGGCCGGCAGACCCCATGAAATCCATCGCATCCGGCGATGTAGTCGCAATGGATCTCGTGATGCATGCCGTCCTTTTCATAGCGGACCAGCGGTGAGACCCCATCGAAGCCGTGAATACTTACGTTTTCGGCCTCAAAGATGAGATCTCCGCCGTCAAGCAGCCTTGCCTGAATGATGTCTTTGACCACTTCATGCTGACCGTAGACCATCACCGCCTGGCCGGTAAGCTGCTGCATATCGATGCGGTGGCGCTTGCCGGCAAAGCCAAGCTCGATGCCTTGATGGAGCAGGCCTTCGCGGCGCATCCGGTCGCCAACTCCTATTGCGTTGAGCAGATCGACAGTGCCTTGCTCAAGCACGCCCGCGCGAATGCGTCCTTCGACATGACTGCGACTGCGTGCCTCAATAATGACGGACTCGATGCCTGCAAGATGCAGCAGGCGAGCAAGCATCAATCCCGCTGGGCCCGCGCCGACAATGGCTACCTGGGTCTTCATCATTGCCGGGTTTGCATCTCCGCCTAAGGCTCTAGCTCGTTCGATTTATCAATCGCAGCGAACACCTGCTGCGCCCAATTGAAGGCGCTGTTGGCCGCGGGCAGCCCGCAGTAGATTCCGGTCTGCAGAAGCACCTCTTCGACCTGCTCGCGCGTGACTCCATTGTTGAAAGCGGCACGCACATGCATCTTGAACTCTTCCTCACGGTTCAGCGCCACCATCATGGCCAGCGTCAGCAAGCTCCTTGTGTGGCGCGGCAGTGCTGGACGGGCCCAGATCTCGCCCCAGGCATAGCGCGTAATCAGGTCTTGAAAGTCGTGATTGAACGCAGTCATGCTCGCTTGAGCGCGGTTGACATGCTCGTCGCCGAGCACGGCGCGGCGTACTTTCATCCCTTGTTCGTTGCGTTCGCGCTCATCCATCCCGGTCAGTGCCTCCAATGGAGCTAATGGGCTTCAGCAGAAAGTCCAGCACGGCGCCGTTGAAGGCCTCGGATGCTTCCACGTTTGAGATATGGGCCGCATCCAGTTCCACGTACTGCGCGCCTGCAATATTCGCGGCAAGAAATTGGCCACCGGCCGGCGGCGTGGCCGGGTCGTGCGTGCCGGCAACAACCAGGCAGGGGACATTGATACGCTGAAGTTCGCTGCGAAAATCCGCATCGCGAATCGCGCCGCAGCAAGCGGCATAGCCAGAAGGGTCTGCGGCTTCCAGCATCCCGCGGGTTCGAAGTTCAACTTCCGGATGGTTCTCCCGAAAAGACGGAGTGAACCAGCGGTCAAGCATGAGTGGAACGATACTCGGCATTCCATCGCTCAGCGCGGCGTCGATGCGTGAATTCCAGACTTCAGCGTTACCAATCTTCGGGGCCGTGTTGCAGAGGACAAGCCTGCGGATGCGCGGCGCAGCGTGAATCGCGAGCCATTGACCAATCAATCCGCCCATCGACAGACCACAGAAACAGAAGTCCCCAACGCCAAGCGCATCGAGCATTGCAAGCAAATCACGGCTGAGCAACTCAATACTGTAAGGGCCGGGTGGCGAAGACGAACGCCCGTGGCCGCGCACGTCATAGCGCAAAAGGCGAAAGTGCTCGGAGAGCAGCGGCACTTGCTCGTCCCACATGCTCACGTCAGCACCGAGTGAATTCGAGAGCACCAGCACCGGCTTTTCTGCCGCACCCGACCACTGATAGTAAATGCGCACACCGGCAAGATCAATGTGGGAGTGATGCGTGTGTGCGTTTCTTGCCGCTGAGCGAGCAAGGACTCGATTGATCGACTGCTTCGTAATCCCGAGATAGCGGGTCGGTTCGAAAAGCCGATCGAGTTCTTGCGCGGAGACCTCTCTTGTGAATGGCGCATCGTCAAGCAGCACATCGCGGAGATGCCGCTTGCTTGCGATTGTTTCTCGTGAAGCGCGCTTCATAACTTCGTGCGCGGCGGGCTTGCCAATTCTCTTTGCCAGAGCCGCTGCAACGGGCTCTGCATAGATGAGGCCTTTTGTCAGTTCAAGGTTTGCGGCCATGCGATCGCGATCGATTTCAAGGCCGCCAATCAATTCTGTTGCCCGCTCTAGCGCGCCTGCACAGAGGTTGAAAATCTCCGGCAATGTCTCCCACTCCGCCTGCCAGTTTCCCAGGCCGCGCTCATGCTCCTGCGCCATTGAAGAGAGCACCGTGGCCACCAGTCCCGGTACGCGAACGGCTGCAGCCAGAATGGAAGCGCAAACAACGGGGTTGCGCTTTTGCGGCATAGTTGAAGACCCGCCACGGCCTTCACCTGCACCTTCGAATGCCTCGCCCACTTCAGTCTGCATCAGCAGAGAAACATCTCGCGCAACTTTGCCGAGGGATGCCACGATCAGACCTAACACTGTTGCGACTTCGCCAATGCGATCACGGGAGGCGTGCCAGGAGATGTCAGGGTGGGCCAGCCCCAATTCTTGAGCGAGCTCTTGCGATACGGCCCAAGCATCTTCTCCGAGGAATGCGAGAGTGCCCGCGGCCCCGCCGAATTGCAGCGTAAGTGCACGTGCGCGCACCTCACGCAGACGTGTCTGGTGGCGAAGCAGTGCATCGAGCCATCCTGCCGCCTTCCATCCAAAGGTAATGGGAACGGCTTGCTGCAACCATGTGCGTCCAGGCATCAGCGTAGCGGCGTGGCGCTCAGCAAGGGCCGCCAGGCCTGAACACAAATTAGACAACTGGTCTTCAAGCAGTCCAAACGCCGCGCGCATTTGCAGAACTAACCCAGTATCGATTACATCTTGGCTGGTTGCGCCCCAGTGAACATATCGAGCTGCCTCGGGGCTGATCTTGCTGACAGCCTGTGAAAGCTGCTTTACCAACGGGATTGCGAGATTACCTGCGTGCGCCGCGCCTTCGCGCAAGGCTGGAATGTCAAGAATCGCGACTCTGCATTCCACTGCAATGGAATTCGCCGCGCGGGCAGGAATCACTCCAACGGCAGCTTGCGCGGAAGCCAACGCGGCCTCGAAATCGAGCATCCGCTGCAGGCGGGTTTCATCGCTGAAGACAGCGCGCATGGGGCCGGAATAGAAGAAAACATCAAACAACGTCATAAAATTCCCAAAAACAATTGAACGAACAATTCGGCCAACACTCTTGTGCGCATTCGATCAGCAATCAAAAAAGACAGTTTCACGCTCCCCTTGCATTTCAATATTCCATATCAGAGTTGCATCGCGATCAGGGTCGAGCGTTGCGATCAGGGTGGCCCGGCGCTGCTCGGGAACCAGTTGCAGCACAGGGTCAGCGTCAAGGGACGCAGCAGGGAAGTACATGCGGGTTACGAGCCCTCGCAACAAGCCACGCATCATCAACCGTACGGCAAGGTGAGGAGATTGCAACGCTCCTTGCGGCCCTGGTGCCGGTCCTGGACGAATGGTGGTGAAGAAGAATCGTCCATCGTCATCCGTTGGAATACGGCCAAATCCATTGAAGGCGGGAGCTTTGCCGGCCGCGGAACTGGCGTTGACGCCGGGGTATTCACCGTTTGCGTCGGCTTGCCAAATCTCAATGACCGCATCCGGAATCGGTTGTCCGATGCCGTCCAGCACGCGGCCTGTAATCGTAAAATGCTCGCCGTTCTGGTCTGGCGCGGCAATGCGATTGGAGTCGAGGTGTACAAGCCCGATGTGAAAATAGGGACCGACGGTCTGCCACGTTGTGGCCTGCAAGCTCATCTGTCAATCCTCAAATGGAGTCTCATCACGTCCGCGCAATATGATGTCAAATCTGTAGGCCAATGCATATTCAGGCTGCACGGCCTCCCAATCAAAGAGCGAGATCAGACGATTGCGGGCCTTTTCATCTGCAGTGCAGTTGAAGATTGGATCGTAAGGCAGCAGCGGGTCGCCCGGAAAATACATTTGCGTTACAAGGCGCGTGACAAATGCCGGCCCAAAGAGCGAGAAGTGGATGTGTGCAGGCCGCCATGCGTTGTGGTGGTTGCGCCATGGATAGGAACCTGGCTTGATGGTTTTGAAGCGGTAGTGTCCGTAATCGTCGGTCATTGCGCGGCCTGATCCGCTGAAGTTGGGGTCCAACGGTGCATCGTGCTGATCGCGCTTGTGCAGGTACCGTCCGCAAGCGTTCGCCTGCCAGATCTCCACCAACGTATTGCGCACCGGTTTTCCATTTTCATCCAACACGCGTCCGCTCACCAGGATTCGCTCACCAATGGGCTCTCCTGCGTGCTGCCGAGTCAGGTCTGCCATCTTCGGGTCGACAAGCTCAGGACCGAATGCAGGGCCGGTGACCTCGGTGATTGTTTGAGGCAAGCGGATGAGGGGCAGCTTTGGAGCGCGATCGATTGAACTGACGTAGGACGGGTGAAGATACTCAGGCTGCGTACCGGGGTAAGGGGAGCGATACCGTCCGGCAGTGGAGTGCTGCAACCTCCTGTCAGCGCCACTATCGGGCAACTCTCCCCCGAGGCCTGGTTGTTTGCGAATCTGATCCAATTCATAGCTCCCGGAGTCGGTTCGCCGGCTCCAACCATCTTACTGCTCGTGCGTGGAACGTGGCTCGCGCATTCGCTTCGCAAGTGTACTCAGCCTTCCGCCATGGCTGAACCATGCGCCGCTTCTGTTCGCGCATAGAGATCCCGCAGTGCGGACAATTCTAGGTCGGTTGGTTCTGGCGTTCGTTCCAGATTTGGTACGACCTTGAGATCCCACCCAGTCATTGCGCGTGCCTGCTCGATGGTGACACCGGGGTGGAGCGCGCTCAAAATGAATTCCGAGCTTATTGGGTCAGGAACCAAAACTCCGAGATCCGTGATAACAACCGTTGGTCCCCGACCTCGGCCGGAACGCCGGCCTTGCGCGCCGATCGAGTGCCGCGAATCCTTGCGCCTAGGCTGATGGCCGGCCGACGTAACGAAATGGAGATTCTCAACGAAAGTGCGCTTGGTCTGCTTGAGGATGATCCACACTTCTTTTGCAGCGGTGGCAATTTCTGGCGCTCCACCCGCGCCGGGAAGACGCACCCGCGGCGATGCGTAAGTCCCGCCAATGATGGTTGTGTTGATATTGCCGTATTTGTCAATCTGTGCTGCTCCGAGAAAGCCGACATCGACTCGACCAGACTGCAGCCAGTAGCGAAAAATCTCCGGCACTGAGACAATTGCATCGGCTGTCTCTGCCAACTCGCCGTCGCCAATGGAAAGAGGAAGCACGGTAGGCTTGGCGCCGATCGTTCCCGACTCATAGATAAGTACAACCTCGGGAGCGTGGGTGTTGCGTGCAAGGTTTGCGGCCGCGCTCGGCATGCCTATGCCCACGAAGCATACCATGCCGCTCGAGAGCCTTCTGGCGGCGGCAATGGTCATGATCTCGTTTGATGTGTAGGTGAGTTCAGGCATAGGGCGCAGACCTTTCCGGACTGAGGCTGCGCTGGAATGCGGCGAAATCTTCCGTATTGAGTACGTGCTGGCACATCCATGCCAGAAATGTCTCGCGGTCTCGCGAGATTCCATCCCATGCCTTGCAGAATGCGTTGTCGCGCTGGTAGTAGCCGTGCGCATAAGAAGGGTGAGCCCCGCCTGGAACCTCGCAGACAAAATCCACTACCCAGGCCGGCAGCACGCAGGCATTCATCGGCGCATCCAGATTGTCGACAATCTCTTCGACGGTGACGATCGCCTTCTTCGAGGCAAGCACAGCTTCTTTTTGAATGCCGGTGATGCCTTGAATTAACACGTTGCCTTTGCGGTCTGCCTTCTGCGCGTGAATGATGGCAACGTCAGGATTGAGCGCGCGCGTGGCGGCAAGCACTTCGCCGGTGAACGGGCAAGTGACTGTGCTGATGGATGCATTGAATTTTGGAATGTCTGAACCGAGATAGCCGCGCAGCACCGCGAAGGGAAGCCCGGAAGCGCCTGCCTGATAGCGCGCCGCCATGTCCGCATGGCTATGCTCTTCAATGGCCAGGGGCGCCGGCCATCCGCTCTGGATTGCATCGCGAAATCGGTGCAGCGATCCGACGCCGGGATTTCCGCCCCACGAAAAAACCAACCGGGATGCGCATCCCATGCCAATCATCTGGTCGTAGATGATATCCGGCGTCATGCGAATCAGCGTAAGGTTCTTGCGCCGCTGACGGATCACCTCATGACCGGCCGCGGATGGAATGAGGTGGGTGAAGCCCTCCATCGCTAATGCCGAGCCATCGCAAACCAGCGCGGCGATGGCTTCCCGCAATGAGGTAATTTCAGCCAAACTTGCTCCTGAAGGGTTCGATGATCGCACGCGTTGGCGTACATCGAACAAGCATGCGGTTAGCACAATTTACAGAGCAGGAAATGGCTTGTCAAGGATTCAGGCTGCGGATGGAGAGTTTGTTGGAACAAGAGATTCCTGTCGGTTCGCGGGCATGCAGCGGAGAATGGAAGCAGGCGGGGGCTACCAGTCGATCTTGCCGGGAAAGAACTCGGCGATGAGATCGTTGTAGTAAGGTTTCAACTGCTTGAGATCCGGTTTGGCTGCGCCCTTGGAGTAAAGGTCGTAGGGATTGAACTTCAATACCCAAGGCAGCATTTCTTCGTCATGCTTCGACAGCAGATGACCATAGGCGCGTTGCTGGTGCCACGGATAAAAAGAATGATAGCGCAGCATGTAGAGAGCTTCCTCAGGCAAGTAATCCTTCACAACGTGGCCGATATAGGCGTCGTGTCCCCAGGACATATGGACGTTCTCAAGGCCGCAGTGGGGCTGGTAGATTCCGTATTTGGTTTGGTACTCGGGCACGCTGCGTCGGGATTGGCTGAGAAGTATTCGGGAAAAACAATCTTGTCAGACCAGGCGCAGCCCACCGGGAATGTGTCGCCAACGACGGCCCATTGAGGTTCGCCGTAGAGGCATAGCACTTTGCCGAGATCGTGAATGAAGCCGGTGAGGACCATCCAACGCGGATGGCCATCCTTGCGAATGGCTTCCGATGTTTGCAGCAAGTGTTCAATCTGGGTCAGGTCGGTATCGGGGTCGCTCTCGTCGACAAGGGTGTTGAGGAACTCCGCCGCCTCCCAGATGCTCATTTTGCCCTTGTTGAGCGCAAAGTATTCTTTCTCTTTGGCCAGCACAAAGTCGAGGGTCTGGAGTTCGTGGTTGGTCTTGTAGAACTCGGCCACGGTGGGGACGACTGCGGCATCGTAGTTGCGGAACTCGGACTCGCTCTTGCCCTCGCGATAGCGGCCGGCGACAAAGTCGCCCCAACTCTCTTCGATAGCCAGATGATCGGGTGCCGCGGTTGTAGCTATCTTTGCCATAAGAGACGCCTCGCCGGGAATTGGGCAACAGTATGGCTAACGTATCGAATTGCTTGCGGAATTGCAAGAAAATCATTGGCTAGGATGTTAGATTCTTGAGCCTTGGCGCGGACAAACGATGCGCTTGAACGGTGCCTGCCCCAGCTCCGGCGCGATTCTTCGGCATTCGAAAACGGCGGTGGAATTGACTGGTAGTCTTGGCCACGCGGCTGAGACATTTGCGAGAATTGGCAGCAGGGCAAGTATCACCAAAAGCGGAGGCAGAATGACTGGGACGTCCGCCGGGACCAATACAGCTTCGGTCGTCGGCACTTAGGGGATCGGTGCCCAAACCATCTCCATCAACCTGAGTGTGACCAACTCGGAGGGGAGAAGAGCACCAGCAGAGAAGCTCTTCCTTCGGGAATGGCCTTTGTCGCAGGGAGCATCTTTGGGCAAAGCCGCTCATGGAAAGCCCTGTGCCGGTGCTGACATTCGGGCTTTCGCGTGGCTTTATGCACTAGACTTCAAAGAGATAGTCTGCCGAGAGATCGGCGTCGCAGGGGAAGTGCATGGTGGAAAGGTAAGTTGCAAGATATGCTTGCCGCCTGACCAATGAGTGCATCCTGAAAATATGCTGCACACGGAGCCCCAATGCCCAATCCAGTGAAGGTCCTGATTGTCGAAGACGAGCCTAATGCTCTGATGGGTCTTGCGGAACTGATTTCCGGGTGGGGATACCGCACGGAGACCGCGCGGGACGGCATCGAGGGGTGGGAGAAGGCCCGGGCCTGGAATCCGGCTATTGTGGTGACCGACCTGAAGATGCCGCGGATGGATGGCATTGGCCTGCTGACAAAGCTGGTCGAGGAGGGTTCGGGTCTCAGTGCGAATCTGGCCGTCGTGGTGCTCACTGCAATGGGTTCGATTGAACTGGCAGTCGACGCAATGAAGCTGGGTGCGTATGACTTTCTTCAAAAGCCGGTGGATGCGACCCGCTTGCGCACCATCCTGACCAACGCCACACGGCAGCGCGAAACGGAGATCGAACTGGAAGTGGCGCGGCGGCGGCTGCGCGAGACTGGGGTGCTGGGCGGGTTAGTGGGCAATTCAAGCAGAATGCGTAAAATCTTTGCGCTGATCGAGCAAATTGCACCCTCAAAAGTCTCGGTTCTGATTACCGGCGAGAGCGGCACAGGCAAGGAGCTTGTGGCGCGAACGCTGCACACCCTCAGCCCGCGCAAGGCCCATCCATTCGTGGCAGTGAACTGCGCGGCTATTCCCGAGACGCTGATTGAGAGCGAGATCTTCGGCCACGAGAAGGGAGCGTTCACCGGAGCGATCGAGCGGCGAGCGGGCTGCTTTGAGCTGGCCAACGGCGGAACGCTTTTGCTGGATGAGCTGGCCGAGATGCCTTCAGGCACACAAGCCAAGCTGCTCCGCGTGCTGGAGGAGCGAAAGTTGCGGCGCCTGGGAGCACGCACCGAGCAGGAGATCGACGTTCGCGTGCTGGCCGCCACCAATCACGATCCCGACAAGGCTGTTGCTGAGGGGGAACTGCGTCCCGACCTTTACTACCGGCTGAACGTCTTCCATATCGCGATGCCGGCGCTGCGAGAGCACATGGAGGACCTGCCCGCGATGGCAGACGCCATGGTTGCGGAAATGAATATGAAGCACGGCCGCAAAGTTGCCGGAGTGGCCGCGTCGATGCTGGACCGGATGATGGCCTATGACTGGCCGGGAAATGCCCGTGAGTTGCGCAATGCGGTGGAGCGCGCGGTGATTCTTTGCCCCGACGGTGCTCCTCTGGATGCAGGCCACCTGCCGTCGGGCTTCGGCAGCTCGCAGCTTGCCGCTGCGCAATCGGTCGATGCCAGCATGGTTCCGGTGCGCGTAGGATCGACCGTAGACGAAGCCGAGCAGATGTTGATCCTCCGCACCCTGGAGGCGACGGGAGGGAATAAAACCCGTGCAGCTGAAATTCTCGGAGTGAGCCTGAAGACCTTGCACAACAAGCTCAAGGAGTACAACAAAAGCCCCGACGATCTGCAAGACTGAGCCGTTTGACTGAAGATCAAGAGCCATGCGCCTGAAGACGAAACTCGTTCTGGCCATTACCGCCCTGGTGTTTCTCATCGCCGGGCTGCTCTCGCTGGTCTACGTCTTCACGCTGCTCCATTCCGCCGTTCAGCAGTCTTACGACGCCAACCGCATGGTCGCCAACCAAGTGCAGTTTGCTGTGCACAATGCGCTCGATATCGGGCTAATGAACCGCACGGTTGATCCAAACAACCCCGGTGAGCTGCGCGATCTGGCGGGCGACGCGGTGCGCGACAACGCGCCTCTGCAGGCGGTGCTCGAATCTGTAAACCGTTACTCGCTTACGGTCTATGACATCAACATCGGCGACAGCCAGTCCATCACATTGCTAAGTACCAATCCGGACAATGAAGACAAGCCTCTCCCGGTGCGTCCGAACTACTTGGAGCTGTTCAATGCCAATCCAGCCCAGTTGGTAAAACAGGTCCTTGGCCCACCCAAGGTATTCGATGTGGTCGTGCCATTGGATCGAAATGGTGAACCCTTTGTCACGGTCCATGTGGGAGTTCGAACCACGTTCCTGCGCGCTTTCTATGCCCCATGGCTGGAGGAAGCTTTTACGCTGATGGGGTTTGTTTTGGGTGCGGCACTGCTGGTAGCTTTCCTGCTCAGCAATCTTGCCCTTCAACCCATGGAGCAGATCAGCCTGCAGCTCGATGCTTTCAATCTGGCCAGCGAGTCGGCTGCTGAAGAAGATAAGACTCCACTCCAGGATATGGCGGTCCGCGTCTCGCATAAAATCGAGCGCTTCGGGCAGCGCATGCGTAACGTTGAAGAGGTCTTTTCTGCGTTGAAGGAGAATCTGGATCAGATACTCGGCAACCTGCAGGATGGCATCCTTCTGTTCACCGGGGACGGACGGGCGGTGCTGGTATCGGATGCCGCCAGGCGATTTCTGAACATTGAGCGAGACAGCATCCTGGGACTTCACGCGCGGGAGATCTTCGATCGCTCGACAGTGCTGGGCCAGGTTCTATATGACGCCTTCGATGCCGGAGTCACCTTGATTCAGGAAGAGATTCTCACCGAGACAGGGCGGCGGATTCAAGCGTCTTTGGACTTTATTCACGACGTGAAGTCCCGACAGGGACTGGGCGCGCTGTTGACTCTGCACGATTTGGAGTCGGCCGAGGCAATCGAGTCAGAGCTTGAGATTTCTCGCCGCATGGCCGCCATTGGCAGGCTCACCTCCGGTGTGGGCCATGAAGTGAAAAACCCCATTAATGCCATCGTTGTCCACGTGGAACTGCTGAAGAGCAAATTGACCGGCGCCGGCGCCCCGGCCATCCGACACCTGGATATTATCGAAGCTGAAATTCATCGCCTGGACCGCGTCGTGCAACTGTTGGTGGACTTCAGCCGTCCGGTTGAACTGCAGCTTCGCGAGCAGGATCTTCGCGCCGTAATCGGCGATGTGCTGGCGCTCGCCTCGGCGGAATTATCGACCCACAATGTCGCTCTTTCCGGGAGCATGCCTTCGAAGCCGCTGGTGGTCAACATCGACGCCGATTTGCTGAAGCAGGCCGCTCTGAACGTGATTCAGAATGGAGCGCAGGCCATGCCCCAAGGTGGCAAGTTGACGGTCACAGTCGAGGAGCAACGCAAATTCGCGGTGGTGCGCATCGCCGACGAAGGTCAAGGCATCCCCGACGACATTCGTGAGAAAATCTTCGACCTCTACTTCACTACCAAGAGCGGAGGAAGCGGTATCGGCCTCGCCATGACCTACCGCATTCTCCAGTTGCACTACGGAAGCATAGAAGTACAATCGAGACCAGGGCAGGGCACGGAGTTCGTGCTGCGGATCCCCCTCGCAGCCACGGAGTGGGGACGTCGGTACCTGCAGCCGGTAACCGTTCATAACGAGGAAGGGCTCTCAGGATGAAGTTGCATGCCAGGAACGTTGTTTGGCTGCTGCCGCTCTTCCTGACGGCCTGCTTCAACCGGCCACATCAGCAACCGGTTCAGCAGTTTGCGGCTCCAGTGAGCACGGTTCCAAAGCCGCCGCTTGTTCATCCCGAGCTTCCGGAGTCGGCAATAATGATTCCCAGTGAGCCCCTGGATACCGATACGGATGCAATTCTTGAGGAGGCAGCCAAGCCGGTCGTGCGGCACAGGAGGCCGGTGAGCAAGACTCCCTCGGAGGCTCCGGACAACGGCCAATCAGCCTCCGGCAACACCCAGCAGGCCGAAAACGAGAGCAGCGAAGTGCCGGCGATCGGCACACTTTCGTCGGGCGACCCCACGTCGGATATGCGGGGTGAGACGTTAGTCTGGATCTCGGATACAGAGCAGGGTTTGAAGAATATTGGCCGCTCGCTGAGCGGAGAGGAACAAAAAACAGTTGCACAAATCCGGCAATACATCCGGGGAGCCAGGAAGGCGCTGAACACAGGTGATGTGGAGGGTGCCCACACACTGGCCGCCAAGGCCAAGGCGTTACTGGGCGAACTTAAGGGATAGCTTGAACTTATTCAGCCGGTCTTACCGGGTAGAAAATACACGAATTCGGCAAAAGCTACATGAATGATCGCCTTTCAATGGTACCCGGATACCCTCTCCTGCGCGACTCCAATTACGCAAGCCAAACAATATAAAAGGAATAGGCCTACCGCATCCAGGGAGAAGTGCATTTGGCATGCCCATTGCTATATCCAGAAGTGAGCGGCCGCGGAGCTCATCGCGCAGGCCATGACGGCCGCCGCGGAACCTAGAACCCCCGGCGAGGAATCTTAATCATATGAAACAAAATGCGGCAAGCCCAACACACCTCTCCAGCCAGCTGGCGGTATTCTTGCTGGCGACCGCAGTCGCAATCCCAGCGCTTGGTCAGCAGGCGCCGCCAAGTAGCACCACGCCCCAAAGCACCGCTCCGTCGACGGCACAACAGGCGGCCTCCACCTCGTCCTCGACCAACAACGAAAAAGAAGGCTTCTGGGGGCGCGTTAACCC
>Ga0182024_10011840_pt1 | contig 17403 bp, 12 predicted proteins | sample P32metaG_FD_120480 | JGI IMG/M metagenome (GOLD analysis project Ga0182024, IMG submission 120480) | Permafrost microbial communities from Stordalen Mire, Sweden - P3-2 metaG (Illumina Assembly) | ecosystem: Environmental > Terrestrial > Soil > Wetlands > Permafrost | place: Sweden: Stordalen...
GCTCCGTACATCGTGTTGTTGGGTGGGACCGGCGATTGTCCGACGATCCCGACTGCGCCGACCGTGTTGTCGACCGGGCCGGGGAACAGTTCGGCGACGGTGAGTTGGGCGCCGTCGACGGGTTGTGTCGCGGGGTATGTCGTGACGCCCTATATCGGTGGGGTCGCCCAGCGGTCGGTCCTGATCCCGGGGCCGGGAACGACGACGGTCATGTCTGGTTTGACGAACGGTGTGGCATATACGTTCACCGTCGCGGCCGAGAACGGTCGTGCGTTGAGTCCGCTGTCGACGATGTCGGGGCCGATCACGGCCGGCGCTCCCGCGGTGGTGACCGGCTTGCACGTGACACGGGCCGGCAAGGGCGCACTCAAGATGACGTTCAAGGTGCCCGCAACCGACGGTGCTGCGATCACGCACTACACCGTGACCTGCACCTCGACCAACGGCGGCAAACCGAACGGCAAGGTCGCCAAGACCGGCCCGCTCACCGTCACCGGCCTCAGCGCCGGCAGGACGTACACCTGCACGGTCAGCGCGACCAACAAACGCGGGACCGGACCCACGTCGCACGTATCCGCCGCCGTCAAAGCCTGATCCAACAGGTCGCCCAAAATCAAAACTTCAGATGTTCGACGTCGGATCCGGCAGCGCGGTCGGACAAGGAGCAGGCCGAGCGCTTCGTGGACGCGTTGCAAGCTTTCGCGCGAGCTGAGCTGATCGCAGGGACGAACGTCGGATGCTTGTGCGTCTCGACGCACACGTTCGCGGTGACCGCGGACAAGACGCTGGTCGAAGGTCCGCCGTCGCTGATGTCTCCTTCGGTGACGGTCGGGGCCCCGGCTGCGGCAACAGTCTGTCCCGAGGTGGGAAGGTTCGCCGATCACGACGTACACGGCGACGTTCACGTCGGTGAACGCGGCGGCGACCAAGACCAGTCGGCCAAGGCGGGTCGGTTGACGGCGGGCGGTGTGAGTGGGCGCCAGACGTCGACGCGCACGGTGAACGCGTCCACGGGCGCAGGACCGGACCGGATTCGCACCCATCCACCGCTGTCAAGGCCGAACCGAAGCTCGAAGGCTGTCATCTAACATCCGCGGACATGGGCCAGGACCACACCGCATGGGGACCTCTCGCGCATCTCGTCGGCATCTGGGAAGGTGACGAAGGACTCGACGTCGCGTTCGCGCACGCGACCGGAAACGTCGGCGAGACGCCCTATCGCGAACGGGTCGTCATGAACCCGCTCGGTCCGGTCGACAACGGCACGCAGGCGCTCTACGGCCTCGATTACCGCATGTCGGCCTGGCGGGGCACCGAAACCGATCCGTTCCACACCGAGGTCGGCTACTGGCTCTGGGACGCCGCGCAGCGGGCCGTCATGCGCTGCTTCATGGTGCCGCGCGGTTCGACAGTCCTCGCCGGCGGGAACGCCACAGCCGACGCGGCCGAGTTCACCATGGCGGCCGATGTCGGCTCCGAGGTGTACGGCATCCTGTCGAACCCGTATCTCGCCCGCGCGGCACGCACGACCCGCTATGTCTGCACGATCACGATCGCCGGACCCGACGAATGGTCCTACGACGAGACGTCGACCATCGACCACGAACGTCACGGCGACGTCCTCGAACACACCGACCGCAACCGCCTGCGTCGCGTGGCGAGCTAGTCGCGGGTGATCGGCTTCGTGTCGAGCTTCAACAGGTCGACGGTGGTGCGCCCGGCGCGCAGCTCCTCGAAGTACCAACGTTCTTTGGCCTCGCGTTCCTGACCGGCCGCGAGCACATCGGCGAGACGTTCGGCCGGCACGACGGTGACACCGTCGGCGTCGGCAACGATCCAGTCGCCTTCGTGGACCACCACATCACCGACGACTGCCTGGCCGCCGACCCGTCCCGGATGCTGCTTCGTCGCGCCCCGCAACGCGATCATCGAAGAGAACACCGCGAACCCGTGCGCCTCGAGCGCGCTGACATCACGCACCCCGCCGTCGATCACCAGACCGGCGAGCTTGCGTGCCTGCGCACCGGTGGTCAGCACCTCGCCCCAATAGCCGCGCTCCGGTTCGTTCCCGACGCTCGCGACAAGCACACACGAAGGTGGAGCCTCAGCGACCGCGACGTGGATCGCGAGGTTGTCGCCCGCCGCGCACGTCACCGGAAACGCCGGCGCACTGATCCGAGCGCCCTGCCACGCAGCCTTCACGCGGGCTGCCATCGGATGGCCGCCGCTCTCGCCGAGCGTCGCCGCACCCAGCTGTGCGAACCGAGCCGCGTCTTCGCGAGTCACGTTCGCCACGTCGAACCCCCTTGGTTCTGGTCGCAACCTTGGCGGAGGGCGAGGGATTTGAACCCTCGAGGGAGTTTGTAACCCCCTACTCGCTTAGCAGGCGAGCACCTTCGGCCACTCGGTCAGCCCTCCGGCATCGGAGTATACGAGCGTCCCGCAGGTCGCCCGGCCGGTACCGTTCCCAGGCGTGACGCCGGTCGAAGCGCTAGAACGGATCGCCGAAGTGTTGCAACGCGCACGCGAACCGTCATACCGCGTGCAGGCCTTCCGGCGCGCGGCACGCGAAGTGTCGCACGTCACCGACGACGAGCTGCGCCGCCTGGCCGGCAACGGCCGGCTCACCGACATTCCCGGCGTCGGGGCCAAGACCGCCGCCGTGATCGTCGAAGCACTCAACGGCGACACCCCCGCCTACCTGCAGAAATTGTTGAACGACCTGCCCGAATCCGGAACCGAAGCCGGGGAGGCGTTACGCGCCCATCTCAAAGGCGACCTCCACTCCCATTCCGACTGGTCCGACGGTGGCGACACCATCGCGGCGATGGCCGCAAAAGCGCGCAGCCTCGGCCACGAATACCTCGGGCTGACCGACCATTCACCCCGTTTGAAGATCGCCAACGGCCTCTCCGTCGAACGGTTACGCGAACAGCTCGACGTGGTGGACGCCCTCAACGACGAGCTCGCACCGTTCCGGATCCTCACCGGCGTCGAGGTCGACATCCTCGAAGACGGCGCGCTCGACCAACACGAAGAACTTCTCCGACGGGCCGACGTCGTCGTCGCCAGCGTCCATTCGAAACTGCGGATGGACGCCGAGTCGATGACTCGCCGTATGGTCGCCGCGGTTGCCAGCCCCCACGTCGACGTGCTCGGCCACTGCACCGGCCGGCTCCTCGTCGGGCGGGGCCGGCCCGAATCGACGTTCGACGACGACGTGATCATCGAAGCGTGCCGACAATTCGACACTGCGCTCGAAGTGAACTGCAGACCCGAACGGCTCGACCCACCCAAACGAATCCTCACCAAAGCCGTCGCCGCAGGGTTACGCATCGCGATCAGTACCGACGCTCACGCGGTCTCCCAACTCGAATGGCAGCCCTACGGCACCGACCGCGCCGCCGCCTGCGGTGTGACCGCCGACCGGGTCGTCAACACGATGACCGCCGACGCGCTGCTCGAATGGTGCGGATCGCACCCGACCCTCTGAACCGGTCGTCGTGATCGACGCGGTCCTGTTCGACTTCCGCGGCACACTGTTCGGCGACGAAGACGACACGTCCTGGGTGAAGAACTCCGCCGCGAGTATCGGCCGTCACCTCCACGACGACGACATCGCCGCCCTGCTCGAACGATTGGCGGTCGTGGAACACCAGCCGGACATCGCGGCCGCGCTCGACCGTTGCGACACGTCACTCGAGGTGCACCGCGACGCGAATCTTGCATGGTTTCGCGCGGCTGGACTCGACGACGAGCTTGCGGTCGCGATATGGAGCCGAGACGGACATCCCGACGCGACGTTCGCGTTCCCCGACGCGGCACCGGTGATGGCGGCCATCCGCGCCGCCGGCAAGGACATCGCAGTGGTCAGCGACATCCACTACGACATCCGCGACCACTTCCATCGTCACGATCTCGACCGGTACGTCGACACGTACGTCCTGTCCTTCGAACACGGTGTACAAAAGCCCGACGCCGCGATGTTCACACTCGCGCTCGACGCGCTCGGCGTCACGCCCGAACGCGCCCTGATGGTCGGCGACACGCCGACGCACGACGGCGGCGCCGCACACGTCGGGATCGCGACCTATCTCCTTCCCGGGCCGTTCCGCCCCAACCGTCCCGGACCGCGCGGCCTCGCCGCAGTGCTGCGACTCGCCAGTCCGTAAAGGGCGCCGCGCACAGGTCCCTTCCTGTCTGGGAAGAAGCGATCTGCATCGCGTCGTGGACTTCGTGTCGACATCCGACAAACCACCAACGTGGTTCGGGCCGTCCGGCGGAACGGCGAGCGGTGCGGAACGGCGTGCGGTGCGAGCGATATCGACGACGACGAGCACAACCGGCGAGGACAACGCTCGCGCTCGCCAGTTGCTTTTCAATGGCGCAGGAACAGCGGGATAACCGCGACGGGTAGTACTCCTGACGTCGATGGCGCGCCCGACGCGTAACGCGCGTCGCTTGAGCCGGCGGATTCCGAATCACACTGAACCGCTTCGGCAACTGAATGTTTGCTGCGCGGTCGACATGGCTGCGAATGATTCGATGGCCATGGTTGACGCGCGTCGATTCGCTGCCTCGCCCGATGATTATCACGGACCTCGATTTGGGTAAACCTCAGCCGTCGGTTGCGCGCGAGGACGTTGCTTGTACATCGGGTCCGACACAAGCGCGGGCGCGTATCGCCAATTCAGACGAGATGTCCGCCGAACGGAATCCTTACGCGCGGTTATGCGGCCCACGTGCAGAGGGGGGTAGGCGGTGAGGTGACGAACGGGGAAGGCCATCTCTTGTGACGACCGTGCGGTCGCGACGAACGCGTCTCGGGTACCCAACGACGGCGTGTGCAGCAATCGCGGCATATGTTCTCATGTGAGCTTTCAATGAGCTTTCACAGCTGTCTCTGACGTGTCGCACAAGTCATATAGAAGGGGACGTTTCTCTCGTAACGAACGAATTCCGATCGCTGAATTCTTCGTCCGTCGACCACCCTGTTGTTGCACCTTGTCCATGCCTATAGACATGGGTAGCGTCGCTCGCCGGGACGGTTCGCGCGCTCGTGGACACGCTCCACGGCACACTCATCGCGTTTTGGAGGAGGACGATGAACGGCAGGTTCAGAAAGGCAAGTGCGCTATTGGCGGCCGCTGCGTTGGTGGGCGGTCTGGTCGCTGCGTTCGCAGCACCGGCCGGGGCGAGCAGCCCGACCGGCTGTGAGGCGGAGTGTTACACGGGTCTGCCCACCGACACGTCGGGCCTGACCATGGGTTCACCGCCCGACTACACCAACGGTCCGTTCTCGTTGGGGTTGAGTTTCACGGTGGCCGATCAAGGCAACGTCGAGGCGGTCTGCTACCCGGGGAACGCTGGAGAGGCCGGCGACAATGTGTACCTGTCGAACGGCAGCACGACGTTCGGTCCGGTCGCATCGGTTCCGAATGGACCCGGCCAGTACTGCGGGTTCGTTTTCGCCCACGTCACGCCGGGCACCTGGATGGGGTACTACAGCGACACGGCTGACTACTACCAGACGACTGGTGGCGGAACCGGACATACGGGTGACATCACCATGAACGGCGGCTACTACTCTTCGTCGGGTTTCCCCTCCGCGGGCGCCGGCGCGTACAACTTCGGGATCAATGTCTACTTCCAATCGAACCCGAACCCGCCGAACATTTCGCTGACGCAAACCAACCCGATCCAACTGGCGCTTTCCTTCGCTGGTGACGGTTTCGCAGGTTCGACTGTTTCGGCGACGTGTACGTCATCGGTCACGGGTGCTTTGGGAACCTTCTCGTCCAGCCCGGCCGTGGTCTCGGTGTCGAACGTGGCGAGCCAGACTGTCACTTGTGTAGCCACGGAGTCTGCGACGAGTTACTTCACGCTGACCGCGTCGTCGACTGCAACCGTGAGCTTGACCGGAGTGTCCGGACCGGGATGCGCAGGAACGGTGACGGCACCGACGAATCTGTCGGCCGCGTCGATGGCGTTCCCCGGTGCCGTCGTGAGTTGGGCCCCAGTCATTCCCGATCCAGCGAGTTGCCTAGTCGGTTACCTGGTGACTCCTTCGTCGGGTCCGGCGACGTTCGTCCTCGGACACGGAACGACCACGAACGTGTTGGGTCTGACCGAGGGCAGCTCGTACACGTTCACGGTTGCGGCCGTGACCGGTTCGGGTGTGGGTCCGGCGTCGTCACCGACCGCTTCGATCACGATCGGGGCTCCGGCAGCGGCCACGAACTTGAAGGCCGCACACGCCGGGAAGGGTGCGATCAAGGTGTCGTTCAAGGCTGGCCGCAACAACGGCGCGGCGATCACAGGTTTCGCAGCAACGTGTGGTTCCAAGTCGGTCTTGGGTAAGGCCAGTCCGCTTACGGTGCACGGCCTGACCGCAGGTAAGAGTTACACCTGCACCGTCAGGTCAGCCAACAGCCGTGGTACCAGCGCGGCAGCGCGATCCAACAGAGCCAAGGCATAGCCGAACGACAAGCAGTCATATCCCACGACGCGCACCGTGCTCCGGCCCTCACCGGTCGGAGCACGGTCGCGTCGAAGACCGACCCGGCAACAGTCCGGACACCCACATCGGGTCGGATGATCGCCCGTCGATGGTGTCGTCTCGCACCGTGGTCGAAAGCGCAATCGCCGAACGTCTGCTGTCGGACCGCGAAGAACCAGCCGAGAGATCGGCACGGCACGAGTTGGCGTTGCACGCCGGCCCGACGAAACGCGGCGCGGTCTCGCGGCGCGGCGCGCGCACCGCGTCCGCAGGCGTTCACGCGTCAGGCGTCACGCCAGACGATCGCCGCTTCCCAGCCCTCGAGGTGCAGCGATCCGTTCACACGTTCGCCGTCTCGGGCCCGGATCGTCGACATACGGATCGTGCCGATCCCGGCGTCGGAAACGTCGACGGTGTCGTCGCTGCAGTTCATTGCGACGACGGTGCGGTCGCCGCGCTGCCACGCCCAGTACCGGTCGTCGGAGCTCGCCAACGTCGTGTACGAACCGCGACGCAGTTCCGGTAACGCGTCGCGCAATCCGATGAGGTCGCGGGTGAGCGAAAGCATCGAGTCGGGATCATGACGTTGATCGGCGACGTTGCAGGCCGCAACGTCACCGAACGGCAACCACGGTTCGACCCCGGCTGTGGTGTAGCCCGCACCGGGCCCGCCGGTCCACGGCATCGGTGTCCGTTCGGGATCGCGTCCGACGCGGGCGCCGTGGAACACGCCGACCGGGTCGAGCACCCGACGTTCGGGGATTTCGGTGTCGGGCATGCCGATCTCGTCGCCGTAGTACAAGAACGGTGTGCCGCGCAGACCCATCAACATCATCATCGCGGCGCGGGTCTTGGCCGGATCGCCGTCTGCCCAACGGGACGGGAAACGGTGGTTGTCGTGGTTGCCGCCGGTCCACACCGGCCAGGCGTGTGCGGGCAGGTGCTGTTCGGCCTGCTCGATCGCGGTGCGCAGGTCGGCGGCGCGGAGCTTCGCATGCAACAACGTGAAGTTGAACGCGAGGTTCAGTTCGTCGTCGTTGCCGTAGAACGAGCCGAGCTGGGTCGGGTCGAGCACGTACGTCTCGCCGATCAGCACCCGGTGCGGGTCGTAGGTGTCGGCGAGGTGGCGCCAGCGGCGCAGCACGTCGTGCACTTCGGGACGGCACGAGCTGTAGACGTCTCGTTGGCCGCTGATCTGCACCCACCAGTGGTCGTCTTTGGTGGCGGGCGGATTGTCTCGCAGCTCGGCATCTTTGATGATCGAGTGGCACACGTCGATGCGGAAACCGGCGACGCCACGGTCGAACCAGAACCGCAGGATGTCGTCGAACGAGTCGCGCACGTCATCGTTCCACCAGTTGAGGTCCGGCTGCGACGACAGGAACTGGTTGAGGTAGTACTGGCCGCTTTGCTCGTCGAACGTCCACGCCGGGACCCGCGGATCGAAGGCCATCACCCAGTTGTTGGGCGGCGAGCCGTCCGGTTTGGGGTCGGCCCACACGTACCAGTCGCGATGTTTCGACGTTGCCGACGAGATCGAGTCTTGGAACCAGCGGTGCTGGTCGCTCGAATGGTTCGGGACGAGGTCGAGCATCACCCGGATGCCGCGCTCGGCGGCTTCGCCGACCAGTTCTTCGGCGTCGGCGAGCGTGCCGAGCGCCGGGTCGACGTCGCAGTAGTCGGCGACGTCGTAGCCCCAGTCTCGGTTCGGTGAAGGCATGATCGGATCGAGCCAGATGCCCTCGACGCCTAACCATTGCAGATGGTCGAGGCGGGCGGTGATCCCACGCAGGTCGCCGACACCGTCGGCGTTGGTGTCCATATAGGACCGCGGGTAGATCTGGTACAGCACACCGTCCCGCCACCAGGTGCGGTCGGGGGAATCGACAGGCATCTCAGGCATGGGCCGAAACTAGCTCGCGGCGGGCGTCACACCTTCGGCGGCGGACCACATACGCGCGTAGTGCGAGTTGTGGGCGAGGAGCTCGTCGTGGCTGCCGTTCTCGACGACGCGGCCGTCGTCGATGACGACGATCCGGTCCGCGAGGCGGGCGGTCTGCAGCCGGTGGGCGATCAGGATCGTCGTACGCCCGTGCGCGGCGACACCCATCGCGGCCTGCACTTTCGCTTCGGTCTGGAGGTCGAGGTTGGAGGTCGCTTCGTCGAGGAGCAGGATCGCCGGGTCGACCAGGTGTGCGCGTGCCAGCGCGATGAGCTGCCGTTGACCCGATGAGAGCGACCGTCCCCGTTCGCTCACCCACTGGAGATATCCGCCGGGAAGCGACGCGATGAAGTCGTGGGCTCCGACCTCGCGGGCCGCGGCTTCGACTTCGGCGTCGGTGGCGTGCTGGTGGCCGTAGGCGATGTTGTCGCGAATGGTGCCCGAGAACAGGAACGCTTCTTGGGGGACGACACCGAGCTGTTGATGGAAACCGACCTGGTCGTACCGGTTGATCGCGACGTCGTCGACCAGCACGACCCCCGAAGTCGGGTCGTAGAACCGGGCGACGAGCTTCATCACGGTGCTCTTGCCGGCGCCGGTCTCGCCGACGAGCGCGACGGTCTCGCCCGGGACGATGTGCATGTCGACGCCGCGCAGCGCCTCGTCGATCGCACTCGAATAGCTGAAACGCACTTCGTCGAACGCGACGTCGCCGTGCAGCGGGCCCGGAACGACCGGCGCGGCGGGCGGCGGAACCGTCGTCGGAGTGGACAACAGCTCACCGATCCGTTCGATCGCGACCTTGGCCTGCTGGTACGAGTCGAACACCTGGGACAGCTGCTGGATCGGCGCGAAGAACAAGTTCAGGTACAGCAAGAACGCGATCAGTTCACCGACGGTCAGCGTATGGTGCGCGACGAGCACGCTGCCCGCTCCGAGCACCACACACGTCGCGATGTCGGAAAGGAAATCGACGAACGGGAAGTAGATCGCGACGAGCCATTGCGCATGGACGCGGGCGTCGCGATATCCGGACGCGATCTCCGTGAACACCTCCTGGTTGCGTTCTTCGCGTACGAACGCCTGCGAGACCCGCACGCCGGAAAGGCCTTCTTGCAGGTTCGCGTTCACCGCGGCGATCCGATCACGCGCAATGTTGTACGCCCGCGACGACGCGGAACGGAACCAGATCGTCGCGACGATCAGGGGCGGCAGGATCGACGCGGTGATGAGCCCGAGTTTCGGATCCAAAAATGCGAGCGCGATACCGACACCCACGAACGTCACGAGGTTCACGAGCGCGTTGACGAGACCGTTCTGCAGCAACGCCGACAGCGCGTCGATGTCGGTCGTCATGCGGGTCATGATGCGGCCCGCCATCTCATGTTCGTAGTAGTCGACGCCGAGCCGTTGCAGGTGGGCGAAGATCTTGACCCGCAGGGCGTGGAGCATCCGTTCGGAGACGCGGCCCATCACGCGGGCTTCCGCCCACATCAGCCACCAGTCGATCAACGTGACGATCAGGAACACGATCGACGCAGCCCAGATCGCGCCGGGGACCTTCGGGACGTGGGAGACGCCGCTGTCGATGCCGTGCCGGACGAGGAGCGGCCCGGCAAGCGTGCAGAGCGCGTCGAGGGTCACCAACAGCAGACCGGTCAGCAGCCAGCCCCGGTAGCGGCGGATGAAGTGCATGAACTTGAAGTCGGGTGCCGGCAGGCTCTCGATCGCAACGTCGATGTGGGGGTCGGCCGTCGCGGGGCCGAGCGCGTCGACCTGGGCGAGCAGCTCGGGTGTCGGTGCGAGCGCGCCGCCCCATCCGCCGCCGGGGCCGCCGCCCATCCCGCCGCCGCCGCCGGCGACCCGGACCGCGGCGGTCGGGCTCGAGGTACGGGTCCGTTCGGCGATCTGGGCGCTGCGGATGTCTTCGTCGTCGAGGCCACGCCACGCCGCGGGTGTGATCCCGTCGCGCTGTTCGGCGTCGACGTCGGTGGCGGTCGCGTCGAGCCCTTCGGCGTCGCCGCCCGGACCTGACAACAGCAGACGGTACAGCGTGCAGCGTGCCCACAACTCGTCGTGGGTGCCGGCGTCGAGGACCGCGCCGTGATCGACGACGACGATGCGGTCCGCCAACGACAGCGACGATCGGCGGTGCGCGATGAGAATGGTCGTACGTGTGCTCGCGATCTTGCGCAGCGTGGCGTGGATCTCTTCTTCGATACGCGAATCGACCGACGAGGTCGCGTCGTCGAGCAGCAAGATCTTCGGATCGGAGAGCAGCGCCCGTGCGAGCGCGACGCGCTGGCGTTGACCTCCCGACAAGGTCAGTCCCTGTTCGCCGACGATGGTGTCGTAACCGTGGGGGAGACGCAGGATGAACTCGTGGGCCTCAGCGGCACGGGCCGCGTGCTCGATCTCTTCGAACGTGGCGTCCGGCCGCCCGAACCCGATGTTGGCCGTGATGGTGTCGGAGAACAGGAACGAGTCTTCGAACACGACGCCGATGTTGTGGCGCAGCGAGTCGAGCGTGACGTCCCGGACGTCGGTGCCGTCGATCGTGATGCTGCCGGCGTGCACGTCGTAGAACCGGGGGAGCATCAGCGCGACGGTCGACTTGCCGGAACCGGAGCTGCCGACGAGCGCGACGGTCTCGCCGGCCGCGACGGTCAGATCGAAGTCGCGCAGCACCGGTTCGGTCGACGTGTACCCGAACGTCACGTGCTCGAACCGCACTTCGCCGTTGGGGACGACGAGATCGGTCGCGTCGGGAGCGTTTTGCACGATCGGGGTGGAGTCGAGCAGGTCGTAGATCCGTTCGGCGCCGGCCCGGGCGAGCTGGCCGACGGTGAGGATCGCGGCGAGCTGGCGGATCGGGGGCGTGATCAACAGCATGTAGGTACAGAACGCGAGGAACGTCCCGAGGGTGATCCGATTGTGCAGTGCGAGCCAGCCGCCGAGCGCGAGGACGGCGACCTGACCGAACGCGGGGATCGTCTGCATCGCCGGTTGCAGACGAGCCTGGATGTTCACGAGCCGGACCCGCGACGCGAACATCTCGCGTGAACGGTCGGTCAGACGGTCGAGTTCGCGTTGTTCTTGCCCGAATCCTTTCACGACCCGGACGCCGGTGACGTCTTCTTCGACGACGTTGGCGACGTCGCCGGCTTTTTGTTGGGCGTCCCAGCTTGCCGGGAACACCGATGTGCGCAGCTTCATCGCGGTGAACAGCAACAACGGCGCAACCGCGAGCATGATGAGCGCAAGGAGCGGCGACAGCCACAGCATCGCACCGAACGACACGATGAACAGCAAGATGTTCGCGACGCCGATCGGAAGGAACTGCAAGAATCCTTGGAGCAGCGCGACGTCCGACGAGGCGCGGCTCACGAGCTGACCGGTCTGCAACTCGTCGTGGCTTGCGAAGTCGAGCCGTTGCAGCTGAGCGAACACCGCGGTGCGCAAGTCGTGCTGCACGTCCAGCGCGATGCGGCCGCCGCGGAATCGACGCAAGTACGCGAACACGAACGTGAACACGCCCATCAGGATCATCAACGTGAGCCAGCCGGCCAGCGGTGCACGGGGAAGGCGGTGACCGTCGTGGATACGGGTCGTGATGACGTTGTCGATCACGATTTTCTGCACGACGGGGAGCAGCGACTGGATGAGCTGACCGCCGATCGCGACGCCGAACGCGATGTAGGCGTTCTTTTTGTGGGGCGCCATGTAGCCGATGAGCCGTCGTATCCATCCCTGCCTGTTCGCTCCGTCGGCCGAGGTGGCCGGGACCGGCTCCGGTTCGGGACGAGGTGGGGAGATCGTCTCGGTGGTCGTCGTCACGTGCGGCTCCCGTGCCGAAGCCGCGATTGCATCCGGTCGACGATCGCGTCGTCGAGCTCGCACAGCGCGGCGAGCAACGCGTCGCGGTCGTCGGCGAACTCGAGCACCCGATCGAGGCGCTCACCCATCGAACGTTCCGCGGCGTGCAGCGCCGCCGCGCCGGCCGCGGTCACCGCGAGCCGCAACGATCGGCGGTCACCGGCGACGGCTTCGCGGGTGAGCAGCTTGCGTTCGACGAGCCCGTCGACCGCTGCGGTCACCGTCGGTTTCGCCAACGCCAGGCCTTCGGCGACCAGCGACGACCGTTCGGTCCCGGCCGCGACGAAGGCCAGCACCCGGTACTGGGCAAGGGTGAGGTCGCCGGCTGCGTGTTCGAGCGAGCGGGCGGCGAGCGCGAGACCTCGGACCGCCCGGGCGCGGGCGACGTCAGCGGAAGGGTCGGCGCCGGTCACGCCGTGAGGATACCGAATGGTTAGGCAGACGAACTGTTAGCTGGCCTCGCCGGTCCCGGCGGGACGGTCCGCCCTCCCCGTGCCGCCCGCCGCTGCGGGGCTCGGCAGGGCCGTCAGGGGCCGTCCCAGAGCTCGCCCAGGTTGAGCATGGCGTCGAGACCCATCGACTCCCCGTCGAACTGGTCGCTCCACCGCAGCGTCGCTTGGCGGATGCCGGCCACGCCGAGACCGACGGGCAGGATCCAGTTGAAGACCGTGGCGCCCAGACGCGTCTCGATCGCCCCGGCCGCGAACTGCGACGCCGCGATCGCGACGAACACGACCGCCCACATCAGGGTCAGTTCGACGTTGGCGCGGTTGAAACGCCTGGTGTTCCAGTATTTACGTTGTACGAGCTCGCGGGCGTACTGCCCGGTGAACGGCTCGAACGCCAGCGACGCGACCGCGAAACACGCGAGCGCCGCCATCGCCAGACCGTTGTGGTAGCGCTGCAAAAAGCCTTGCGGATCATGCTGGTTGAAGACGCTGGCGACCGCGAGCACGACGAACAGCGCGAGGGAGAAAATCTCGAGCTCTTTCACCGACCGGTTTCGAGCCGACGCGGCGGCGATCATCGCCGCGGTGAGCACCGCGGCGATGCTCCCCCACGCGACACCTTCCAACGACCCGCGGCTCACCACCGCGAAGACGATCCAGGGAAGGAAGCCCAGGTAGGTCCGTTCGCTCATTCCTGCCTCCAACTGTCGGGCCGCCGGCCGACGCTCAAGTCGTTATCGGCTGCGGTCGACAGAACGAGCAACTCGAGGGGTCCTCACCATGATCGGCCGAAATCGGCGGTGAGTCGCGGACCGCCGTCGGGCGGCAGGGGTACGACGGCGAGAAAGTGTAGAACGCGGGGGTACGAAATGACGCGAATCGCAGGACGCGTCCTTGTCGCGTCGACAGCGTTGTGGATGGTCGTCGGGCTCGCCTCGCCCGCTCAGGCCGTGCCGGTCACCAGCCTGGCCGGTGTGGCGAACGCGCTGAACGGACCGGGCCATTACCTGCACCGCGGCAGTCACGGCGAAGTCGACGTCAACATCTGCTCCGAGGCCGTCCCGGCCGGCTACGCGCACTGCGACGCCCGCCTGCGCACCGACCGGCTCGGCAAAGACGTCGTTCCCGACGGTTCGTTCGGCCCGAACGTCAGCACCGCCGCCGACGTCCTCGGCGACAACGGCGCGTACAGCCCCGCCTACTTGCAGTCGGCGTACAACGCGCCGTCGGCCACGAACGGAACCGGACAGACCGTCGCGATCGTCGACGCGTACGACGACCCGACCGCCGAAAGCGACCTGGCCACCTACCGGTCGCGTTTCGAACTGTCGGCCTGCACGACCGCCGACGGCTGTTTCCGCAAAGTCAACGAAACCGGCGGGACGACCTATCCCACATCGGACGCCGATTGGGGCAACGAAATCTCCCTCGACGTCGACATGGTCAGCGCGCTGTGCCCGAACTGCCACATCTTGTTGGTCGAAGCGACCTCCAACTCGACGTCCGACCTTGCGGCGTCGGTCGACGAGGCGGTGACGCTCGGCGCCAACGTGGTGAGCAACAGTTACGGCGGGCCGGAGTTCTCGGACGAGTCGTACTTCGATTCCTCCTACGACCATCCCGGCGTCGCGATCGTCGCCAGCGCCGGCGACGCCGGCTACGGGGTCGAATATCCCGCCGCGTCGCCCGACGTCGTCGCGGTGGGGGGCACGAGCCTCGATCAACTGACCGCGACCGGCACCCGCGACGCGACCGAAACCGCATGGTCAGGCACCGGCAGCGGCTGCAGCGCATACGAAACGAAACCGACCTGGCAGACCGACACCGGTTGCGCCAACCGGATGGTGGCCGACGTGTCGGCGGAGGCCGATCCCAACACCCCCGTGTGGGTCTACGACAGCGCCGACGGCGGCGACGACAACGGCTGGGTCATGTACGGCGGAACGAGTGCCGCGTCGCCGATCATCGGTGCGATGTACGCGCTCGCAGGCAACGCACCGTCGAGCGCAGCGATGAACTCCTACCCGTACGCACATCCGAACGCACTGAACGACATCGTGTCGGGCAGCAACGGGACCTGCACCACCGCCTACTTCTGTGACGCCGAGCCGGGCTACGACGGTCCGACCGGACTCGGCACCCCCAACACGGCGGACGCGTTCGCGGCGTCTGCGACGACGTCGTGCGGAACGTGCTCCGCCTTCAACTTCTCGGTCGCGGCCACGCCGCTGCCGTCACCGTTGCGGCCCGGAATGTCGGCGCAGACCACGGTGACGGTCACGCCCGCGAGCTCCACGTCCGCCGACATGACCTTGTCGGTCTCTGCGCACCCGAGCGTGGGGCTTTCGAGCTCGATCGCGCCCGACTCGTTCGTGCTGGGCACGACACCGAACACGTCGACGCTGACCCTGACCGCGCACAGGGGCGGCACCTACACCGTCACCGTCACCGCGACCGGCGGTGCGGTCACCCATACCGCGACGCTCACCGTTTCCGTGAACGACTTCTCGATGCGGGTCTCGGCGACAAAAGCGACCGTCCGGCGCGGCGAACAGGTCCGGTACACGGTGACGTTCACACGGTCCGGCTCGTTCCGCGGTGCGGTGCGGTTGTCGATATCGGGTTTGGCGGCAGGCGACACGATCACCTACGCCAACAAGCGACCTTCGGGGTTTTCGTCGTGGGCGGCCCGGGCGACCTCGTCCGGATCGTTGACCATCACCATCACCACATCCGCCAAGGATCCGTCCGGAACACGTTCTTTACATTTCCTAGGGATAAGCGGGAACTTGCGCCACAGCGTGGTCGTCACACTCGTGGTGCACTAACGCGGGGTGCACTGCGGCGGCCGCCGCGAGGTGGTAAGAATTGGTACCCAGCACCTCTCCCCCCGTCGTGCCGCGGTCGTGTGCCGAGCGTTCGATCGTCTCGAAGATCGCGGACCTCCGAAAAAGGTCGACGTATGCGTCGTTTCCGTCGCCACCATGACCAGTTCCCGCGGGCAGACGCCGCCGACGCGCGCGACCTCGTCGATCTCGCGTCGCGTATGGGGATTCCGCCCGAAGACGCCGCCCGCAGCGTCGCGCAGCTGATCAGCGACGCGAATCGCCCCGAGACGACCGACAGTTTCGACCTGCCGGTCGCGCCCCGTTCGTGATCGTCACCGACCGTGAGATCGGCTGGGGTTATCGCAATTTTTGCAGAAGTAAGACGTGCAGTTTTGGCCGAATCGGCCGCTATGAGGGCCGTGTTTACAGGATCATCGCGTGACTCTGGTTGACAACGCGAGCACTATGAACGCCTGCCGACGGAGTATCGGCAAAACCTCGCTTTACCCTCCTCCCTCCTGATGGCCCCCGCCCCGGGAGGAAGGGTGCGGTGCTGTTGCGCCCGGATGACGCGCTCACGCCGCACTCGGTCCCTTCGCTACCCCCGCTGAAGGGATCATCGCAGTGGGGGGTGTGCGGCCAGCCTGCGCGCACCCCCCAACGCGGTGCTTCGCGCACACAGTCGCGGACGCTGCGCCAGGAGTCGACGAACAGTTCCGGCGGTTGCGGACTCGTCATCGCCCGTCGGGTGAACAAGATCCCGGTCAGGTCGTGTTCCAGGTTCGACCGCCACGTCGTGCCGGTGCCGCCATCCCAGCCGAAGCCGCCCGGCGCCGACGGCTGTCGGTCACTGCCGATACGGCGCCATATCGATGCCGGGATAACGGGCCGCGACGTCGATGAGGGTCTGTTCGTTCCAGTAGGCGTCGCCCGGGCGGGGGAAGCCGAACAGGTCACGTTCACGGACGCTGCACTGCGGCATCAGTTTCGCCCAACGTTCGGGTGACTGCTTCGGCCACGCCATCTTGCCGCCCCACGTCGTTCCCCTGGCCTGATAGTCGGCCAGTAACGAAAACCGGGCACGTCGCACGGCAGTGAAATTCGAGCCGCGATGCAAGATGTCGGTCCGGTAGACGAGCAAGCTCCCCGCCGGTCCGATCGCCGGCACCTCCGCGTCGGTGGCCGTCGCGAAGTCGCCGTACAGCGGCGTGAACGGAATGTCCTTCCCGCACGGGTACGGCACAATGCGCGTCGGGCCGTCGTCGCCGGTGACGTCGGACAGGAAAATGAACGTCGTCAGCTGCTGATAGCGGCCGTCGAGACGCGGCACCACCAAGCTGTGGCTTCCGTAGTCGCGGTGCAGCGGCTGGTCGTAGTCAACCGCGCCCGAGTACTTCGCCCACAGTTCGATCTTGTAGAGATGCAACTCCGCGGTGGCGAGGAAACGTTCGGCCGCGTCGACGAGATCAGGATGGAACGCCAAACGGTTCAGGTCCCACGACCGGTACGGGAACTCCTCGACACCGGCGAACTGGCTTGCCGAATACCGCGCGAACGAGGCGGGATCGGCGAAATATTCGTCGGGTTTGGGGAAATGCCGCCACAGGGCCGCCTGCGCGGCCGCGAGCTCCGCCGCGGTGAGGAAACCTTCCACGACGACGAAACCTCGCTCGCGGACCTCGTCGAGCGCTGCGTCGGGGACCCGCACAACGGAAACTGTAACGACCGGCGGCGCAGGCCTTGGCGGGCCGCACCGCCCGGCACGGAAGCACGTACGCGCCGGTCGATACCCTTGGCCGGATGCGCGCC
>Ga0182024_10011841_pt1 | contig 17399 bp, 16 predicted proteins | sample P32metaG_FD_120480 | JGI IMG/M metagenome (GOLD analysis project Ga0182024, IMG submission 120480) | Permafrost microbial communities from Stordalen Mire, Sweden - P3-2 metaG (Illumina Assembly) | ecosystem: Environmental > Terrestrial > Soil > Wetlands > Permafrost | place: Sweden: Stordalen...
AGGGTGCGGAGAAGCTCTATATTGAAGCGGCAGAGGCCGGATCGGTCGCGAAGAAGGGCGACAACACGCAGGAGACCGCCGTCCTCCGCAAGCTGGTTAAGAAGTACCCTAAAGATCTTCAGGGGCGTATTTTCCTCGCGATCACGGTGGAGGACGGATACGACGATGCGGGCGAGCCGAAGGCGGGTGAAAAAGAGGGGATCGCGCTGCTTGAGGGGGTTCTTCGCGACGCCCCGAACGACTCCGCCGCGAATCACTATTGGATTCATGCGATGGAGCCCGGGAATCATCCGGAGCGTGCATTGCAGAGCGCAACGCTGCTGGCCAGCCTCGCCCCGACCTCGGGCCACATGGTGCATATGCCGGGGCATATTTTTTATCGTGTCGGCAACTATCCTGAAGCCGAGCGGTGGTTCACAGCGTCCACCGCCGCCGATGAACGCTATATGCGGGAGCAGCATGTTGGGCCGGACGATGACTGGAACTACGTTCACAACATGATGTACGGGATCGCGGATCTGATGGAACAGGGGAAGCTGGCTGAGGCGAACGCGCTCTCCGACCGGCTTGCGGGCGCACGCGGCCAACTCTCGGCGACGCTCTATGTGTGGTCGGCGCGTGACCAGATGGCGCGGCTCAGCCGCAGGCTCCCGGTGGCGCTGCGCATTGGCGATTGGGATTCCGTGTTGGCGATGCTCGATCACGCTCCGGTTGCCGAGGGGGACAAGACAGCGAACCTGCATTTCCTCGCAGCGGAGCTTCGCGACTTCGCGATGGGCATGCGGGCGCTCGACCGTAACGATCTCGACGCTGCACAAGCCGCCTCCGCTCAGATGGACGCCGGGCTGTGGCGTTTGCAGCAGGAGCAGGCCGACGCCGCGAGCGCTGCGAAGGCAAAAGTTGAGCAGCCTGGCAAGACCGCCGTGAAGAAAGACGAACCGCCCATGGTCCCAATCATGCCGGACGCTGATTCCGGCCCGCTGGTTCGTTCGCTTAGCGTAGCGTCGCTCGAACTGCGCGCTGGAGTGCTCGTGGGTCAGGGCAAGCTGGAAGCTGCGAAGAAACTGTACGTTACTGCGACGAAGGACGAGAAGCGTCTTGGCTATCATGAGCCGCCCTTCTATATCCGTCCGGTTGGAGAGAGCGAAGCCGTTGCCCTGCTGAAGGCGAAGGACTATGCCGGCGCGAAGGCTGCTTACGAAGCTGCGCTGGTCGAACGTCCCGACTCGGGCTTCGAACTTTACGGGCTTGCTCGGGTGATGGAGCTTTCGGGCGATACAAAGGGTGCTCGCACGGGCTATGAGGCCTTCCTAAAGGCGTGGCCTGCGGCCGATGCTGGGCTGCCGGAGGTGACACACGCTCGCGAGGTGTTGAGCACTGGCGCGGTGGCTTCTCGTTAGTTGGAGCTCTTCGCAGAGAATTCGCGCACAACAAGCCATGATGGAGCGCGTCGGTGCACCTTCCGCACTGACGGGCACGCTTGGCGTTGATGCCTTCGATTGGCCTTGATGCCTTCGAAGAGAGATGAAAATACAGGCCATCTCGACTGTGCAGAGCTGCTCTCGAGCTGCTGGACGAGGCGTGCAGATTGGGAGCGTGGAGAAGCACGCTCAAGGACGGAGCAGGCGTGCCGATAGAGCAAGGAGGGAACTTGCAGCTAACGGAGGAGGGTGAGTGAAAGTACTGATTGTTGACGACTCGTCGATGATGCGGAAGGTAGTTGAGAGGGCGCTGCGTCAGGCAGGCGTAAATCTGACTGAGGTGATCCAGGCAAACAATGGGGCGGAAGCGCTCGCTGTGTTGCGGGACGCGGCGGGCAGTGAGCCGGCATTCGATTTGATCATCAGTGATATCAATATGCCGGTGATGGATGGGCTGGAGTTTATCGAGCAAAGAAAGAAGGAAGGGCTTGCTCCGGGTGTTCCTGCCGTAATGATTACGACGGAAGGAAGCACGCCGAATGTGATGCGCGCTCTTGCGGCTGGGGCGAAGGGATATATCTGCAAACCCTTCACGACCGATCAGATCAAAGCCTGCGTCATGCCGCTTCTGAGTGCGGCATGACGCAGAACATTTTAAGGCGGCCACACCTGAAACTTTAGCCTCAGCAAAACACGATTGGAAGAGGAGAGACGGACAATGGCAGCAGCGATAGCTGGAGAGTTGGCAAGTACTTCGATGTCCACGGTGACCGATGCAGTTTATTTGGATCAGGCTGTTGAAGAGGTCTTTGGACTCATGCTGGGCGTTCCCGTCGAGGTGGTCGGAGAAGAGTTGCAGCGCGGTGAAGAGACCGCGATGATGACTGCGATGATTGGATTGGCAGGAGCGATCAGCGGTACGTGCGCCATGCTGGTACGGTCTGATGGGGCCGTCCACATGGCCAGCTGCATGGCGGGGACAGAGCTAAATGCTGTAGACGAAACCGTGCTGGATGGGCTGGGTGAGATCACGAACATGCTTGCCGGAGCATGGAAGGCGAAGATCCCGGAGTTGAATGGCGCGTGTATGCTTTCGGTGCCCACCGTCGTTACCGGGACGCAGTATGAGGTTCACAGAAGGGCGCCGGCATTTCTTGTTGAACGAGGCTATCGGGTTGGGGAACACTTATTCACGGTGAGGATCTACGGCGTGATTCACTAAGTCTTCACTGACATCCTTTTCCCATTTGTTGTTTTGGGAAACAGGGCTGACAGAGGAGCGTATTTTTGCTTACTGGACCGTTGTGTCGAAGACACCTGTTTCGACGGTTGACCCGTGCTTCATCTGGACGAAGATGCGGTAGCGGCCAGAGGAGGGGAAGCCGTAGGGGAACTCGACTGTGTTTGAGATCGGCTCGTTGTGGGTGGGCATATCCATTTTGTTCATGTCCATGTTGTTTGAGGTGGATGGATCGCTGCCGTTGGCCAGCATGAGCGAGGCCATGGCGGCAGAGCCCTCGGGATGGGTGTGGGCGAAGACGGTGCCGTCGGTCTTGACGAAGGCTGCGTGACCCGCCATGCCCAGGTAGGGTTGCATGTCTGGGGCTGGCTTGCCGTCGGCGTTGAGCAGGCGGAAGCGGAAGGCGTAGGCGGTGTTTGCGGTGATGGTGGAGGGGCGATCCCAGACCATGACGAAGCTGTCGGGAAGCTTGTAGGAGCTGCCGAGTTGCCCCCCGCTGAGCGGCTGCGGGTGAGCGGCTGCGTCTTCGTCGCCTAGCGGGCCGCCGGGCATGTTGGCAGGGATGGTGATCTTCGTGACGAGGGTTTCGGGGAAGCCGTTGGCGTGGACGACATCACCGTAGAGCGCGTACTGGCCTGGCGGCATGACGGGTAGAGAGATGCGGAAGTCGCCGGGGGCAGCGAGGATGGGATGGAGATGGAAGACTGCGTCCATCTCTGGCTGGCGGATGGCGTAGAGGTGCATGAGATGGCCGTGGTCGGGGAGGAAATCGTTGTTGGAGCGGGCGCGGCGTTCACTGTCCGGCTTGTAGGCGAGTACGTTGAGATCGAGTTGGTTGCCGGTGAGCGCAGGGTCGACCGTTAGCGGGTGGTAGACGTCGAGGGAATAGCTGGCGGCTTCAACGTTCCACCACTTGGCTCCGCCCCAGAGCAGGAGGGCCATGAAGGCGAGGCTGGCCGCGGTTGCGACGATGGCTCGGCGTTTGCGGGTGGGTGAGGCGATGGCACCGGGCTCGAGGCGGGCTTCGCGAACTGAGGCTGCGACGATGCCGGCCATGCTCAGGACGAGGAAGAGGCCGAGAGCGGCTAGTGTGATGCCTAGGCCGCGCTGCATTTTGAGCGTAGAGATCGCGATGGCGGGGACCGGGACTGAGGTAGTTTGAGGGCCGGCTGCTCCAGTGACTTCGAATCGTACCTGCCAGGAGCCGGAGGCCATGAGCCAGATGCTGCCGGTGAAAAAAGCAGGGTCGGCGGTTGAGGGTGTCATGGGGTCGGCGGTGGGTGGATGCCTGGAGGCTTCGCCGGTGAGGGGGAGCGGCGTGATGTGGAGACCGCTGATGGGGGCACCGCTGGAGCGCACTTCGACTGTGGCCACGCCGGGAATGACAGTGGGCATGCGTATGGTGACGAAGAGCTTGTAGGGGCCGGCGTTGACCTGCTCGAAGACGTCCTTGCTGCCTACGTGGGCGTGTGCGCGGCGAGGAGCGGCGAGGAGGCAGAGGAACACGATGAGAAGTGCGCGGAGGGGAAGCTTCACCGCTGCACGCTCCGCATCCAGCGACCAAAGCTTAGTCCGATCCAGGTGCCGATGGAGCCGTAGACAGCGGCACGGAGCAGACCGGCGAAGAGATCGAAGCCGTGGTCCGGCTGGAAGAAGAGACGCATGCGGTCGAGACCGTTGGGGCGCGAGTTGTAGTCGAAGTAGATCGTGCCGAAGAAGCGATTTTCGGATGCTTTGGAGAGGAGAAAAGTGGCGAAGGGCCATTCGACGATGGTGAGGACGGCGATGAAGAGAAAGCCGGAGACAAGGGCGATCTTCCACGGCTGCCAGGCGCGGGTGCGTTGCCACAGGAGATCAAGCGCGATGGCGGGCACAAAGATGAGGATGGGGAACTTGCCCGGGACCATGTGGGTGACGGGATAGAAGACAGGGCCGAGTTTGGGCTGCGCCGGGAAGAGGGGGAGGATGAGCATCTCTGCGATAACGAAGATTGTGTAGACCGAAGCGGCGTAGGTAGCGGCCCAGCGGTGCCGGGAGGCTTGCGACAGGATCGCGAAGACCAGCGGAAGGGCGATGCCAAGGGCAATATAGGCGCTGGCGGAGTGCAGTTCGACGTCCCAGGTGTACTCCATGAGGAAGAACATCTGACCGCCGACGATGAGGCCGCCAATGTAGAGGAAGAGGCGCTGCAGCGCTTTGAAGGTCTGCTGGTGGGAGTTTGAGTTTTCGGACGCGGAGCGGTTCATGGCGGCGAGGATGAGAAAGAGAATACCTACGCCTACGGCGCGGATGCCGAGGATCAACAGGGTGTGGGGTGGGCTGACGATTTTGACGTCGAGACCGTAGGCCGCGTGCCACCAGTTGTCAAAGGGGGCGGAGGTGAGCATGGCGATGCCGCCCCACGCTGCGATGAATGCGCCAAGCGGAGCGCGGAAACCGAGGACGTTGACGGAAGCGGCTTTGAGCTGAGCGGAACGGCCAAAGGTGGTGGTGAGGATGAGGTAGGCGCAGATGACGGCGGCCAGAACTCCGCAGGCGTAGATGGCCATGTGGGCGGGTGTCCAGAAGGTGTCTCGGCCGATGGAGCGATGCCAGGAGACGTCCCACACGCCGCCGATGGTGGCTGAGGTGACGGCGAGTACGCCGCACCAGACGTACCAGGGGACGGCGGCTTCAGCGGCGACATGGGTGATAGCTCGGGGGGTGAAGGGTTGATCGGAGCTAGCGGACGTAGCCATCAGACCTCACGGAATCTGAATGAATCTTATACTGCCTGCGGCAATTCGGGGGCCGATCACCATCGCACTGGAGGCGCGTTCTGCTAAGCGACACGTGGCTACGTCGTCTGGTGAACGGCCTCTTCGCAGAGCGCACGGATGCCGGCGATGTTTTTGATTAAGGCTTCTGGGATGTCGTGTCTTTGTTGGAGATATTCCGGACTGTTGTAGGAAAGCCAAACGACTCCCTCGATATCCTGCCAGGCGAGCGCCTTCAAGGGTAGATCGAGAGCGAGCGATGGAGAGGCGATCATCAGCGGCGTGCCGGATCTGGGGCTGCCGAAGATGAGCAGCTCCGTGGGCTGCATCTCGAGGCCTAGCTTCGCGGCTTCGCCGCTGTGATCGATACGAGCAAAGATGGCGAGGCCCCTGGTCGCGATAACAGCTTCCAATCGCTGTAGTGTGTTTGTGACTGAGTAAGGGCTTCGGAGATGAACTACTCCGTTGTTTGAACGTGAGGTCATAGGCGCTCCTTTTGCTGCTCTCAATCTGGATGGCCGAGTCCTGCAAGCCTCGATGGCCCGCATATCAATTGCGACGCTGCAGACTATTCAGAGCGCGGGATTGGGCCCTTCGTCTTCGGAAAGGCTTATCGTAAACCTGATTATGCGATAGAGTGAAGCAACTATTTTCTGAAGCCATTCATTGCTGTCCGCAGCTTCAAGACCATGCTAGTCATGCAGGCCTCAGGCAAATCTCCATTTATTCGCCATGTTCTGGAGATTCTGTTTATCGCAGTTCCCTCATGATTGAATTTCATCCTGGTCTCATCTTGAAAAGAGGTGTTCATGATTATCTCCAGGCGCAATTTTCTGATGCGGGTGGGGCAGGCGGGTGGGTATAGCGCGGCGTTTGCGGCTATGCAGTCTCTTGGGTTGATGCCCATGCAGGGAGCGCTGGCGGAGCCGATTGCTGCCGCCGCGGGCTCGGGCAAAGGCGTGAAGGTGGTGGTTCTGGGTGCTGGCATCGGCGGATTGGTCACAGCTTATGAGTTGAAGAAACTGGGCTACGAGGTGACGCTGCTGGAGGCGCAGGCGCGACCGGGCGGACGCAACTGGACTGGGCGCAATGGGACCAGGATTGAATTCGTCGATGGCACGACGCAGACGATCAACTGGGAAGACGGCAACTACCAGAACCTGGGGGCGGCGCGGTTGCCGAGCACACACTGGACGATGCTGGGGTATTGCAGGGAACTGGGCGTCCCGATGGAGGTGGAGATCAATACTTCGCGATCGACCTTTCTGCAGAACGATAAGGCGAATGGCGGCGTTGCGGTGCCGCAGCGGAAGGCGATCAACGATACGCGGGGGCATGTGTCGGAGTTGCTGCAAAAGTGTGTTGCGCAGGGTGCGCTGGATGCTGAGTTGACGAAGGAAGACCGCGAACGGATGACCGCGTTTTTGAAGATCTACGGGCCGCTGGATGAGACGGGCGCGTATCGGGGATCGCAACGCGCAGGGTATAAGACGCCGCCGGGCGCGGGAACGCAGGTTGGGTTGCCTGAGGTTCCGATGGATATGCATGTGCTGCTGGACGAAGACTTCTGGCGTGGCATGCTGTACGAAGAGGAGTGGGACTGGCAGGCGACGATGATGCAGCCAGTGGGTGGGATGGATCGGATACCGTATGCGTTTGCGAAATCGCTGGGAGACGTTGTGCGGTATCGCTCGCCGGTGACCGAGATCAGGAAGACGGCGAAGGGAGTGAGGGTTTTGTATGCGCACGGTGGGCGGACGAAGCAGGTCGAGACTGATTACTGCGTGACGACGCTTCCGTTTTCGCTGCTGAAGAAGATACCTAACGACCTTTCGGCGCCGTTCAAGAAGGTGGTGGACGAGAGCAGCATGGGGGCGGCATGCAAGGTCGCATGGGAGAGCAGGCGATTTTGGGAGCGGGACTACAACATCTATGGAGGGCTGTCGTTTCTGGCGGAGGGGATGAGTCCTGTGTGGTATCCGTCGGCGCGATTGATGCATCCGACGGGCGTTTTGGTGTCGGGCTACTTGTGGGACGAGGATGAAGCGTTTCGCAAATTGTCGCTGGAGGAGAAGTTTGCGTTGTCGCGCATGTCGGTAGAGAAGCTGCATCCGGGACATGGAAAAGAGTTGAGAAACCCTGTGTATTGCGGATGGAAGCTGGTTGCCTGGGGTGAGGGCGCATGGATAATGGACTATGGCGGCGGCCCGAGCGGATACGACGTCATCCTGCAACCGGATGGGCCTATTTACTTTGCCGGCGATACCGCGAGCCACATCGTGGGGTGGCAGGAGGGTGCGGCGCTGAGTGCTCGTCGCGCGGTGGGGATGATCGCCGACAAAGTGAAGATGGCGAGGCTGGCTGGCGTTTCGTCCGGGTCAATGCTGGGCTGACAGTTAATGAAGATATGGAACCGCAGCGGCCTATCCTAACGTTCTGTGCGTGTGATAGAAAAGGCACTCGTGGCTGGGCCAATCTAATTCATACAAGTCATGAGAACGAGCACTGTGCGCGCCTGGATGGTGCGCCCGAGGAGATTGAAAATGGCAGAAGCAACTTGCGATATTGGTTTGATAGGGTTGGCGGTGATGGGTCAGAACCTGGTGTTGAACATGAACGACCACGGGTACAAAGTGGCAGTGTTCAACCGTACTGTGGCTAAGGTGGATGAGTTTTTAAGCGATGAGGCTAAGGGGACGAAGGTGGTTGGGGCGCATTCGGTTGAAGAGTTGTGTGCGTTGCTGAAGCTGCCGCGACGCGTGATGCTGATGGTGAAGGCGGGCGAGGTGGTCGATCAGACGATTGAGCAGGTGCTGCCTCATCTGGAGAAAGGCGACATTCTGATTGATGGTGGGAATTCGTTGTTTACCGATACGAACCGGCGGACGAAGGAGCTTGCGGCGAAGGGAATTTTATTTATTGGGACGGGTGTTTCGGGTGGGGAAGAGGGCGCGCGGTTTGGACCTTCGATTATGCCGGGGGGAAATGCGGCGGCGTGGCCTCATGTGAAGGAGATCTTTCAAGCTATCGCAGCCAAGGTGCAGGATGGCACACCGTGCTGCGACTGGGTGGGCGAGGATGGCGCAGGGCACTACGTGAAGATGGTGCATAACGGGATTGAGTATGGCGATATTCAGTTGATCGGCGAGGCTTATCAGTTGTTGAAAGACGCGCTGGGACTGACGGCGGATGAGTTCGCCGAGGTGTTTACGGAGTGGAATAAAGGGGAACTCGATAGTTACCTGATTGAGATTTCGGCGACGATCTTTGCGAAGAAGGATGAGGACGGGCTGCCGATGGTAGACAAGATTCTGGATACGGCGGGACAGAAGGGAACGGGAAAGTGGACCGCGATCTCTGCGTTGGACCTGGGACAACCGGTGACGTTGATTGGGGAGAGCGTGTTTGCGCGGTGCCTGTCGGCGTTGAAGGAGGAGCGAGTTGCGGCTTCGAAGGTGCTCAGGGGGCCGGAGAAGATCAAGACTGTTTCGGAGAAGAAGGAATTTGTCGAGGATGTGCGGCGGGCTCTTTACTGCTCGAAGATGGTGAGTTATGCGCAGGGCTACATGCTGCTGCGGGCCGTGGAGAAGGACCAGAACTGGAATCTGAATATGGGTGGCATTGCGCTGATGTGGCGTGGCGGCTGCATTATTCGCAGCGCTTTCCTGGGGGACATCAAGGCGGCGTTCGATAAGAATCCGAAGCTGCAGAATCTGCTGCTGGATGATTTCTTTGCGAGCGCGCTGAACAAATATGGTGGGTCGTGGCGGAAGGCTGTGATCCACGCGATTGAGATTGGGGTGCCGATGCCTGCGTTTTCGACGGCGTTGGCGTTCTATGACGGCTACCGGACGGAGCGGCTGCCGGCGAATCTGCTGCAGGCGCAGAGGGACTTCTTTGGGGCGCATACGTATGAGCGAGTCGATAAACCGCGGGGCGAGTTCTTCCACACCAACTGGACTGGTCGTGGTGGAAGGGTTTCGTCGTCAACGTACAACGCTTGATTTGTTTGTGAGGCAGACAGGCCGGGGCGGCGACACTTCTGCCTTTTCTTGAGTGGCGAGACGGCCAATCCGCTGGCCTTGGGTTGGCCAGTGGGTGCCGTCAGAGAAGATTTACTTCAGGTGTTGCCACGCGTCGTAGGTAAAGATGCTGACGATGCCGGCTGTCATGATTGCGCTGGCGACGCCGAGGACGCGGACAAATGGCTGGATTTTTGTGACTTTGCGGACAATTTCGGTCTGTAACATTTGCTCGTGGCTGACAGTTTCGCTGAGGAAGAGCTGGTCTTCTTCGTAACGGGTGAGCTGTCCCTTGTAGGCGAGCAGCCCTAGAAAGCAGGCTGTGACTGCAGCCCAGACAATGAGAAGAACAGGTATCGCGCTCATGGCAAGTTCCTCCGCCGTTTGACACGGTTATTTTTGAGAAGGCCTGCGATACCGACGGGTCCGGCTGCAGGCTCGCATAGTAGCAGGGCCATCCGTCCGCAATCATACGCCCGGAAAAGGGCGGCGGAACAGAGTTTTTACGGGGGAGTGCGGGATTAGTGACTAGGTAAAACTAGTGGCGCGAAACCCAATGGATAGATAGGAATGCGATGCTGGCGAGGACAACCACGAGGGCTAAGAGCAGGGCGACGATGAACCATGCTGCTCGCTTTGCGGCTTGCGGAGAGGGCTGCGTGATCCCCATGGTGTTGATGAAGGCGTTCGAGATGAGCAGGAGGAGGTTCATCTTTTCTGCTAGAGTGGCCGCTTTATCGTAGCAGGGCTACGGTTCGACGAGGCTTCGAAGGATGAATCCGGAGGGGCAGGCTTGCATCTATTCAGATTGAGGGCTTGCCGGAGTGTTGGCGGGCGCATACACTTAAGGCTGGACGATATAAGGAGATTTGCCGATGTCTACTGCAACCGTTACGCCTGCCGTTACCCCTGAAGTCGTTGTGGGGACGCCTGCTTCGACCGCGCCTGTGACCCTGACCCCGGCTGCGATTGCAAAAGTTCGTGAGATTATGGCCACGCAAGATCCGGTTCCGGCTGGGCTGCGCATCGGTGTGGTGGGTGGGGGATGCTCGGGTTTTCAATACTCGATGTCGTTTGAGAATCAGAGCGGCATGATGGATAAGGTCTATAAGTTTGAGGATCTAAAGGTGTTTGTGGACGCCACCTCGGCAATGTACCTGAACAGTTGCACAGTGGATTATGTGGAGACGCTGGAGGCTGCAGGGTTCAAGTTTGAGAATGCCGCTGTGAAAAGCACCTGCGGCTGTGGGTCGAGCTTCAGCGTTTAATTTGAGATTCTGGTTGAAAAAAGTCCTGGAGGTTTCCGGGACTTTTTTTGTGCTTTATGGGCGCTTTTTGAGGGGTATTGGGAAAAAGCGCTTGGAAGCTGTGGTGCTTTTGTGGTGAAGTTGTGGTGAAATGCATGGCAAACGTGGTCAGTTAACGGCCGCTGTGCCGGGGCAGAAAATAGGACACGGATTTCGGGTTTATTTTTTCGTCAACGGTAACGGCGGTATTGGGAACGGGGAGCGTGGCCGGTGTAGAGTGCTATTCATGCCAAAGAAAGCGTCGGAGGACATGACGGGCAGGGTTCGCAAGGCTGTAGAGCGAAGCACGCTCGATCAGTCAGGCACGAAGCCATTTCACTTGAGGGCGGTGCTGGCGCCGAGCTTTGAGCGGGATAAAGAGTCGAATCGCACGGGTGAGGTGGAGTTTTGGTGGGCCTCGCCGACTCGCTGGCGAAGAGAGGTTCGGTCGCCTGAGTTTCAACAGATTGAGCTGGTGGACGGTGGGCGGGATTGGCAGAAGAATGAGGGAGATTTCTTCCCGGAGTGGCTCCGGCAGATTGCCGTCGCACTGGTGAGGCCGGTACCGGACCTGAAGCAGGTGCTGGAGTGGGTGAAGAGGGCTGAGGTGCGGTCGTTGATGGGCCAGACCAATATCAATTGGGATACGGTGAGCACGGAAGAGGACGTGCAGGAGGAGCCTCGCGGTGGTGTTGGTCTGATGGACAGTACAGGGCTGCTGATTCATGGGGGAGGGCCGGGGTGGGGTTTCCGAGGCCACGACTACGAGGACTTCCATGGGCGGATGATAGCGCGGACGGTAAGTGCAGGGACGCCTGAGGTGACGGCAAAGGTGGTGGTGCTCGAAGATCTGGGGACGATTCCAGCGGGTTTGTTTGATGCGAAGGCGCAGGGTGGAGATGAGCTGTGGTTGAGTACGGTGGCCATTGGAGAGAGGGATTTACGGAAGAACCTGCTGCCAATGGAGGCGGTGAGCTGGCCGACGTTGCTGGATGGGCCGCTTGAGGGGAGAGTAAGGGCGGTGGTTGTGGTCGACCGCGAGGGCAAGGTCCGCGAGTTTGAGACGGTGGTGGCGGACAACCCGGGAGTGATCGAAGCGGGAACGAAGGCGTTTGCGTCCATGCGGTTCCGGCCGTATCTGGTGGATGGTTTGCCAGTGCAGGTGGTGGCGACGATGAGCGTGCCGTTCAAGGCGGCGGGGCCGGCAGGGATGGAGAGCTTTGCGAGTGCGCGGACGTACTTTGAACGGGGCAGAGATGTCGGATTTCCGTCGGCGGGAAGCGGGATGCCGTATGTGCTGCGGGCGGAGTTTACGGCGCGAGGCAGCTCCGGCGAGGCGGAGAAGGGCAAGTACGAGGATACCTGGGTGAGCGATAGCCAGTGGCGGCGAGAGGCGTGGTTTGGCAAGAGCCGGTATGTGCGGACGAGGAATGGCGAGGAGCGCTATGAACTGGCTGAAGGGCCAGAGGCGGGGTTGCTGAGGCTGGTGTTCAAGGTGATCGAGCCTATCCCTGCTACCGAAACGTTTGTGGAGTCGGATTGGAGGATTCAGCGCGATCTGGTCGACGGATTGACCACGGTGCGGGTAGCGTCTGGCGATGAGAGTCCGGATGAGAAGGTGGTTCCGGTAAATTTTCGGGGGTACTGGTTCGCCGACACAGGGCAGGTAGTGAAGACGCATGTGCGCGGGCTGGAGACGCGGCTGACGACATTTAGCGACTTCGATGGAGGGCGCGTGACGCGCCGCGTGAATGTGCTGACGGATGGGAAGCCGGTGATGCGGGTGCATGTGACGGAGCTGCAACGAGCAGGGCCGGTGGATACGACGATGTTTCTTCTGCCGGGGAATGAGTGGGTGCGCGCTCTTACCGATGAGGCGAGGTAGGGAACGTCCAATATGACGTGCAGACTTCGGTCTGGTTCCAGTGTGGTTGGGTGCGTGGAGCTAATGGACAACAGCAAAGCAACAGCAGATCCCTACGGGATGACAAGCAAAGGGATAGCGCTCGGTAGTGAAGGCGTGTGCGAGACTAACCGGGCATGGGAGTAGCGGACGAATTCGCGAAGGAGAACGTCTAAGATGGACGGAGTTACTTCTGCGTTGGTGGGTGGCTAGGAGTTTATGACTGAGTTTGTGATCAGGCTGGCGGATGAGCGGGGACGGGTGCAGGAGCAGAGCCATGCGGCGGCGACCGCGGAAGAGCTGCGGGCACGATTTACGCAGGCGGGGTATTACGTCTACTCGGTGAAGGCGAAGAGCGCGCTGGGGGCAGGGAAGAAAAAGGTCAAACTGGAGACCTTTCTGATTTTCAATCAGCAATTTTTGACGCTGATTAAAGCTGGGTTGCCGATTCTAGGGTCGCTGGAGCTGCTGGCGCGACGGCAGAAGCTGCCGCAGTTTCGCGCGCAACTGGAGGATGTCGGGGCGCGGGTGAAGACAGGGGAGTCGATCTCGCAGGCGTTCGAGGCGCAGGGTGGGTTTCCGGTGGTGTATACGACGACGCTGCTGGCGGGAGAGCGGTCGGGCAATCTGGAAGAGGTGCTGCAACGGTTTCTGGACTTTCAGCGGGTGTCGCTGACGTTTCGAAAGAAGCTGAAGGCGAGCTTGATCTATCCGGCACTGCTGATCGTGATGGTGCTTGGGCTTTTCATCTTTCTGATTACGTTTGTGGTGCCGCGGTTTGCGCTGCTTTATGACCAGTTGGGGACGAAGCTGCCGGCGCTGACGGTGTTTCTCCTGGACCTGGGGCGGGAGGCGCAGAGCTATGGGATCTACGCGGCGATTGTGGTGGGGGTGATTGGGTTTCTGGTGTATCGGTGGGCGAAGACCGAGGCTGGGGCGACGTTCATCGACAAGGTGCGGATTGGGCTGCCGATCTTTGGGAACGTTTGGCTGAAGTACCAGGTGGGGCTGTTTTCGAGGACGCTGGCGACACTGCTGACGGGTGGGTTGCCGCTGGTGCCTTCGCTGGAGACGGCGGCGAAGTCGATCGATTCGAAGCAGATTAGCTTGGCAGTTTATAAGTCGGTGGAGACGGTGCGGGAGGGGAAGGGGCTGTCGGTGAGCCTGCAGGAGACGAAGGTGTTTCCGGAACTGGCGATCGAGATGATCGAGGTGGGGGAGTCGACCGGGGCGCTGCCGCAGATGTTGAATTCAGTCGCGGAGTTCTTTGAGGAGGACGTGCAGACGAATTTGACCGCGGCGATGAGCTTGATTGAGCCGGCGATCCTGATCGTGATGGGAGTGGTGGTGGTGACGATTTTGATTGCGCTGTATCTGCCGATCTTCAGCTTGAGCGCGGGTGCTTCGGGGCCGCACTAGCGCCGGTGGAAGAGATCTGAGCTGCCTGCGAGCGGCCGCATCGATTTTCCCTGAGGAAGAGTCGACGCAGCCGCTGCGAGGTTTGCGTATTGAGGCTGTAGGGGGCGGCGCAGCTACTGCCTTTCCCATACATCGACGTACTTTCCTGGCTTCATCGAGCCTGGCTTCATCGAGCCGCTGATGACGCGCCGTGTCGTCGTCATTGTTTTTCCGTCGGACGATAGGACGCTGTGAATATGCATTGCAGGTTTGCCGTCGACGGTAAACATGAAGTCTTCCGTGTTGGCAGAGTAAGTTTTTACAGTTACCCCGTTAAACGGTGTGGCGTTGATGATTTTTCCTTCACCGGCCTTCATGGGGATGGAAAACTTGGTGATGGCTTGAGTCCCATCGGGCTGCGGGCCTGTGACGGTGATAGTTTGCATGTCGCCGTCGTCGACGGCCACCAAAGCTGCGTCCGTGACTTCGGGCCCGGTTGATTTGTGGGTGTTCAACTTCCAGCTTCCGACGAATTTGTCCGCAGCGAAGCTGGGTAGGGCGAGAGCAAGAAATGCCAGTACCAATAGAGTCTTGCGCATCGAATTTTGACCTCGGCGGCGAATGATACGCCCGTGAGAACCGGGCACACAAGAATTGGATCCGATTTGAGCTCGTCGTCACGGTTCCCGGGGGTTGGAGGAGGAATGCTAGACGACGTGTTCGAGGCCGCGACGGGCGACGACGGAGAGCATGAAGCGGGAGAAGCCGCTGAAGATCATGCTGATGCCGACGAGGGTGCCGATGACCCAGACGGTGCTGGCGGGCCAGGAGCGCCAGATCATGATGGCCAGGATGAAGGTGACGATGCCGTCGATGAGGAGCCAGTTTGCGCCGTGGCGGGGGCGAAGCTGGAAGAACAGGATGGTTTCGACGATGCCCTCGAAGAAGAGATAGATGGCGAGGATGAGCGTAAGGGCGATGAGCCCGTCGAGTGGGTGTAGCAGGAGATAGACGCCCGTGACGAGGTAGACGGCGCCGACGAGCAGCTCCCATAGGACGCCGCCGGTGGTGTGAGTTTTGAAGGCGAAGACGAAATGGGTGATGCCGCTGAGGATCATCGCCCAGCCGAAGAAGATGGTGACGCCGATGCCGGATACCGATGGGATGAGGATGGCGAAGAGGCCGGCGATCATCAAAAGAATGCTGAGGGCGAAGGACCAGCTGAGGGATTTGGGGGCGAGCGGGGAGAACGACGTGGATGGTGTGCTCATGTGGGATTCTTCTCCAAAAGATGTAGATACTGCGCTGGGTTATGGGCGGAGAATAGCATATGAGAGTGAGAACCGCGGCTTGCGGCTATGCAGTAGCCTGCAACAGTATGACTATGGTAATATGACCATGGTTGGAGGTTGCGATGAAAACGATGGCGGCGGGTAAGTTCAAAGCGACGTGCCTGGCGGTGATGGATGAGGTGCAGGCGAAGCGGGAGCCGGTTCTTGTAACCAAGAATGGGAAGCCGGTTGCCAAGCTCGTGCCCTTGGAGTTGCCGGAGAGCGAAGATCCTTTGGATGCTTTTTATTACGGAAAAATTGAGATAGTGGGCGACATTATGCAGCCAATCTATTCGGACGAAGAGTATGAGAAGTTTTATAAGGAATCGGCGGACCAACTCGGGTGATTCTCCTGGATACGCACGTGGCGGTATGGATGACAACGGACAAGCGACAGCTTTCGCCGGCAGCTGCTTCGGCAATTCGCGAAGTGAGCCGTGAGGGCAAGGGAGTGGCCATTGCCAGCTCGACGCTATGGGAGATCGCGATGATGTCGGCCAAAAAGGAGTTTCGCCTGCCCGGAACGCTGACGGATTATCTGCGCTATTTAGAGTCGGTTTTTATTGTGCTTCCACTAACAGGCGCTATCGCTGAAAGGTCTGTGTTGTTTACAAAGGGATTTCCGAACGACCCGAGCGATCGGATTATTGCGGCGACTGCATTCGTGCATGGCGTGAAGTTGGTGACGAAGGACAAGCGAATCAGGATCTCGAAGCAAGTGGATTGTGTCTGGTAGGTCTGTGACGAGTTTGAGTGAGGGGAGTCTTACGAGTATGGCAATGGCACCGTTGGCGATACCGATTAATGAACATGCGATGGATGAGGTGGAACGGGCGCAGTTGATTGCGCGGAGGTACCACGCGGATTTTGTGGATTTGAAGAACTTCAAGATCTCGCATGAGCTGTTCAAGAGCGTGCCGGTGGACATGATGTTCCGGTACAACTTTGTGCCGCTGGAGCAGATGGAGGGGCGGCTGGCGATTGCTGTTTCCGACCCTTCGAAGCTGATGGTGCTGGATGAGATCTCGGGGCTGCTGGGGCAGCGGCTGGTGACGCGGGTGGCGACGCTGAGCCAGATTACGGAGCTGCTGAAGAAGACGGAGCAATCGCAGCGGGTGCTGGATGAGGCCAGTGAAGGCTTGGCGTTCGATGTGCTGTCGGGCGAGGACAACCAGGACTCGAATATTTCGATTGAACGGCTGACCAGCGAGGATGATATCTCGCCGATTATCCGGCTGGTGGATACGACGATTTTTACTGCGCTGGAGCGGCGGGCGTCGGATATTCATTTGGAGACGTTCGATGATTGTCTGCTGGTGAAGTACAGGATCGACGGCGTGCTGCAGCAGGCGATGGCTCCGATTGCGCGGGAGCATCATCAGACGATTTTGTCGCGTATCAAGGTGATGTCGGAGCTGGATATTGCGGAGCGAAGAGTGCCGCAGGATGGACGGTTTCGGGTTCGGTACAAGGGGAGGCTGATCGACTTTCGTGTGTCGATTATGCCGACGGTGCATGGTGAGAATGCTGTGTTGCGTGTGCTGGATAAAGAGTCGATGTCGGAGAAGTTCAAGCAGCTTTCGCTGGATGTGGTGGGGTTTGCAGCGCAGGACCTGGCGCGGTTTCGGCGGTACATCAAAGAGCCTTATGGGATGGTGCTGGTGACTGGGCCTACGGGTTCGGGTAAGACGACTACGCTGTATGCGGCGCTGAATGAGATCAAGAGTGAGGAAGACAAGATCATCACGATTGAAGATCCGGTCGAGTATCAGATTCGGGGGATTACGCAGATTCCGGTGAATGAGAAGAAGGGGCTGACGTTTGCGCGCGGGCTGCGGTCGATTCTGCGGCATGACCCGGACAAGATTCTGGTGGGAGAGATTCGCGATGCGGAGACGGCGCAGATTGCGATCAACTCGGCGCTGACGGGCCACCTGGTGTTTACGACGGTGCATGCGAACAACGTGGTCGACGTGCTGGGGCGATTCTTGAATATGGGTGTGGAGCCTTACAACTTTGTTTCGGCCTTGAACTGTATTTTG
>Ga0182024_10011842_pt1 | contig 17399 bp, 15 predicted proteins | sample P32metaG_FD_120480 | JGI IMG/M metagenome (GOLD analysis project Ga0182024, IMG submission 120480) | Permafrost microbial communities from Stordalen Mire, Sweden - P3-2 metaG (Illumina Assembly) | ecosystem: Environmental > Terrestrial > Soil > Wetlands > Permafrost | place: Sweden: Stordalen...
CTTCCGTTCGTACTCTTGATACCAGTGAGCGAGGGAATCCATGTGGACAAATATACTACGCGCGGCTCTTTTGATCCCCATCTGCGCTTCGGCGCTTGCAAGGGGCGAGTCGCCGTTTGCGGTTCTGAAGCCGGCTGAGGTTCTTGCTTCGGATGTTCCGGATCGCGATTGGATCGTGGCCAATGCGCCGCTGTTTGAGTGTTCCGATCCGCAGATTCAACAGCTTTATTACTATCGCTGGCATCTTTATCACGATCATTTGAAACGCACGCCGGCGGGATGGATCGTGACGGAGTTTCTGCCGGATGTTTCGTGGGCGGGGAAATACAACTCGATTTCGTGCGCCGCCGGGCATCACATTTATGAGGGCCGCTGGCTGCGCGATCCGAAGTACCTCAACGACTACTCACGATTCTGGTTTGAAGGAGGCGGCGAGCCGCGGCGTTATAGCTTCTGGGCGGCCGATGCGATTTACGCGCGATACCTTGTGAACGGGGACAAAGCGCAAGCCTGTTCGCTGCTCACGGCGCTCGTGCAAAACTATCAGGCGTGGGAGAAAGCCCATCGCGACGCCAACGGGTTATTCTGGCAGACTGACGATCGCGATGGGATGGAATACTCGATCGGCGGCAGTGGGTACCGCCCCACCATCAACTCCTATATGTATGGAGACGCGCGGGCGATCGCGCAGATCGCGAAGCTCGCGGGGGATCAAACTCTCGCTGACGAGTACACGAAGAAAGCCGACGAGCTGGCGAAGCTGGTTCAAGAGAAGCTGTGGGATCCGCAGGCGAAGTTCTTCGAAACGCTTCCACGCAAGGACGATGCGACGCTCGCTGATGTCCGCGAAGAGATCGGCTTTGTGCCGTGGTATTTCAATCTGCCGGCGGATGACATTTCATCATCTGCTTGGCGCGAGCTGCTGGATCCGAAGGGTTTTGCCGCGCCGTTTGGTCCGACGACCGCCGAGCAGCGCTTTCCACGATTCAATTTCACCGCCAACCATGATTGTCTTTGGAATGGGCCGTCGTGGCCGTACGCGACGACGCAGACGCTGGTGGCGATGGCCAATCTGCTGAACAACTATCCGCGGCAGCAAGCGGTCAAGCGTGAGGATTACTGGAAGCTGTTTCAGACGTACACCAGGTCGCAGTTCAAGGATGGCAAGCCGCATGTCGCGGAGGATCTGGACGCGGCGACGGGCAAATGGATCGTCGATCTGCCGCGGAGCGTCGAATACAACCATAGCGGCTACTGCGATCCGCTCATCAGCGGTCTGATGGGCTTGCGGCCGCGATCGGACAATGAGCTGGAAATCAATCCGTTGCTGCCGGAAAACTCGCTCTCGTACTTCTGCGTCGACGGCATTGCTTATCACGGGCACATCATCACGATCCTGTACGATCGAATGGGCGACCATTTTGGCGTGCAGGGCGGGCTGCGCGTGCTGGTTGACGGCGCGGTCGCGGCTTCATCTGCGAAAATCGCGCGATTGATGGTGTCACTCGTCGGTGAGCCAAAGCTAACGGCTCCATCGACCGCCGACGGATGGACGAAATATCCGGGAAGCCCGGTGCTGGGCGCGGCGCTCGGTACGTGCTTCGACGTATCGGTGCTGAAAGACACCGACCGATATCGCATGTATTTCTCCTGGCGGCCAAGGAAATCAGTCGCGATGGTCGAGAGCACCGACGGCATTCATTGGAATGAGCCGACGGTCGTCCTCGGTCCAAATCCTGCCTCGGGCTGGGAAACGGACATCAATCGCGCGGTCGTGCTAAAGAAGGGCGACACGTATCACATGTGGTACACGGGGCAGGCTGATGGACACTCGCGTATCGGGTACGCGACCAGCACGGATGGGATCAAATGGAAGCGCGAAAGCGAGAAGCCGGTGCTTGCGCCGAAGGAGCCCTGGGAGAAGGTCGCCGTCATGTGCCCGGACGTGTTGTGGGATGAAAAATCGAAGCAATTTCGCATGTGGTATTCCGGCGGCGACCAATATGAGCCGGACGCAATCGGCTATGCGACAAGTTCGGATGGGCGGGTCTGGGATCGCAGGACTGAGCCAGTGTTTCACAGCGATCCGAACATCCCGTGGGAGCATTTCAAAGTGACGGCCTGCCAGGTCGTTCCTGACGCGGACGGCTTCCTGATGTTCTACATCGGGTTCTCGGATGTGAATCACGCACAGATCGGGATTGCGCGCTCACCGGACGGCATCGGCAACTGGCAGCGACTGCCGGCCAACCCAATCATCCGCCCCACCCCGGGTGAGTGGGACGCCGACGCGTGCTACAAGCCGTTCGCGATCTTCGACGGGCAGAAGTGGCTGCTGTGGTACAACGGGCGACATCGCTCGGTGGAGCAGATCGGCCTTACGATCCATGACGGGCGCGATCTGGGATTTCACTAAGTTCTGACAGTCCGATTCAACGGCCGCTGGTCGAGGCCGGCGTTGCTTGACGCTCCAATCCCTTCCCACTAAGTTGACCCTCCCTTAATCGACGGCGAAGTTGTGGCGATTTGGATGACTTTGTGCAAAAATGCACGAAGTTTACGGGCCGGCGATTTCCGCTCGCGAACCGCGGGAGCGACGATGGCGGGAGACAACGACGGCGGCTGGGGCAAGAGCCTGGCCTACGGGTTTGAAATCGCCGTCGGGACCGGGCTTGGCGCGGTGATCGGATCGTGGATCGATCGCCATCGCGGCACGGAGCCGTGGGGACTTTTGATCGGTGTGCTGCTCGGTTGTGCGGCGGGAATGTACCTGCTGCTGAAAGACTACAACCGGCTCAATAAGGACTAGGGTGCCGCTGCGACCCTAGTCCCAATGACGTGAGGATGCCTTGCTCGGCGTGGCTCTGATCAATCCGCTGCTCATTATCATCGCCAGCGCGGCCGGCGTCGGGGTGGCGCACGTCGCCGGGTTCAATCCGCACCTGCACGAACTGATGCTGGCCGCAATTGCCGCATTGCTCGCGTCTGAAGCCGCGCTGCTTCCGCATTTTCTAAAGAAGGAAACTTCCGCCGTCGCTGCGTTTCAGGCGGCGCTATACGGCACGATCATTCATCTGCTTTTGTTCCTGATCCAGGGCGCGAGCATCGTTTTGCTGCTCAAGCCGAACCTGGCGTTCACCTGGTGGCTGATGCCGATGTATTGGGTCACGCTCGCGGGCGTGTGTTCTGTTTTCATCCGGACGATGCGGTCATCCGCCGAATCCACTAAAACGGCAACCAACTAAAAGGCTCTGTCGATCATGCAACTGCTCTTAGCGATGGAAGACCCGCTTCAGGACGTACTGCCTCATACGTACCACGTTCTGGGTCTGCCGATCACGAACCAGATGATCATGGCTCTGGTCGCGGCAATCCTCATGCTGCTGATCTTCCCGCGCCTCTTCGCCAAGGCTGACGGCGGTCCGCCCACGGGCGCTAAGAACTTCTTCGAAGCGATTCTCGAGTTTCTGCGAATCGAAGTCTTCCGCCCGGCGCTCAAGGAGCACACCGATAAGTTTGTCCCGTTCCTGTGGACGATGTTCTTCTTCATCCTCTTCTGCAATGTGCTTGGCTGCATTCCGTTTCCCGCGTTCTTCGAGCTGATTAGCGGCGGGCATATCGTTCATCTGGGCGGAGCCGCGACGGCCGGCATTGCCACGACCGCTGCACTGGCGGTCTGTGCGTTCTTCTTCATCCACGCCCACGGCATCGACACGGTCGCGCGAGCGTTGATGGACGGAACTTACGGCCAGCATGGCCATCACGACAGCCACGGCAATGAAGATGCCCGCGATCTGGAACACATGCGCGGTGAAGCGCTGCCGGCCAATATTCCGGCGGATTTCAACGCGATCGGTGATCCGACGGGTCACTACACCGACGGCGGCCCTCTGCACCACGGCGCGATGGTTCCGGCGCATGAAATGATGTCGCCGGTGATGGCGATCCTGACCGCGATACCGCTTTACCTCTGGAACTTCGCGCCGCATCCTTTTCGGCCGCAGCCAGGCGAATCGAACATCAAGTGGCTGGCGGATATCCCGATGTTCGGATTTCTGTTGGTGCTGGAACTGTTTGGCGCGCTGATCAAGCCATTCGCGTTGGCCATGCGTTTGTTTGCGAACATGGTGGCCGGGCACGTGCTGCTGGCGGTGCTGATTTCACTGGTCGTCGCGATTCCGGTTGGGTTGCTGCACTTTGCGGTCGGCATTCCGGTTGGATTGCTTGACCTGGGGATTCAGGTGCTGGAACTCTTCGTGGCATTTTTGCAGGCGTACATCTTCACGTTCCTGACCACGTTATTTCTGGCCAGTGCCGTGGCGCCCGAACATTAAAAAACGAGCGCGGCCCGATGAGCCGCGGAACGAACCTCGTCAGGTTTAGCCGACGCCTGGCGCTCCAACACCAAGTTCGGCAATACATCATGCGTCGCGGCCACATCGATTTGGTCTGTTGACGCAACAGTCGCGGGCCTCGTGTCCGCAGGGAGTCTCTTATGCTCGCTTCAACTCTGCTGCCGCTGGCGCAGGCAATGATTTCCGATAAGGGCCTGGCGGTTGCCGGCGCCAGCATCGGCATGGGCTTGGCCGGCATCGGCGGCGGTCGCGGCATCGGTCAGATCGGCGGTCAGGCCGTCGAAGCCATTGCCCGTCAGCCCGAGGCCAGCGGCAAGATCGGCACCAACATGATCATCGCCGCCGCGCTCGTCGAAGGGTTCACCTTCGTCGCAATCATTCTGGCGTTCGTGCTCTGCGGAAAGGTTTTCCCCTAAATCCACTTTCCGCCGCGCGAAAGCAGCGGCGGAAGGCTTTGATCGTGATTTGAATTGTTGCGCTAACGAGGTCAGACCGATGCTTAGGAAACTGCCGGCCCGGATGATGTTCATCGCCGCGATGACGCTGCCCGCGGCCTCACTTTTGGCGGCGCCCGCCGAGGCCGCCGCTCAGGCCAAAGAGGCCGAGCCGGGGCTGCTCGATCTCAGCATGTCCAACTTGGTTGCTGCGATCTGGGTGCTGTCGATCTTCATCATTCTGGCGGTGGCTCTCTACCGCACGGCCTGGAAAAACGTACTGGCCGGCCTGAAGGCGCGCGAAGCCCGCATTCGCAATGACATCGCCCAGGCCGAAGCAACTCGCGCCAAGGCCGAAGCCACGCTGAAGGAATACACCGCGCAGCTGGCCACCGCCGAGCAGAAGGTTCGCGACCTGCTTAGCAAGGCCGCGACCGACGCCGAGCAGCTTGCCGCATCGCTCCGGGCCAAGGCGCAACAGGAAGGCGAAGAGATCAAGGACCGCGCCACCAAGGAAATCGAAGCCGCCCGCGATCAGGCGCTGACGGAGATTTATCAGCAGACTGCCGAGCTGGCCACCAGCGTGGCCGAGAAGATTCTTCGTCGCAACTTGAACGCCAACGATCAGCGCGACTTGGTCAATCAGAGCCTGAGCGAGCTGCAACACGCCGGCGCGAACTAACGCGGGAATTCACTGGGAACTTCGATGGCAACTGAAACGCACGCATCCCCGCTGGCCACCGCGTACGCCCGCTCGGTTCTTGAGTTGGCGACAGAGCGCAACGTCGCCGACGCCATTGGGCAGGAATTGTCGCAGATCGCCGAACTGATTGAGAGCGATCCGTCGGTGCAGACTTTTTTGGCCAGCCCCGCGGTCGGCGAAGCCCATCGCGGCCAAGCCATCGCCAAGGCATTCGGGGGCCGCGTCTCCGAGTTAACCTTCAATCTGCTGCAGGTGATGAGCCAAAAGGGGCGCCTCGGGCAGATTCGCCAGGTAGCGTCGGCTTATGCTGATTTGCTGCAGGACCAGAAGGGGATCATCGAAGTCGACGTCACTGTCGCGGAGAAGCTCACGGATGAGCAGTTGAGAGATGTCAGCCAGAAAGTCGGCGCCGCGCTCAAGCGGGAAGCCGTCGTGCATCAATACGTCGATCCGTCGCTGATCGGCGGCCTGCTGCTGCGCGTGGAAGACCGCTTGTTCGACGCCAGCGTGAAGGCTCAGCTTCGCGCCGTCCGCCGGCAGCTTCTGTCGGCCCGGCCTCACTAAACGCAACAACTATCGCAATCGATCGATCGGAAAGAGGAACAGTCAAATGGCAATTAACGTCGCTGAAATCACCAGCATCCTTAAGCACGAAATCTCCGAGTTCAAGCAGCAAGTCGAAGTCTCGGACGTTGGAACGGTTATCGAAGTCGGCGACGGCATCGCCCGCATTTACGGGCTTCGCAACGCCATGGCAGGCGAACTGCTCGAGTTCCCAAACGGCATCATGGGCCAGGTCTTCAACCTTGAAGAAGACTCCATCGGCTCGGTCATCTTCGGCAACCCGCTGGAGATCAAGGAAGGAGACACCGTCAAGTCGACCGGCCGCCTGCTGGAAGTGCCCGTCGGCGAAGCGGTGATCGGCCGCGTCGTCAGCCCGCTGGGCATTGCGCTCGACGGCGGCCCCCCCATCGTCTCGACCCAGACTCGCCGCCTGGACATCATCGCGCCGGGCATTGCCGATCGTAAGCCCGTCAGCGAACCCTTGCAGACCGGCATCAAGGCCGTCGACAGCATGATCCCGATCGGCCGCGGCCAGCGCGAGCTGATCATCGGCGACCGCAAGACCGGCAAGACCGCCATCGCCCTCGACACGATCATCAACCAAAAGGGCAAAGGCGTTAAGTGCTTCTACGTCGCGATCGGCAGCAAGGAATCGACCGTCGCCGGCATCGTGGAAGTGCTGCGGTCCGCCGGAGCGATGGAATATACGACGGTGGTCTTGGCCGGCGCCGCGGACCCGGCTCCGATGCAGTACATCGCCCCCTACGCCGGCTGCACGATGGCTGAGTACTTCATGTGGAAGGGCGAAGCCACCCTGTGCGTCTATGACGACCTTTCGAAACAAGCCGCGGCGTATCGCCAGCTTTCTTTGCTGCTGCGTCGTCCGCCGGGCCGCGAAGCATATCCGGGCGACGTGTTCTATCTACACAGCCGACTGCTCGAACGCGCCGTCAAGCTCAGCGATGAGCACGGCGGCGGTTCGCTCACCGCCCTTCCCATTATCGAAACCCAGGAAGGCGAAGTCTCCGCGTACATCCCGACAAACGTCATCAGCATTACCGATGGGCAGATCTATCTCGAACCCGATCTGTTCTTCGCCGGTGTGCGTCCGGCCATCAACGTGGGCATCAGCGTCAGCCGCGTCGGCGGCAATGCCCAAACCAAGGCGATGAAGAAGATCGCCGGCTCACTGAAGCTTGACCTCGCTGCATACCGTGAACTGGAAGCATTCGCGCAACTCGGCACCGAACTGGACAAAGCCACGCAGGCCCAGCTCGACCGCGGCGCTCGGCTGGTGGAGCTGCTCAAGCAGCCGCAGTATCGGCCGATGCAGATGGAGCAGGAAGTCATCGTGATCTACGCCGGCACGCAGGGCTATCTGGACGACGTCCCCGTCGCCCGCGTGCAGGAATTCCAGACTGCCATGCTCCAATATATTGATGCGTCGGCACCCAATATTCGCGACCAGATCGCGACCAAAAAAGAGATCTCCAGCGAGCTCGAAACGCAGCTTAAAGAGGCGCTGAAAGCATTCAAAGCGTCCGTTTGGAAGAAGTAACTGCCCAGCTTGCCAAATCGAGTTTTTTCGCGGGCCACGCATTTAAATCATGCGTGGCCCGTTGCTTTCATCTGTGTCTCATCAAGCGTGTTGTATGATTCATCAACGTGAGAACGGTGAAACCAACCATCCCGGTGTTCCTCTGCGGCGCTGACAGAAGGCGCTGACCAAATTACCGCCGTTATGAGACCCCCGGCACATTTTTTGTTGTTGTTGGGGAATTCGGAGGGCGGACATGGCGTATATAGAAGTGACAGCCGTTGCGAAGCCTGTGAACTAGGCAACGCACTGATGCCCCGCCGCGTTTTTGATGTGTTTCCCGCTGCTTGGGGAGAGTTGTAATGAGTGTTCTGAGTTCAACATCCATGATTGACCCCGCTTTAGATCCCGGCTTGCCAAAGAAGCTGTTCGATTACGATGTAATCGATCTGCTCGGCGAAGGGGCGGGAAGCCTCATCTATCTGGTAAGCCATCCAAAGACCCGGCAAGTGCTTGCTCTGAAGCATGTTGTACGCAAGAACGAGAAATGTGAACGCTTCATCGAGCAGCTTGAAAACGAGTTTCAGGTGGGGAGTCAGGTCAATAACCCCGGTTTGCGCAAGTCAATTGAGTTAAAAATCAACCGAACGCTGCTGCGTCGGACCCTCGACGCGGCCTTGATTTTAGAACTTTTCGACGGCGTTTCGCTGGAAGCCAGTCTCCCGCGCGAGCTGCCGGACGTAATGTCGGCGTTCATCCAAACCGGCCATGCCCTGGCTGCTCTGCACGCGGCGGGATATGTCCACTGCGATCTGAAACCAAATAATATTCTTCGCGACGCCACCGGCCACGTGAAGGTGATCGACCTCGGCCAGGCCGCGAAAAATGGAACCGTCAAGACCCGCATTCAGGGCACGCCCGATTACATGGCTCCCGAGCAGGCCAAGTGCAAGCCGGTCACTTTTCAGACCGACGTGTTCAACTTCGGCGCGACAATGTACTGGGCGCTTTCCGGAAAGAAGTTGCCGACGCTGTTCAACGTCAGGAAGGCGGAGAACAGCTTCATCATGGACGGCGCGATGTCGAGCCCGCATGACCTGAATCCGATGGTCCCCGAGCAATTGTCGAACCTCGTGATGGAATGCGTCCGCACGAACCCGGCCAAGCGCCCGCAGGACATGACCGACCTGACGCGCCGGCTTGAGATCATCGAGCACACGCTGCAACGGCGCCAACAGCCCATCGTCGCGACGCAGCCGGCGGCATATCGCGGCAGCGCGGGAATGCGAATCGCCTAAGCGACCGACAATCGCCTGAGCGACCGACAATCTTGTGTCTCCTACGCGGCTTGGCGCATCTCCTTCCCGGTGTGCCAAGCCGCTTGCGTTGAGATATCCAAAGTTAGCTAACTCGCGCGTTGATTGCCGGGAGAAGCGACTCAAGAGGGATATGGCATCCCAAGTAATTCGGTCACATCCATACAACGACAATTCGTTACAAAAAAAAGACCTTCAAGATCGGGCCGCCTGGCTTGCCGAGATAGAAGTAGCGGCAGTTTAAAACTCAACGAGACTACGAAAGGATTCGTTATGTCGTCCATCAGCGCAACCGGTTTGAGTCTGAGCTCGTTCTTCCAAGGGGCTTCGGTTGGAGCCAACGCCCAAACGACCCAGGCCGCGGCAACGTCGAGCGCCTCCGGCACCGACCCAACCTCCACCGCGCAAAGCACGGAGGGGCATCACCATCACCATGGTAGCGGCGGATCGTTCGGCAAAATCGAACAGGCTGTCACCAGTGCGCTGCAGTCCGCGCAGTCGAATAGCTCAGAAGACCCCAACACGATCATCAAGGACGCGATCGCCAAAGTACTTCAGAGCTCGACAACTGCTACTTCCGCCACGACGACCTCCTCGGCGACCCCCGCCGACTCCGACGGCGATGCCGACACCGGAGCAACCGACCAAACTGACGCCAACGGCCAAGGCTTCACGGCGCTGCTGCAATCGCTCGGCGTCAACCCACAGGAGTTTCACTCTGACTTCCTGGCCGCCGTGCAGGCAGCGCAAGGCGGTCAAGTTGATCCGAGCACCGCGCTGCAAAGCTTCCCACCAGGTACGACGGTGGACACGACTGCTTAAGCCGTGAGTGCGCCAAGCTGATCGGAAACGTAGTCCCAATCGGAACTGGCAGTCCTCGGGATGGCAATCAAACGTTGCGCCAGCCGGCGCGTCGGCAAGTCGACTTCAGGCAGCGCGGCCAACGTCGTCCCCGCGGCACTCAAGTCGCTCACCAGCAGATGAAATATCGCCGAAACCAGCGACCGCGGAAGATCGAAGAGCGCTGCGTTTTCCGCGATCAGCTGGGCGTAGGCGATCGTGGCCATGCATTCGCCCAGCGATAGCGTAATTCCGAGGTCGGATGCATCCATGTCCGTGGAGGAGCGCGCTGAGTCATTGTCCGCAGTGCCGGCGTTCGGATTCTGCGATCGGCGCCGAGCCAGACGCGCGAACGTTTTCACCTGCCGAGCGAATCGCCGAGCATTGGCGATGTCCTTCCACGGCTGAAACGCATCCAGGAAATGAGCGAATGGAATATCGGCGATGTGCCCGCGGCGCGCCTGCATGAGGTACGCGTTTTCGACGGCGGGGAGATCCCCGCGCGACAGCGACTTGACCTCCGGCGGCGGCGTTCGAACGGCTTCACCGCCCAATGAGCGCGAAGCATCCTGCTCCGATTCGTCTCGCGCAAAATATCGCTTGATGAATTGCGCCGTCAGACCCAGATTGATATGGGTGCTTCCCTCTAAGCCGGGAATAAGCTGAGCGTCGCGCAACGCCGATTCAAAGTAGGTCTCAACCTCAAAGCCCCGGGCGCCGATGCACTCGGATAGCTGGGCCATCACCTTCACACCCTGCGTACTGACCTTGGCTTTCTGAACGGCGCAGAAGAGCTGGTAACGCCGGTCGACGCTGCTGGCCGCCTGCACGTAATCAAGGGCGCGATACGCGTATAGCTTCATCGCAAACAGTCGCGCGTAGGCCTGAGAGGTGGCCAGCCGAATGTGCGGCATCGCCAGCGCGGGTTTCCCGTAAAGCATCCGGCGATGCAAATGCGCGATCGCTTCCTCCATCGCGTGCTCGCAAATTCCAATCGAGCCGAAGCCCAGAAAAAACTTGCCGAGTGTGACTGTTCCAAACACTGCATCCCACGCGTCTCGTCCTTCGGCGATGAAGTCATCCGCGGTCAACGGGTGGTCTTTGACTTCCAACTCGCCAACGAACGCGGATCGAACGCCGGACGTGCGAATCTTTTTCACATTTCGATAGCCGGGCGATTGAGCCGGACGCAGCGCCATCATCACGAAAGGCAATCGTCGGATGCGCGCGTCAGTGTCCGTTCCATTGCGACGGTACTTGCGAGCAAGGATCGAAACGATCGCCGCGCAGTTGGAGTTGCCGATGTAATATTTTCGCCCGTTGGCGACGAATTCCCCGCCGGAATCCGTGGCCGGCGTGCTCGCCGTGATCCGGAACTCGTTGCACAGCAGGTCGGCTCCATGATCCTTTTCCGAGATCCCCAGCGCGAAGAGTCCGCCGGCTTCGAGCGTCGCCACCGCCTCGCGCTTCAGCGCTTCGTTTGATCCCATCAGAATCGGAAACAGCCCCAGAAAGCTCACCTGGAGGCTGTAGCCATGGCTTGGGCTGAAGTAGCCAAAGACCTCCATCAATCGCGTCAGCTTCAGCAGATCAATTTGATGGCCAAGCGTCGAATACTGCTTTGGAGACAACACCGACGCATAGAGCCGGTGTTTAGATTGATAGTCGATCCAATCTTGATACCACACCTCTCGAGCATCCTCATCCTTGAGAGCGGCCAAGCCTTTTGCGGAGAAGAACTCGACGATTTTGTTGGCCGCGGCGTCAGCAAGATAGGGATCGATTGTTCCCGCCAGGGACTTCCGCGCAAAGGATCGCGGCCGCATGATCGAATGGTCTATCGATTGCCGCGCTCTCCTGACTTTTTCGATCTGTTTATCCAAGGAACAGGCAGTCTACCCCATGCAGTATGCCGCCAGCGGTAAGGATTTCCGGCAGATTCACGGCCCCGCGCCCATGCCGGCAATCGCGGCGTGCCTGCAAGTGCGTTTGAGGAAGCAGGTGACCTGGCACGATTTTGCTAACAGGGCGCAACATCTAATTCCTTGCTCGGAACCGCTTCGATGTGGGCCTGCAACAACGGAAAGAATTCGGCGAAGTCGCCGGCGAGCGCGGCGAAATTCTCGCGCAGCTCCACGACCGCCGATTCCAACGCGAACGGCTTTCTCAGCCGTTCCGAAAGGCGTTGCGAGATTCGGTACAACGCCGACTCAATCCCACCAAGGGTGCCGTACGACCCCAACCGGTCGTCGCGAACCATCCAATGCACGGCCACCTGAGCCTCGTCGGGAAGCTGAATCGCATGCGAGCGGACGTCGGCGTACACGCCGGCGATGAATGCTTCGAGCGGCTCAGTGGAATATCGATCCCACCCCAGCGACAGAAAGTGATCGTAGAACACGTCGACCAAAATGCCGCGGGTGTGACGGTAATCACCCCTGATCCGCGCCCGGCTCCGATGCACAATGGGATGCGCATCGGTGAACGCGTCAATGAGCTGATGCCGACGCGCGCCACGCTGAAACGGCGCGCTCATTCCGATCCGGGCTTGCCCCTTCACCAAATCCGCCAGCAGATTGCCAAGGCGGCACTCAATGTCAGGTTCGGAGAGGAAGACGTGAGCGAGCCAGTTCATGCGCGACGGATTATAGTGACCCAATATCGCTTGCCGCGGTCAAACCAGACGGCGGCTCGTACTCTGGTTGTGCCGGCGCTGTAAACGCGATACCACTTATTGCCTTCTTCCTGAACTGGCGAGGATCATGAACCATTCAGCGCGCTCCCATGTCGGGTATCACATTGTGTTAGGCATTCTCTTTCTGACTCTTGGGTGCAGTGCTCGCGTCAGAGCCCAACTCGTCGCGCAGGACGCGGCAGTTATCGTGGTGTCACCGAACGACCAAGTGCGAATCGAGTTGGCTGTCATTAAGCAGCCGGCCGACGGGGCGAGCATTCCATATTGGAGTGTTCTCTACAAAGGTCGCCCGATCATTCTGAATTCGCGGCTTGGCGTCGACCTGGCCGACGGGCCGCCGCTGGGCGCATCCTGCGAGATTGAATCAACGCGGAAACGCGCGTGGCATCAGCAGTATTCGGTATCAGTTGGCAAACGCAGCAACATCACTGATCACGGCAATGAGACGGTTGTCACGCTTCGCGAGGAAGCCGAGCCGCACCGTAAATGGGAGCTTGCGCTCCGCGCCTATGACGACGGCGTTGCGTTTCAGTATCGCTTTCTGCCGCAAGAGAGCATGAAGACGCTCGCCGTCGCGGCGGAGCGAACCGAATTCATTTTCCCGAAAGACGCGCAGGCGACCTACCTGCCATTCGACAACTTCACTTCTTCGTTTGAAGGACGCTATGGCCGCAAGCCAGTCAGCGACATTCCAACCGACAAAGTCGAGACGCTGCCGATGCTGGTCGAATGCCCCGGAGCGGGATGGGCCGGAATCACCGAAGCAAATCTGACCGACTATGCGGGGATGTATTTGGTGAACAGCGCCGAGCATCCCGGCGTGCTGACCAGCCGGCTGTCGCCGCTGCCGGATGATCCGAAGATCGCCGTGCGAGCATCCCTGCCGCACGTTTCGCCGTGGCGCGTTGTGTTGCTTGGCGATACTGCCGGCTCGCTTCTCGAGAGCAACTTGATCTTCAACCTCAACGAGCCGAGCAAGATCAAGGACGCGTCGTGGATCCATCCCGGCAAGACCACTTTTCCGTGGTGGAACGATTACTACCTGGAGAACGTTCCCTTCAAACCCGGCCAGAACACGGCAACGCACAAGTATTACATCGACTTTTGCGCCGAGGCCGGTATTCGGTATCACAGCCTCGACGGCTACCAGAACATTGGCTGGTATGGTTGCGAGATTCAACCCAACCACACGCCCGCCGACATCACCAAAGCGATTCCCGAAATCGACTTGCCTGAGCTTCTGCGGTACGCAAAAAGCAAAGGCGTGAAGCTTCGCTTGTGGCTGCACTGGGCCGACGTGAAAGGCCAAATGGATCGCGCGTTTCCGCTTTACCATCAATGGGGCATTGAAGGCGTCATGCTCGATTTCATGAACCGCGATGATCAGGAGATGATCGCCTTCCTGCGCACGGTTTTGGAGAAAGCCGCGGAGAATCATCTGACCGTCAGCCTGCACGGCATGTCGAAGCCGACGGGTTTGGAGCGCACATATCCCAACCTGCTCACCAGCGAAGGTGTACTCAATCTTGAATATGACAAGTGGGACAAGCTCGGCTGCCCGCCGACGCATCAGCTCACGACGATCTACACCCGCATGCTGGCCGGGCCGATGGATTACCACCAGGGGAGCTTCCGCGGCGAGCCAGTCGATCAATTCAAACCGCGGAATACCGCGCCCATCGTCATGGGCACGCCGACGTTCATGCTCGCGACGTATGTCGTCTTCGAAAATCATCTGCCGATGGTGGCGGATTATCCATCGGCTTATCGCGGGAACCCTGCAACGCCAGTCCTTGCAGAGATTCCCGCCAGCTGGGATGAAACCAAGTTCCTCGCTGGTGAGGTGGCCGAGTACATCGTGATGGCCCGCAGGCACGGCGACGCCTGGTATATCGGTGCGATGAACGCCGGGCCCGCTCGCACGGTGAATGTGCCGCTGAACTTCCTCGGCGAGAAGTCGTATCGAGCCGAGATCTGCACTGATGATCCGGCGTGGCAGACCAATCACTCTGTGGTGACGCGGAGCCAGTCGGTGACCGCCAATCAATCGCTTCCGCTCAAGCTCGAATCAGCCGGTGGGTACGTGGCGCGGTTGTCGCCCGGCAAGAACTGAGGTGCAGATGGAAGTCTGTTCAGCGAATCGTGCGCGCCTTATAACGGCCCCTTCCGCGCCACTCTTGCCAGCCCAAGCGTGGCCCAGGCAGCAGCACCGCAAGTGATTGGCGTCAACACTTTGGCTCTACCGGGTCGTCCGTCCGGCGTGGCGCGCGAAGTCATCGGCCAACTGCCGTCCGGCTTTTGGGTATCGACAAGGAAGTCGATCGCCCGCTGAATTTCGGGCCGCTGGGCCGTGTAACCGGCCAGTGAGAGCACGTATAGCGTCTGGCCGGTGGCAAAAGCGTCGCTCATTGGCACCGGCGTCTGATTCCATCCGCCGTCGGGGCGCTGCAACGCCAGCAATTGATCGATCGCGGGCCGCATCTTCTCGCGCGGCTTACCCGCGCGGATCGATACCAGCAGCTTCAGCACTTTCATCTGCTGGTTGTCCGGAACGTCCGGGCCATCAAGCCAGGCGATTGCTTTCTCCAACGCCGCCCGGTGCGATTTCGCGGGGTCGCGCTCGATATCGCCCTGCAGCGCCATGATGATCCACGCGGTGTCCGTGGCCTGGCTTTCGTTGATCGGTGGCCGGCTGAGAAAAAACTCCCACGAGCCGTCTGCTTGCTGCTTTTTGACGATGTCGGCCGCGATCAAACTCAAGCTTTGTTTCTGGCCGTCAGTAAGCGAGGGCATCGTTCCCGCCACGGCCGCCATGAACACCGCTCCGGTACTGACGCCGCGCGCCATTGGGCGCGGGTCGGGCGGAGCGTCTGGATTGGGCACGATGCCCGAAGCCATCATCTTCTTCGGACTGCCCAGCGTGGCCTCGACGGTGTCCGTGATGAACTTCTGGTCCACCGTGTATCCCTGCTTGCCGGCTTCGCTGAGGGCCCAGAGCGGCATCGCCACGTGATGGCACGCGGCACATCTGCCCTGTTTCAGCCAGGCCCCGCTTTCGGTTTGCAAGTACCCAATCGCGCGCTGAACAGTCTGTCGGATTTGCGTCGGCGTCGCGACCGGAATCGAGGCCGGTTCGTCAGCAAGGGCAAGTTGCGAGAAACAAAGTCCCAGAAAACAAACCACGAAGCAGGATGTGCGAGCCATGGATCGATCTCCGGCGAGGAACAATGATCGGCGGCAAAACAGGAGCCGGTATCATACCGCCGCAAGCGAAAAAGCGACCAGCCCTTGGTGACCGAAAGCGATCTCAGGTGTTATTGCTGCGACTGATACCACGCCAGCGTCTCGCGTAGACCGTCCTCAAAGCCGACGATCGGCTTATACGCCAGCTCGCGTTCGGCGAGCGTCAAGTCTGCAAACGAATGTCGGATGTCGCCGGCTCGCTCGGGCTGATGGATCGGCGTGAGCTCTGAATGGTTCAAGGCGGCGGCCATTTCCTTCGCCAGCTCATTCACCGAAATTCGCGTGCCGCAGCCGACATTGATTACTTCGCCTTCGATCGGCTTTTCGCGACGAGCCGCCAGCAGATTCGCGTGAATCGCGTTGGCGACGAACGTGAAGTCGCGCGATTGTTCGCCGTCGCCGTAGATCGTGGGCTTCCTGCCGGCCAGCAGCGCCGCCGCGAAGGCGGCGATCACCGCGGCGTAGGCGCTGTTCGCGTTCTGCCGCGGGCCGAAGATGTTGAAGTAACGCAGCGACACCGTATCAAGCCCGTAGCTGGCGGCATACGCCCGCAGCAATCCCTCGCCCGCAAGCTTCGTCGCCGCGTAAGGGCTCCTGGGCATGGGCGGCATCGTCTCGATCCACGGCACTGGGTTCTCGCCATACGCGCTGGAGCTGGCCGAGAACATCACCCGTTTCACCCCCGACGCCCGGGCCGCTTCCAGCACGTTGAGCGTGCCGAGCGTGTTCACATCGTTATAGAGCCGCGGCTGTTCAACGCTTCGCGGCACCGACCCAAGTGCGGCCAAATGAAAAACGTATTTGCACCCCGTGATGCAGCGTGCCAACAGATCGGCGTCGAGGATGGACCCTTCAACGAATTCAACGGCTTGAACGCCCGAGAGATTGGCGACCTCGCCACCGCTGAGATCATCGACGACAACGGGCACCGCACCGAGCCGGCTAAGCGTCTCGACCAAATGCGAGCCGATGAACCCCGCCCCGCCGGTGACGAGCGCGCGGGCGCCTTTGAAATGAGAGCCGTGCAGAGTGTTCCAGTCGAGCCCGCGAGTCGCTGATCGCATGATGGCGGCCGAGTATTGCGGACAAGCTATCGTTGAGCAAATCTGAGCGTCCCCGTCGTGCGACGCGAATGCAATGAACCGCCGCATAGGCATCGACCACTGGCGCGCCGGCTGACGGCAAGCCTTGCGGTCCACGGTTTTTGAGAGTCCAGGAAAAATTACTTTTTGTGTCGTGCCTTTACCTTTGCGTGCTTCGTCGAAGTCATGTCTGCTGCTACTGTCGCCGTTGGGATGACATTGACGGAATCAACAAACGAACTGGCCGGCGGCGGCGAAACGACCCGCGTCGGCCGCGACAAGGTTGGCGGCGCGCTCGATGGTGTCAGTGCCGGTATCGGAAGCGTCTGTCCATAATTCGGCTGAAGCAGCGCGAAATCCGCCGCCCCCACCGAGCCATCGTAATTGAAATCCCCTTCACCCCAGGTTGCACCGCTGTTCAGCGTGTAATGCTGCGTCATCCGCATGAAGTCCGTGAAGCCGACGGTTCCTGTCAACCCAGTGTCGCCGTAGAGCGTATATTCGAGCTCAATCGTGTTGGCTGGAAGCGCCACCAATCCCTCCACTGAATCGGCATACCCGATCGCGGTCGTCTTGTTCGCGTTGCCTGCCGCCGCGGAAGAGGTAATCACGCCGGTGGTGCTGGTCGGC
>Ga0182024_10011843_pt1 | contig 17399 bp, 17 predicted proteins | sample P32metaG_FD_120480 | JGI IMG/M metagenome (GOLD analysis project Ga0182024, IMG submission 120480) | Permafrost microbial communities from Stordalen Mire, Sweden - P3-2 metaG (Illumina Assembly) | ecosystem: Environmental > Terrestrial > Soil > Wetlands > Permafrost | place: Sweden: Stordalen...
CGTTGCGAAGCCTTTCAAGCTTGGCCTGTATTGATCAATACAGGCGCTGCGCTTAAAAGTCTCCGCACCAACCCACGGCGCTCCCATATCATTGCGGCAAATCAAATCGAAAATGCTCTAAAACCGCGTTCGCGTCATTTTGCGGCCCGGCAGGGAGGGACGGGATTAGCCCACCGCGTGAACGGTGGGAAACCGGCCACGCGTAACATTCAAAGTCCCGTCAGCAACGGCGGAATCGCGGCCCGGTTTATACCCGAGGGCGCCCCTGGAATATCCACCAGCCCCGCTTCGCCCTGGGCGTCGGCGCGGGAGCCGGCGTGGGCTGCGGAGGGGCGGCCGCGTGATGCCGCGGCTCCTCTTCGTGCGAGGTCCGGAGCGGCGGCGTCCCGAACACGTGGACCGGCGTCCCCAGGCTCACGGTTTCAAAAAACAGCTTCGCCTTCGCCGGCGGCATCCGCACACACCCATGCGATGCCGGGTAGCCCGGCAGGATCCCCGCGTGCATCCCCGATGCCCCCTCGAATCGCATGAACCACTTCATCGGCGCCGGGACGAACTTGCACCCCTTGGGCACCGGCTTCGCGACGTCCGCCCCGTTCTTCACCAGCCGGCCGGATTTTATCTCCACGATCTTCCCGTACAAATTCGAGAAGTGATTGAGATCCTTCTGGATCAAGAAAAAATCTCCCGTCGGCGTCAGATGCCCCGCCCGGCCGCTGGAGACCGGCGCATCCGCGAACGCGTGCCCATCCTTGAGCAGGTAAACGTGCTGATGAGTCAGATCGATCTCGATCGAGTACTCCAGGGGCGGGGAAGGGGAGGGGGCCGTCCCGCTCGTTACAACACCCGTCCCGCTGATGATCGGCGCCGTGCCCGTCAGGGCGGGCGTCGTCCCGGTCAGCATCGGGTAGGAGCCGCGCAAAGCCGGCGCCGGTGTGGCGGGGGCGAGCGGGCTTTGCGGCGGTGGGCTTTGCTGCGGGATCGGAGTTTGCGAGGTCATCAGGCCCGTCTTCGATGCTGGCGGAGGGGTCATCACCGGCGCCCCATTGAGCGCGCCTCCCTGCTCCTGGCACACCGCGGTCCTCCACGGCTCCATCACCAGCATGGACATTGCGCAAATCAGCAGGAATTTTCCGCCCATCTCCTTCATAGAAGCAGCAATGTTGCCTTAGTGTGCGCTCGTTTGCAATTAGACGCGACAAGCCGGCGCAAACTTTGTTAATCAAGCCCGCGTGCCAGACCAGCGCCACACTCCGCTCGATGGCGTCACCGTCATCGATCACCCGCTCATCCGGGTCAAGCTCACCATTGTCCGCGACCGCGCCACGCCGTCCGACCAGTTCCGGCGCGAGCTGAGGGAGCTGGCCACGCTCATGACCTTCGAGGTCGCGCGCGACTTCCAGACCGTCGGGCGCATTGTCCAGACGCCACTCGCCCCTTATACCGGCGCCGCGCTTGCCCGGCCCGTCATCATCGCCCCCATCCTCCGCGCCGGGCTCAGCTTTGTCGACGGGATGCTGCAGGTGCTCTCGGATGCGAGCGTGGGGCACATCGGCATGTTCCGCAACGAGGAGACCCATCGGCCGGAGAGCTACTACTTCAAGCTGCCCTCCCACCTCAGCTCGGCGGAGGTCCTCGTGGTCGATCCCATGCTCGCCACGGGCTGGAGCGCCACCGGCGCCATCACCCAGCTCAAGGAGAACGGCGCGCGCCATCTCCGTTACGTGTGCCTGGTCAGTTGCCCCGCGGGCCTCCAGCAGCTCCGCACGGCGCACCCGGATGTCCCGATCTTCACCGCCGCCATCGACCCGGAGCTCAATGAAAACGCCTACATCGTCCCGGGCCTCGGCGATGCGGGGGACCGGTACTTCGGGACCTTCTCCTTTCCGGCCTAATAGGCGACATTAAGGAAAGGCCGGATAATCTCCCGATGGGGAAATGCAGTCGCGGATCGCTGCATCGACTACAAAATAATTTGGACCGGGCACGCTTCGCGGTCGCCTGACTCTCTCCGTCACCTCCGCAAATCCTTCGCCGCGTCGACCACCCCATCCGCGACCGCCGCGGCGTACTCGCGGTAGATGCTCTGGCGCATCTTGCCGTAGACCATCTTGCGGCCGTCATAATTGCCCGCCTGCACGCGGGCCCAGACCTCGGGGCTGTTCATTACGTAGGGCTCTATATAGACGACCGGGCATTGGTAGAGGCGGTTCGCGAGGAGGTTCCTGGCCCAGACATATTGGCTGGTGCCGACGCGTGTCGCATTGCCCGTGGTATATTGGTAAGGGGGCAGTCCGGTCGCCTCGGCGAGGCTGGCCGCCACATGCTCCGCCACCGGCAGCTCCTCCGCGTAGCAGCGCGAGAGCAGCTTCACCAGCATCCCGTACCGCACATCGTCCAGCGCCAGCTCCTGCGCGCTGTAGCTTCCGTTTACCAGCAGGTGCATGTGGTCCTTGTCCACCAGCTTCGGAGCCTTCGGGTCGCCCCAGGCCTCCGCGTTGTAATGCAGGCAGAGCACTAGGTCGGGCTGCAGCTTATCATTCACCAGGCGCGCCCGCTCCTGGATCTCCGCGACGCGGTAAAAGAGCAGCTCACTCGTCCATTGGACGGAGTTCATCCTGAGCGGGTCGGCGGGGCCGTCGTAGGTCTCCCGGATGTAGCGGAGCCCCTGGCGCTGCAATTCCCTCCGCGCCACATCCCGCAGGTCCTGCGGCCGCAGCTTCGTCACCGGCTCCGTGTCGTCTCGCACGAACACCACATTCGCTCCCCGGCTTTTCAGCTTTGCCGCCAGCAGCCGCGCCGTCAGCAGTGTCATGTCTCCTTCCGCCACCGGCACCGTACCCGCGCCCATCTGGAACCAGCGCTCCTCCATCTTCGCCCATTCCGCGCCCAGGTGTCCGGGGTCCAGCGCGATGGTGAGCCCCGCGAGCGGCCGCGCCGCCATCGGCATCCGATCGATCGGCTGCCAGTAGCGTCCCGGTTCCCGCTTGCTCCCTGCCTCCGCGAAATGCAGGACCCACCGGTCGCTCCCGGTCGTCAGGATGCTCGCGCCGATCTCCCCGACCTCGATCGTGTTCTTCCACGCGCCTCCGGGAGCGTACACCGTATCGAGCAGGCGCGTGAATTCATCCCGGCCCATCGTCCCCTGGTATCGTTGCAGCCGCGTCCAGTCTGGCTCGGTGCCCAGTGCGCTCAGCCGTGCCCCGCTCGCGGTCAATACCGGCGAGCCCATCAACGTGCTCCCGGTCAGTATCACAGCCCCGCCCTCCGCATTCGCGTGCGCGGATGCGGAAACCGCCGCCACTGTGCAAAACACCCGCACCACCACCCCCCAATTTCGTTTCAGTCTGAGCAAACTCACGTTCCCTCCCATCCTAGCACCCATGCCGAGAGCCTCCACTTTTTCCTCCATCGGATCGCGAATTTCCCTTTCCGGGAAGCTCTCGACATCTCGCACCCGACCCTTTGAAATGCCGCCCGCATGTTGAAGCTCCTCTTTCTTGGCGATATCATTGGCGAGCCAGGCCGGCGGGCCGTGATCGACACCGTACCGATTTGGAAGAAGGAGCGCGGCATCGACTTCGTCATCGTCAATGGCGAGAACTCCGCCGGCGGGCGCGGCATCACCCCCCGCATTACCATCGATCTCCTGCGGGCCGGCGTCGCGGTCATCACCACGGGCGACCATGTGTGGGACCAGAAAGACCTCGCCTCCTTCATCGATACGGAGCCGCGCCTTTTGCGCCCCATCAATTATCCGGAGGGCGTGCCCGGCCAGGGTTCCATCATCCTCGATACCCCGAAGGGCAAGGTAGGGGTCATCAACGTCCAGGGCCGCACCTTCATGCAGCCCTCCCTGGATAACCCCTTCCGCGTCCTGGAGGCCGCCGTCGCCCGCATGCGGGAGGAGACCCCGATCATCTTTGTCGATGCACATGCCGAGACCACCAGCGAGAAAATCGCCATTGGGCGCTTCCTCGATGGCCGCGTCTCAGCCGTCATCGGGACCCACACGCATACCCAGACAGCGGATGAGCGCATCTTCCCCGGTGGCACGGCATTCCTGTGCGACGCAGGGATGTGCGGCCCCACCGAGTCCATCCTCGGGCGCGAGATCGAGCCCATCGTGGAGCGTTTCATCCACAGCATGCCGGTCAGCTTCCCCGTCGCGCGCGGCCCAGTCGCCCTGTGCGGTGCCCTCATCGAGATCGACGAGTCTTCCGGCCGCGCCCAGACCATCCAGCGCATCGCCGAGCTCTACACCCCGCCGGAGAAGCCCGCCCAGCCAGCGCCGCCGGCTCCCGTTCCGGCGCATCCTTCTCCAGTTTCAGACCATTGACGCGAATCAGATGGAACCAATCCTTGCGATCTGCACACGGTCGCTCGCCGCGGTGAGGCCGCTGGGGAGCCGGACTGGCCAGCGCCGTTCGCACTCCTCCACGGAGAAGACGATAGTAGCTTCGCAGGGCGGATGATCGATCAGCTCATCGAGCAGGAGAAAATCGTCCCCCATTTGCGCGATCTGAAGCGCCCAACCATTGACCAGCAACTGCATCGTCACCCGCCTGGAGCACCCGTTGTGACCGAAGGAAGTAAGCATGGATGAGGAAGAGTTGATGGAAAAAGCCGAAGCCGTTGCCAGGGAGCGCGGCTGCACAATCGGCGAACGACTCGGATCTGGAATTCACGGTATTGTAATCGTGCTTGAAAGCGAGAGCAAAGCGGCGATGACCGCTCTTAAGGTTCTGTGGTCGGCCAAGCCTTATCGGCGGGAGCGCGAAACCTATGAACGGTTGATGGAGGCCCGAGTCACGAAAGTGCGTGGCTTCAACGTCCCACAGTTGCTTTGGTGGGACGACGAACTGCTCGCGCTGGAAATGACGGTCGTCGCACCTCCCTTCGTCCTGGATTTCGCCGGCGCTTATCTCGATTTCGCACCCGATTTCTCCCCGGAGGCATGGGAGGATTGGTCGCGGAAGAACGAAGAGCAGTTTGGAGCGGATTGGCCGGAAGCACTGGCGATCCTTGCGGAGCTGGAAGAGTTCGGCATCCGCATGCTCGATCCATCGCCGAGCAACATCCGCTTCCGATAAATGTGCTGCCGCGGCGCGGGAGGCGTTGGAGAAGGGGAAGGACGCCAAATCAATCCCCCATCATTTTCTTTTGACAGGCCTCCCCCTTTTGTTACGTTGCCAGTTCGCCTCTGAAAGGACGAATGACCCTGGAATCGGTGCAGACCAGCATCGGTTGCGGGGTTTTTCGCCCTATTGGCGGCGACGGTCCACCCCGCGATGTTTGCCCATGTAGCTCAGTTGGCAGAGCACGTCCTTGGTAAGGACGAGGTCACCGGTTCGATCCCGGTCATGGGCTCCATGACAGGGCCAGGGGCCGCCCATGAGCAAAAGCCCAGATTTTAAACCCGAATTTTTAACCAACAAAAACCCAACCTAGGATAACCACCCACCACCATGGCAAAGGAAGCATTCAAACGCGACAAGCCTCACGTGAACGTCGGCACCATCGGCCACGTTGACCACGGCAAAACCACGCTCACGGCGGCGATCACGAGTATTCTTGCGAAGTCAGGCAAAGCCACGGCCAAGAAGTATGATGAAATCGACGCCGCTCCCGAGGAAAAAGAGCGCGGCATCACCATCAACACCGCCCACGTCGAGTACCAGAGCGACAAGCGCCACTACGCCCACGTCGATTGCCCCGGCCACGCCGATTACGTGAAGAACATGATCACCGGCGCCGCCCAGATGGACGGTGCCATCCTCGTCGTCTCCGCCGCGGATGGTCCCATGCCCCAGACCCGCGAGCACATCCTGCTCGCCCGCCAGGTCGGCGTGCCCGCCATGGTCGTATTCATGAACAAGGTCGACCTCGTCGATGACCCCGAGCTGCTCGAGCTGGTCGAGATGGAAGTCCGCGACCTGCTCACCCAGTACGAGTTCCCTGGCGAAAAAGTCCCCATCATCAAGGGCAGCGCCGTCAAGGCCCTCAATGGCGACCCCGAGCAGGAGGCGAATATCCTCAAGCTCATCGAAGCCATCGACGAGTACATCCCGGTGCCCGAGCGCCCGGTCGATCAGCCCTTCCTCCTCCCTGTGGAAGACGTGTTCAACATTGAAGGCCGCGGCACCGTCGCCACCGGCCGTGTCGAGCGCGGCGTCCTCAAGAAAATGGAGGAAGTCGAGATCGTCGGGATCACCCCCACCGTCAAAACCACCGTCACCGACATCGAAATGTTCCGCAAGCTCCTCGACGAGGCGCGCGCCGGCGAGAATGTCGGTCTGCTGCTTCGCGGCATCAAAAAGGAAGACGTCCAGCGCGGCCAGGTGATTGCCAAGCCCGGGACCGCCAAGCCCCACAAGAAGTTCAAGGCCGAGATTTACGTCCTCAGCAAGGATGAAGGCGGGCGTCACACCCCCTTCTTCAGCAATTACCGCCCTCAGTTCTACTTCCGCACCACGGACGTCACCGGCTCCGTCAAGCTCCCCGATGGCGTCGAGATGGTCATGCCCGGCGACAACGTCTCCATCGAGGTCGAGCTCCAGAGCTCCATCGCCATGGAGAAGACGATGCGCTTCGCCGTCCGCGAGGGCGGCCGCACCGTCGGCGCGGGCCGCGTGAGCGAGATCCTCGACTAAACAATCCTTTCATCCAGGTTGCGATTGCCGGCCCGCTTCCCGGCAATCGCTTCCCGGGTGATCCCTTTTTTTAAAAAATCAGCATACGCCAGTAGCTCAATTGGTAGAGTTGCGGTCTCCAAAACCGTCGGTTGGGGGTTCGAGTCCCTCCTGGCGTGCTCCCCACACCTCTCTCATTTAAGAAACCCGAACGCCGCCCAGTTCCCCACAGGAGGCCCTTCCCAAGATGGTCGCGAAGACAAAAACATTCATTTCCGAAGTCCGCACCGAGCTTTCCAAGGCGACCTGGCCGTGGGACCCCAAGGAGCACGGCTTCAAGCGGTACAAGGAGCTCGTCGATTCCACCCTCGTGGTCGTCGTCGCGATGCTGCTGCTGGCCGGCTACATCTCCTTCTGCGACCTCTGCCTCACCAGCATCATCGGCGCGCTCACCAGGTAATTTTTCATGGCCATCCCAGCAGGCAAAGATCAGTGGTTCGCCGTCCAGGTCCTCTCCGGGCAGGAGCAAAAGGTGCATGACAACATGACCAAGCGCATCAAGACCGAGGAGATGAGCGACCTCATCTACGAGGTCCTGGTCCCCACCGAGCGCGTCTCGGAGATCAAGCGCGGCAAGAAAACCGAGACCACCCGCAAGCTCATGCCCGGGTATATCATCGTGAACATGCACCTCCTCGACGAGGGCAATCAGCTGGTCAGCCGCACCTGGTACTTCGTCCGCGAGACCCCCGGCGTCCTCGGCTTTGCCGGCACCCGCGACCGTCCGGTCCCGATGCCGCGCCACGAGATCGACACCCTCATCGCGCAGGTCAAGGGCGCGGATGAAAAGGTAAAGCCCAAGGTCAGCTTCGAGGTGGGCGAGATCGTGAAGGTGGCCGACGGCCCCTTCCAGAACCAGAGCGGCGTCGTCGAGGAGATCGATCCCGAGCGTGGCCGCCTCCGCGTCTCCGTCAATATCTTCGGCCGGGCCGCCCCCGTCGATCTCGAGTACTGGCAGGTCGAGCGCGGCTAACCGCTTCCAAGGGCTCCGCCCGCACACAAAATCAGCAACATTTACAAAACGTCACATGGCTAAAGAAGTCACAGGTATCATCAAGCTCCAGATCCCCGCCGGATCGGCGAACCCCGCCCCTCCCGTCGGGCCCGCCCTCGGTCAGCAGGGCGTCAACATCATGGCCTTCTGCAAGGAGTTCAACGCCGCCACGCAGAAGCAGGCCGGGGACATCCTTCCCGTGGTCATCACGGTGTACAAGGACAAGTCGTTTACCTTCATCACCAAGTCGCCGCCCGCTTCCATCCTCCTCAAGAAAGCGGCCAATATCGCCAGCGGCTCCAAGGAGCCCAACAAAATCAAGGTCGGCAAGCTCTCCAGGAAGCAGGTTGCGGATATCGCCAAGGTCAAAATGAAAGACCTTAACGCGCGCAACGACGAGGCCGCCTTCAAGATCATCGCCGGCACCGCCCGCCAGATGGGCATCGACATCGAGTCCTAGCGCTTTCACGCCCTCTCAGTTTAGCGAAAGGCCGGCAGCCCCCATGGGTTGACCGGACTTCTTCTTTCCCCCATTCCTTCCCCAAAAAAAATTTCGCGAAATCCGCGGATAGATAAAATCCCAGCCTACCCCGCCAGCGCACTCTCCACCACACGCACCAGCTCCGCGATCCGGTATGGCTTCGGCGCCAGCCCCGCGATCCCGTGCTTCTTATAGTTCACCACCTCGGGCTCGTGCGAGTATCCTGAGGAGACAATCGCCCTTACCCCGGGATCAATCGCCTGCATCGCCTTGAAGGCCTCGATCCCCCCCATCCCGTGCGGCACCGTCAGGTCCAGGATCACTACGTCGAACCGCTCCCCCGCTTCCATCGCCTTCCGGTACTCCGTCACCGCCGCGGCCCCGTTAAAGGCCGCTTTCACTTCGTAGCCATGGCTCCCCAGCATCCGCGTGATCAATTCCAGGATCGACACCTCATCGTCCATCACCAGTACCCGCGTCCTTTTATGCTCAGAAACGCATGCTTCGTTGACGGCGGGAACGTCCGTGCTCGCGACTGTGCGGCGCTCTCCGGGCTGGGTAGGTGAAAATTGGAAATCTTGCATGCGATGCGGGCTGTCGGGACTCATTTCATTTGAAAAGCGAGCCTATAGCATGCTCGTTTCGTGCCAAATCAGCGGCTATTTCTTGCTGCGATTTTCTCCTGCGTCGAGAAGGTCCGCCCCCGTGGTATCAATCGCCCTTGATCACCGCCGCCAGCTGCGCCCGGCGGGCGTTTGCCACCTTGAGCCCGCGGGCCTCCACCACCTTCCACGCCGGATCGAGGCGGCGGAATGCCTTGTCCAACTGGTCCACGGGCATCACGCAGACCCGCGGTCCCGGCTGCTGCATCCAGGCGTCGGCGACCTTCCAGTTGATGCTCGTGTCGAATCCGTCGATTTTCTTGCGGAACAGCCACACCAGGCTCGGCTCCTGATACGCGACCGTGGCCAGCTCCATCCGCGGGGTCAGCCATGGCGCCGCCACCTCGTAAAGCCGTTGCGAGACGAAAAACCGGCTGGCCACCGGGAATACCGCCAGCCCCAGTGCCAGCCCGCCCGCCGCCATCCACCCGGCCGCGCGCCGGCAGGTCTTCTCCCGCTCCCCGCTCCACCAGCCCGCCATCAGCAGCGCCATGTACGGGAATGCCGGGAGCGTGTAATGCGGCAGCTTGGTGCGGCTGAGGGTAAAGATACCGAAAACCAGGACGATCCCCGTCACGAGGTAAGTCTCCTCCACCCGCCACCGCCGCCTGCGCGCCCACAGCGCCCGCGTCGCCGGCCATAGCCAGATCGACCATGGGAAGAAACTCGGCCACACCGTCACCAGGTAAAAGGGGAACATCAGCGCGTAACTCCACCAGGTCTTTGCCCCATGGCCCTCGAGCGTCGAGACGGAGCGCCTCCACACATGCTTCCCCAGGCCCACGGCGGCGAACTCCCCGTGCGTCCGCACGAGCGCCGGGATGCCCCATATCCCCACCAGCCCCAGCATCACCGCAACGCCGGCTGTCCATTCCAGCGCGCCCGGGCGTTTCCCCCGTTCCATCCGGTGCGCCGCCCATGCCGCCATCCCTATCGGGATCCAGGCGATCGGCCCCTTGGCCAGGAAACCCGCCGCGAGCAAGCCCCAGAACGCCGCCCACCACCCCATGATCCGCCCCCGGCCTTCCAGGCTCTGCCGCGCCTTCAGCCAATTCCACCCCGCCCACGCCGCCGCGGCGCTCGCCGCCACCATCGCCATATCCGCCACCGCCGCGTGCGCATGGACGATCGCCTGGAGGCAGAGGCCGAACATGATCCCGGCCCGGTACCCCGTGCGGGGGTCATAAAGCTGGCTGCCCCACACAGCGATCACCACCACCGCCAGCGCCCCGCATATCCCGCTCGGCAGCCGCGCGGCGAACTCGCTGCCCCTCGGGCCGCCGAGGAGCTTGTAAGCGCCGGCCTGCAACCAATAAATCAGCGGCGGCTTGTCGAACCGGGTCTCATTGTTGAAATAAGGGACGATGAAATCGCCTCGCTCCAGCATCTCCCGCGACGCCTCCGCAAACCGCGGCTCATCCCGGTCCACCAGGGGCAGCGCCCAATCTCCAGCGGCATAGAGGCATAGGAAGGCAAAAAACAGGAGCAAAAGCCCACGGCTCGACATCGCGCGTATCATCCAGAATTGCCGCCCCGCATCCAGTTATCTCTTCGCCCTCCGCCTCAACCCCGCTCCCACCTCCGGATGACCCGCCCCTTCCGCCTCCTTCTTTTCGCCGCCGGCGCGCTCCTGTGTGCCGTTTCCTTCCTGTTCGATGATGCTGTGATCGCGTGGGTCGCGGCCCATCCCAGCCATCCGCTCCACCGGACCGCGCAATTCTTCACCCGCTGGGGCGATTTCCTCCCCATCGTCGCATTGATCCTCCTTCTTCTTCTCATCGCGTGGCTCCTCAAGCGGCCGTTCTTCATCCGCATCCTTCTTCTCATGCTCGGGTCCGCCGTCGCGGGCGGGCTCGCCGCCAATATCCTCCGCGTCCTCACGGGCCGGGCCCGTCCCTCCGCCAGGGTCGCTCCCGGGTGGTACGGGCTCCGGGAGCACGGCCGCTGGATTGCCGGCGCCTACGGCTACTCCTCATTCCCCTCCGCCCACACGGCGGTCGCCATTGCCTGCATCGTCCCCCTGTGGCTCCTCCTCCGGGGCCCCCGCCGTTACGCGATTGCGCTGCCCGCCACCCTCGTTGCCGTTTGCATCGCCGCCTCCCGCATCCTCCTCAATGCACACCATCTCTCGGATGTCCTCACCTCCACCTGGCTGGGCATCCTCATCTCCACCCTCCTCTGCGCCCGGTTCGCCCCCGCCCCTCCGGATCGTGGCGCGAATTGAAAAATCTCGCATAAATCTGTTGACACCCCCCCGCGCGTGGGTAGCCTCCATCTCCCCGCTCATCCCATTCCGTCCGGGTTCGCGCGGGTCTAATACACAAACCAAACCGCAGGAGCTTCGCCTCAGTATCCGACATCCGACCCCTGTCGATCTTGAGCCCCGGGGCGCTACCACTGCAACCAGCCATGCCTGCCACCAGAAGCAAACGCTACCGCGCCGCCCTCGAGAAAGTCGACGGCAAAAAGACCTACCCGCTCACCGAGGCGATCAATCTCCTCAAGAGCCTGCCTCCCACCAAGTTCGACCAGACGGTCACTCTTTCCTTCCGTCTCGGCGTCGATCCCCGCCAGTCCGACCAGATGGTCCGCGGCACCTGCCCGCTTCCGCACGGCTCCGGCAAGAATGTCCGCGTCCTCGTTTTCGCCCAGGGCGCCGCAGCCACCGCCGCCCGCGAGGCCGGTGCTGAGTACGTTGGCTTCGAGGATCTCGTCAAGAAATGCCAGGAAGGCTTCCAGGACTTCGATGTCGCCATCGCCACGCCCGCCGCCATGGCGGAGGTCCGCAAGCTCGGCAAGGTGCTCGGCCCGCGCGGCCTCATGCCCAACCCGAAGACCGGCACCGTGACCGATGACACCGCCAAGGCGGTCAAGGAAGTCAAGGCGGGGCGCGTCGAGTTCAAGCTCGATAAGAACGGCAATGTTGCCGTCCCCGTGGGCAAATTCTCCTTCGATACCGCCGCGCTCTCCGAGAATGGCGCCGCTGTCATCGAGGCCGTGGTCAAGGCCCGGCCCTCCACCGCCAAGGGCGCATTTATCGAGAACGTCACCCTCAGCGCCACCATGCTCCCGGGCATGCGCGTCGATGCCACCCCCTTCCTCAAAGCCTAAGCTCAACCGGCCCAGCAGCCCCAGCAGCACATGAGACCCGAAAAAGCCAACATCGTCGAAGACCTGCACGCGAAGCTCAACGCCTCGCCCTTCCTCTTCATTGCCGATTACACCGGCCTGCGCGTCGATCAATTCAGCGAGCTCCGCACCCGCCTGGCGGGCGCCGGCGCCCGCTGCCACGTCGTCAAGAACACCTTCCTGCGCCGCGCCGCCAAGGTCGCCGGCCTGCCGGAGCTCGGCGACCTGAAGGGCCAGACCGCCATCATCCTGGGCGATAAGGACGTCGCGGCCGCCGCGAAGATCGTCAAGAGCTTCGTCGCGGAGTTCCAGAAGCCGATCGTCAAGCTCGGCGTCATCGATCACGCCGTCGTCTCCAGCGAGCAGATCAAGGCCATCGCCGAGCTGCCCTCCCGCGAGATCCTGCTCTCCCAGCTCCTCGGCGTCTTCCAGGCCCCTGCCGCACGCCTCGTCCGCACCCTCAACGAGCCCGCATCCGCCCTCGCCCGCATCCTCCAGGCCAAGGCCGCGAAGGAAGGCGGTGCTCCGCCGGAGGCTGAGGCTCCCGCTGAGGCTCCTGCTCCCGAGGAAACCCCCGCCCCCGCCTCCCCGGAGGCCGCCTAGAAACCGAGCCCAAATTTTTCCCCGGCCCGTGTCCGGGGAGCATCAATTTCCGCGCGCCGCTCCCGCGGCTCGCGAGAATACCAAAAAAGAAAAAAACCAACCAATGGTTCCTCATCGGAGGGGCGGCTGCCCCTCTCAAATGCTCCGGTGCTCCGGCGCGCGATGATACCGACCCAAGCATATGGCAGATACCAACACGTTAGTGGATCAACTCAGCGGCCTCACCGTCTTGCAGGTCTCTGAACTCGTCAAGGCACTCGAGGAGAAGTGGGGCGTCAGCGCCGCTGCTCCCGTAGCCGCAGCCGCGGCCGCCCCAGCGGGTGGCGCAGCCGCAGCCGCTCCCGCCGAGGAGAAGACCGCGTTTGACGTCGTCCTCAAGGAAACCGGCGGCAACAAGATCGCCGTCATCAAGGAAGTCCGCGCCGCGGTCTCCGGGCTCGGCCTTGCCGAGGCGAAGGCCCTCGTCGAAGGCGCTCCCAAGACCATCAAGGAAGGCGTCACCAAGGAAGAAGCCGAAGAGATCAAAAAGAAGATCGAAGCGGCCGGCGCCAAGGTGGAAATCAAATAATCCGCTCCTCCGGGGCATATTCCCTGATCGTGCGTCGCGGCGGCGAAAACATTTTTCGCTTGCCGCGCGCCGATTCCTGTTCTACCCTCTTCACCCCTCTCTTTGCGGGGGATCACCTGAGTACCCTGAGTTTCCTGACCATCGCGACGACGGAGAAAACGAGCGCCCCGCTTCGGCTGGGCCGTCGTTTTCTCCGTCTTTTCGTCCCGCCTCTTACCTTCTTGATCGGTTAACATCCCGCCCTGCCACGCACGGTCCCTCCAGGGGGGACCTGCCGGCAGGCAAAAAATAGCCCACCACACTCCATCATGTCCGAGCGAATCTACTTCGGTAAACTCAAAGAAGCGGCCGAGCCACCCAACCTCATCGAGGTCCAGCTCAATTCCTACGTCGAGTTCCTCCAGAAGGATGTCACCCCTTCCAAGCGCCAGGAAGTCGGGCTCCAGGCCGTCTTCAAGGAGGTTTTCCCCATCGAGAGCTACGATGAGAAAATCGTCCTCGATTTCGTCTCCTACGATATTGGCGACCCGAAGATGAGCGCGCTCGAGTGCCAGCGGGAGAGCCAGACCTTTTCCGCACCGCTCCATGTGACCTTCCGCCTCAAGGAAGAGAAGGGCGTCAAGGAGGAGAAAGTGTACATGGGCGAGATTCCGCTCATGACCCCGCAGGGCACCTTCGTCATCAATGGCGCCGAGCGCGTGGTCGTCTCGCAGTTGCACCGCTCCCCTGGCATCGCGTTCGAGTCCTCGCTCCATCTCAACGGGAAGACGCTTTACTCCTTCCGCATCATCCCGGATCGCGGCTCCTGGCTCGAGGTTCAGTTCGATACCAACGACCTCCTCTACGTTTACCTGGATCGCCGCAAGCGCCGCCGCAAGTTCCTCGCGACCACTTTCCTGCGCGCCCTCGGCTACGGATCGGACGAGGAGATCATCAACCTCTTCTACAAGGTCGAGGATATGGCCCTCAGCGAGAAGCTCGAGGACGACGATATCGCCACCAAGGTCCTCATCTCCGATGTGCGCGACGGGGAGATCACCGTTGCCCGCGCCTTCGAGCCGCTGACCAAGGCCACCGTCCGCCAGGTCCTGGCGCTCGGGCACAAGAGCGTCAAGGTCGTCGATACCAAGGATGACGATACCATCATCAAGTCCCTCAAGAAGGATCCCGCCCACGACGAGGAGGAGGCCCTCAAGGACATCTACCGCCGTCTCCGCCCTGGCGATCCGCCCACGGTGGCGAATGCGCGCGGCCTGCTGAAGCGCCTCTTTTTCGACGCGAAGAAGTACGATCTCGGCCGCGTGGGCCGTTACAAGCTCAACCAGAAGCTCGGCATCGACGTGAACCTGGGCGAGCGGATCATGACGAATGAGGACTTCATTGCCGCGACGAAGTACCTCGTCCGCCTCCTCCATAACGAAGGGTCCCTCGATGACATCGATCATCTCGGCAGCCGCCGTGTCCGCACCGTGGGCGAGCTGCTCGCCAATCAGTGCCGCGTCGGCCTTGCCCGCACGGAGCGCCTCGTCAAGGAGCGCATGACCCTGTTCGATGTGAACATCGAGGGCATGACCCCGCAGAAGCTCATCAACCCGAAGGCGCTCTCCGCAGTCATCCGCGATTTCTTTGGCCGGTCCCAGCTCTCACAGTTCATGGATCAGACCAATCCTCTCTCGGAGCTGACCCACAAGCGCCGGCTCTCCGCCCTTGGGCCGGGAGGTCTCTCCCGCGACCGCGCGGGGTTCGAGGTCCGCGACGTCCATCCTTCGCACTACGGCCGCATCTGCCCCATCGAGACTCCTGAAGGCCCGAACATCGGCCTCATCAACTCGATGTCCACCTACGCCCGGATCAATGAGTTCGGCTTCATCGAGACCCCGTACCTCAAGGTCGAGGCGGGCCGCGTCACGGGCCGCATCGATTTCCTCACCGCGGACCGAGAGGAAGCCTTCCTCGTCGGCCAGGCGAATGCGCCCATCGATGGGAAGGGCAACTTTACCGGCGAGAAAGTATCCGTCCGTTACCGGGGCGATTTCCTCGAGGTGGAGCCCGCGCGCGTCAATTACATGGACATCTCGCCCAAGCAGCTCGTTTCCGTCGCTGCTTCGCTCATCCCCTTCCTCGAGCATGACGATGCGAACCGCGCGCTCATGGGCTCGAACATGCAGCGCCAGGGCGTCCCGCTCCTGGTCAGCGAGTCCCCGCTGGTCGGCACCGGCATGGAGGGCAAGGTTGCCCGCGATTCCCGCGCCGTGATCGTCGCCGAGTCCAATGGCAAGGTCGCCAGCGTCACAGCGGAGCTGATTATCATCACCAAGGACGGCCACTTCCCCGAGGGCAAGAAGAAGATCAAGCACGACCCCGAGGAGGGCGTTTACGTGTATGAGATGCGCAAGTTCATGCGCTCGAACGCGGGCACATGCGTCAACCAGCGCCCCATCGTCAAGAAGGGCCAGGCCATTCACAAGGGCGACGTCATCGCCGATGGGCCGAATACCGAGCTCGGCGAGCTCGCCCTCGGCCGCAACGTGCTCGTCGCGTTCATGCCGTGGAATGGGTATAACTTCGAGGACGCGATCCTGATTTCCGAGCGCATCGTGAAGGAGGACATCTACACCTCCATCCATATCGATGAGTTCGAGATCGGCGCCCGCGACACCAAGCTCGGGCCCGAGGAAATCACCCGCGATATCCCGAACGTCTCCGAGGAAGCCCTGCGCAACCTCGGCCCTGACGGCGTCATCCGCATCGGCGCGGAGGTCAAGCCCGGCGACATCCTCGTCGGCAAGATCACGCCGAAGAGCGAGACCGAGCTCGCCCCCGAGGAGCGCCTTCTGCGCGCCATCTTCGGCGAGAAAGCCGCGGATGTGAAGGACACCTCCCTCACCGTCCCCTCGGGCACCTACGGCATCGTGATGGATGTGAAGGTCTCTTCCCGCAAGGAAGTGGCCCGCACCAAGGTCACCCCGGCCGAGTCCAAGCGCCAGGCCAAGCAGATCCAGGAGGAATACCAGAAGAAGAAAGAGGAGCTCCACGAGCAACTGACCGAGGCCCTCTCGAACATCCTCCTGGGCGAGAAAATCCCACTCGATGTGGTCAATGCCCAGACCGGCGAAATCATCATCCCGGCCAATCGCAAGATCACCAAGACCCTGCTGCGCAAGCTGGCGGGTGTCTACGATCACGTCGATATCGACCCGTCGCCCATCCGCAACAAGATCCGCGAGATCATCGGCAACTTCGAGCACAAGTTCGCCGAGCTCGAGCTCGAGCACGAGCGTTCCATGGATCGCCTCGAGAGCGGCGATGACATCGACCCCGGCATCATCAAGCAGGTCAAGGTCTTCATCGCCAGCAAGCGCAAGCTCTCCGTCGGTGATAAAATGGCAGGCCGCCACGGCAACAAAGGCGTCGTCGCCCGCATCGTGCCCGAGGAGGACATGCCCTACCTCGCCGATGGCAAGCCGGTGGACATTGTCCTAAATCCCCTCGGCGTGCCCAGCCGTATGAACGTCGGCCAGGTCCTTGAGACCCACCTCGGCGTCGCAGCCAAGGCGCTCGGCTTCAAGGTCGCGACCCCGGTCTTCGACGGCATCCACGAGGACCAGATCCGCGAGTACCTGCGCCAGGCCAAGAAAGTGGACGGCTATACCTGGGTCACCGAGACCGGCAAGGCCACCGTTTACGATGGACGCACCGGCGATTCCTTCGACCAGCAGGTCGTTGTCGGCTACATCTACATGCTCAAGCTCGGCCACTTGGTCGCGGACAAGATTCACGCCCGCGCGGTCGGTCCCTACTCCCTGGTCACCCAGCAGCCGCTGGGCGGCAAGGCCCAGTACGGCGGCCAGCGCTTCGGCGAGATGGAAGTCTGGGCCCTGGAGGCCTACGGCGCCGCGTACACCCTGCAGGAGCTGCTCACCGTCAAATCCGACGACGTCCAGGGCCGCACCCGCATCTACGAGTCCATCGTCAAGGGCGACAACTCGCTGGAAGCCGGCACGCCCGAGTCCTTCAACGTCCTCATCAAGGAAATGAAGAGCCTAGGCCTCGACGTTAAAGTCGGCAGCAAGGCACCCACCGTGGGCAACGACGGCATCATTTAATCAATCCAACCTTTCGATTTTCTGACTTCGAATCTCGAATTTCTTTCTTCCGCAATCAACCGTTAGCACCTCTCAATTCCTATGGCTGAACCCAATATTCGCGAAATCTTCGGTGAGGAGCGTGGCGTCGGCTTCGATCAGGTCGGCATTACCGTCGCTTCCCC
>Ga0182024_10011844_pt1 | contig 17397 bp, 16 predicted proteins | sample P32metaG_FD_120480 | JGI IMG/M metagenome (GOLD analysis project Ga0182024, IMG submission 120480) | Permafrost microbial communities from Stordalen Mire, Sweden - P3-2 metaG (Illumina Assembly) | ecosystem: Environmental > Terrestrial > Soil > Wetlands > Permafrost | place: Sweden: Stordalen...
AGATGTCTTCTCTTTCATGCTACTATTATACTACCAATGGGAATACTACAGGAATATCTTGGGGGAATCATCTACCCGCTGATCTGCCCCAGAATCGCCCTCGCTTCCGCCGCTGGATCCGCAGCCTCCGTGATGGGCCGGCCGACCACGATGTGGCTGGCTCCCGACGCGATGGCTTCGGCCGGAGTCACGACGCGCACCTGATCTCCCACGCTGGTCCCGGCCGGGCGCACCCCCGGGGTTACGATCGCGAATTTGTCCCCAAGTTCCGCGCGCAAAGTCGAAGCTTCGCGAGCCGAGGTCACCACGCCCTGGCATCCATTGGCCAGTGCGATCGTCGCCAGCCGCACCACGCTGTCTTCCACCGTGCCGCCAACCCCGATCTTCTCCAGGTCGTTTCCGTCCATGCTGGTGAGCACCGTGACAGCGAGCACCATCAGTTCCGGCCGTGTCTTCGCGGCCTCGACGGCAGCGCGTAGCATCTTGCCGCTGCCCGACGCGTGGACGGTGAGCATGCTCACGCCGAGCTTCGCCGCTTCACTGACTGCTGCGCCCACGGTGTTCGGAATGTCGTGGTACTTCAGATCGAGAAACACGCGCCGCCCCGAGGCCACCAGATCTCGCACCACTTGCGGACCTTCGGCCGTATAGAGCTGCATGCCGACTTTGTAGGTCAGCGCGGAGTCTCCCACCGCCGCCACAATCTTCTGTGCGGCGGCGGCGGTGGAAACGTCGAGTGCAACGATGAGCCGCTGGCGCGGATCGTTGCTCTGCAAACCAGTGTCGCGCATATCTTCGCTGCGGTGGCTGAAGCTACCGTGCGGGACGCTGGGTAATGTTGTCGGCATCCCAGCCAGTTTATGATTTTTACGGGAGTTTTACTACCGGGGGATGGTTTACGGCGACCGTCTGGTAAACGGGCTTCTGGTCGCGGGGGTTGACCAGATCCAGACGCACCCGTTGCAGACCACGCGCCTTGAACTGCAGCGCTTGGGCGGCACCGAACGACAGGTCGATAATCCGGCCTGGAACGATGGGACCGCGGTCATTCACCCGAACCACAACGGCCCGGCCGTTGCGCAGGTTCGTGACTTTCACGTAGCTTCCCATGGGAAGTTTCAGGTGGGCGGCGGTCATGTCGTACATATCGTACGGTTCGCCGCTCGCCGTGGGTTTCCCCTCGAAAATCTGGCCGTACCAGGACGCTGTCCCAATTTGATACGGTTTGGTCTTGCCGACCTGTTGGCGGACTTCGGGTTGTTTCTGAACGGAACTAACTGGAGCCGCTGTCGCCTCCGAGATGTTCGGTCCCTGAGCCGCTCCCAGGCCGACGATCAGGCAAACGATCGCCAGTCCATGAGCTATACGTCTTCGCATTCAGTTCTCCTCGCATACTCAAAAGTGCCCTTGGCCTTTAGGCTGGTGTTTCTCTGCAGTTTGTAGATGCTATCGGCGTGCCAAACTCGTGTCAAGGCGATTTGGGGGGTACGGCGGTGACCTCCTAGTTATGGATGTCACACGTAACCCATTGGTAATTTAGGCACATCCGAGTAAGGCCCTTTATTTCGCGAAGGTTACGTATTTACTAAAAGGTAAATAACTAAAGACCAAGGGTAAGGTAGAATTTACAACTTCATTGGAATCAATGACTTACAGATTTCAGTCCAGCAACTTACATAGAATCATGTATTTACGGAGTGTCCCTCAGGACAGCACCTAAAGATTTTTTTCTCGATGCCTGCTCTGAAAGTAACTTCCAAGAGGTGACGATGTGAGATGCTGGGGCACTGAATCGCGCTACGATCGCACTTGTTAGATCGGAAGGCCATGCCCGAAAAACCGCCTATCATCCTCACTATTGCGGGGTTCGATCCTTCCTCCGGAGCCGGAGTCACCGCCGACATCAAGACCATTGCCGCCCATGCCTGCTACGGGGTGGCCTGCATCACCGCCATGACCGTGCAGTCGACTGCCGGGGTAAAGCGGGTCGAGGCTGTCGATCCAACCCTCATTTCCGAAACTCTCGAAGAGCTGGCTGCCGACCTGGAGATCGCCGCCGTCCACATCGGCATGCTCGGATCGGGGAAGGTAGTCAAAGCCGTAGCCGACTTCCTATCCGGCAAGCCAGGGAGCCGTCCTGCTGGCCAGTCCAGAAAGGCCCGCCTGCCCAATATTGTGCTCGATCCCATCCTCAAGTCTTCCTCCGGTGCAGAGCTGCTGGACGCTTCTGGGACCAAACTCATGGTTGAAAGACTGATTCCCCTGGCTGACGTCGTGACCCCCAACGTCGACGAAGCCGCAGTTCTCACCGGGCTCAAGGTTCAGGATCTGGAAGAAATGAAGGCTGCCTCCAGCAAACTGCATGAGATGGGCGCCTCCGCCGTGGTCATCACCGGAGGGCACCTCGAGAAAGCCATCGACCTGCTGAGCTTCACCACCAAGCGGGGGATCGAGCAGGAAGTCTTCAAGGCGGAGCGCCAGCGCTCCAACTCAACTCACGGCACCGGATGTGCCTTCGCCACCGCGATGGCCTGCCACCTGGCTCTGGATCGGGGACTGGCCGAAGCCGCGCTGCTGGCCAAAACCTATGTCACCGCCGCGATCTCCAACGGACATGCGCTGGGCCGGGGAAGGGGTCCAGTTCACCATCTGTACAGGATGAGCCAACAGAGACGGGCCGCCGGATCGGGAACTGAATCGTAGGCGTGTGCGCAGGATCACGAGTCCCATTTTGGCGTACCCCTCCCCTTAGTCACCATCCGTCGTGCGCCGAATCACATAGTCCGCTTAAGCCCTCGCATAGTCTGGGGTTGTTTTGGAGGGCGCTATGGCTCAGCGGATTCCCCGCGCCGGACTACTACTCGCCGTCGTACTACTTCTTCTAGTTCCCGCTCTTCCCGGCAAGACCAAGCCCAAGTCGACCGAGAAGCAGAACCAGGATTTCAGCAAGTTCGTTGAGATCCCGGGAGCCACCAAGGTCGGTGGAGATCAGTGTGCGCAGTGTCACGCCGACCTCGACAAGACCTACCGGCGGAGCTCACATGCATTGCGTGAAGTCGACTGTGAGCAGTGTCACGGTGCAGGCAGCCTCCACTTGGCGGCGGGGGGCTACTCGAAGGAGTCGAAAGACAAAATCATCAGCTTCAAAGACCGCACACCGGAAGAGGCCAACGGCGCCTGCCTGAGTTGCCATTCCAAGTCAGATCACGTGCGCAACTGGTTTCTGAGCGCGCACCAGGCTCAGGGCATCCGGTGCAGCGACTGCCACACCATTCATGGCGACACTCACGGCAAGGGTGAAAGCGAATTCCAAGGCGAGCCCCAGGGTGCTCGGAAGGCCATCGAGTCCCGCCGCCAGGTGAATGACAAATGCTTGCGCTGCCACCAGAAGCAGATGGCCGAAGCGGACCTGCCGTATCACCATCCAATTCGCGAAGCGAAGATGACCTGCATCGATTGTCACGATCCCCATGGCGGCAGCGCGGGTAACGGTCTGAATGCGTCCAACACTAACGATCTGTGTTTCACTTGCCATGCCGAATACCAGGGACCCTTCACCTTCCAGCACGCCCCCGTCAACGAGAGTTGCGTCAAATGCCACTCCGCGCATGGTTCACCGAACCAGAACCTGCTGATAGTGAGCCAGCCTGCGCTCTGCCTGCAATGTCACTCGGCGCACCACAACGGCGCCAGCCTGCCACTGGTCGACCGCTGCACCAATTGCCATAACGCAATTCACGGAAGCGACATCCCGTCCGCCACGGGCGGAAGCAAGTTCATCGACAAATAGGACTTGGCGACAAGTCCTGCCGAGAAACGTATGTGATTCGGATTTTAGGAGACCGCGCAATGACAAAGGCTTTCGCACTCCTCATCGTTGCTTTCCTGATTGCAGCGGCAAGGCCCGCTCGAGCTCAGCAATCTGCCCCGAGTTCTTCGCAGCCTGCGGAGAATGTCCCCGAAGTTACCTACCATGTCACCGAAATGCTGCCGCAATACCGCTTTATCGACCTCAGCGGATACGGGGGCCGGGTGGGCGAATACGATTCCTTACAGCAGTCGGTGGGCGGCGATTTGTCCTTTGACTATGTGGATATTCCCCAGCACATGACTGTCAAGTCCACCTGGGACGTCCTGAGCCGCGACGACTACGATCTGAAATGGCGCGTTACGTTTGGGAAATGGTTTGACTTTAACCTCGACGACCGTAGCTTTGTCCGTCACCTCGATGACACTTCCTATTTCGGCGCCTCTGTGATTTCTCCGGACATCATTCGCGTCGATTCGATCCCTCCGGATTCCTTGCTGGGGATCCGGCGGAGGATGAACGCCGGTAGCGTAAAAGTGCAGTTGCCGAAGATCCCGGTCAAGTTGTTTGTGAAGGGCGGCTGGCAGGCGCGCGATGGAAACGGCCAGATGCAGTACTTTGACATGGGCGGCTCCGGCGACCCAGCTACGGACCTGCAACAGGGATGCGCCAATTGCCACTCAGCATCGCAATCCCGCTCTTACAATTACACCACGCGCAACATCGCCGGCGGAGCTGACCTCACGCTGGGCAAGCTTCTGAAGCTGACCTACCAGCATGAATTCAGCAGCTTCAACGATCGCCTGCAGAACCCGAGCGACTGGTACGGAACCGCCGGCGACATTCCGCCCTCCGAAAATATCCCCTACACTGCGGCCGGCTATTACACCCACAGCGTGTTGCCGCGTCATCAAACCCAGTCCGACTTGCTGCGGGTGAGCATGGCAGTGGCTCACCACGTCGCCCTGAATGGCGACGTCAGCTATGCGCGGACCAATAACTTGTTCACCCTCTCCGACCCTCGCCTTCTGGTCAATGGCAATCATTCCCAAAATGCCTTTAACGCCGACGCCTCGCTGATATGGAACCCAATCTCCCCCCTGCGGGTGTTGGCGGATTTTCATCAGCAGAATCTGCTCAACGAGTTCGTCTCGTCGTATTCGCTCTCGGACCCCACCGTGTTCTACTCCTTCGGCAACCCATCCTTGCACCGGCATTGGGTAGGCCTGAAGCTGCAGTACCGCGTATCAAAACAGTTCGACGTAGAAACCCACTACACCCACATGAACATTACGCGGTCGAATTCCATGTTGTGGCCGCAGTTTTCATCGCCCGACAATACCGATCCGCTCTACGTGGTGCCTGCGAGTTCCAGCAACGCTGTGGGACTGGCCCTGCACTTCCACAGCGTACAGGTGTGGAACGCGCGCGCCGGCTACGAGTGGACCGGCACTCATGATCCGGGGTACGTGACCGACCCGGGCACCAATCAACGCCTGTTCGGGGAAGTCACCGCGACGCCGGTTCCGTGGTTCACCCTCGGCAACGACGGCAGCATCATTTTGCAGCAGTCGTTTCCCGTGGTGCAGCGCAGCAACCACCTTTACACCGATACTACCTTCGTGACCATCAAGCCGGTCCCGCAGTGGAGCCTCAGCGGGGCCTACACCTATCTGCAAGACAACCTGCGGACCGATATGCAACTGGCCAACGACGCCGCGGTCGGTCTCTATACCCAGCCTCTGGTGCCCTACAAGCAACTGAGTCAGACCGTCTCCATGCGCACCGCCTATGAAGTGAAAAAGCGTCTGGGACTCAATATGAACTTTGCGCGATCGCTGGCCCACAGCGGCTGGCGCCCCGACCTCAATCCGGCGGACTATCCCATCTTCCCGGGAGCCGTTTCTGTCGCCGGCTACGCCTCTCAGGCCGATTTCGCTACAGCTTTCTCCAACGCGCTCGGGATTGGCTCGGGATTGGTGTCGCAGATGAATGTGCCGCAGACCCTGATCGGCGCCACGGGCGACTACCATCTCAGCTCCGGTTTTGATGGCGGTCTTCGCTTCAACTACGGCAGCTACACCGATAACATTCGCCCCGGCCTGTCAGGCAAGCTGAGCTCGTATACCGTTTTCTTCGGAAGAGTCTGGTAGGACTGAGGTTGGGCTCTAAAGCGAGGATGTTCTAGTCGCGGGAAGGCTTCTTCAGCAGGATTGCCGCCACAAACGACGCGGTTGCCGCCAGCAGCCATTCTGCCCGATAAAACTGAATCGCCTGCCAGTCCACATAGGTCTTTGCCGTCAGCAGTCCGACCAGCAGTGCTCCTGCAACACATCCAATGCCAACCACAAATGCAATCAGTGACGCGGTCGGAAGTCCCAACCAGCTTTTAATCTCGTGGAAGTGCAAGTAGCGCAGCCAGGATGGGAAGGTAATCTTGCTCCACGAAATGCCGGAGACCAAAGAGTGCACCCGGGATACGCCTTGTTGCCAAATCCCGGCGATCGCGGCAGCGTCGGCGCGTGCTTCCGCGCTGACCGCTTCCCGCCGCCGGCCACCACAGGAGTGACAAAACCGCGAACCCAGCAGAAACTCGGTCCCGCAGCGCGGACAAGTCTCGGCCATCGTGGGATGGGCTTCCCGGACGACGATCTCGTCCGCCGCGACCGGGGATGGCGGCCGCCAAAACTCCTGATGCGTTTCTTGAACTACCTGCGACATAGTGTGTCCTACAGTAAAGCCCTTAAGGCCTTGGCATTCCAACCGCCAAATCCAGCCTGACTCTAAGTCCCCCAAAGCCAAATACTTGCAATTCTGTCCAACATCCGGTGAATGTCTCCGCAGGCAATAATTACGCGCGCCAGCGAGTAAAGATGCCCCGGTTACGAAAGCCCATGCACTCTTAAAACATCGAACCCGACTGCGCCCCTGAGTCCGCCGAGCTCCATTCGGCGGACCGGGGGGCAGACCGCTCTTACAAGCCTTTCCACAACCTGGATGGTCTGGTGGCTGCGAAGATTATAGGGATGTCCGCCGCTCAAGACAGGTGGCGTAGGCGGCACGTAGATGACGTTCTTGGTTCAGCTGCCCTCGGGGCCTTATGTGGGGACAGCCGCCCTCGGCTGTCCGTCGAGCGCAGCTCGACTTTTCCTAGACGATGCTCGACTTCGTTTAGACTAGGAGACATTCGATCTGTGACAGCGCAAACCAATCTCCCGAAGTTTACCCGGCACGCTGAGGATCTATTGCTCCTTCTGTGCCTTCTACTCGCCGCATCTCTTCCGGCGCTAGGCCAGTCGAACGCAGCAGCGAGCGGCGCTCACGGGGCTCCGCACGATCCTCAGACCGATACTGCCTTTGACCGTTTCTACAACATGGACTACGACCGCGCGACGCAGGAGTTCGAGAAGATCGTCGAGAAGCATCCCAACGATCCGTTCGCGGTCAACCACCTGCTCACCTCGGTGCTCATCCACGACCTCTACGACACCGGAGCCATGAACACCGGGGACTACGCCAACGATAGCTTCATTGGCCGCACCCCTCGCCCCACGGACACGAAGATCAAGGAGCGAATCAAAGAACTGGCCCGACGCGCCGAAGCTCTCGAAGAGCAGGAACTCAAGGCGAATCCGAAGGACGTGAACGCTCTCTACTGCCGCGGCGTCACGCGCGCGCAATTCTCTGTCTACACAGGCCTGGTCGAGCGGGCATGGTTTTCCGCCCTGCGCAACGCCGTCGGGGCGCGTCACGATCATGAACACGTCCTCGAACTCGATCCCAACTACGTCGACGCGAAGATGGTAGTCGGCACGCACAACTACGTGATCGGCCGCCTGCCCTGGAGCGTGAAGGTGGCCGCGGCCCTCGCCGGACTGAGCGGATCGTCGGAAAAAGGTCTCGACTACCTGCGCGAGGTTGCCAAGAGCGACGGCGAAAACTCGGTCGATGCCAAAGTCGTGCTGACCCTGTTCCTGCGCCGCGAGCATCAGTACGACGAGGCGATCGGCTACATGAACGATCTGTCGGCGAAATATCCCCGGAATCACCTGTTCCTCACCGAAGTCGCCAACCTGCAGCGCGCCTCGGGCCGTCTGCAGGAAGCCGAAGCCACCTATCGCAAAGTCTGGCAGAACGGCCGGGAAGGGAAGTACGGCACCCTGCATTACGAACTGGCAGCCTGGGGTCTCGGAGAGTTGTTGCGTAGCGAAAAGAATCTTGCCGCCGCGGCTACTGCGTACGACTTGGTCAACGAGGCTCCGAACCCGGATCCCGACGTACTGCAAAAGGCCAACCTCGCCGCTGGAGAAATGTACGACCTGCTCGATAAACGCGAACTGGCCATGAAGAAATATCAAACCGTGCTCGCCGGCAACGCCAACACCGGCCCCGCCGACCAGGCCCGCCGCTACATCAGAGAAGCCTATCGGGAGTAACCCGGTTTAATGTGGAGACAGCCGAAGGCGGCTGTCGCCACATCAGCATTTTCGGGCCGCGCTCCTGGGAACTTTTGTCCTACAATTACGTACCTTCTAGTGGAGGCGGAGCCATGTACTGCAACTATTGCGGAAAACTGATTCAGGACGATGCTGCCGTTTGCGCCTATTGCGGCGTTCGCGTCGGTGCCTCGCTGGCCCGGACTAAGCTGTTGCGTCCGCGCCTGGGGCGCAAGGTCGCCGGCGTTTGCCTCGGATTCGCTGAGTATTTCGACATCGACGTCACTGTGGTGCGGATCGTCTGGCTGGTCACTGCGATCATGACCTGCGTGGGCTTCATCCCCTATGTCATAGCGTGGATCGTGATGCCGGAGGAGCCGCTGCTGCTGCCCGCGCCAATGAACGCGCAACAAGTGACGAACCCGTGAGCTCATCCGCCCACGTAGCGGCGGACGCATTCGTTCGCCGCGCCTCGGGTGCCCAGCCCACTCCTGCCCTAACCCGGACGAATGCGTCCAGGTCTACGTAAGCGGTGCAGGGCTCTTGTGATTTAATTCTTGCATGGAGCGCAACCCCTCTCAACGCATCAAGAGCGGCGACGCCGAAATCGTCTATTGGTCGCTCGGCGACGGTCCTCCGGTTGTCCTGCTGCATCCGTTCCCCGTCAACCATGAATTCTGGCTGCCCGTAGCCGAGGTGCTGGCCACGCGTTATCGCGTCATCCTGCCGGATCTTCGCGGACACGGCGACTCTGGCGTTGGCGAAGGCCCAGCCACGATGGAGAAGCACGCCACCGACATCGCCCGAGTGATGGATGACGCCGACGTAGGGGCCGCTCCGCTCGTCGGAGTTTCAATCGGTGGTTATGTGCTCTTCGAATTCTGGCGAAGACACCGCGGCCGCGTGGCTGCGCTCGGATTGTGCAACACCAAAGCTCCCGCCGACGGCCCGGAAGCCCGCGCCGGACGCCTGCAGGCCGCCAACGACGTCCTCGAACGCGGCACCGAACCGTTCTTCGAATCGATGGTTCCGAAGCTCATGGCGAAGACCACCCGCGAGATGCGTCCCGACCTGGCCGAACGGCGCGCTGCGCATGATGCGCAAGATGTCGCCTGAAGATGTGGCGCAAGTGCAGCGCGGCATGGCCGCCCGTCCCGACTCCATTGCAACCTTGAAGACGATCAATGTTCCGACGATGCTGGTCACAGGAGACGAGGACACTATGACTGGCGTGAACGAGGCCGAGCTGATGCGCCAGCACATCGCGAATAGCGAGTTGTTCGTGATTCCAAAGGCCGGACACTACTCCCCGTGGGAACAGCCGGCCGACGCAGCCAAGATCCTGCGCGTGTTTCTGGACGGCCTGCGCTGAGCAATCTCTCGCGGACATTATGAATCATTGTCATTCCGAGCGGGGCGAGGAACCTGCTGTTCGCCGGCGCCGGATCAGCAGCCGCGCGCAGGTCGACTTGGGCTAGAATCGAGGACGCCATGAAGAAGCTCGTTCTTGTGTTCGCTCTCCTCCAGCTTTCTGCCGCCGCTCAGACCGCCGCGCCGCCGCGCCCACGGATTCTCGGCATCGACCACGTGTCGTTCTACACCACGGCTCCTGACGGCGTGAAGAAACTGTATGGCGACGTCCTCGGGCTGACCTCGGCCGACCCGGTCGAACCCGGCGGAACGCTCCGGTATCTCGTGGGCACGCAGTGGGTCGGCTATAGCCCAGCGCCCGATCCCAAGTCCACCGACCGCATGGACCACGTGGCCCTGAGAACGGACAACATCGCAGCGCTGCGAAAATATCTGACTCCGCAGGGAATCAAGGTCCCACAGATTGAAGGACGGGCCGACCACAGTCTTTTCTTCTTCGTCACCGATCCGGACGGACATAAGATCGAGTTCGTAGAACGTGGCAAGGGCGACGTCGCGTCTCCGGCGCCTTCCGCTGTTTCCCGCCACATGATTCACGCCGGCTTTCTCGTCTACCACCGCGAGGCCGCGGACCACTTTTATCGCGACATCCTCGGCTTCCGCCCCTACTGGCATGGCGGCATGAAGGACGACGTGACCGAGTGGCTCGCCATACAGGTTCCTGACGGCACGGACTGGATCGAGTACATGCTGAACCAGCCGGAGCATGCCGACCTGCAACTGACCGGAGTCATGAACCACATTTCGCTCGGCGTCGTGGACATCAAGAAAGCGCAGGCGGCGCTGGAATCCCATGGCTGGAAACCCCACGGCGACGAAAAGGCGCAGATGGGCAAAGATGGGAAATGGCAACTGAACCTGTACGATCCTGATCTGGTGCGCGTGGAACTGATGGAATTCAAGCCCGTGCAGAAGCCCTGCTGCAGCGATTTCACCGGGCCGCACCCGACGGAGTAGGTTCGCATACGGTTCTGTATCTACAACTCGTCTAAGATGTATAATATTGTAAGATATATATGTACGTACAAAATGTATTCAACAACCTGAAGCATTGTTTGAACGTCAGGATCGTCGGCTAGAATGTCATTTCCCGAGCCGGAAACGGCCCTTACGGCGGCGATCGTTGCGGAGGTGAAGGAAGAGGTCGTCCGGGGCGCGATTGTTCGTCTAACGGCCTGCCAGAGCCCTTTTACGACTTTTCAATCACTTGCACGAAGACTCAACGACTTACGCGGTTTCAAGCGTCGTTGCCGTGCCGAATTTGTTAGAATCCTCTCGCTATGGCAATTGATACATCTCTAGTCGCTGCGCAAACTGTTAACGCAAAGGGCGACGGCCCGGCTATCGACATCAGCGGCGCCACGAGCCGCGTGTTCCTGGTGACCCTTGCGATTATGAAAATCATCGAGCAGGAGTCGCTCGGCCTCAGTGTCTACGGATCCGCCGACGGCACGACGTGGAGCGCGAAGTCCATCGCGGCCTTGCCCCAGAAGTTTTATTGCGGAGAGTCACCGCTGCTGCTCGATCTGACCGCCCATACGGACGTGAAGTTCGTGCGCGCCCACTGGGAAGTCGCCCGCTGGGGCCGCGGCACCGAGACGCCCATGTTCGAGTTCGCCGCGAGGTTGAAGGAAGTCCCAGCCAACATTCTCAAAGAAGCCACGGCGGAAGCGAAAGCGATGGCTTAGCACACGTAACGGCGGACGCATTCGTCCGCCCGCGCCGACAAAGACGAATGCGTCCGGGGCTACGTGACCTGATTCCACTAATATTGATCTCAGAATGAAAAACGGCTCCTCAGTGATTGTGCGTCCGGCGCGCAACGTGCGCGGCAGTGTGCAGTTGCCCGGAGACAAGTCCATTTCTCACCGCTACGCCATGCTCTCGGGCATCGCCGAAGGACCGTCGCGCCTGGAAAATTACTCGACCGGCGCCGACTGCGCCAGCACGCTCGGGTGCATGCGTTCGCTTGGCGTTTCATGGGATCGCAAGGAAGCCCTGGATAACACCATAGAAGTAAAGGGAAGCGGCCTCTCGCTAGCTGCGCCGGCGAGCGCGCTCGACTGCGGCAACTCCGGTTCGACCATGCGCATGTTGAGCGGCATTGTTGCCGGACAGAAGTTCACCAGCGAGATGATCGGTGACGAATCACTCTCCCGCCGTCCCATGGTGCGGGTGATTACGCCGCTATCCGCGATGGGCGCGCAGATCGCGTCGCACGAAGGCAAGCCGCCACTGTGCATCACCGGCGCGGCCCTGAAAGCCATCGACTACACCATGCCCGTCGCCAGCGCGCAGGTGAAATCGTGCCTGCTGTTTGCCGGATTATTCGCCGACGGCGAGACGCGCATCGAAGAACCGCTGCGCACCCGCGATCATGGCGAAGTCGCGCTGCGCGCCTTTGGAGCGAAACTTGATCGCAAAAGTATCGGTCAAGGAAATGAAGTGCGCATTCGCGGCGGACAGCGCCTGCGCGGCATCGAAGCCCGCATCCCGGGCGATTTGTCGAGTGCAGCGTTCTTCCTATGTGCGGCCGCCTTATTTCCAGGTTCGCAGCTGACCGTCCCGAGCCTGCTGATGAATCCCACGCGCGCCCGCCTGCTCGACATCCTGATGCAGATCGGCCTGCGCATTTCGGTCACGCAACTCGATGAGATTCACGGCGAGTTGGTCGGATCGCTGCAGATCGAAGGCGGACGCCTCACGCAAGCTACGATCGCAGGAGGCGACTCGGCCGCTCTGATCGACGAGATTCCCGTGCTGGCGGCGATCGCTCCCTACACCGAGCAGGGAATTGAAGTCCGCGACGCACGAGAATTGCGCGTGAAGGAATCGGACCGCATAGCCGCGGTCGCCACTAATCTGCGGCTCATGGGCGCGCAGGTGGAAGAACTCGAAGACGGGTTGAAGATTCCCGGCGGGCAGACGCTCCACGGCGCCGAACTCGATTCCTTCGGCGATCACCGCATCGCGATGGCCTTCGCCGTCGCGGCCCTGCGAGCCGAGGGCGAAACGCTGATCCGCGGCGCAGAGTCCGCCGCGATTTCATATCCCGCGTTCTTTCAAACGCTCGAAGAAGTGATCGAACGCTAGCGACCTGTCTTTTCGTTCAAAACAGTCGATCAGGCATTTCCCTATCGCGCCACCAGCATTACTCGCTTTCGCTGCGGCTGCGTTGCGAGTCGGCCAATTGCGGCTTTTGTGGGCTGAGGTTGAGCGCTCGGACGGCAAGGATTCTGCTAGGGAACCAGGCTGAACACAGTGCCACAACCCGTCCCGTAGAATATGCAGCTAAGGTTGCCACCAGAGTACGTTGTCCCATACAGGGTTCCGTTGGAGTCCTGCACGAGGCCCGCATAAGGAAACGAACCATCCGTTCCACCAAAGCTGTGCAGCGTCGTCAGGACGCCTTTTGTGGTGATTTCGAAGATTGTGCCGCGATTAAGCGTGCCGCCCCCGTCCGTCGTGCCGTAAAGGTCGCCGTTCGATCCCTGGATCAGTGTCCCAAACGGTGCCTTACCGTCAGGGCAATACGCTTTGGCGCAAAAATTGTAGATCGTTGCCAGTTTGCCTGCTTCGCCCATTTTGAATACGGTGCCTTCGCCCGCTCTCCCGCCGTCGGACGTTGTCCCGTACAGATTCCCGTCGCCCGCCTGCACGAGGCCGCCAAACGGACTGGCACCGTCGGTGGACGCGAAGCTGTGCAGGGTGGTCAGCGTGCCCGTGATAGTAATGGAAAACACAGTACCCCAGCCATTGGCTCCGCCGTTGGCGGTCGCGCCATAGAACTTCCCGTTGCTTGCGCGGGTTAGCGCGCTATACACGGTCCAACCGTCGGCGCAGTTTGTCTGCGCGCAAAAGCTGTAAAGAGTGGTCAACTTTCCTGTTGTGGTGATCTTGAACACCGTGCCTGCGCCGTGAGCTCCGCCGGTAGTTGTTGTCCCGTATAAATCGCCGCTGGCTCCCTGCACCAGCCCCCCTTGCGGGCGTCCCCCGTCGGAGCAGTTCGTTTGCGAGCAGAAGCTGTAGAGTGTGGTCAACGTGCCACCTGGCGTGAATTTGAATGCCGTCCCTTGGCCAAAGACACTGCCGCCACTGGTTGTTCCGTAGAAGTTCCCGTCACTGCCCAGAACCAGCCCCGAGTCGGGAATGTCGCCGTCGGTGCTGAAGCTGTGAAGCGTGGTGAGCACGCCCGTGGTGGTAATGTCGAAAATCGTGCCCGTTCCGGAGGCACCGCCAATGATTGTTGTTCCATAGAGGTTGCCGTCAGAGCCAACGACGAGGGAGCCGAAATACGGGTTTTCACCGTTGGTGATGTCGAAACTGGCAAGACTCGTGAAGGTTTGCGCAGACGCGGCCGTTGCCGTTGCAGCGCAGAACAGAATAATCGCGCAGATGTTTTTCAGGCCCCGAGAGTTTTCCATGACTGTCCTCCTCGGACTTCGCCAGCAAAATGGATGCCTCCCCAGGCCAGCGAGTCCGCGAGATTGTCCTTGATGCGCACGACGTGGTCAAGGTGCAAGTCTTTGCACTTTGGAGCTTCGGCTCTGTGCGTCCACGAAGCTGTTGTGGGAGGAGCGTTCTCCTCACGGTAACCTCAGGTCTATTACCGTCGTGACCTGTCCTCTTCCCGCCCCTCATTGAAAAATAGTTCCTAACCGAGAGGGTTCTCGCCTCGGTCTCAATTTCCAATTGGGTTCGATTGTTTTCTGGGGGTACGTGAAATGCGTTTCAAGATGCTTTGTGTTGTTCTGGGCTTGGCCTCCGTGGCTTTTGCCAAAGATCCGAAGCCCTATCAAACGGGCAAGTTGCTGCAGATGGATTCGGTGCAGTGCGGCACGGCAGAAAAAGACTCGACCAGCGTCGCCGGCGGAATGCTGGGCACCGATTCCGGCAACAAGAAGACGCAGGAAGTCTTGTGCCAGGAATATGTGCTGCAGGCCGAGCGCGTGATTTTTCGCATCCGTCCGCGGGACGAGAAGCATCCGGTGCTGCTGCCCGTGGGCGAGCAGGCACAATTCCGCCTCCAGAAAGACAAGATGCTTTTGCGCGTGGAAGATCTCGACAGCAGAGAGCGCGAATACATCGTCGTATCGATGACTCCGCGGTCCGACAGCACGTCGGCAGATGCAGCGCCTTCCCATCTGAATCACCTGCAGTAACGCAATTTCAAGAGCGCAAGATGAAGCGGCGCGGAACTTGATCCGCGCCGTCTCTCTTGGAAGGGCTGCGTCAAACTCCGCGCTGGACGCAACCTGCGGGTGACATTTGGCCCGCAGCTGCGGTTCTAGAGCAACTGATCATTGCCTGACGCAGAAAGCCCCACTTCTCGCAAAAAACGCGAGAAATGGGGCACCCGTTGGTTCCCTGGAAGCTCGAAATCCATCACTTCTTCATGTGACCCGTATCACGGCACAGCCTTTCTTATTCCTCCACACTGAAAAGTTCGAAACGCGGATCTCTTCCGCCAACAGGACAGGTTCAGGGTGGATGCCCGTCCACAACGCTATGTGAATCCGTGGGTCGTCACGGTCTCGGTGATGCTGGCGACCTTCATGGAAGTGCTCGACACCACCGTCGTCAACGTCTCCATTCCCCACATCGCCGGCAACCTGGCTTCCACCAATGAGGAAGGCACGTGGGTGGTCACGTCGTACCTGGTGTCGAACGCGATCGTGCTGCCGATTTCCGGTTGGCTGGCGAACCACCTGGGTCGCAAGCGCCTGCTGTTGATGTGTGTCGCCGGGTTCACCGTGACGTCCTTGTGCTGCGGCCTGGCTACTTCGCTGACGCAGCTGATTATTTTTCGCGTACTGCAAGGCTTGACCGGCGGAGGACTACAGCCTCTGGCCCAGGCGATTCTGCTGGAAACTTTTCCCAAGGAGCGCCACGGTCACGCCATGGCGGCCTTCGGCATCGGCATTCTGCTGGCGCCGATCCTTGGCCCCACGCTCGGCGGATGGATCACCGACAATTACAGCTGGCGCTGGATTTTTTATCTCAACCTGCCCGTGGGCGCACTGTCCCTGTTTCTTATGAACAAGTTTGTATTCGATCCCCAATATGTGAAGCGCAGCAATGGCGCCCGCGTCGATCTTTGGGGAATCGGTTTTCTGGCGCTGGGCATCGGCTCGCTGCAGATCCTGCTCGATACTGGCCAGCGCAAGGATTGGTTTTCCTCGCACTACATTCAGACGTTCGCCGCGCTGTGCGCGTCTGGACTGGTCGCACTGATCATCCGAGAGTTGATGACCGATCATCCCGTCGTTGATTTGCGTGTGCTCCGGGACCGGTCGTTCAGCGCGGGTGTGTTTCTGATCAGCATGCTGGGCTTCGTGCTCTACGCCAGTCTGGTCTTGCTGCCGCTCTACCTGCAGACGCTCATGGGATATCCCGCGTACAACTCGGGGCTGGCGCTGTCCCCGCGAGGCATTGGCGCGCTGCTGTTCACTCCGCTGGCGGGGCACCTCACCACCAAGACGGACCCGCGGCGGCTGCTCGCGGTGGGCATCGTCCTCGGCTCGATCACAATGTTCCAGCTCTCCGGACTCAATCTCTACGCCGGGTTCTGGGATATTTTCTGGGCGCAGGTGTTGCAGGGGGTGGCACTTAGCTTTCTGTTCATTCCGCTCATGTCGCTGGCGATGTCGCATATCTCGCCACAGAAAATGGGAAACGCGACCAGCATCTTCAACCTGATGCGCAACATCGGCGGCAGCGTGGGCATCGCCCTGATGACCACATTCCTGGCCCGGCGCTCCCAGGTGCACCAGAACCATCTGGTGGCGAACGTCACCGCGGGCAGCCCGCAGACTGCAAGACTGCTGCAGGGACTGCGGGCGAACTTCGTCGCGCACGGCATCGACGGCGTCACAGCCACGCGCAAGGCCCTGGGCGCGGTCTATGGCATGGTACAACAGCACGCGGCCATGCTGGCGTTTGTCGAAGCCTTCTGGGTGATGGGAGTCGTCTTCCTTCTGATGCTGGTTTTCCTGCCGATGCTGCAGTATTCCAAGCCTGTTCGTTCGGCGAAGACCGTGGCCGAACCGGAGAAGGTCATCCCTTCTTCGGACATCCCGCAAGATTGGCCGAATCCTCTGGAGCACGAGACCTACGACGAAGAGCACGATCTCGTTCTGCACTAGACTTTCGCTCTCGTTCATTTATTTCCGTTGAGAGAGCCTTGGTTCTCAGGGGCGAAAGGTCGTCGATTACACGTGGGGGAGTGTGAATGCGTGAAATGGGGATGTTAGTGCGCCGGGATAAACCGGCATGAAGCAGAGAATGCAAAATTCTTACGAGAAAGGACTAGCGATCTGTCTCGGCCCCGAGTCTTGCGCTGCTACCGCGAGGGACACAGTGAAGCGTAGACAGGGGTATAGGCGGGGTGGGCGATTGAGCTGCGAAAACATACAACCCGGACGCCGACGCGGTTAATATGCGCGGAAGGCAACATGAACAGGGGCGATAGCGCGAGCCCGTGTTCAGTCCGGCGTAGTCGAAGACCCCAGACACGCCTAGAAACTTCATGCACGAGAACCGGGAGACCTCGGAGACACCTGCAGTCGAACCAAGCTGCAGGTCGGCGGGAGAAGGCTCAGGCCACACGGCCCGCATGGACGTCTGCGAGGAGTCACACTGCGGCATAGTACCGATGAATCATTCGAACAAAGACGGAACCTCGTCGGCGGAGAGTGAGGAGGGAAGGCTGCGGATCAAGGA
>Ga0182024_10011845_pt1 | contig 17395 bp, 15 predicted proteins | sample P32metaG_FD_120480 | JGI IMG/M metagenome (GOLD analysis project Ga0182024, IMG submission 120480) | Permafrost microbial communities from Stordalen Mire, Sweden - P3-2 metaG (Illumina Assembly) | ecosystem: Environmental > Terrestrial > Soil > Wetlands > Permafrost | place: Sweden: Stordalen...
GACGAAATGGCCGACCTGATGATGGTCGCCGGCAAGGACATCGAGGGCGCGGTGCAGCGGCTCGCGCAAATGGCACGCGCCGCCGGGCTTCACGTTGTGCTCGCCACGCAGCGGCCATCGGTCGACGTCATCACCGGCACCATCAAGGCGAACTTCCCGACCCGCATCTCGTTTCAGGTCACCTCCAAGATCGACAGCCGCACCATCCTCGGCGAAATGGGCGCCGAGCAGCTGCTTGGGCAAGGCGACATGCTGTATATGGCGGGCGGCGGACGCATCAGCCGCGTGCACGGGCCGTTCGTCTCGGACGAGGAGGTCGAGAAGGTGGTGCGCCATCTGAAGTCGCAGGGCCAGCCCGAATATCTCGAGGCGGTCACCGCGGAGGAGCCGACCGACGAGGACGGCGCGGTGTTCGATTCCAGCGGCATGGGCGGCGATGGCGGCGGCGACCTGTTCACGCAAGCGGTGGCGATCGTCAAGCGCGACCGCAAGGCCTCCACCAGCTACATCCAGCGCCGGCTGCAGATCGGCTATAACCGCGCCGCGTCGCTGATGGAGCGCATGGAACTCGAAGGCATCGTCGGCCAGGCCAACCACGCCGGCAAGCGTGAAATCCTGATCGAAGAACAGGAAAACGGGTTTTGAACAGCCGCATCGGGCTATCGAAAGGTCGGAGTCGACATCATATCCTCACGGAAAAACGATGCCCCGTTTTGCCGAAACCAAGATAAAAGGGCCGGGGCCACGCGGGACAACACGTTGAACGAAAATCCGAAGTTTCGAATGACAGCACAATTTGCAAGCCGCTTCATCGGCAAATGTCTACGCGCCGGCCTCGCGGCGCTGATCGCGACGGCCATGATGACCGCCGTGACACCGGCTTCGGCGCAGACCGTTCCGATCCCGAAGCCGGCGCCGAAGGCCCGCAGCACCGAGAGGCGCGGCATCCAGATGAGTGCATCGGAGCAGCCGCGCGTCCCGCTCACGACGGGAGCCGTGGCCGCGCCGCCGAACCCGATCATCCCGGATCCGCGCCGCAATGTTCCCGCCAATATTTTCGCGACCTTCGATGCCAACCAGAAGGCGGAAGCCGCCAAGGTCAGCGCCTATCTGTCGTCGCTGCAGACGCTGGTCGGGGATTTCGTCCAGGTCGGGCCGGACGGCACCAAGACCAGGGGCGAATTCTATATCCAGAAGCCGGGCAAGGTTCGTTTCGAATACGACGACCCCAGCCCGATTGCGATTATCGCCGACGGATCGTCGGTGGCGGTACGCGACCGCAAACTGGCGACCCAGGACATCTATCCATTGTCGCAGACCCCGCTGCGCTACCTGCTGTCGGACCGCATCGATCTTCTGAAGGACACCAATGTCGTGAGCGTGACGGCAGACGATCTGTATATCAGCGTCACCATCGAGGAGAAGCATGCGCTGATCGGCACCAGCCGCCTGATGCTGATGATGGGCGCCAAGGACAATCAGCTCAAGCAATGGACGGTGACCGATCCGCAGGGCTATGACACCACCGTTGCGGTCTACAATCTGGATACCACCAAGCACCCCGATCCCAGCATGTTCAAGATCGACTTCACCAATTATTCGACGCCGCCGGGCTGAAATTCATTCTTGATCGCGGCACCAGGACGTGCGTCATCAGTCGCGCGTCTTGCTCTGCCCTCGGTCCCCATGCGTCTTGCCCTGACAAGCTGGAACATCAACTCGGTGCGGCTGCGCATCGACCTGGTCGCCAAATTCCTCAAATCGGCGCGGCCCGACGTGCTGTGCCTGCAGGAAACCAAATGCATCGACGACGCCTTTCCGTTGAAGCGCTTCAGGCGCCTTGGCTATGAACACGTCGCCCTGAACGGGCAGAAGGGCTATCACGGCGTCGCCGTGGTTTCGAAGCTGCCGTTCGAATCCACCGGCATCCGCACCTTCTGCGACAAGATCGATTCGCGCCACATCACGGTTGCGTTCGGCGCCGGCGCCGGACTCTCGACACCGCTGGTGCTGCATAATTTCTATGTCCCCGCTGGCGGCGATATTCCGGATCCGGCGCTGAACCCGAAATTCGAGCACAAGCTGAGATTTCTCGACGAGATGAAGGCGTGCGAACCGTTGCATCCACGCGGCGACGACCGCCTTGTCCTGGTCGGCGATCTCAACGTCGCGCCGCATGAGAATGACGTGTGGTCGCACCGGCAATTGCTCAAAGTGGTGTCGCACACCCCGATCGAATGCGAGAAGCTGTTGGCCGCGCAGGCCCACGGCGAATGGGTCGACGTCGCGCGCCAGCGGATTCCGCTCTCGGAAAAGGTCTATACCTGGTGGAGCTATCGCGCCGCCGACTGGACGGTCGGCGACCGGGGCCGCCGGCTCGACCACATCTGGGTGTCCCGCGCCCTGAAGGACAGCGTGAGCGATTTCCGCATAAGCCGCGAGGCGCGAAGCTGGGAGCGGCCGTCCGACCATGTCCCCGTCACGGTGACGCTGGAGGTGTAGAAGCCGTCATTGCGAGCGCAAGCGAAGCAATCCATCCTTCGTCATTCCGGGATGCGCCGCTTGGCGCAGACCCGGAATCCATAACCACCATCGGGAGTATGGATTCCGGGCTCGCGCTACCGCGCGCCCCGGAATGACGGCGAGCGAGACTGGCAGACACCGCTCAAATATTCAGCTTTGCACTCGCCATCAGGATCTCGCTGGCGATCTGGCTGGTGCGGCTGGCGAATGCGTCGCGCAGCCGCCGGGCCGCAGCCGGGTCGTTTTCCAGCACGCGCTGAAACAGGCTGCGCGCGATGCGGATCACCGTGGAATATTCCATGGCGGTGGCGGTCGCGGGCCGCCGCATCGCGACGACGAGCGCGAGTTCGCCGATCAGGGCGCCGGCCCCCGCCACGGTTTCGGCGCCGCTGGCGTCCTCGATCCGGAACAACCCGCGCCGCACGACGAATCCGGCATCGGCATCCTCACCATCCCTGAACAGCACATCGCCGCGCGCGACATCGCGCTGCTCCGAGCCGATCGCCAGCATGCGCAGCGCTGGAGTCCCCAACAGGCGCAGGGTCGGGACGCGCTCGAGCAGGGCAACATCATCTTCGATCGACATACAAAACCGATGATCGGGGCACGCTAAATACGAATCGCTGCCCTTACCGTATCATGGCACCAGCTTGTAGCCACCGGCTTCGGTCACCAATATCTCCGGGTTGGCGGCGTTCTTCTCGATCTTCTGGCGCAGCCGGTAGATGTGGGTTTCCAGGGTGTGGGTGGTGACGCCGGAATTATAGCCCCACACTTCCTGCAGCAGCGTCTCCCGCGACACCGGCAATTGGCCGGCGCGGTACAGGAATCGCAGGATCGCGGTTTCCTTTTCGGTCAGACGGACTTTCCTGGCATTGGCGCCGGTCAGCATCTTGGAGCCGGGCCGGAAACTATAGGGGCCGACCGAGAACACCGCGTCCTCGCTCGCTTCGTGCTGGCGAAGCTGTGCCCGGATCCGCGCCAGCAGGACTGCGAAACGGAACGGCTTGGCGACATAGTCATTGGCGCCGGATTCGAGCCCGAGAATGGTATCGGAATCGGTGTCGTGCCCGGTGAGCATGATGATCGGCGCCTTGAAGCCGCCTTTGCGCAGGCTGCGCACCACTTCGCGGCCGTCGGTGTCCGGCAGCCCCACATCCATCAGCACAAGATCCGGGGCATTGGCCTTGGCGGCGCTGGCGCCCTTGGCGCCGGTGTCGACCGCGGATGCTTCGAATTCGTCGTGCAACGACAATTGCTCCACCAGCGTGTCGCGCAGATCGGTATCGTCGTCCACGATCAGGATCTTGCGGGCATTGGCCATGGCGTACAATCCTCTTGAGGGCCGATGGAAGCGGTAACGCCTTCAGCCGGGTCCTGGTTGGTCAAATCCAGCCTGGTCAGTGGTGATTCGCCTTGAGGTAGGGAACTGTTACCGATTCACAAGCCGAAATGCAGTCTATTCGAGAAATCGCCAGCGTCAGATGAATGTCCTGTAATACGGAAAGTGGGACATTTTTGGTCAGCAGGCTGCCATGGAGACCCGGTCCTGAATAAAAATCAAACTATTTCAGATGCTTACCGAACGACCTGCGGTGATAGGCCGCTGTCGGCGATCCGGATTCGCGCCGCCGCCGGTGATCGCCGCCGCGGCTGGCTCACGGCTGGCGCCCAAACCATCCCGGTTGCGCTCGGCCGCGGCGGCATCCTCGCCAACAAGCGCGAAGGCGATGGCGGCACCCCCAGGGGCACGTTCCAGCCGCGGCGATTGTGGTGGCGCGCCGATCGCCATCCGCGGCCGCAGACGTTTTTGCCGGTACGCGCCATCCGCCCGGAAGACGCCTGGTGCGAAGACCCCACCAGCCGCCACTACAATCAGCCGATGCGGCTGGAACGGGGTCGCGGCGGCGACCGCCTGACGCGCAACGACCAGCTCTATGATTTCATTGTCGAGATCGACCACAACAGCCGGCCGCGCATCGCCGGCCGCGGCAGCGCCGTCTTCCTGCATCTGGCACGCGAGAATTTCGCGCCCACCGCCGGCTGCGTATCAATGACCCGATCGGCCATGCTGCGGCTGCTGGCGCGACTTGGACCGCAGACCAGGATTGTGATTGGCTGACGCCATTCGGGGAAATCAAACCATGCTCGATAACAACCAGATCGCGGCGGCGTCACGGACCCTGAACGATCATTGGCGCACCGGCACCAAGCTCGCCGCGCTCGAACCATCGCAGCGACCGCGCGACCGGGCCGAAGGCTATGCTGTCCAAGCGGCCCTCGCGACGTATTCGACCGGGCGCCTGTTCGGCTGGAAAATCGCGGCCACCAGCGAGGCCGGCCAGAAGCACATCAATGTCGACGGCCCGATGGCCGGGCGCATCCTGAGCGAGACCGTGATTGCCGATGGCGGCACGGCGTCCATGGCCGGCAACGAGATGCGCGTTGCCGAACCTGAATTCGCCTTTCGCATGGCCGCCGATCTGCCGCCGCGACCGGCGCCCTATACCGTGCAGCAGGTGCTCGACGCCGTCGGCACGCTGCATCCGGCGATCGAGATTCCGGATTCGAGGTTTTCCGACTTCGTCAGCGCCGGCGCCGCGCAAATCATCGCCGACAACGCCTGCGCCCATCTGTTCGTGCTCGGCGCGCCCGCGACGTCGAACTGGCGCGCGCTCGATCTTATCGAGGAGAAGCCCGTCATCACGCTGGGTGGACGGCAATTCATCGGCCATGGCAAGAACGTGCTCGGGGATCCGCGGATCGCACTGGCATGGCTCGCCAACGAGCTGCGCGAACTCGGCGTCACGCTGAAAGCCGGCGAGGTCGTCACCACCGGCACCTGCCATCCGCCGCTGCCGATTCAATCCGGCGACCTCGTCGAGGCCGATTTCGGCGTGCTGGGCCAAGTATCGGTTGGATTTGGTTAGGCTCTCTCGTCGTGCGCGATGCCGTAGGGTGGGCTGAGGCGCGCTTCGCGCCGTGCCCACCATTCTTCATCCGCGGTGATGTTGGTGGGGACGCTTCGCTTAGCCCACCCTACGACGCCGCGCTCACCGGTTTCCGAAAATCGCCGAGCCGATGCGGACATGGGTGGCGCCGAGCTGGATCGCGATGGCAAAATCGGCGCTCATGCCCATCGACAGATGCTTGAGCCCGTTGCGCGCGGCGATCTTCGCGGTCAGCGCAAAATGCGGCGCCGGTGCCTCGTCAACCGGCGGGATGCACATCAGGCCGGAAACAGACAGGCCGTATTGGTCGCGACAGCTCGCAAGGAAGCCGTCCGCCTCGGCCGGCGCAACGCCTGCTTTCTGCGGTTCCTCGCCGGTGTTGAGCTGGACGAACAATTCCGGTCGGCGTTTTTGGGAATTGATTTCCTTGGCTAACGCTTCGCAAATACTGCGACGGTCGACTGAATGAATGGCGTCGAACAGCGTCACGGCGTCCCTCGCCTTGTTGGATTGCAGCGGACCGATCAAATGCAGGCCGATGCCGGGGAAAGCCGCCATTAACCCTGGCCACTTCGCCTTGGCCTCCTGCACGCGATTCTCGCCGAATATGCGCTGTCCGGCGCCGATCACCGGCCTGACCGCATCCGCGTCGAAGGTCTTCGAGACCGCGATCAGGGTTACCGAATTGCGCTCGCGGCGCGCATCCTTGCAGGCGCGCGCGATGTCGTGCTCCACCGTGGCAAGCCCGCTTGGTAAAGGCGTAGTTATCGGCGAGGATTGTTCGGGCGCCATGCTGGTCTGCCAGTGGTGATTTTACCGAGTCGTTCGAATTTTATTCAGTTCGAGAAAGGCTTTTTGAACCCTTCTTCCTATCCTGCCTCTGGGGTCAGGGGACAAGGATGTCGCGCTTTTCTTTCAATCGCAAGCGAGTCAAACTCAAGAAGCTTCTTGGGATTCGCGCCCGACTGGCCTTGCTGGCACTGATCCTGGTGGCGCCGCTGATGCTGGAACGTGCCCGCTCGCTCGAAGATACCCGCGCCAGGCAGATCGAACAGGCCTCCCAGGACTTTTCCAACCTCGCCCAGCATAGCGCAGATACCCAGCGCGAAGTCATCTCATCGGTCGAGACGATGCTGAAGTCGGCCGCCTATATCCGCGCCTCGGCGGGCGGCATGGGCCGCAGCTGCGACGTGCTGCGGGCAAGCCTGCCGGTCAACCTGCCGTGGATCAGCAGCCTGTCGATCACCGGCGGGGATGGGCACATCCAGTGCTCGACCAACAACACGCTGGTCGGCATCGACCTCAGCGGGCGGGAGTATCTCAAGAAGGCGCGGGAAATTCGCAACTTCGTTTTCAGCGACTTTCTGTTCGCGATCGCCACCGACCGGCCGATCGTGATTGGAGCCTACCCGGTCTCGGCGATCGACAAGGATTCGGATTCGGTGATCGTCGCCGGCATCAATCTCGACTGGCTGTCGAAGATCATGAGCAATCTGGCCGGCCGGCCCGGCATCACCGCGGTCTTGATCGACAGCGCCGGGATCGTGATGGCGGCACCGGCGGACGAGGCGAGCCTGATCGGCCGCGCGCTCGACACCGTGCCGCTGTTGTCGGCCATCGCCGAACAGGCGATCGATTCAAAAGAGGTGCAGGGATCGCTGTCGTTCACCGCCGCCGATGGTTCCAGGCGCGCACTTCGCGTTGCCCGGATCGCCGGCACGCAGTCGCGACTGATCGTCAGCATCGACGAAACCAAGGTGACCGCGGCCATCAATCGCGAGATCCGCACCGCCTATCTGCAGCTCTGCTTCGTCAGCCTGTTCGTGCTGCTGGGCGCCCTGATCGCCGCGGAGAAGCTCATCATCCATCCGATCGAGATCATGGCGGCGATGACCAAGCGCTTCGGCCAGGGCGACTGGTCGGCACGCGTCGCGCGCAGCCGGCTGCCCGCCGAATTCATTCCGCTGGCGCGCGCCTTCAACGCCATGGCGGCCCAGTTGACCGAGCGCGAGCGCGAGCTGGTCGCCACCAACGATCGGCTGACCGTGATGGCGTCGATCGACATGCTGTCGGGTCTGGCCAACCGGCGCGGATTCCAGAGCCGGCTCGACTTCGAATGGATGAAGGCCCAGCAATACAATTCCGAGATTTCGCTGCTGATGATCGATGTCGATCACTTCAAGCTCTACAATGACAGCTACGGCCACCCCGAGGGCGACAGCTGCCTGTCGAGGGTCGGCGAAACGCTGTCCGGAATTGCCGCCGAGACCATGGGCTTTGCCGGGCGCTATGGCGGCGAGGAATTCTGCCTGTTGCTGCCGAACGTGGATTCGGCCCGCGCACTGCAGATCGGCGAACTGGTGCGCCAGGCGGTCTGGAACCTGGCGATGCCGCACACCACCAGCGTGTATCAACTCGTCACGGTCAGCGTCGGGGTGGCCTCCACCCGGCCCAACGCGAGCCAGCAGCCCGGCGACCTGATCGAAGCCGCCGACGCTGCGCTCTATGCCGCCAAACACCGCGGCCGCAACGCCGTCGTCGACCACGGCTTTGCGCAGTTGTCCGACAGCGCCAGCGGCATGGCGCTGGCGAGCTAGCTGATCGAACCCGGTCGCCGGCAGCGCCAACCGCCGCTCGCGCTCGCTGTCATGCCGTTGACCGCAAAGCCGCTTTTGTGGCCTAATCCGCCGGCCTGAAACCGGCCGAAGCCAGCAAAAACCCCGCGATCCCCCATGACCTCCGAACGCTACAACGCCCGTGAATCCGAGCCGCGCTGGCAGCGCCAGTGGGAGCGCGAGGCCATTTTCACCAGCAAAAACGACGACCCGCGGCCGAAATATTACGTGCTCGAGATGTTCCCCTACCCGTCCGGGCGGATCCATATCGGTCATGTCCGCAACTACACGCTGGGCGACGTGCTGGCGCGCTTCATGCGTGCCAGGGGCTATAACGTACTGCATCCGATGGGCTGGGACGCGTTCGGGCTGCCGGCGGAAAACGCCGCGATCGAGCGCAAGGTCGCGCCCATGGCGTGGACTTACGACAATATCGCGGCGATGAAGAAGCAGTTGCAGTCGATCGGGCTGTCGCTCGACTGGAGCCGGGAATTCGCGACCTGCGATCCCTCTTATTACAAGCACCAGCAGAAGATGTTCCTGGATTTCCTGCGCGCGGGATTGGCCGAACGCGAGCAGCGCAAGATCAACTGGGACCCGGTCGACATGACCGTGCTGGCGAACGAGCAGGTGATCGACGGCCGTGGCTGGCGCTCCGGCGCGCCGGTCGAACAGCGCGAGATGAAGCAGTGGGTGTTCAAGATCACCAAATATGCGCAGGAGCTGCTGGACGCGCTCGATACGCTCGACCGCTGGCCCGACAAGGTGCGGCTGATGCAGCGCAACTGGATCGGCCGCTCCGAGGGCATGCTGATCCGCTTTGCGCTCGATCCGGCAACCTCGCCGTCCGGCGAGAGCGAACTCACGATATTCACCACGCGGCATGACACGCTGTTCGGCGCCAAGTTCATGGCGATCGCGCCGGATCATCCGCTGGCGCAGGCGGCGGCTGCGAAAAATCCAGGGCTTGCCGAGTTCATCGCCGAGGCCAAGCGCCACGGCACCGCGCAGGAAATCATCGACACCGCCGAGAAGCTTGGCTGCGACACCGGCATCCGGGCGGTCCATCCGTTCGATCCGAACTGGAAGCTGCCGGTCTATGTCGCCAATTTCGTGCTGATGGAATACGGCACCGGCGCCATCTTCGGCTGCCCGGCACATGACCAGCGCGACCTCGATTTCGTCAACAAATACGGGCTCGGCACCACGCCGGTGGTGTGTCCCGAAGGCCAGGACCCGGCCACGTTTGTCATCACGGATACCGCCTATGATGGCGACGGCCGCATGATCAATTCGCGCTTTCTCGACGGCATGACCATCGAACAGGCCAAGGAGGAGGTTGCCCGGCGCCTGGAAGCGGAGGTGCGCCCCCTCCCTCCCCCGCAAGCGGGGGTGGGGGCAGTCGGCGAGCGCCAGGTGAATTTTCGGCTGCGCGACTGGGGCATCTCGCGCCAGCGCTACTGGGGTTGCCCGATCCCGGTCATCCACTGTCCGACCTGCGATGTCGTGCCGGTGCCGGACCAGGACTTGCCGGTGGTATTGCCGGAGGATGTCAGTTTCGACAAACCCGGCAACGCGCTCGACCATCACCCGACCTGGAAGCACGTCAGCTGCCCGCAATGCGGCGGCAAGGCGGTGCGCGAAACCGACACCATGGACACCTTCGTGGATTCGTCGTGGTATTTCGCGCGTTTCACCGATCCGTGGAACGCGGCGGCGCCGACCACGCCCGCGGTGGCGGACCGGATGATGCCGGTCGACCAGTATATCGGCGGCGTCGAACACGCGATCCTGCATCTGTTGTACAGCCGCTTCTTCACCCGCGCGATGAAGGCCACCGGCCATATCGACATGAAGGAGCCGTTCGCCGGCATGTTCACCCAGGGCATGGTGGTGCACGAGACCTACCAGAAGGCCGACGGCGGTTACGTGACGCCCGCCGAAGTGAAGGTCGAGGCCGGGGGCAACGGCCGCCGCGCCAGCCTGATGACGACCGGCGAGGACATCAGCATCGGCCCGATCGAGAAGATGTCGAAGTCGAAGCGCAACACCGTCGACCCCGACGATATCATCGCCACCTATGGCGCCGACGTCGCGCGCTGGTTCATGCTGTCGGATTCGCCACCCGACCGCGACGTGATCTGGAGCGACGAGCGGGTCCAGGGCGCCTCGCGCTTCGTGCAGCGGCTGTGGCGGCTGATCAATGAATCCGCCGAACTGGCCAAATCCGCCCCGCAGGCACGGCCGGCGGCATTCAGCGCCGACGCGCTGGCGTTGCGCAAGGCCGCCCATGGCGCGCTGGACAAGGTCTCGGCCGGTATCGAAAAGCTGCATTTCAACGTTTGCCTCGCCTATATCCGTGAATTCGCCAACGCGCTCGGCGAGGTGCTCGGACGCGGGGAACCGGCGGCGCCGGATCTGGCATGGGCGGTTCGCGAGGCCGCGATCATCCTGGTCCAGCTGTTTGCGCCGATGATGCCGCATCTGGCGGAGGAGTGCTGGCAGCTGCTGGGGCAACCGGGCCTGGTTTCGGAGGCCGCTTGGCCGCAAATCGAACGCGATTTGCTGGTTGAAGACACGGTCACGCTGGTGGTCCAGGTCAACGGCAAGAAGCGCGGAGAGGTCACGGTGGCGAGCGGTGCCCAAAATCCGGAGATTGAGGCTGCCGTTTTGGCGCTCGATGCAGTAAAACAGGCGCTGGGCGGCAAGGCTGTCCGCAAGGTGATCATCGTGCCGATGAGGATCGTCAATGTCGTTGGCTAGCGCGCGCATCGCCGTCCGGCTGCTGGCCGTGGCCGCCCTCGCGGCGCTGACCGCCGGCTGCTTCCAACCGATGTATGCGGAGCACGCCGACGGCACCGGCCTGCGCGACAAATTGATGACGGTGGAACTGCCACCGGCCGACAAACCCAACGCGTCGCGGGAAGCGCGGGTTGGCGTCGCGATCCGAAATGCGCTGGCGTTCAAGCTGTATGGCAATGCCACCGGGGCGCCGCCGCTCTATCGGCTGGTCCTCAAATTCTCCAGCGGTCGTTCGTCGCTGATGGTCGATACCAATACCGGGCTGCCCACCAGCGAGAATTACAACCTCGATGTGCAATACAATCTGGTCGAGATCGCAACCGACAAATCGGTCATGAACGGTTCGACATTCTCGCACGTCTCCTACGACAACCCCGGCAGCTACCAGCGCTTCGCCCGGGCCCGCGCCTTCCGGGACGCCGAGGATCGCGCCGCCCAGGAAATCGCCGAGCACATCCAGACCCGGCTCGCCTCCTACTTCTTCGCCGGGACGTGAGTCTCCCGTCATTCCGGGTCCACGCGAAGACGCGTGTCCCGGAATGACAATAAGGTCGATTCAATGGTTGCGCTGCGCGGCAAGGAAATCGATGCCTATCTGGCGCGGCCCGATCCGGGGCGCCCGATCATCCTGCTGTACGGTCCGGACGCCGGGCTGGTGCGCGAACGCGCCGAGGCGCTGCTCGCCTCCGCGGTCGACGACCCCAAGGATCCGTTTTCGCTGGTGAGACTTGACGGCGACGAACTCGCCGCCGAGCCGTCACGGCTGGTCGAGGAAGCCCTGACCATCCCGCTGTTCGGCGGCCGGCGCGCGATTCGCGTCCGCGCCGGCGCGCGCAGCTTTGCCGGCGGTGTCGACGCGCTGGCCAATTCGCCGATCAGGGATTGCCGCATCGTCATCGAGGCCGGAGAGCTCCGCCCGGAATCGCCGCTGCGCAAGGCCTGCGAGCGCGCCAAAACGGCGGTCGCGATCGCCTGCTATCCCGACGGCGAGCGCGATCTGGCGAGGCTGATCGACGACGAATTGCGGCTGTCGAACCTGCGCATCGCGCCGGAGGCGCGCGCGGCGCTGACGGCGCTGCTCGGCGGCGACCGCCAGGCCTCGCGCAACGAGCTGCGCAAGCTCGCGCTCTACGCCCATGGCGAGGCCGAGGTCACGCTCGAGGATGTGGAAGCCGTCGTCGCCGACGCCTCCGAACTCAAGATCGATCCGATCGTGGACGGCGCCTTTGCCGGCAAGCCCGAGCTGGTCGAAATCGAATTCGCCAAGGCCATGGTCGCCGGTACCTATCCGGGCATGATCATCGCCGCCGCGCAGCGCCAGGCGGCGTGGCTGCACAAATCGGCGCTCGCCGTCGCCGAGGGAGCGGCGGTCGCGACCCTGCTCGACAGCGGCTTTCCGCGGCTGCATTTCTCGCGCAAGGGCCATGTCGAAACCGCGTTGCGCCAGTTCAGCGCGGCGCGGCTGTCGTCGATCATCGAGCTGCTCGCGGGCGCCGCGCTCGAGATGCGCAAACAGGCGCCGCTCGCCGCCGCGATCGCGCAACGCACGCTATTGTCGATTGCCGTCAATGCCAAACGACGGGGGTGAGACGAACAGGCTGTCGTTGCGGGCCTCGGCCAACGGAGTATCCCGCGGCCTCGTGGTTCGAGGAGGCGCGAAGCGCCGTCTCGAAGGATGAAGCCGCGGCGTCCGAAAATAATCTAACTTCCCTTGTCCAATCGCCGCACGATCTCGTCGAGCTGTTCGAGATCGCGGTAGCGGATCAGCACGGTGCCGCCGGGGTCGCGGTGGTCGACGCTGACCGCAAGGCCGAGCGCGTCGCTGACCCGCTTTTCCAGCGCCATGGTGTCGGGGTCTTTCAGCTTGCCGCCGCGTGCCTTCTGCGGCTTGCGCACCGGCACGCCCTCGACATGGGCGAGCGCCTCGGCCTGACGCACATTGAGGCCCTGCTCGACAATGCGTTTGGCGGCGGCGGCCGGATCGGGCACGCCGATCAGCGCGCGGGCGTGGCCCGCCGATAGCTGGCCCGATGCGATATAGGCCTGCACCTCGGCCGGCAGTTTGGTCAGCCGCATCATGTTGGCGACGTGGCTGCGGCTCTTGCCGACGATTTTCGCGATGTCGTCCTGGCTGCGTTTGAACTCGCCGGCCAGCGCGTGATAGCCCTGCGCCTCTTCCATCGCGTTGAGATCTTCGCGCTGCACGTTTTCGATGATCGCGATCTCGAGCGCGTCGCTGTCGCTGACATCGACCGGCACGATCGGCACCTCGTGCAGGCCGGCGAGCTGCGCCGCGCGCCAGCGGCGTTCGCCGGCGATGATCTCGTAGCGATCCTGCGCGCCCTTGACCGCGCGCGCCACGATCGGCTGGATCACGCCGTGCTGCCTGATCGAGTCGGCCAATTCGCCGAGTTCGGTATCGGAAAAATCGCGGCGCGGATTGCGCGGATTGGGTTTGAGGAATTCGATCGGCACCTTGCGCTGGCTGCGCGGCCGTTCCAGATGCGCGGCCTCGCCGCCGACATCGCCGATCAGACTTGCAAGACCGCGGCCCAGTCGCGAACGCGCTTCGTCGGCCATCGCCAGCTCCCTTGGATTCACCTCACGCACTCCTGTTTCACCGTTAGCTTGTCTTCCGGCACGGTGGCTTCATCCGCAATGTACTCTCGGTCCCCGCCATCTCAATGCGCGCGCAGTTCGCGCTCGCGCTGGATCACTTCGGTTGCGAGCTTGAGATAGGCTTCGCTGCCGACACATTTGAGATCGTACACCAGCACCGGCTTGCCATAGGACGGCGCCTCGGAAATGCGCACATTGCGCGGGATCATGGTGTTGTAGACCTTGGCGCCCATGAACTGCCGCACATCGGCGACCACCTGGTTCGACAGATTGTTGCGGGAGTCGAACATGGTCAGCACAATGCCGTGGATCGACAGATTGGGATTGAGCGTGGAGCGTACCTGCTCCACCGTCTGCAGCAATTGCGACAGCCCTTCCAGGGCAAAGAACTCGCATTGCAGCGGCACCAGGATCGCATCCGACGCCGCCATCGCATTGACGGTCAGAAGATTGAGCGACGGCGGACAATCGATCAGGACATAGGTGTAATCGGTATCCTCGGTGGCGTCGGTGTTGAGCGCCGCGATGGCGTTGCGCAACCGAAACGCGCGATCGCGCGTCGCGCCGAGTTCGAGTTCGAGGCCGGAAAGATCCATCGTCGACGCCGCGATATGCAGCCGCGGCACCGCGGTCGCGACCACGGCATCGCGCAGCGGCGCCTCGCCGATCAGCACGTCATAGGTCGAGACGCTGCGGCTGCGGCGATCGATGCCGAGACCGGTCGAGGCGTTGCCCTGCGGATCGAGATCGACGATCAGCACGCGTTCGCCGATGGCGGCCAGCGCGGTGCCGAGATTGATTGCGGTGGTGGTCTTGCCAACTCCGCCTTTTTGGTTGGCGAGCGACAGGATGCGCGGATGGCCGGCCGGCTTCTTGGCTCTATCCTCTTGATATACTTCATCAATCAATGTCATGGGCGGGCCTTGCGGCGGTCGTGGACGGGGTACGCCGCTCGATCCGGTCGAGCTCGACGATCCAGCCGTGTCCGCCGGTGCGGCTGGAATGGAGATGGGGTTTGATATTCCAATATTTAGTGGCTTCGGTCAATTCAGCCTCTATATCTTGACCCTTGAGAAACAGCGCCTTCGCGCCCTGTTGCACCAGCGGCGCAGCGAAGCCGATTAGCTGATGTAGCGGAGCTACCGCCCGGGCGGTGACGCAATCGACCGGGCCGATGATTCTATCCACATTATCCCCGATGTCAGCCAGGTGAATCGTCCCGGGCGAATTCGTTACCCGGAGCGCCTCGCGCAGGAATGCACCTTTCTTGGCATTGCGTTCGATCAGGTGAACCGTCGTAGCCGGGGTCTCCGCCAACGCGCAGGCCAGCACCAGGCCCGGAAAGCCGCCGCCGCTGCCGAAATCGGCCCAGCGCCTGGCGGTGGGGGCGAGCGTCAGCAATTGCAGCGAGTCCGAGATGTGCCGGGTCCAGAGCTTTGGAAGAGTCGAGGGCGCGACCAGATTGGTTTTGGACTGCCACTGCAACAGCAGCTCGACATAAAGCTGCAGCCGCGCCTCCGTTTCACGTGAAACAGGCGTCAGCGCCAAGGCCGCGGCCTTGTCAGCGGCGAGGGTTGCGGCGGTCGGGGACAATGTGTGAACCATGGCAGGGACCGGTGGTCGCCGACGGCGTCGTTGGTGGGACGCTCAGCCTACGTGACGTAATACGCCCTGCTCTGTTCCGCATCCATGGGTTTGGGCTTTGGAAGGGTCATGAAGACCGCTGCCCTCACCCCAACCCTCTCCCGCAAGCGGGAGAGGGTCGGGGTGTGGGCCTTTCTCCACCAACAAAGTCACCAGAACCACCAGCCCTGTTTCACGTGAAACAGCCTACGCCCTCGCCGCGGCCGATTTCCGCCGCGCCTCCCGGCGCAGATAGGCCGCCAGTATTCCGAGCGCCGCCGGCGTCACACCATCGAGCCGACCCGCCTGCCCGACCGTCCACGGCCGGGCCGCCTCGAGCTTTGCCCGGGCCTCGTTGGAAAGCCCGGGCACCGCGGCGTAGTCGATGCCGGCCAGGATGAGCCCCTCGTCGCGGCGGAAGGCGTCGACGTCGGCGGTCTGGCGCCTGAGGTAGACGTCGTATTTGGCATCGATCTCCAGATGGACCTCGATCGCTGGGTCAATGGCCGACAATTCCGGCCAGATGCCGCGGAGTTCGGTCCAGCCGATCTCCGGATAGGCCAAGAGCTCAAAGGCCGAGCGGCGGTGGCCGTCCCGGTTGAGAGCAAGCCCATGCCGGGCCGCCGCGTTCGGCGTGATCGCCAGGGTTTGCGCCAGCAATTTCGCGGCCTGCAGCGCCGCCATCTTGGCGCCATGACGCTGCGACCGCTCGTGGCCGACACACCCCAGCGCGATCCCCTTATCAGTGAGGCGCTGATCGGCATTGTCGGCCCGCAGTGTCAGCCGATATTCGGCGCGCGAGGTGAACATCCGATACGGTTCGGTGATGCCACGCGTCACCAGATCGTCGATCATCACCCCGAGATAGCCGTCGGCCCGGTCGAAGACGATCGGCGCCGCGCCGCCCGAGGACAGCGCGGCATTGAGCCCCGCCACCAGCCCCTGCGCCGCGGCCTCCTCATAGCCGGTGGTGCCGTTGATCTGTCCCGCCAGGAATAGTCCCGCCACGCGCTTCGCCTGCAGGGTCGGATCGAGTTCGCGCGGATCGACATGGTCGTATTCGATGGCATAGCCGGGCCGGACCATCCGGACCCGCTCGAGACCCGGGATCGTCGCCAGGATGGCGAGCTGCACCTCTTCCGGAAGCGAGGTCGAAATTCCGTTGGGATAGACCGTGCTGTCGTCCAGCCCCTCTGGCTCCAGGAAGATCTGATGGCCATCCCGATCGCCAAAGCGAACGATCTTGTCCTCGATCGACGGACAATAACGCGGCCCGCTGCTCTTGATCTGGCCGGAATACATCGGCGAGCGGTGCACATTGGCCCGGATCACATCATGGGTGGCCGGCGTGGTGCGCGTGATCCCGCACTGGATTTGGGTCGTGGTGATCCGGTCGGTCAGCACCGAAAACGGCTCCGGCGGATCATCGCCCGGCTGCATTTCTACGGCCGCCCAATCGATGGTGCCGCCATCGAGCCGCGGCGGCGTTCCCGTCTTCAGGCGTCCCAGCGTAAACCCGATCCGCTCGAACGAAGCCGACAGTCCCATGGCCGGCGCCTCGCCGACCCGACCTGCTGGCCAATTCCGCTCGCCAAGATGGATCAGCCCCCGCAAGAAAGTCCCTGTCGTGATGACCACGGATCCGGCCGAGAGTTCGCGGCCATCGCCGAGACGGACGCCGCGGACGCGACCATCGGCAACCACCAGTTCGTCCGCCTCGCCCTCGACGATATCGAGATTCGCAGTCGCGATGATGGCGGCCTGCATCGCCGCGGCGTAGAGCTTGCGATCCGCCTGGGCGCGCGGCCCCCGCACCGCCGGACCCTTGCGGCGATTGAGCATGCGAAATTGAATGCCGGCGGCGTCAGCCACCCGGCCCATCAGTCCATCCAGGGCATCGACCTCGCGAACCAGATGACCTTTGCCGAGCCCGCCGATGGCGGGATTGCAGGACATCGCCCCGACGGTCGCGAAGCGATGGGTCACCAGCGCCGTCCTGGCTCCCATGCGCGCGGATGCCGTCGCGGCCTCACAGCCCGCATGGCCTCCTCCAATCACAATAACGTCGAACGCCGTTTGCGGCTCGGTCATGCCGGGACTTCTATCGCGGGACGGACCAGTCCGAAAGCCAGAAAGTTGGGTGGGTGAAGCGGGGACCTGGCGTTTCACGTGAAACACCGTTCTTCGTTCGCTGGAAGCCCTTGTTTCACGTGAAACATGTCGAATGGAACTGAACTAAGTAATATTTCTAAACTACTTTCC
>Ga0182024_10011846_pt1 | contig 17394 bp, 17 predicted proteins | sample P32metaG_FD_120480 | JGI IMG/M metagenome (GOLD analysis project Ga0182024, IMG submission 120480) | Permafrost microbial communities from Stordalen Mire, Sweden - P3-2 metaG (Illumina Assembly) | ecosystem: Environmental > Terrestrial > Soil > Wetlands > Permafrost | place: Sweden: Stordalen...
GCAGATGCCGATCAACGGCGACACCTGGCAGGTGATGCGGCTGTCGCGCAACCGCAATTGGGGACACCCGAAACTCGTCGAATTTCTCGAACGCTTGGCTGAAAAGGCCAAGAAGGTCGGCTGGAACGGGCTGTTGGTCGGCGACATGTCGCAACCGCGCGGCGGACCGATGCTGACCGGCCATGCTAGTCATCAGATCGGGCTCGATGCGGACATCTGGTTGACGCCGATGCCCGACCGCAAGCTTTCGCGTGAGGAGCGTGAATTGATGTCCGCCACAATGGTGGTACGGGACGATCGGCTCGATGTCGACCCGAATTTGTGGACCCACGCGCATACCGCCGTCATCCGCGCCGCGGCGGAGGATCCGGCTGTCGAGCGAATTTTTGTCAACGCGGCGATTAAGAAGGCGCTGTGCCGCGAGGCCGGATCGGATCGCGCCTGGCTCGCCAAGGTTCGACCGTGGTGGGGGCACGATTATCATTTCCACGTTCGCATCTATTGTCCGCCGGACAGTCCGCAATGCGAGCCGCAACCGCCGCCGGAATCGCGCGAGGGCTGCGGCCACGATCTCGATTATTGGTTCTCGGATGGTGTCTTGCATCCACAGCCGCCGACCGAGCCGCCGAAGCCGAAGCCGGGACTCACGATGGCGGCTCTGCCGGCTGCGTGCCGCCAGGTGTTGATGGCGCCGTAACGCTCATCAAAAGGCCTTCAGACCGAACACCGCGTGTTGCGCAGCGGCTGTCGCGAGAGTGAGCACGCACGCACTGGCGACAACGATCGCCGCATAGTACGGGACTCTAGACTCTGGCGATTTCATCAGCCGCGGCAGCCCCTTCCACAAAAGGTAGGCGCCGTATAAGCTGGTGAGTCCGAGAAAGCGCAATCCCGGCGCCACCAAGAAAATCCCTGCCAGCCAGACCGGCGTAAATGAATAAACTGCGAGCTTGAACGCACTATCAAAATCCCGCCGCCCGCCGAACATCGGCGCCCCGAGGTTGATCAGGAGCCCAAGCACCAGCACCGTGGCGCAGGTCATCACGTAGCCGAAGATGGCGCCGAAGACCCCGTCGAAGATCGGCGCCCGCACGGTTCCCGCTCCCGGCATATCCACGCCGACGACACAAGCACCGATAAGGCTGAATACCGCCGGGATCAGCGCAAGCGGCGCCGCATAGCCGGTTAACAAATAAGCAGCATCGCCGGGTTCGTTCTCGATCTTGGCCCACGCGGCTGACGGATCGGCGACGACAGCGTGCGCGCGCAAGGCGGCGTTCATGGCAGTAACCCCTTAGCGTCGGCGCGGATCATGGCGGCGCCTTTTTCCGCGATCATCATGGTCGGAGCGTTGGTGTTACCGGACGTAATCGCGGGCATGACCGAGGCATCGATGACGCGCAGCCGATCGACGCCAGCGACGCGCAGCCGCTCGTCAACCACCATCAGTGGATCGCTGGCGAGACCCATTTTCGCGGTGCCGACCGGATGAAAAATGGTGGTGCCGATGTCGCCCGCGGCCTTCGCCAAGGCCTGCTCATCGTCGTCGCGCACGTCAGACCCCGGCAAATATTCGTCCGGGTGGAACGGCACCAGCGCCGGTTGCGCCACGATGCGGCGCGTCAGCCGGATGGCCTTGGTCGCGATGCGGCGGTCTTCATCCGTTGACAAGTAGTTGGGCTTGATGGCCGGCGGGGCCGCGGGGTCGCGCGAGCGCAGCTCGACAAATCCGCGGCTCGTCGGACGCAAGTTGGCGACACTCGCGGTGAAGGCGGGGAATTTGTGCAACGGTTCGCCGAAGCGATCGAGCGACAACGGCTGGATGTGATACTGGAGATTGGCGCGTTCCTGGTCGGCGTCGGAGCGAGTGAACAGGCCGAGCTGCGACGGCGCCATGGTCAGCGGCCCCCGCCGGAACAAGACGTATTCGGCGAGCATGCGGGCGAGACCGAGCGGTGCGTGGTACCGCTCGTTGAGCGTCGCGATACCGTCGACTTTGTAGATCAGGCGAAGCTGCAAGTGGTCCTGAAGGTTGCCGCCGACCCCCGGCCGGTCGGCAACAACCGGGATGCCGTACTGGCTCAGATGCGCCGCCGGACCGACGCCGGACAGCAACATGATCTGCGGCGAGCCGATCGAACCCGCGGCGAGAATGATTTCTCCGCGACAGCGCGCCGTCCGCGTTTCGCCGCCTTGCCGCCAGCGCACACCGGCCGCGCGGCGGCCGTCGAACACAACACCCTCCACCAAACAGCCGGTTTCGAGCCGGAGATTGGCGCGATTGAGCGCCGGCTTGAGGAAGGCGGTCGCCGCCGACCAGCGTCGGCCGCGCTTCTGGTTGACGTGAAAGGCGCAGCAGCCTTCGTTATCGCCGGTATTGAAGTCCGCGACGGACTTGATATTGGCCTGCTCGGCCGCGATGCGGAAGGCATCGAGCAGATCCCAATGCACGCGGGGCGCCTCAATGCGCAATTCGCCACTGACGCCGTGCGCATCGCTCTCGCCCAGAAAATGATTTTCGTGCCGCTTGAAAAACGGCAGCACGTCGTCCCAGCCCCAGCCATTCAGCCCGAGCTGGCGCCAATGGTCATAATCGGCGGATTGGCCGCGCATGTAGATCATGGCGTTGATCGAGGATGAGCCCCCGACCGCCTTGCCGCGGGGATAGCTGAGGCTGCGGCCGTTAAGGCCCGCCTCCGGCTCGGTCTTGAAACACCAGTCCGCGCGTGGATTGCCGATCGCGAACAGATAACCGACGGGAATGTGAAACCAGATCCAATTGTCGCGGCCGCCCGCTTCAAGCACGAGCACCCGCTTGTCGCTGTCGGCTGAAAGCCGATTGGCCAGGAGGCAGCCGGCCGAACCGGCGCCGGCGATGATGTAGTCGTACTCACCTTCGATCGGTTCGCCCTGGGCCATGTATTGCTCCACGAAATCGTTTGAATGATAGCGGGTCCACCCGGCTTTGCCACGACATCGGACGGCTGCTATTATTCATGCGCGACGTGCGGCGCGCTGGGCGCGTGCCAAAACGAGCCTGGAACGACGGTTCCCGAGGCGGTCGTAGCTATTTCCTGTTTGCACGTCCGCCTGGGCGGCGGATGCGAACGACCGAACCTATCGGAGAACCGCCGTGCTCGAAACAAGGCGTATTTTGGCGGCTTTTGCCGCTTCTATCGCAATTGCGTTGGCGCCGCATCCAGTCGCAGCACAGGAAAAATCGCTCACCGTTTTCGCCGCCGCCTCGATGAAGAATGCACTCGACGACGTCGATGACGCTTTCACCAAGCAGAGTGGCATCAAAGTCGTCGCCAGCTATGCGGCAAGCTCGGCGTTGATGAAACAGATCGAGCAAGGCGCTCCTGCCGATGTGTTTCTGTCGGCCGATATCGATTGGATGGACTATGGTGCCAAGCGCAATCTCATCAACAACGACTCGCGCCTCAACTTGCTCGGCAACCGGCTCGTGCTGATCGCGCCCAAGGATACCAAGATCGACAATGTGAGTATCGCGCCGGGCTTCGATCTCGCCGGGCTTGCCGGCAACGGGCGCATCGCCACCGGCGACGTGCGCGCGGTTCCTGCTGGCCTGTATGCCAAGGCGGCGCTGGAAAAGCTCGGCGTGTGGGCCGCGGTGGAACCGAAAATGGCGATGGCCGAGAACGTGCGCGCCGCGCTTGTTCTGGTCGCGCGCGGCGAGGCGCCGCTCGGCATCGTTTACGAGACCGATGCCAAGATCGACCCCGGCGTGAAGGTCGTCGGCGTCTTTCCCGAAGACTCTCATCCGCCGATCATTTATCCGGTCGCATTGACCAAGGATGTCAAGCCCGACGCGGCGCAGTATCTCGCGTTCCTGCACACCCAGGCGGCCAAGGCGATTTTCGAGCGTTACGGCTTCATCTTTTTGATAAAACCGGCATCGTGAGAACAAGTGTACTCGTCATTGCGGCTTCGTCCCAATGCGCGACGCTGAATGCCCGCTCGCGCCGGGTACGTGCATGACAAAGGGGTAGCCTAGTGTTCGGTCTCTCCCCTGCTGAATGGGTCGCAATCGAGCTATCGCTGCGCATCGCGTTTGTCGCCACGGCAGTCGCACTGCCATTCGGCATTGCGATCGGCTGGCTGCTGGCGCGAAAGGATTTCTGGGGCAAGACCCTGCTCGACGGCATCGTGTATTTGCCGCTGGTGCTACCACCGGTCGTTACCGGTTACCTGCTGCTCATTACGTTTGGACGAAGGGGGCTGATTGGCGCCTTTTTGGCCGATTACTTCGGCATCGTTTTCTCGTTCCGCTGGACCGGTGCCGCGCTTTCCTGCGGCATCATGGGCTTCCCACTGATGGTGCGCCCAATCCGGCTTGCGCTTGAGGCGATTGATCGCCGGCTGGAGGAAGCAGCCTCAACGCTCGGAGCCGGACGTTTTTGGGTATTCCTCACCATCACCTTACCGCTTGCCTTACCGGGGGTAATCGCCGGCATGGTCATGTGCTTCGCCCGCGCGCTCGGCGAATTTGGCGCCACCATTACCTTCGTCTCCAACATCCCCGGTGAGACGCAGACTATTTCCGCTGCGATCTACACCTTGTTGCAGGTTCCCGGTGGCGAAGCGGCCGCCGGACGGCTGGTGCTGGTCGCGATCGCGCTGGCGCTTGCTGCGCTCATTGCCTCGGAATGGTTTGCCCGCCGCGCCGGCATGCGCTTCCAAGGGGAATGATCGTGCTGGCCATAGACGTCGAGAAGAAGCTCGGCGCATTCAAAATCACCGCATGCTTTCAAGCGGCGGGGGGTGTCACTGCCCTGTTCGGGCCGTCGGGCGCCGGCAAGACGACCGTCGTCAATATGATCGCGGGCCTGATCGTCCCGGATCGCGGCTCGATCGCGCTCGACGACACGGTGCTGTTCGATACGGCCTCTGGTATCAACGTGCCGCCAAATCGGCGTCGCATCGGCTACGTGTTCCAGGATGGCCGGCTGTTTCCTCATTTCAGCGTGCATGAAAATCTCGACTATGGCCGCCGGATGAGCGGCCACCCGCGCGATCCGAAACATTTCGCCCGCATCGTCGAGTTGCTCAATATCGGTGATCTGCTCGATCGGCGGCCGCGCAAGCTGTCGGGCGGCGAGCGCCAGCGCATTGCGATCGGCCGCGCGTTGCTGATGCATCCGCGCCTTCTGCTGCTCGACGAACCGCTGGCCTCGCTCGACGCCGGACATAAACGCGAAATTCTTCCTTACCTCGTTCGTCTACGCGACGAGACGCACGTGCCGATGGTCTATGTCAGCCACACCGCCGCGGAAGTGCGCCGGATCGCTACGAATGTCGTGCGGCTCGACGCCGGCCGCGTGACCGCATCCGGCGGCCTTGAACTGCTCGATGAGCCCGATCCCGATACGATCGGCTGATGGAACTTTCTTCTGCTTCTGTGCAACGACAATGCCAGGGACTATTATCGGTCTGTTTGCCGCGCCAACTGTCTCGCCGGATCGGATGCAACACGATGACGAGCTGGGCCTGCCTTCTCAATCGACGCTCCGCCGTCTTGGCGTTGGCCCTGCTCGTATTCGCCGCACAGTCGCCGACGCGACCCGCCGCGGGGCAAAGCGCAAATGAGACCGTCCGCCTCGTCGTCGACTACGGCGATGGAGCAACCAAGACCATCAGCAATCTGGCGTGGGCGAAAGGCAACACCGTCCTCGACGCAATGAAGGCCGCAACTTCCCAGCCGCATGGGGTTTCGTTCAGCTTCACCGGTTCCGGCGATTCGGCCATCCTCACCAAGATCGACGACGTGCAGAACCAGGGCGGCGGTGCTGACAAGAAGAACTGGCAATATTGGGTCAACGGTGCCAACGGTGACAAAAGCTTCGCCGTATTCGAGCTGCAAGCGCAGGACGTCATTGTCTGGCGGTTTGCAGCGGAACAAGGAAAATAACGTCGATGTTATCCCTGTCTCTTAGCCGAATCCGCGACTCTCGCATGCTCCGCAACGATCTGGTCACGATCGGTATCCTTGTTGGGCTCGACGTCGTCGCGCGCCTTCTTCCACACGCGCCGGATTTTACTCCGGTCGCGGCCACCGCGCTGTTCGCAGCGAGCGTGCTCCGGGTCCGCGCCTTGGCCGTACTCGTCCCGATCGCGGCGATGACGCTCGGCGATGCAATGCTCGGCTTCTACGACGTGAGGGTGATGATGGCCGTTTATGCGGCGCTCGCTTTGCCCGCCATTGCAGCTTGCGTGTCGAGCCGTCTGCGCCGCCCGCTTATGATTGTGCCTGTTTTGCTGACGTCTTCGCTGACGTTCTTCGTGGTCGCGAATTTTGCCGTGTGGGCTTTCACCTCCATATACGTTGCCGACACGGCCGGCCTGATCAAGTGCTACATCGCTGCACTGCCGTTTTTGCGCAATATGATCGCCGGCGATCTGTGCTGGGGCCTGATGTTGTGCGGCACCTATTGGCTGGTACGGAACATCGCTTCCGCGAAAGCCGCAAAACCAACTGCCGATGCGGTCGCGGCATAGGCGCGGTTTTGATTGTCGCGGCTGATCCTCGTCACTCCCGTAGCTGCCGTACCTGAATGGACCAAGCTCTACCGGAGCCCTTGAAGCCCTCGACGGCGCTGGGTGTCGCGTGCGGCGCCGGCGCTGCCTTGTGTTGGGCCCTCGGATTCGTCGCCGCACGGCATGGCGTCAACGTCGGTCTGTCGCCGTTCGTTATGGCCTTGCATCGTTACGTGTGGCCAGGACTGGCGCTGCTCCCGTTCCTCGTCGCCGATGGCTTCGGCGATCTTGGCGGGATCGGATGGCGGCGTGGCTTTACGCTGGCGCTGTTTGGCGGGCTGCCGCTCGCGCTCTTGAGCTACATCGGTTATTTGTTTGTTCCGCTAGGCCACGGCGGCGTTATCCAACCGTCTTGCGCCGCGCTCGGCGGCATGGTGCTTGCGCGGCTGGTATTGAAGGAGCCGCTGCCGCCCCGCCGAGTCGCAGGCGCGTTGGCGATCGTTCTCGGCCTATGCATCATCGGCACCGAAGCGCTGCGGACCATGGGCGCGCAGGGCGTCGGCGGCGATCTTCTGTTCGTCGCCGCCGGGGGTTTCTTCGCCGTCTTCGGCATGCTGGTGCGGTTATGGCGAGTCCCGGCCTTGAAGGCGGCGGCGATCACCAGCGTCTTGTCGCTGGTTGGCCTGCCGATCATGCTGTTCAAATTCGACAATCTGCTGGCCGCGGGGTTTTCTGAGAATCTTCTGCAAGCGGTGGTCCAGGGCGGGCTCACGGGCGCCGGCGGGACTTATTTGTTTACGCGTGCCGTCGTGCTGCTCGGCGCCTCACGCGCGGTGTTGTTTCCCTCGCTGGTTCCGCCATTCACGCTGTTGGTCGGATTTCTTGCGCTCGGCGAGGTGCCGAGCGTTTCACAGCTTGTCGGGCTGTTGGTCGTCGTCGTGGGTTTCCGGCTGACGCAGAAGGGCTGAAATCACGCCGCTTTGCGGCTCGCTAGAAATTCGCCAACGCGATCCAGCGCCCGCAAAATATTTTCCGTCGAATTGGCGTAGGAGACCCGCATATAGCCTTCGCCAAGTACACCGAAATCCGGCCCGCCGATCAATGCAACGCCGGCGTCCTCAAGGAGCGCTGTGGCGAGCGGCTTCGCCTTCCAGCCCGTGCGCTTGATGTTGGGGAACGCGTAGAACGCCCCCTTGGGCGTCGCGCACGACATGCCGGGCAGCCGATTGAGACCTTCCACCACGACCTTCCGCCGCTTGTCGAACTCGGCGACCATTTTCGTCACCGCGTCCTGTGGACCGGTCAGCGCGGCGAGGCCTGCATATTGCGTCGGGGCATTGACGCAGGAATGTAGATTGACCGCAAGCTTTCGCGCCAAGTCGTAGAGCTTGCCCGGCCAAACCGCGTAGCCAAGCCGCCAGCCGGTCATGGCGTAGGTTTTCGACCAACCGTTGAGGAGGATGAGGCGGTCGCGGATCGAGGGATACTTGAGCAAGCACACATGCGTCTCGCCGTCGTAGAGCATATGGTCGTAGATCTCGTCCGACATCACCGCGACGTCGGGAAATCGCTCCAGTCCGGCGACGAGCTTGTCGACTTCCGCTTTCGGCGTCACCCCGCCGGTCGGATTGGCCGGCGAGTTCAGGATGAGGAGCCGCGTCTGCGGCGTGATGAGGCCGAGCGTCTCCTCGGCCGAGAAGGCAAAATTGTTCTCCTCGCGGATCGGCACCGGAATCGGCCGCGCGCCGGTGAACTCGATCATCGAGCGATAAATGGGAAAGCCCGGATCTGGATAGAGAATGTCGCCGCCCGGCTCGCCGAACATCAGGATCGACATGAACATGGTCGGCTTGCCGCCCGGAAAGATCATTACCCCGTCCGGCGAGACGTTGACGTTGAACCGCTTGTGCAAATCGGCAGCGACCGCCTCGCGCAGCGGCAGGATGCCGACCGCCGGCGTGTAGCCGTGATGGCCATCGCGCAGCGCCTTCACCGCCGCCTCGACGATGAAATCCGGCGTGCGGAAATCGGGCTGGCCGATGCCGAGATTGACGATGTCGCGGCCCTGCGCGGCAAGCTGCGTCGCGCGAGCAAGCACGGCGAAGGCATTCTCCTCGCCGAGGCGATCGAAGGCGGTAATGGTCTTCAGCACGGCCACTACTTCAGCCGAATTGCAGCGCAAAGGCAAACATTCGGGGCTGATATTGCGCTGCAACATAAGCGCGCAAATTCCTTGTCCGCGCCGAAGCGAGCGGGGTTCGCGTCGGCGCTAAATCGGCCTATCTATGACAAGCGAGCGAGGGCGTGCGGAGACGGCAATGACCAAGAGTAACAGTTCACAAGGCTCGCAACGGCTACGCCTGCGTTCGCAATTGTGGTTCGACAATCCCGATAATCCGGGTATGACCGCGCTCTATCTCGAGCGCTATCTCAATTACGGACTCACGCGCGAGGAACTCACATCCGGCAAACCGATCATCGGAATCGCGCAGACCGGTTCCGACTTGAGCCCTTGCAATCGCCACCATATCGAGCTCGCCAAGCGCGTGCGCGATGGCATCCGCGATGCCGGCGGCATCGCCTTCGAATTTCCCGTCCATCCCATTCAGGAAACCGGCAAACGCCCCACGGCGGCACTGGACCGCAACCTCGCCTATCTCGGCCTGGTCGAAGTGCTTTTCGGCTATCCGCTGGACGGCGTGGTGCTGACGACCGGTTGCGACAAGACCACGCCCGCTTGCCTGATGGCGGCAGCGACCGTAAACACCCCGGCGATCGTTCTTTCGGGCGGGCCGATGCTCGACGGCTACAGCAAGGACGGCAAGCTCGCGGGTTCGGGCACGGTGCTGTGGCAGGCGCGCGAGGACATTGCCGTCGGCAAGATCGACTACAGGGAATTCCTCGACATCGTTGCCGCCTCCGCGCCGTCGATCGGCCATTGCAACACCATGGGAACCGCCTCGACCATGAACGCGCTGGCGGAGGCCCTTGGCCTGTCGCTGCCGGGCTGCGCAGCGATTCCTGCGCCCTATCGCGAACGCGGACAGATCGCCTACGAGACCGGCGTGCGCGCCGTGGAGATCGTGCGCGAGGATTTGAAACCATCGGATATTCTGACCCGCGCCGCCTTCGAAAATGCAATCGTCGCTTGCTCGGCGATCGGCGGCTCGACCAACGCGCCGATTCATCTCGTCGCCATCGCGCGGCACGTCGGCGTCGAACTTTCGATCGAGGACTGGGAGAAAATCGGTTACGACGTGCCGCTTCTCGTCAACATGCAGCCAGCGGGCGACTATCTCGGTGAGGATTATTATCGCGCCGGCGGGCTGCCGGCGGTCATGCACGAATTGCTCGGGGCGGGCCGGCTCCATGGCGATGCGCGCACCATCAACGGCAAGACGGTCGCCGAAAACGTTGCGCGAACGCAGGCGACCAACGCCGTTGTCATTCGGCCGTACGACAAACCTCTGAAACCGCAAGCCGGCTTCAAGGTGCTGCGCGGCAATCTGTTCGATTCCGCGATCATGAAGACGAGCGTAATCTCCGAGGAATTTCGTCAGCGCTACCTTTGCAATCCGAAGGATCCGAATGCCTTCGAAGGCCGCGCCGCGGTATTCGACGGCCCGGAGGACTATCATCGGCGTATTGACGATCCTGCGCTCGGGGTCGACGAAGGCACGATCCTCTTCATTCGCGGTACCGGGCCGATCGGCTATCCGGGCTCGGCCGAAGTCGTGAACATGCAGCCGCCCGCGGCGCTGATAAAGCGAGGCGTGACGTCGCTGCCTTGCATCGGTGACGGCCGGCAGTCAGGCACGTCGGGCTCGCCGTCGATCCTCAATGCCTCACCGGAAGCTGCGGATGGCGGCGGGCTCGCGCTTCTCAAGACCGGCGACCGCGTGCGCATCGACCTCAACACCGGCGCCGCCGACATGCTGGTCCCGCCGGCGGAATTGGCGGCGCGGGCGGCGGCGCTGAAACAAAACGGCGGCTACCAATACCCGCCGAGCCAGACGCCGTGGCAGGAAATTCAGCGCGCGATGGTCGACCAGCTCGCGAGCGGCATGGTGCTTGAGCCGGCGGTAAAATATCAGCGCGTCGCGCAGAAATTCGTGCCACGAGACAGTCACTGACCCTTCACGCCGGCGAGTTTTACATGAGCAATTCACGTCCAACGACTGCCGACAAGCGCAAAACTTTCCGCAAGCTCCACGAGGCCGGCTGCTTCGTCATCCCCAACCCTTGGAACGTCGGCACCGCGCGTTATCTGCAAGGGCTCGGTTTCAAGGCGCTAGCGACGACGAGCTCAGGCCACGCTCATTCGCAAGGCTTTCCCGACGGCGCGCAGACCCGCGACGACGTGCTCGCGCATTTCCGCGAGATGGCAGAAGCGACCGACGTGCCACTGAACGCCGATTTCGAGAACGGCTTCGCTGACGATCCCGACAGCGTCGCCGACAACGTCACGCGCTGCATCGCGACTGGCGTCTCCGGGTTGTCGATCGAGGATTCGCCGAAGGATGGCGCCACGCCGCTCTACGATTTTGACACCGCGGTCGCGCGCGTAAAGGCGGCGCGCGCAGCAATCGACCGCGCCGGCGGCGACGTGGCGTTCACCGCGCGCGCGGAAAACTTCCTCCGCGGCGTGACCGATCTCGACGACGTTATTCGCCGGCTCAAGGCCTACGCGGCGGCCGGCGCCGATTGTCTCTATGCGCCGGGCATCAAGACCCGCGAGCAGATCGAAGCGGTGGTCAAAGCGGTGACGCCGAAGCCGGTGAATTTCCTCAACGGCGCCGCGTTTGGCTTCACGGTGAGCGACCTCGCAGCCATGGGCGTGCGCCGCATCAGTGTCGGCGGTTCGCTGGCGCGTGTCGCCATGCACGCCTTCATCCGCACCGCGACCCAGATCGCGAAAGAGGGGAAGTTCGACGGTTTTGCCGGGCTTATCTCCAACCCGGAGCTGAACAAGTTCTTCAGCGAGGATCGCAAGAAGCTGTCATGACCCCTCGCTCGGAACCTCATCCTCAAACCGGCCAGCCGGTCGGCCTACCGGTTGATACGACGCCTGCGAAACGGCCCGGCCCTGTGACGCTGAAAGGGCATTACGGCCGCCTCGAAAAGCTCGGTCCTCACCACTTCACGGGCCTGTGCACGGCGTTCGCAGGGCACGATCACGTCTGGACTTACATTTCGACCGACGGGCCATTTGCGAGCGCGGCTGAGTTTTCCGCCTTTCTTGCGAAACGCGCCGCGGCGGACGATCCCTGTACCTATGCGATCATCGCCGCATCCGATCGCGCGATAGGCTATCTGACGCTGCTCGAAATTCGACCGCAGATGCGAGTCATCGAGGTCGGCCACGTGCTCTACTCCCCGACCCTGCAGCGGACGCCGCTCGGTACCGAAACTCAATACCTCCTGGCGCGTTACGTCTTCGAGACGCTTGGCTACCGGCGCTATGAATGGAAGTGCAACGCTCTCAACGCGGCTTCGCGGCGCGCGGCGATTCGCTATGGTTTTACCTATGAGGGCACATTCCGCCAACATTTGATCTCCAAGGGCCGCAACCGCGACAACGCCTGGTTCTCTATGCTCGATGGCGAATGGCCGGAGCGCAAGCTCAACTTCGAGCGCTGGCTGGCGCCGGAAAATTTCGACAATGAAGGTCGGCAGAAACTCAGTCTTACGGCGTTGAACGGGCAGAAGGCGTGACGCAGGCATGAGCAACAGATTGGAAGACAAGGTCGCGCTGGTCACCGCGGCAGGCCAGGGTATCGGCCGCGCGATCGCGGAAAAATTTGCCGCCGAAGGCGCCAAGTTGATCGCGACCGATCTGGACTCGAACAAGCTGCAAGGATTGCGCGGCGAGCTGCGTAAGCTCGACGTCCGCTCCCAGGACAACATCGACGCGTTCGCCCGTGACATCGGGCGCGAGTTCGGCCCGCTCGACATTCTGGTCAATTGCGCCGGTTATGTACACCAGGGAACGGTGTTTGATTGTTCCGACAAGGACTGGGATTTTTCGTTCGACCTAAACGTCAAATCGATGCACCGCACGATCAAGACGTTCCTGCCCGGCATGCTGGAGAAGAAATCGGGATCCATTGTCAACATCGCCTCGGCGGTGTCCTCGATCCGCGGCGTCCCTAACCGTTACGTCTACGGGGCCAGCAAAGCCGCGGTGATCGGGTTGACCAAGGCCGTCGCCGCCGACTTCATCAAGCAAGGCATCCGCTGCAACGCCGTTTGTCCGGGCACGATCGAATCGCCTTCGCTCGGTGAGCGCATCACGGCGGTATCGCAGGAGAGCGGTCGCTCGCTCGATACCGTGCGGCAGGATTTCGTGGCGCGACAGCCCATGGGCCGGCTGGGCACGCCCGAGGAAGTGGCCTGGCTCGCGCTGTTCCTCGCCAGCGATGAGGCAAGCTACATTACCGGGCAGGCGCATCTCGTTGATGGGGGCATGGCACTGTAGCAGCCATTTAGCTTGTAGACATGCACATCTTCATCACCGGCGCCGCGGGGATGATCGGGCGCAAGCTGACAGCGCGCCTGGTCGCCGCAAGCGCGCTCAAGGGAAAGCCGATCGATCGCCTCACGCTCCTCGATATCAGCGCACCGCAACGCCCAGAAAATTTCTCGGCTCGCGTCGATGCCGTCGCCGCCGACATCGCCGACCCGAGCGCCGCTCGTGCGGCGATCGGCGACCGCCCCGACGTGATCTTCCATCTCGCTGCCATCGTTTCCGGCGAAGCCGAGCACGATTTCGAGAAAGGCATGCGCGTCAATTTCGACGGCTCGCGTGCGCTCCTTGAAGCCATTCGCGCCGCCGGTGACGGCTATTGGCCGCGGCTGATTTTTTCCTCGTCGATCGCGGTGTTCGGCGCACCGTTTCCGGAGGCGATCGCGGACGATTTTGCCCTCACGCCACTGACCTCCTACGGCACACAAAAGGCGATGGTCGAGCTGATGCTCGCCGACTATACCCGCCGCGGTTTCATCGACGGCGTCGGCATCAGGCTGCCGAACATCGTCGTGCGGCCCGGTAAACCCAACAAAGCTGCCTCCGGCTTTTTTTCGTCGATCATCCGCGAGCCGCTCAACGGCGAGGAAGCGGTGCTGCCGGTCGATGACAGCGTCCGCAACTGGCACGCAAGCCCGCGCGCTGCCGTCGGCTTTCTCGTCCACGCGGCTGGGCTCGACGGCAAGGAACTCGGCTCCCGCATCAACCTCACCATGCCCGGTGTGTGCTGCACCGTCGCCGAACAGATCGCTGCGTTGCGGCGGATCGCCGGCGACAAAGTCGTATCCCGCATCCGCCACGCGCCAGACCCGCTGATCGCGCGCATTGTCGCGGGCTGGCCGGGCCGGTTCGAGGCGCGCCGCGCGCTGGCGCTCGGCTTTAAAGCCGAGTCTTCGTTCGACGAGATCATTCGCGTCCATATCGAGGACGATCTGGGCGGCAAGATCGCGTCTTAATGCCGGGCGCAAGGCAGCTTGCTTCACCATGTCCGGGCGCTTGGAGCATGATCAGGATATTCCGAAAAGATCATGCGCCGCTAAACATGCTAAGTCCGGCCATGCGTTTCGACCCCGCCCTTATCCCCGCTACGCTCGCTCGCCGCTACAAGCGCTTCCTCGCCGACGTGGTGCTCGATTCCGGCGACGTCACGACGGTCCACGTCGCCAATCCGGGCGCCATGACTGGGCTCGACCGGCCTCTCTCACGGGTGTGGCTGTCCGATTCCAGAAATCCGCTGCGGAAATATCCCTACACCTGGGAGCTGATCGAAACAGATTTCGGCGGCGGCCCGGAACTCGTCGGCGTCAATACCGGCCAGCCCCATCAGCTCGTAGCCGAGGCGATCGAGGCCGGACTGATCCCAGAACTGCGCGATTACCCGTCAGTCCGGCGAGAAGTGAAATACGGAGAGAACTCCCGGATTGATTTTCTCCTCGACGACCCGGCGCGGCGGCCGTGCTATTTGGAAGTCAAAAATGTCCATCTGATGCGAAAACCGGGCTTCGCCGAATTTCCCGACTCCGTGACCGAGCGCGGCGCCAAGCATCTGCGCGAACTCGCGGTCATGCGGAACAACGGCGCGCGCGCCGTGCTGCTGTTCGTCATTCAAATTCCGTCCGCGGATCGCTTTGCCGTCGCCCGCGACATCGATCCGGCTTATGCCGCGGCGTTCGATCGGGCACGCGCCGGCGGCGTGGAGATGCTGGCTTGGCGTTGCAACGTCCATCTCGGCGGCATCGAAATCGCGGCGCCGGTTCCCATCGTCGCCGGCTAGCCCACCCGCTCACCGTCCCGGATTGCTTGCGTTGGGCGCGCACATGCTTACATTCTTGGTCGATTGGCGGCTGGCGGCCGCTTCATCGCGGCTAACGCTCCACCATGACCTACGTCGATGCGGCTATCACGCCGCTGCGCAAGACCGGGCAGATCAAGATTTACGGCCCCGCTGCCTTCGAAGGCATGCGCAAAGCCGGCCGGTTGGCGGCCGAATGCCTCGATATGCTGGCGGCGGAGATCAATCCTGGCGTCACCACCGAGCACATTGACCGGCTGGTCTATGCTTTCGGCCTCGAACATGGCGCCGTGCCGGCGACGCTCATGTACCGGGGTTATCGGAAGGCAACCTGTACATCGGTCAATCACGTGGTTTGCCATGGGATTCCGGGCGATAAACCGCTCCGGGAGGGCGACATCGTCAACGTCGACGTGACGCTGATCCTCGATGGGTGGCACGGCGATTCCAGCCGCATGTACGCCATTGGGGAAATTCCCCGCCGCGCCGAACGTCTGATCGAGGTCACCTACGAGGCCATGATGCGGGGCGTCGCGGTGATCAAGCCGGGCGCCACGAGTGGCGATATCGGCCACGCCATCCAAACCTATGTCGAAGCCCAGCATATGAGCGTGGTGCGCGACTTCTGCGGCCACGGCCTTGGCCGGCTGTTCCACGACGAACCGAACATCGTGCATGTCGGCCGTCCGGGCGAGGGCATCGTGCTCAAGCCCGGCATGTTTTTCACCGTGGAACCGATGATCAATCTCGGCCGACCCCACGTGAAGGTGTTGTCCGACGGCTGGACGGCGGTGACCCGGGATCGCTCGCTCTCCGCGCAATTCGAGCATTCCGTCGGCGTCACTGAGATGGGCGTCGAGGTTTTCACGCTCTCGCCGAAGGGATTCACAAAGCCACCCTATCGGGCGTGAGCCGCAGCGGTTCACCACGCGGCCTCCAGAATCTGCATCACGTCTTCGGGCGAACGGATCGGCTGCGGGTTGGTGCGCACCCACAGATTATGCATCGCCGCTTCGGCGATTTTTGGCAACTGCTCACGCTTGACGCCGACGGCGCGCAACGTCGTGGGCTGCTTAAGCACCCCGATCAGTTCGGCGATCGCATCGGCCGCCGGAACGCCGGGCCGGCCCAACGCCTCGGCGATGAGCCGCTGCTTGGCGCGCGTCACACGCTCATTGTAACGCATGACGTGCGGCAGCATCACGCAAGACGTGTACCCGTGCGGCACGTCGGCGAACGCGCCCAGCGCGTGGCCGATGCCATGGCTTGCTCCGTAATTCACCCGCGCGATCGACGAGCCGGCAAGCCACGAGGCTTGTTGGCAGGCGAGCCTGGCGGCGAGATCGTCGGGTCGCAGAAGCGCTTGCGCGAACAGGCGCAACGCGTGCATGGCGAGCCCGTCACAATAAGGATGCGCATCAACCGAGCAAATTGTCTCGACGGCGTGATCGATGCCGCGCACGCCGGTCGACAGCCACAGCCATTCGGGCGTGTGCACCGTCACTTCCGGATCGAGGATGACGGCGCGGGCGCCGACATCCGGCCCGATGAAGGAATGTTTTTGGCGGAGGCGCTCGTCTGTTATCCCGGCGAGGTTTGAGAATTCGGCGCCGGAAAGCGTGGTCGGCACGACAACCTGGCGCACTGGCGAAGGGCGGATGTCCGGTATCTGCCGCTTGCCGTCGGCACCGATCGAGACGTGCAAGCCGTCGAGCCCGTCGCTCGTTTCGACGCCATGCGCGAGGCAGATTTGCAGGATCTCGACGGTATCGATGGCGGTGCCGCCGCCGACGGTGAGGATGAGATCCGGCGCGGCCGCGCGCACCGCCCGCGCCGCTTCAATGACGCTGGCGCGCGGACTGTGCTGCACGCAGCCGTCGAACAGGCCGGCGTAATGCGAGCCGAGCGCTCCGGCGATGGTGCTGATGACTGGCGTTTTTCTCGCCAGACTCTTCGACGCGACGATGAACACGCGCGTGGCGCCGATGCGCGTCATTTCCTCCACCGCGGCCTCGGCTGCCGGCCGGCCGAATACGACGCGCTCGAGAGGAAGGTAGGCGTAGCTGCCGGCCTTGTTCATGGCGTTCTCCCCACTCTGTCCTCCGTACCGGCTACCGTGGCGAGCGCTGGCCGGAGCGGACCATTCGCAATCCGATTGCAAAATACCGCAATCCAGTCATCCTTGGAGAGCGCCGGCGGCGACGGCAAGACCAAGCCAAGACCAAGCTGGCGCTGGAGTTGCGTGCAAATCGCCATGCTGGAAAAGAAGCGCGAGCGCGAACAAGGCCTCGTCGAGGCTCCGCCGCACTATTACGGCCATCGGGAACGCTTGCGCGAGCGATTCCGTGAGGCGGGAGCCGACGCCCTTTCGGATTATGAACTGCTGGAGGCGGTGCTATTCCGCGCCCAGCCCCGGCGCGACCTAAAGCCGCTCGCCAAGACGCTGATCGCGACATTCGGTTCGTTCGCGGAAGTGATCTCCGCGCCGGTCGCGCGGCTCGCCCAAGTCAAGGGATTGGGCGATGCCACCATCACCGAGCTCAAGCTCGTGCATGCGGCCGCAAGCCGCCTCTTGCGC
>Ga0182024_10011847_pt1 | contig 17392 bp, 19 predicted proteins | sample P32metaG_FD_120480 | JGI IMG/M metagenome (GOLD analysis project Ga0182024, IMG submission 120480) | Permafrost microbial communities from Stordalen Mire, Sweden - P3-2 metaG (Illumina Assembly) | ecosystem: Environmental > Terrestrial > Soil > Wetlands > Permafrost | place: Sweden: Stordalen...
ATGAAGAAATTCTAAGCCGGAGGTTTAGTTACAACTGCTTAATGATTGGTGAACTTCCCGTCCGTCCCCGGGTTTCCCAATCGCCATCCTTTCCCAGTTCGCATGCGCTCACCTCGTGTTGCTTCCGGCTTAGCTGCCTTCTTTTTAGTGGCTCTATTCTTTTTAGGTTTCGGTGGAATATAGTCTCTTCTGATAACCGCCATCCAATTTCTCCTCCTTTCATTTGTCGATAAGTATAACGCTCAAAGATGTAGTCAAGCCGTTGTATTTTATCTGGGTTAGGCCACAGAAACACTGCTCCGGACGCTTGCGTGCTTATGTTACAGATACGAAGTGTTCTTATTTCCCACCAAGCCCGCCCTTCCCAAGTTGGCTTAGGAATGCTTTGGGCGATTTCCCTTTTTCGTTGAAAGCCATACTATCGTTGCGGAGATGCTACTAAATCGTTCGGAGAATTTCTCTATATCGGCGGTATCCTTGAAATTGATGAGCGCGGTATCCCAGCGTCTGGTGACATCTTCAGTTTCCAGCTCAATTGCTGTGAAAAGTCGATTGCGCAGAATCCGGTTGGCTGTCATCTCCACAGGAGTGGGTATATACTCGCCGTCGTCTTCTACGTCTGGTATGACCCCAATGGCCATCTGGTGTCGTGTCTCGCATACCTCTAGATAAGCAACCGTCAACGTATCGAGCAATTCTCGAAATTCCTCAGTCTTCTTATCAAGTTCCCACTGATCGCGCTGAGAATGTCTCGCGATATATTGCGTAATAGGTCCGCTGGCAAGCGTCCCGGCAATACCAAGTCCTGCGACGATGAGGGTTACCGTTTCTTGCTGCATTTGTTCTTCCTCGATTTAATTTCGCCCCCATTGTACGACCGGGCGTAGAATGTCGAATGAAAAGTGCCACCAAGAAGAACTCGTATTGGGTCCTCTCACGGGACAAGGAAACCACCGACCTCAAGTTCTCAAAGCGCTTCTGGACGCGTGTCGAAGCCAGAGAGTATCTGCCGTATTTCAAGAAGTCCCGCGGCCCCTGGGAGAACGTGAAGATCACTCTTGAAGCGCTGCGGGCGGATGAACTGCCGAAGATGACAATCTCGCCTTAGAACTTTAATTTGGATGGCGGGTTTGTGGCTATCGTGACCAGCTCTACCAATAACCGTTCGTATTCTTCGCTTAACACAAACCCGTCATCTTTCTCACGAAACTCATCGAGTATCTTCCGCCACCGCTCCTCTAAACCAAGGTCCCATACGTCCTTTGCGGTAAAGACACGTGTTCCGAGTGTCCTATAAAAGTCACTTGTCTTCAGGGCCTTGTCCCTCCGCTCCTCGCTCGTTATCTCGAAAGAATCGCGGCCTCTTGTTGCTTCGGATACCATCGAATCGTGCAGAGCGGTAATCACCTCACGAAACTCATCTTTTCGCTGATCCATCAGCCACTGTTTTTGCTGCCACGAGCGCGTCAGAACGTGACCAACGATAATGCCGCACAAGGTGCCGCCTATTCCAAGCCCGGCGACGATCAGCGTAACCGTATTCTGTTGCATACGCTCCCTGTCCACATTGACTAATGTCGCAATTATCGTACTCTTAAAATATACCCTCAAGGTAGCACCACCACCCCACCACACAAACCAACGCATGGACGACGAGCAGGAGAAGCACCGCAAGCGGGCCGCTCCGTGCGGATGCGCCGCTCACGCGAAGGGCGTGTGCGCGGACTGCGGCCATCTCCTGTTCGTCCACGGCAAGAAGGGCTGCATGTACTCCATGACCCGGTTCGACGGCATGCAGACCTGTTCTTGTCCACAGGCGAGAACTTGCAACGACGGCCATATCGCCTAGAATTAAAGTAATCCCCACAACCAATGATTAGATTTTTCGCAAAGCGCCGAGCGAAGCGCGAGTACATTCAAAAGCTCGAACTTGAGGCGGCCACGAACGACATCAACGCCCAGCTCGCCGAGAATAGGGCCAAAGAGAAGCGTGCGTACATCGATCACCTCAACCGAGGCGGATGACATCGAGGCGAACATCGCGAAAGAGGAAGCGACCGACGAGTACAAGGCGCTCGCCGGCAAGGAGAAGTACGAAGCGGACAAAGAGAAAGACGATGCAAAGAAGATCGCGGCACAGAAGCGCCGAACCGCCGAGCAGGAAGCGACGAACACCACTGAAGGCCAGAAGACCGCGCCGTACTTCCGCGGCATGGCGGACAACAGCCGCCTGGTAGCGGACAAAATCAGAAAACTTTGAAACGGTATGGCAACGCCCAAGAAGAAGCTCGCGAAGATCGTCCAGGTGTGTATGACCCATGACGGGCGCATCGCATCTGTTCTCTACGACGATGGCCGCGTCTTCTTTTTCACATACACCCGCGACCCGGTGGGCAGAAATCCCGGAGAAGGTTTTTGGGCAGAGCTTTCCTATCCCGATACAAAGGCCGAAAAGCAAATGACACAATAATTCTATGGACAGTTTCGGTGACAGACAGTTTCGGTGACAGACGGAAGTGGCACTCTGGGAAAAAAGGGGACAGACTGGACGATCACCTCCGTTCAACTACTGCCGCTGCATTGTAAGCGTCTGGGATAGACCGTATTGACTAAGCTAAGGTTATAGATGCTTGAGAAGGGATCGGGGAATGTTCTTTATGGCCGTCAAGGTATAGCCTTCTTTCCACTCTCTTACTCTGGCGTGGTTAGGGGGAAACTACATGATTTGCTCATTTTCAATCCGGAAACCGATTGTGGTAAGCATCGTTCTTGTGGCGTCGTTTACGGCTGGCGCCAAAGCCCCTATGTCTTGGCCTAGGCCCGGGTTCCACGTTCCTATGGTGGCAAACCTACCCTTTACCGCCGATCTGGTGGAGGAAAATTGGAATTACCTGCCTGACGGGAGCGAGACACACCATTTTAAAACGGTATACTCCATCGCTCGGGACAACGACGGCCGGGTTTCAGTAAAACATCCGCCTTCGAGCGGCACTCCCATGGCGTTCCTCATAGACATTTGGGATCCGATTGCGGGTACCGAGACGTCCTTCCATTCATGCGTGCAGGATGCGAAGGATCCTACGTCTTCCAACGGCTGTGCCGTCGAGAAAGTGGCAAAGGAGTGGGCCGCTCCTCGTCGAAATCCTGATTCAGGTCCGCCGGTGTTTCCTGATCCGTTCAAGCTGTTACCGGCGCATCACTCTAGTGATCTCGTGCCGCAATCCGGTGAACTGGTGGACCTCGGCGAGAAGAGTATCGAAGGAACAAAAGTGGGCGGTTATCGCGATGTGGGGACCTCTCATCTTACCTGTAATGGTGTGCCCCTCACCACTTCGAAGGAATGGTGGCTCTCTGAAGAAGCAGCTTTAGAAGTTTCGGTTATCACTCGCACATCTGGCCCGGCCTCTCTTCACTTCGCCTGCTCGGGCACGATGACATTCGAATTGACGAATATACAGCGGGTCGATCCGGAGCCGGATTTATTCCAGGTTCCACCGGACTACGAAATCGTGCGAAAGCCGCCGATCAAACCGCGGGAGTTGCCCTCGTCGCCCAAAACCAAGTGACGCACAACCACAGTGGCGGGGACGTTTGGCGAGCTATAGTGAGATCTCATCGGATGGTTCAGTGTCGGCGGGCGGCGCGACGGCAAGGAACCGTATTACATCTCGCTCGACGACACCATGATGGCCGTGCCGGTGAAGTCCACGGCGGCGACGTTTGCGCCGGGAGCTGCCGTGACATTGTTCCAGACCGATACGAGGGGCTTTTTTCCCTACGATGTGGCTGCCGATGGCAGGTTCCTGATCGACACCGGGACGGAGCGTGGGACGGCCGATTCCTCGCCTATCACGGTGGTGCTGAACTGGACCGCGGGTTCACAGAAGTAAGCCTGGGTACCTGGGCGATGAGCAGCACCACCGCGGCGCATGATGGGAAGATCGCGGGCATTTTCGAGCGAGATAAATGGCCTCGAAATGATGCTGTACTCGGCATCAGATGGTGCTAATCTTGATGTTGGAGGCTCCCATGCCCGTCTCCGTGCGGCCTCCCGCTCAATTGTTTGAGCTACCCATAACGCCGATTACGGAATTACCTATTCGCATCTCAGCGCGACCATCGGATCGACACGCACCGCGCGGCGAGCGGGGATGTAGCTCGCGAAAAGGGCAACAGCCAACAGAAATAAAGGAACGCAAACGAACGCGATAGGGTCATGCGCGCTGAGTCCGAAAAGCATGCTGGAGAGCACCTGGGACACGCCGGCACACACGGCCATGCCGATGATCGCTCCGATCAGCACCGGGCGCATGGCCCGCCAAAGTACAAGGCTCATAACATCGCCGCCATTAGCGCCGAGAGCCATGCGGATGCCGATCTCGCGCACGCATCGGTTCACACTGTAGTACACCATGCCATACACGCCAATCGAGGCGAGCAGCAGAGCGAGTGCGCCCAGTGCTCCTGAGAGGGCGGCCACGATGCGCGAGGGCGCGCGCCAGATTTCGAGATTGTCTTCGAGCTTTATCACGTCTACAGAGACGTCATGGTCAAGCGACCGCGACGCATCGCGAATACCCTTGGCGACGTCCGTGAAGCCTCCTGCGTAGCGAACCAGCACATAGGTGCGCGCGTCGTCTCGCGGTCCGGCAGGATAATAAAGGTAAGTAGTATTGAGCTCGCCAAGATGCGACACTTGCGCGTCCCTCGCCACTCCGATAACTGAATCTTCGCCTCCATCCTCACGCAATGTTTTCCCCAATGGATCTTCACCGGGCCAGAGCCGTCGCGCTGTGGATTCTGTGACGATCACCCCTGGTGCGTTTTCCCCTGGCCCGAAGCCGCGGCCCCGCACGATAGGTATGCCAACCACCGAGAAATATTCCGGCGAAACATGGTTGTATTCGATGGAGATTTTGTCGGGCCGGCCGGGAACCGTGAAGGTACCAACGCTAAAGTCGTGGCTTAGTGGAGCGCACTCCGCTTGGGCAACTTCGATTACCCCGGGATCGCCTCCAATACGCTCACGCAAGCGCTCTACAAAAGCCGTTGCGCGGCTTTCATCGTAACCCTGTGCTCTGAGATCGAAAAACGCTTCCGCCACGTTCTTCTCCTCAAATCCGGGATTGACCGTCTGTGCGTAGTAAAGCCCACGCAGCAACAACCCAGCCGCCAACAACAGAACCATGCACACGGCGACTTGAGAGCCAACCAAAGCATTGAGCAAAGACCGCCCGCTCCTTTTGCCGGGGCCGGAATGTACACTGTCTCCCTTCAAGATGGTGTTTAGGTCAAGCCGCGAGCTCCGCAAAGCCGGGATCAGGCCAAACGCGATCCCCGTGATGAGGGTCAATCCGAGTGCGTAGGCGAGCACATGAATGTTGGGCGCAACATTCACCACGAAAGTGGGCAAACCATGCGGTAAGTGAGAAATCACAAACTGTGTGATTTTCAGGAAGGACCAGAACGCAATCAGTGATCCCAGGACGCCACCAGCAAGGGAAAGCAGAAGACTCTCTGTCAACAATTGCCGCACGAGACGCCAACGGCTGGCGCCGATGGATAACCGAAGAGCGATTTCTTTGTGTCGCGCGGAAGCACGCGCGAGCAGAAGATTCGCCACGTTCGCGCATGCAATCAGCAGCACCAGGGCGAAGGCAGCGAGAATGACCGAAGCGACTGGGATCAGGAAGCTACGCTCCTCCGGGCTATTGAAAAATGTAGCCGTCCGGATTGCTAACGAGGTGGTGCGTCCAGGATGCAGTTGATCAATTCGTCCGGCAATGACACCAAGATCCGCACGTACCTGCTGCATCGTAACGCCGGGCTGCGTGCGCCCGAGCAACGCCAGCCAACTCATATTGTCATCCGCCAATCGATCGCGCCCGGGCTCGAAGGCTTTTTGCATGGTTATCGGAGCCCAGAATGCGCTCGGGATGGGCTCTGTGCCTCTGAATCCAGGACGCGCAACGCCAACCACGGTGTACGCCGTCCGATTGAGGATGATTCTCTTGCCCACCAAGGAAGGATCGGCAGCAAACCTCCCTCGCCAGAGGTCGTCGCTCACGACCACGACTGCGTTTCCGCCGCTAGCGGCGCAATCGGAATCGACAAAGCCACGTCCCTGGGCAGGATGCTCGTTCAAAACGCCGAAGTAATTGCAGGAGATTGCGGTTCCCAAAAGCTGCTCCACATTGCCGCCGGCAAGAGTTGCTTCGACGAAAGGCTCATAGGCAACAAGTCCTGTGAAGACGTGGTTGTGATCACGATAGTTGAGGTATTCGGGATAGGAGAACATGCTCGCTTCGCCGTGAATGTCGCGAGAGGTTCGCCCGTGAAGTATCTGATTCACGCTTACTATCTGTTCCGCGCGAGGAACCGGGAGCAGACGTAGGGCTGCGCCATTCAGCACCGAGAAGACGCCAACATTTACTCCGATGCCCAAACCTATCGCGAGCACAGCAGCCACCGTTAGCCCCGGGCTCCGCCACAATGTGCGAAGGCCGAAGCGAGCATCCTGGATCAGTTGCTCAAGCCAGACCACACTCCACACGTCCCGCGTTTCTTCCTTGACCCGCGTCACGTTGCCGAACTTGCGCAAAGCCGCGTAGCGCGCTTCTTCTGCTGACATCCCACGCTCAATGTTGTCCTGCGTCTCCCTCTCGAGATGGTCGCGGATATCCTGATCGAGATCGTCGAGCATGCGTTTGCGTAGCCTCATGATTCGCTCTCCTGCTCCGCCGGCCGGAGAATTCGCGCGATCGCTCCTGCCAGCGCGTCCCACCTATTGGTCTCAAGCACCAGTTGCCGCCGGCCCTTGGCCGTTAACCTGTAGAACTTGGCGCGGCGATTATTCTCTGAGGTTCCCTCCTCGACCGAAATCCATCGCCGCTTGATAAGCCGGTGCAGCGCTGGATAGAGCGACCCTTGTTCGACTTGCAGCACATCGTCGGACCTGAATTCGATGGCCTTGGCGATGGCGTGGCCGTGCATCGGGCCAAGCAGCAGCGTGCGGAGGATCAGGAGATCAAGGGTGCCCTGGAGCAGCTCGATGCGTTCTTTTTGTTCTTTAGTAGACATTCTAGGTGATAGTATTGTGCTTCTAGTAGAATGTCAAAGGGAGCAGCCAAAACGGTAAGTTCCCGTGGGTCGGAAATCCGGAAGTAATCACATCGATAAGAAGTCGGGTTGCATAACGAAGTGCCTGGCCGGAATCAAGGGAGGTTCCAGGATTCAAATCCCCGGGATCATGCTAAGCCGCCTGCACGAAGTGCAAGGACGCCGAGTTCATGCAGTAACGCAGACCCGTTGGCTGCGGGCCGTCGTCGAAAACGTGGCCGAGATGCGCCTCGCAACGACGACAGCTGATGGCGGTGCGGACCATCCCCAAGCTCTTATCCTTCGATTCGACAATATTCTCACGTGCGATCGGTTGCCAAAAACTGGGCCAGCCAGTGCCGGATTCAAACTTGGTGTCTGAGTTGAAAGCAGCCGTGTCGCAGCAGATGCAACGATAGAGACCACGATCGTGAAGATTCCAAGTGCTCCCGCTATAGGCTTTCTCTGTTCCCGCCTGACGCGCGACTTCAAAGGAAATCGGGGAGAGCTGCTGCTGCCACTCGGCGTCAGACTTTACGATGCGGGGCACGGTGACCTTGCCAGTCTTTTTACCATTGGGCGAAAATTCGACGATGGTAACGGTGGGCGCTGTATCGGTACTCCCGCCTTTATCCGCGGCATAGAGGAAGGGCTTGCCCAACGACCAGAGCGCAAGTGCGCCGCACGCACCCGCCGCAGTGGCTATGAAGGTGCGGCGGCTCGGAGGCCGAGTGTTGCAAGCTCCAGCTGCCCCGGGAACTTCCGACTGCCCTTGCACATTGCTTTTCATGATTTTTCCTTTCCCGAATCCAGAATGGCTCAGAGAGGAAATGCTTCTAACCGAAAGTGAACAAATAAGCCTTCACTCCCGAACCCAAAATTCTATCCGGAAGATCCGATCCTTGACTACAGTTCTCGGCGAATCAGCCGGCCTCTAAGTTGAGTCACAATGACCTCCTTGTGACTCTGACCCTGTCGCCAACTCCTAATTGGTCGCTCCGCCTCGCCCCCTCCCGCACGGGATAGCCCGACGGCACGTGCTCGTGTGCTATCCTGCGCGTGTGTCAGCCGCTGGCTCGCTCCCTGATCCGGAAACTCCCCGTCATGCCGTGGTCGTCCGCGTGACCCACTGGATCACGGTAATCTCCTTCTTTGCTTTGCTCATCAGCGGCGCGGAGATAGTGGTCTCTCACCCGCGGTTCTATTGGGGTGAAGTCGGCAATGTGATGACTCCTCCACTGTTCACGCTGCCCATCCCCGCATCGAGGAATATGGTTCGGACTGGCTACGGCTACGTGCTGCCCGACCAGAATGGCTGGAGCCGGTATCTCCACTTTCAAGCCGCGTGGGCTGTAGTGCTGACCGGCCTGGTCTACGCGATCTCAAGTCTGTGGAGCGGCCACTTCCGGGAAAACCTGTTCCCGGCGCGGGCCGATAGGACGTGGCGGGCGTTCTGGGCAGTGATCGCGAAGTATCTTCGCCGCGCGCCGCCGGATGATGCGGAAGCCCACTCATACAACGTAGTTCAGCGGACCGCCTATCTGATCGTGATCTTCCTCCTGTTTCCCCTGGTGATCTGGACGGGGCTCGCGTTGTCTCCTGCCTTCGATTCCGCGGTTCCGGCCGCCGTCACCGCGCTGGGCGGCCGGCAATCCGCGCGTACGTTGCATTTCTTCGTCTCCGGAGCTCTCCTGCTCTTCCTCGTGGTCCACGTCACAATGATTGTTCTTGCAGGATTCAGGAGTCGCATGCGGGCGATGATCACCGGCCGCGCCATCATACCCGCCGTCCTATCCAAGGAGCGCACATGAAACCCATCTCACGCCGCAAGCTCTTGACCACCGGTCTTGCCGCCACAGCGGGTGTGGCGGGTCTGACCGCGGCCGCCCGCTTGGCACAGCGTTATGGACTGATCCCGCCCGATCACGGTGGACTCTACGGTCCCGGCGAGACGCTGACCTACGCCGCCCAACGGCTTCTGACGACGCACTCGTTGGCCCGCGAGTTCCCTCGCAGCATGATTTCGAAGTCCCCTTTCGCCAACGAAACCCCACCTGCTAACGATATGTTCAAGCACCATCAAGCCAGCGGGTTCTCGGACTGGCGGCTTTCGGTTGACGGAATGGTGGCCCGGCCTGCGTCGCTTTCCCTGTCCGACCTGAAGAGTTTGCCAGTCCGCAGCCAAATCACTGAAGTGGTGTGCGAGGAGGGCTGGTCTTATATCGCCGAGTGGATTGGAACGCCTCTGGTTGAGGTTTTGAACGCCGTTGGGCTCTTGCCACAGGCGCGCTATGTCGCCTACTTCTCCATCGACAAGGACTGGTGGGAAAGCATTGATATGGCCGACGCCCTGCATCCCCAGACGTTCCTGACCTGGGGGATGAACGACGGCGATCTTCCCGTGTCCTTCGGCGGTCCGCTGCGCATGCGCGTGCCCCGCCAACTCGGCTACAAGAGCCTTAAGTACGTAACCCGTTTGACGGTCACCGACACCATGAAACGCTTCGGCAAAGGTCTGGGCTCTGCCGAGCCGGAAAGTGGTTATGCATGGTACGCCGGCATCTGAGGCGTCTTTTTTTCGATTCCGGCGAACGCATTTGCGATTCCCTGTCCCTTGGCCATTCCCTTGACCATGTCACGCTGCTCGCCCCGGAAACACAGGTTGAGCCAAGTCAAAACGTCTTAGTCATGTCTTCGGGCGTGTTGCAGTTGTGGAACCAGCGGTAGAGAGGCTGAGGGGAAAACCGGTGCATTTCCGGATAGGTGGATGACAGCAGCTCGACATCAAAAACGTCGATCGCCTGGCTGCGGGATTGGGCGGCCCCCGTGACCACGGGCATGACCTTGTAGTTGCCTGCGGCCATCATTGCGGTCACGCCGGTCAGCAGCTCGCGATGGTAGACGGCGCAGAGAGGCTGGGGCCGGCCATTGGCTCGGGGAACCGTGACCAGCGCACCGGTGATTTCGGCGCGGCGCAGCATCCAGTCTAGAAACTGTACCGGCAGGAGCGGCAGATCCACCGGCAGGAACAGATTAAGCGGCTGGTTGGTCGCGGCCAGTGATGCTTCGATGCCGCTCAACGGACCGCATCCAGGATGCAGGTCCGGCACGACGGGAGCGTAAGACGACAGATCAGGACGGGTGCCCGCGATGCGGGGGGTGGCGGACGCATCGAGGCCGAGGGCGCGAAGCTTGTCCAGGGCAAGCTCGAGAAGCGACCTCCCAGCCACCTGGAGCAGGGTTTTATCCTGCCCCATGCGGGTGCTTCGGCCTCCGGCGAGAACGAAGGCCTCGGCGGCACTCGGCGCGGTAACATATTTATTTACAGCCACTTCCCTTCTCTACCTTCCACCTCAGTTTTCAACCTCGTCCCCCCGCTTCCTCCCCACCGAGCTCAGCGAAGAAACGAATGATCGACTCGATTCCCCGGTGAAAGTTGGCGATATGGAATTTCTCGTTGGGCGCGTGCAGATTGTCGTCCGGCAGGCCAAAGCCCATCATGACCGTAGGAATCTTGAGGTGGCGCTCGAAGTCTCCGACGATGGGAATGGAGCCGCCGGAACGGATGAAGACCGTCTCTTTCTCGAATACCTGGTGCATGGCGCGGGTCGCCGCCCGGATATAAGGATTATCCGTGCGCACAACGATTGGGTCACCGGAGTGGATAAGACGCACCCGCAGATCAACGCCCTTTGGCTGCAAGGACTCGACAAAGCTCTTGTACTGCGCAAAAGCCTCCCAGGGTTTCTGGTTGGGAACAAGACGAAAGGATATCTTGGCAGTCGCTCTCGCCGGAATTACGGTTTTCGCGCCGGCGCCGATAAAACCGCCGGGCATACCGTGTACATCCATCGTGGGTCGAATCCAGGTCCGCTCCAGCACCGAAAAGCCCGGCTCTCCGCAGAGCTCCCGTGACCCAACCTCCGAGGCGCGATAGTGTTCCTCGTCGAAGGGCAGGCTCTTCCAGGCTTTCAGTTCCTCGGCGCCCGGGGCGACAACCGGGTCATAAAAGCCGGGGATAAGAATATGGCCCTGCGGGTCTTTGAGCGCGGCAATTACCTGGGCCAGGGCAATGAAAGGATTGGGCGCCGCGCCCCCGTAGATGCCGGAGTGCAGATCGGTCCGTGCCCCCACCGCCTCCAGCTCGGTGTAGATCATCCCCCGCAGCCCGACACACAAGGTAGGCAAGCCGGGGGCAAACATCTCCGTGTCGGAGACCAGGGCGAAGTCGGCCTGAAGTTGGGCCGGATGTTCGCGCACAAACTGCGCGATGCCCTCGCCGCCAACCTCCTCCTCCCCTTCGAGAATCACCCTCAGGTTGATGGGCAACCTGCCTCCGGGCGCTTGCAACATTGATTCCAAAGCCTTTATGTGCATGTACATCTGGCCTTTGTCGTCCACCGCGCCGCGCGCATAAAGGTTGCCATTGCGCTCCGTGGGCTCGAAAGGCGGCGTATGCCATTCGTCGAGTGGGTCGGGGGGCTGGACGTCGTAATGGCCATAGGCCAGGCAGGTGGGCTTGCCGGCGGCGTGCAGCCAGTCTCCATAAACCAGCGGGTGGCCGGCGGTTTCGATCAGCCGGACGTGCTCCAGCCCAACTCGCTCGAGTTCCCGGGCCAGGCTCTCGGCAGCGAACCGGACGTCGCCTGCATGCTCGGGAAGCGTGGAGATCGAAGGAATGCGGAGCAGCGATTTCAATTCCTCAAGGAAGCGCGCCCGCTGGCTGCGGGCAAACTCAAGCGGGGATGGCATGTATCGGTTCTCTCCTCCAGGGATGGAGCCTGTCTTCCGAGCTACGGTGGGTTGTTGCCCGCCGGTGGCGGCGCTCAGGATGTATCCTAAACCTGGGGGAGTGTTCATGCTCGACGTCGAAATCACGCCTCGCGATCTCGCTGCCCAGCTTCAATCGAAGCCCGCCAGCCTGATCCTGTTGGATGTTCGCGAGCCGTGGGAGTTTGCCACCGCGCAGATCGCCGGATCGAAGAGCATGCCGATGGGCGAAATTCCTTCCCGCGCCTTTCAGGAGCTCGACCCTGAAGCGCACATTATCACCGTGTGCCATGCCGGTGTCCGTTCTTTGAATGTCGCCGTGTGGATGCGCAACCAGGGTTTCGAGAAGGTCCAATCCCTGGGTGGCGGCATTGATGCCTGGTCCCGGGAAATCGACCCCACGGTGCCGCGGTATTAGACCGGTTTCACGAATCCAAAAGGGACCGCTGGCCGCTGCGGGTCTCCATAGGCACCAGTTCCACAATGGCAATCGCGGACGGCGGCACGTTCCGCGTTATCCCTCTTCCGTTGTAGGCCGGGGGCCGAGCAGATGAGGTCGTGATACAAGCAAGATAGGGATCATTAAGAAGAGAGTTCAAAGCAGCTATGGGAGCTACCGAAAGAGTATTGATTGTTGAAGATGAGTTGCACGCTCTGGCCGGGTTGGCAGAGCTCGTATCCGGCTGGGGCTATCGCACCGAGACGGCACGAGACGGCGTCGAGGGACTGGAAAAGGTATCGGAGTGGTTTCCCGGGATTATCGTGACCGACCTCAAGATGCCCCGGATGGACGGTTTGGAACTGCTGTCGAGATTAAGCGAGATGCAGTTGAACGCGGCCGTCATCGTTTTGACGGCGCAAGGTAGTATCGAGCGCGCGGTCGAGGCGATGAAGATGGGGGCCTATGATTTCATTCAGAAGCCCATCGATCCCACCCGCCTGAAAACCGTTCTGGCCAATGCCAGCCGCCAACGCGAGACCGAGCGCGAACTGGAAGTCACCCGTCGCAAGCTGAGAGACACGGGCTTCCTGGGATCGCTGGTGGGCAGCTCCAAGAAGATGCAGGAGATGTTCGCCATGATCGAGCGGGTCGCCCCGAGCAACGTGTCCGTATTGATCACGGGGGAGAGCGGGACGGGCAAGGAGTTGGTGGCACGTACCTTGCATGAGCTGAGCCCGCGCCGCAGCAAACCGTTTGTCGCCGTAAACTGCGCCGCCATTCCCGAGACTTTGATCGAGAGCGAGATCTTCGGGCACGAGAAGGGCTCCTTTACGGGGGCGATGGAGCGCCGCGCCGGATGTTTCGAGCTGGCGGAAGAAGGCACCTTGCTGCTGGATGAAATCGGAGAGATGCCGGTGGGCACGCAGGCCAAGCTGCTGCGGGTATTGGAAGATAAGAAGCTGCGACGGCTGGGCAGCAAGGTCGAAACGCCCATGAATGTTCGGGTATTAGCGGCCACCAACAAGAATCCGGAGGAAGCGGTATCCGACGGGCACCTGCGTGCAGATTTGTACTACCGGCTGAACGTTTTTAACTTGCATATGCCACCCCTGCGAGAACATAAAGAAGATATCCCGGCAATCATCGAAGCGTTGCTGAACGACATGAACACCAAGCATGGGCGGCAGATCAAAGGGGTGGACGGGGAGATGCTCACCCGTTTGATGGGTCACGACTGGCCAGGCAATGTGCGTGAGCTCCGCAACACCGTCGAGCGAGCCGTGATTCTTGGCGGAGAGGGATACCTGGAAACCCGGCATCTGCCGCCGACGTTCGGCCAGCGCATCATGCGTCCTGATCCTGGCACCTCAAACTACAGTGACACCGGCGTTCACGTGGAGATCGGAAGCACTGTAGATGAGGCAGAGCGGATGCTGATCCTTAAGACGTTGGAGTCGACGCGCAACAATAAGACCCGGGCCGCCGAGATTCTGGGCATCAGCTTGAAGACGTTGCACAACAAGTTGAAGGAGTACGGCAGCTCGAGCAGCAGCGAGACGGTGGAAGAGCGGCCCGTAGCTTAGAGCAATTTGCTATGAGCAATGCTGCAACGGCCCCATATATATGTGCCCGTTTCAAAGGGCACGGGTTGCATTTTGAGGCGGTCTCGCAGGACTGCCATCTTTATCGTCAATACCGGCTTTGGGTAACTCCCGCATGCGATTGAAGACCAAGCTCGTTCTCGCCATCACCGGATTGGTATTCATGGTGGTGTGCACGCTGTCCTGGATCTTTCTTGGCCAGCTTCTGCGCCAGCGCCTGACCCAGGCTTACTCCGCCAATGACATGGTGGCGCACCAGATTCTCTTTGCCACTCGCCGCGCACTGGAGAGCAACGTTCGCGCTGTCGACGCGAGCGATCCCACGGCGTTGCGGGCTGCGGTGGCCGAGGCGCTGCGCACCGATACCGGTCTTACCGCGTTGCTGAACTCCGCCATTCGCTACTCTCCGACGGTCTTCGACGTGACTATCGCGGACAGCGAGGGCCGGGGTCTGGTGAGCACCGATCCCACCAATTTGGACCACCTGTTGCCGCAACGGCAGGAATACGCCGAGTTGCAGAACGGCGGGTTGCTGCGGCTCCTGGAGGTGGTCTTCGGGCCGCCTCGCGTGTACAACGTGACCTTGCCGGTGGAGGCGAATTCCGAGCCCTTCGCCACCGTCCGGGTGGGCGTTCGTACCACGTTCCTGCGTAACGTTGTCGAACCCTGGCTCGTTACCGCGTTGACCAATACCGGGATCGCCATCCTCTGCTCGCTGATCTTCGCCGCATTTCTGGCTAACCTGGCCCTCAAGCCGATTGAACAGATCGGCGCCCGCCTGGATGCGCTGGCGCAGGCAGAAGCCGAAGTTGCGGTCGAAGCCGGTGGCCGCGTCCGGTCGGAGGACGCCGTGGTGCTGGTCTCGCACAAGATCGAGCGCATCGGGCGGCGCATGCGCAACGTCGAAGAGGTCTTCTCTGCCCTCAAAGAGAACCTTGACCAGATCATGACCAATCTGCAGGACGGCATCCTGCTCTACACCCATGATGCCCGTGCGGTGCTGGTCAGCGATTCGGTGGAACGCTTTCTGGGCATCAGCCGCCAGCATATCCTGGGCGCTAAATTGCACGAGGTCTTCTCCCGCGAGACGCGCTTGGGAAGGCTGGTGCGTGAGTCATTTGACGCCCGCATGGTCCTGGTTCAGGAGGAGATCACCACCGAGACGGGGCGCCACGTCGAGATCTCGCTGGACTTCATTCATGACGATCGGGCCGTCTATCCCGCGGAAACCCTGGGCGCGCTGCTGACGCTGCATGACCTGGAATCGGTCCGGGAAATAGAAAGCGATCTGGAGCTATCGCGACGCCTCGCGGCGATCGGCCGATTGACGGCGGGTGTCGGTCACGAGGTCAAGAACCCCATCAATGCCATCGTGGTCCATCTCGAGCTGCTGCGCAACAAGCTGGGCGGCACGGACAACAAAGCCATGCGCCATCTGGAAGTGATCGAAAGCGAGATTCAAAGACTGGATCGCGTGGTGCAGACGCTGGTGGATTTCTCCCGCCCGGTGGAATTGCAACTCAAGGAGCAGGATCTGCGCCGGATCGTCTCCGCTGTCTTGATGCTGGCATCGGCCGAGCTGGAGACCCGAGACGTTCACGTGGAGAGCGATCTGCCTGAACACCCCGTAATAGGTAAGGTCGACGCGGACCTGTTGAAGCAGGCGCTGCTAAACGTTGTCCTGAATGGTGCACAAGCCATGGCGGAAGGGGGCAAGCTGCAAGTGCGGCTGGCCGAGGACGGCCGCATGGCCCTGCTCAGCATTCACGATCAGGGGAGTGGAATTCCTGACGACGTCAGGGACAAGATCTTCGACTTATACTTCACCACCAAGAAAGACGGCAGCGGCATTGGCTTAGCCATGACCTACCGCATCGTGGAACTGCACAATGGTTCGATTGAAGTAGAATCGGATGCGACTCACGGAACGACATTTACTTTGCGTTTTCCACTCAACAGCCCACAGGAGAACAGGTTGCGTGGATACCTCATGCCGGACGGGAGCAGCTCAGCGGAATCGATCGTCGCCAAGGAGCCCGGGAGATGAGGACAGTCAACCTATTCTCGTGGCTGGTGCTTCTGGCCATTCTCTGCACCGGGTGTTCCCATCGCAACCCTTCACCGCCGGCCCAGGCGCAGGCTCCGCCACTGAAGACCGGACCAGGGACGCTGAACCAGCCGAAGACTACCCAGCCGCAAGAGAAATCGGAAACGCCCTTGGCTTCTCCCTTGCCGCCGCCGTCGGCGCAAAGCGTGCCGTTGCCGCCACCGCCCCCACCGAAAAAGGTGAGAAAGAAGGTCAAGCCGGCCCCGGCCAAGCCCGCAGATACCGCCCAGACTCCTGCGGCCACCACCGGGGGTACGGCTTCTCAACCCGCGGCGCCAGCTTCCCAGGTCGCTGCGCAGGCTCCCCCCCCGCAACAGCCAGCGGCGGCGAATGGGACCGCCTCCCCCATTGGTCAATTGACGACCGGTGACAGCGCCACGGGCGAAAAGTCCAAGCACGAGACAGAGGATCTGATCAACGAGACGCTGCAGGGGGTGAACGCGATCAAACGCGCCCTATCCACGGAAGAGCAAGTCACGGCCGCCCAGATACACGCCTTCCTGAAGCAGGCTCAACAGGCGCTCGACAATGGAGACACGGACGGCGGCCATGGGCTGGCCACCAAGGCCAAGCAACTGCTGGACGAGCTCACCAAACCCTAGTCTGTACAGCTGTCCTCCCGCTTCAGGGACGACTGAGGGCTTGTCGGCGGTCGCCTGCAAAAGATCTCGTTCCTATAGGAGGGCCAAGGCTGGATTCAGCCGTTCCTGCAGCGGACGGCTGAATTCATTCTTCCATCCCGTGTGCGGCAAGAAATTTCTTCAGTTCGTCGGCGAAGCTGATGCGCCTGTGATGTTCGGCTTGAGCCTGGATATATCTCACCGTGGTCGCTCTTTGCGAGACTCCGACAGAGAAAGCTCCATATCCCTCCTGCCACGCAAAGTTCCTCGACCTCGGAAAATTCTCATGAATCCACTTCGATGATCCGGATTTCAACAATTGGACGACCTTGGCGATGGAAACCGTCCGCGGTAGGGAAATCAACAAATGAACGTGGTCGGCGGCACCGCCGATCGCCAAGGCTGGAATCCCGTTTTCGCGGGCGATGCCGCCGAGATAGGCATGAAGCCTTTCCCGCATGTCGTCCGGGATACCGGACCGTCGCTACGCGGTAGCAAATACCACGTGAACCAGACAACATACATGACGATGAGACACGCGTTCAGCCGTCCCTCCCGGGACTGGTTTCTGTTTGTGTGCAAGGGCGACCCAGGACTGACGTCCTGGGCTACTTTCAGGCGTCCCTCCCGGGACTTAATAACGAAGCCCGGAGCTCCGTTAAAGAAAACTCGGTCATCACAAGAGCCCCGGCAATGCCGGGACGGCTGAAAGTAGCCCAGCACGCAGTGCTGGGTAGAGTTAGTAACCTGCCGA
>Ga0182024_10011848_pt1 | contig 17391 bp, 10 predicted proteins | sample P32metaG_FD_120480 | JGI IMG/M metagenome (GOLD analysis project Ga0182024, IMG submission 120480) | Permafrost microbial communities from Stordalen Mire, Sweden - P3-2 metaG (Illumina Assembly) | ecosystem: Environmental > Terrestrial > Soil > Wetlands > Permafrost | place: Sweden: Stordalen...
CCGACGCCTACCTTTGCCGCGTGCAGACTTCGACCAAGGGGGCCGGCTGGTAGCGGTTTTTGCAGTCTTTTGCCACTGCGTTTTGACACTGCGCGGCCCCAAGCAACTTGGCAGGCCGCAGAATGGCCTGCGGCGGTGGCCGCTGGCCGAAAGGCCGGTCTTGCGACGGGGGGCGGAATCAGTCAAAATTGGCTTTTCCGCCGCTGGCGAAATATCGGCGTAGGATTGATCTTTGGGAGAGGTGGCTGAGTGGTCGAAAGCGCCGGTTTGCTAAATCGGTGATGGGGTAACCCATCCGCAGGTTCGAATCCTGTCCTCTCCGCTCGAAGCGCCAGATAGGGATCGCCCTATCTGGCGTTTTCTCATGTCCTCGATTGTCGCACGAGGACTTGCACCTCGCCGGCTCACGCCATGCCCCCGGCCAACAAAAAACCCACGGGTCGTTTGACCCGTGGGCAGTGGAAGCTGAAAGGATTGCGGGGCGCCGACGTTGCACGTCAGACCGTCCTGCGACTGCCAACTCACTGGCAGCCACATCCCACCGGGGCGCATCCGCCGCAGGTCACCGGCACCTGGCACTGGATGGTCTTGGGCACCAACTTGCAAACTTGCACCTGGATTTGCTTCTGCACCGTGTAGGGGATACAAACCGTGTAGGTCGCCGTCTTTTCCTCGGGCACCGTCTTGCAGGTGGTCACCTGTCGCGTGGCGGTGCGCTGCTCGGGGCGGCAAACCGTGAACTGCACTTCGCGGCTCTGCTGCTCGGCCACCATGCGGCAGACCTGCACCTCGCGAGTGCGCGTTTCCGGCACGCAGACAGTGTAGGGAACTTCGCGCGTTTGCGGCTCGGCCACCATGCGGCAGACCTGCACGTCGCGAGTGCGCGTTTCCGGCACGCAAACGGTGTACGTCTGTTCGCAGCTTTGCTGCTCGGCCACCATGTGGCAGACCTGCACCTCGCGCGTCCGCTCTTCCGGCACACAAACGGTGTAGGGGACTTCGCGCGTTTGCGGTTCGGCCACCATGCGGCAGACCTGTATCTCGCGCGTCCGCTCTTCCGGCACACAAACGGTGTAGGAGACTTCGCGCGTTTTTGGTTCGGCCACCATGTGGCAGACCTGTATCTCGCGGGTGCGCGTTTCCGGCTTGCACAACGTCACCGTATACGTATACGGAACGTCTTCGGTCTGGGCCTGCATCACCGTCACCGGAACTTGCTTGGCGACCAGCTTGGAAACCCAGCGACGCTGTGTCTGTACACACGCGTTCGGCGCACAACCGTCCGCCGCACCGCAGGCGTTATTCAGATTGCAGCCGGCCGCCGAGCTATAGCCGCAGCCGCCGCGATGATGGCGCCAGCCGACGGTTTGAATCGTGGGGTTGGGAATGCTGTTCTCGGTGCAACCGGTCCCGCAGGCCGGCTGGCAATTTTGCACGGGGACTTCTTCCCAGTGGCCCTGATCTTCGTACACGGTCTTCATCACCGTAACGGGGACACACCGACAAACCTTGCGCACGGCCTGCCGCGTTTCCTGGTAGGGCACCTGCACCGTGTAGGCCTGCGTCTGAGTTTCGTAGACCGGCTTATTGACGGTGTAATTGATCGTGCGAGTGCGAGTCTGCGGCACTTGCACCGTGTAGGTCTGTGTCTGGGTTTCGTAGACCGGCTTGTTGACGGTGTAATTGATCGTACGGGTGCGGGTCTGCGGCACCTGCACCGTGTATTGCTGGGTCTGCGTTTCGATCACCGGCTTGTTGACCATGAAATTGATCGTGCGGGTGCGGGCTTGCGGCACCAGCACCGTAAATTGCTGGGTCAGCGTTTCCATCACGGGTTTGTTGACCGTGAAATTGATCGTACGGGTGCGGGTCTGCGGCACCATCACCGTGAACTGCTGCGTCTGCGTCTCCATCACCGGCTTGTTGACCGTGAAAGTCTCCGTGCGGCTGCGCGTTTCAGGCACCATCACCGTGAATTGGTATTCGACGTCCTTCGTCTCGGGCACCAGGCGATAAACGGTATAATTGCGTTGACGCTGTTCGCTCCGAAACTCCGTGACATTCACCGTGCGGGTCTCGGTCACCAGCGTCGGTACCATCACCGTCCGTTCGACGGTTTGATACGCCGGCTGGCAGGCGGGGGCCGGCTGACAGGCGGCCGGCTGACAGGCGACCGCGCCCGTGTCACAGCAATCGGCAAGGTAGCGATGATTCCCGGCCGCGGCCGATGATAAACGCAGACCCAACAAACCCATCGCCACCAGGGCCGCGATCGCAATCCAATGCTTCTTCGGAGTCATGGTGAATCCTCTCGGTGAAATTGAATTCCTGACGGCATGATCTACGGCCGAGCCGCCTCCACAAGGCGCCCAAAAATCCGCGGCGAATCAATCACTGGGGGCCGGTCCTGATAGGCCTGGCCTGCGCATCCGCATCTTGGAAGCGTCGGCTGCGCTCATGGTAGTGATTTCGATTTACATGGTCAACAACCGGCGCGTGACGATTGTCGACCCGCGCGGTGGAAGTTGCCTGTGAGCGAAATCGCACTCGATTCGCGTCCGGGGTCGTATCGCCAGCCACGCGCGACGCAGAACTCCTTGCGGTGGCTGCGTTTCGTGCGGCTGGTCGGCAAGGTCGGTTGCTAAAGCCGCCCTCGCGGTGCCCCGCCAGAAAGAATTTGCCTTCGTGGCCGAGATTTATGGTACGCCATCGTACCGAGCGCCCGAGCCGATCCTCCGGGCCAAATCGAACCGGCCAACCCGGGCGAACTCCGCCGCCTGGGACTCTTTCGTGCCGCCCAGGTCGACGCTATTGGTCCCGAATCGGCTTGTGGTCTTTGAACAGTGCCAGATGTTCCTGGGCACCTTTCACGAAACTTGCATTATTCAAATCCAGGTCGATGGCCTTGCTCTGGTATTTGATCGCGGAATCAAAGTCGCCGGCTTCGGCAAAGGCGGCGGCCAGCGTGTTGAGATTGCTGGCGACTCCCCACGCCGTCAATTCGTTGGCCCGCGTTGCTAATTCGACCGCCTCGCGTCCGTTGTGGTATTGGTCGTCGGGGCAAGTTGCCTTCAGCCATGCGGCTCGGTTGTAAGCGCGGGAGTATTTCGAATCGAGGCGAATCGCCTCCTGGTAGTCGCTCATCGCTTTGTCGAATTTCTTCTTCTTCTCCCAGACGATGCCACGGTTGTAAAAGGCCTTCTGATAATTCGGATCGAGGCGAACGGCCTGGCTGTAATCGGCCAGGGCTTTGTCGTGATCCTTCTTGACGAACCAGGCGGCACCACGATTGTTGAAAGCCTTGGCGTCATTCGGATCGAGGCGAATGGACTCGTTAAAATCAGTCATGGCGCTGTCGGCATCGTTCCGATTGAGGAAAGCTTTGCCACGCTTCAAATAAGCCTCGGCAAGATTACTGCTGGCGTTGGCGACATTCGGATCGAGTCGGATGGCTTCGTTGAAGTCGGCAATCGCCTGGTCGTAGCCTTCTTTGTTGATCCAAGCCGCGCCACGGTTGATGTAGGCCCAGGGATTTTTTGGATCGAGGCGAATGGCCTCGTCGTAATCGGCAATCGCCCGGTCGTAGTCCTTCTTGTTGATCCAAGCGGCGCCACGATTGTTGAAAGCCTCGGCGGAAGTCGGATCGAGGCGGATGGCCTGGCTGTAATCGGCAATCGCCCGGTCGTAATCTTTCTTGTTGGTCCAAGCGGCGCCGCGGTTGATGCAAGCCTCGGCCGACGTCGGATCGAACCGGATGGCCTGGTCATAGTCGGCAATCGCCCGGTCGTAGTCCTTCTTGTTCGTCCAAGCGGCACCACGGTTGACGTAGGCCCAGGAATTCTTTGGATCGAGCCGGATCGCTTCGTTGTAGTCGGTGATCGCCCGGTCGTAGTCCTGCTTGTTGATCCAAGCGGCACCACGGTTGATGTAAGCCCAGGCATTTTTCGAATCGAGGCGAATGGCCGCGCTATATTCGACAATGGCCTGGTCGTAATCCTGCTGGTTCAACCAGGCGTCGCCGCGGGCGAGGTGCGTGGCCGCGTCGGGCATTGGATCGGCGGCAAATGCCTGGATCTCGACGCCGAGCAAAACGATGGCGGCAAGAACTACGGCTCTCATCGGATCGTCTCGTGACCGGAAGAAAAATGGCCCAAACCCAAGTAGGCTATCACCGAAACAGGCAGGCAGCAAGCTTTCGGGCGCGGTGCGGAAGTGGCGTGACAATCGAGGGGTTGGCCTCAAATGTGTGGTGAAGTGCGGTCGCGGTCGCCGCTATAATACGGCTGTGAGGCTGTGGAGTGGGTCGGAGCGCCGGTTTTTGAGGCCAGGGGGGCGATACGATGTGTTTAAAGCCGGAGAAAGATTTTCCAGGCCCAGCGACCGCGGTTAACCAGCGGGCGATCGCTCGATTCGCCGTCCTGAAGTGCCTTAGCATCATTTTTGGCCTTTTGCTTTCTACAAACGCGATTGGCCAGGACGCCAAGCCGCCGCAAAAAAACGATGTGGCTGTCGCGCCGGCGGAAGGCGTTAAGCCGAATTTCGAAAAGGTGGGACCGCAGGTCGGCGATCAACTCCCTGCCTTGGATCTGAGAACCGTGGCAGGCCAGGTTCAGCGACTTGACGACGCTTGGCGCGGCGGGCCCGCGCTATTGGTCACGAGCTCGCTAACCTGTCCGAAATCGCGCAGTCGCTGGCCGGAGCTAAAAGCGGTCGCCGAGAGATATGGCGATCGATTGAACGTCGTCATTGTTTATGTCATTGAGGCCCATCCGGTCGGCAGCGTTTGCCCCTATAAGGGCGTGGAAGACGTGACACCGGAAAACGAGCGTGACGGCATCTTACGCCGGCAGCCGACGACGCTTGAAGAGCGGCTCGACCTTGCGCAAGAATTCAAGCGTTATCTGCGTGTGAGCACGCCGATCTACGTCGACACCACCAGTGATCAGGCGTGGAGGGCGTTTGGCGCGGCGCCGAACATCGCGCTGCTGGTCGAAACCGGTGGCATCGTCGTCGCGCGCGAGAGTTGGTTTGACGGCCCCACGATGCAGACAACGATCGACGAATATCTGAACTCGCGTGCGAACTCAGCCGCCGACGAAAAGGAACGAGAACGAAAAAGCCACGACCGGCGTGTCGCAGATGAAAAGCTGCTTGCCGACGTTGGAATGCATTCGTTTCAGCTACGATTCCTCTTTCGCGACAGGGAGATCACGAAGTTGGCTGATTTCCTCAAGCAGCACCCCAACCTCGCCCATTACATCTTTCGAGTCGAACAGGGGCACCTCCAGGAAACGACGTTGCTCATGGAGGCGGTACAGAATCGTAACCTCCCTGTTGCGGAATGGTTGCTTTCCGAAGGTGCCGATATCACAGCGCGAACCAACAGCTTCGATTCCGCATTGCAGCTAGCGGCACAGGTCGGAGAGTTGGAGATGGTTAAACTGCTCCTTCGTCATCGCGCCGACCCGAATCTTCCACCCGCCGGCAAAACACCGCTGCACGAGGCCGTCCTGGTGGGGCACCTTGAGGTTGCCAGGCTGCTGCTCGACGCCGGTGCTCGCCCCGACCTCTATTCGAACATCGCTTTCGGCAAAATCGACGCCGTGCGAGAATTGCTCGCGGCCGATCCATCTTTGGCCCTGCGCCCGGACGGCGCGAGTCGCATGCCTCTGGACTATGCGGCCGCCGATGGGCAGGTCGACGTCGCGCGCCTGTTACTTTCCAATGGGGCGCCGGTGGTGGAAGCTTTACGCACGGCGATCGACCCGCCCCTGCACCGCGCGATCCGCCGCGGCGACGCGCCGATGGTCAAGCTACTCCTGGACGCCGGAAGCTCTCCCAATACCGCCGTGGGCCACGGTGGAGGAAGCTCGAACTGGACGCCGGCGTTGCACATCGCGGTTGGTGAGGGAAAGGCGGAGATTGTCAGGCTGCTGCTAGCTCACAAAGCCGATCTTGGCGTGCGAGACACCTACTCGAAGACCGCGCTCCACGTGGCCGCGGCGGATCAGCCGGAAATTGCCGAAATGCTGATTCGGGCTGGGGCGGATGTGAATGCTCCGCAACTCAGATTCAGTCTGCCCTGTGGTTCCGGTAAAGAGAAAACTCCCTCGCAAAACACTCCGCTGCATTTCGCCGCAGCCGCCGGCAATCCGCGCACGATCAAAGCGATTGTCGACGGCGGCGCCAAGTTAGACGCACCAAACCGCTACGGCCAAACGCCGTTGATGTCGACCGTCATTCCACCACTTTATACGGGCATCAATGAAAAATCGCGATTGAAGAATGCTGAAGCGTTGATTGCCGCCGGGGCGGATCTTAACGCCCGTGATAACAAAGGCCGGACCATTCTTGACGCGGCAATGACTTCGCTCAACTCGGCCGAAGATCGTCGCGCTGAAAGGCAGGCTTTGCAAGGTTTGGTCGCTCTGCTCAAGCGGCACGGTGCGAAATCCGGAGCGCCAAAGGCGACGGAATAATGTGCGTTAAGCCATTTTGCCTCATACTTCTGGTCTCGCGATTGGCGGTCCTATTACTCGCGTCCGCCCTGTCGTCGGCCGCGGCTCACGCCGCCGAGCCGCCCACCTCGGCCGCCCCTCCGTTTTGGGCAGAGAAAGGAGTCTTTGTCTATCGCGTCTCGACGCCCGATGCCGACGACGTGCTCGATCGGGCCGCCGAAGGCGTGGCAATGGTCTCGAACCTGTTGGATCGCTCGGTTCCGCAGATCCCGATCTTCAACGGTTTGATCGGTCATGATCATCCCGGCGTGGCGAACTGGGACGGCGTTTGGCCCTACTGGAATCGCGTCACGTTCCGCGCGGGGAACGATTGGAAGAAACTCTCGGAGTTCATGCTGCGTCTGCGCGATCAGTCGAACGCCTTGGCGTCGTTTCACGTCAATCTGACCGACGTGAACGCCGGCCTGCGCGACTATCCCGAGACGCGCGAATTCTTCGATCAGCTCGTCCGCACCGAGTCGATCTACCGGCGCGATCGCCAGGCAGGCCAGCGCACCGGCACCCCGTACGTCCCTGCCGACCTCGACGCGACCATCGCTCTCGAGCCCAGGAAGGATAACGCGTCGATCGCGATTATCGCCCTGGTGAACTACAAAAAGTTCTGGGACAGCGGGCTGGCCCGGCAGATGATCGACACCTTCTACGGCCACCTCCCGTATCCGCCACCCATTCTTTACCTCGACGTCCTGACACTGACCGGCGGCAACTTCTCGACCGGCGTGCCCGACGGGCCGCTCGGCGGAAGCGAGAAGACCCAGCAGGAAGGGGTGATCGCCATTGTCGATTACCTCCGATCGAAGGGGACCGACCTGGCGACCGAGGGAGATCGCCCCTACGGCAATCGCCCCGACGGTTCTCCTCGGGCCGGCTATGTCTGGTATCACGGCCGCGGATTCTCCAACGATGACTACCGCGTCATCTCGGGCGGGTCGCGCGTCAACCTGGCGGGCCATCACGTCCTTGGCGATCCGGGCGCGTTCAACGTCTCGCCGATCGCGTCGACCAAGGCCGGGTTGGAAACCGTTCGCGCCCACTACGACGCGCTGCTCGCTGGCGAACCAGGCGTAAAAACGGTTCCTGGACTAGCCACGTGGCACCTTTCCGAACGCCCGCCAACGAAGACCGACGAATTCGACATTCCCGGCACGGGCGACACCTTCCGGGGCGATTGGGCCGACCTGGTGAATTACTTTTATTTGGCGGCCATTCAAGAGAACTATCACATCGGCAAGCGGAACGTTCGCCGGCAATTCAATAGTGTCGGCGCCATGCATCTTGGCACCTACCGGCTGACCCATCCCGACGGCACCCTCACCAGCGTGCTGATTCCCGATTTCTTTGTCGGCTATCAAAAAGCCGCCGCTCAGAAGTCGGGACAGATCATGCTCGGGACTCCGATCGAAACCAAGGTGACCGTACCGCAAGCCGGCCGATATCCCTTGACCGTTCGCCTTAAGGATCCCGTTTATAACGAGCACCACAACTTTAACGTCTATGTCAATGGCCGGTTGCATCGCAACCTGGGCAACTTCCCGCGCACGAAAAGACCCGAAGACTGGATCGAAGCCGACGCGGGCGAAGTGGAACTTGTCGCAGGCGAAAACACGATCGTGTTCGACGCCGGGATCCTGCGAGCCACCTGGACCGACGGCACGATCGCCGAGTGGACCACTCCCTACCTGCGAACCGGATTCAAAGCCTGGAACGGAGACGTGGTCTTTGCCGACGACTATGACCGAATGTGGCCCGACACCTGGAGCGGTCAAAAGAAGATCTACTTTTTCAGCTTCGACGGGTCGCACCGCTCCTGGAAGCTGCCCGTCGATTGGCGCGACGCCAAAACCGTCACCCTCCACCCGCTTGGTCCGACCGGGCGCGGGCCGGGCATTCCGCTGGAAGTCGTTGACGGCAGCATTTCGCCGCAGCTTCTGCCGCAGGTGCCGTACGTCGCTGTGCCGTGAAATGCTGTCCCCTGAAATGCCGTGCCCGTTGAAAAATGGGACTGGCTCCGATCCGCATTGCGCGAATCTCGCGAGACACGGCGGTCGTGAGGTGCCTGTCCCAATTTTTCAACACGATGCTGGAACGTCACTGGCCCGGCCGGTCAGAAATCAACGACTCGGGTGATCGTTTTCATTTTGTGCCGCTCTCCCGGCTTCAGCGTCACCGCAAAATCGGCCACGTTGCTGGCCTCGATGCAGATCATCGTCTTCCACTCGTCATCGCCAAAGTCGGACAGAGCCTTCGCCTTCTCGATCCACGGATTCCAGACAACGGTCGTGCGGGAGTTCTCCTTGGCAATGCGAAGACGCCGGCGGAGTCCGCCATCTTCCAATTCGATCGGAACCGTGGTGCCCAGGTAAACACGGTCGGTTTCCGATCCGATCACGACGGGACCCTGTTGCCTCTTCGGCCGATTCGCGTCCGTCTTGTCGACGTAATCAAAGGTGGAAAGACCGTTCACCCGCGCCTGCTCGATCTGGCCCACTCGGAAATAGGCGTGCAGCGCTTCCTCGAACCGCAGCGGGCTTGCACCAGTATTCGTTAACTCCAGTTCGAGGACCAGTTCGGAACCAAACGTGGCACGATAGACCAGACGAAAATCGGCAGGCCACCACTTCTTTGTGTTGGCGTCGCTTTCGGTCGTCATGCTGACGGTAACGCCATTTCCTGCCGGCACGATCGAGTCGAGCGTCCACGCCGTCGTGCGCACGAATCCGTGGGCCGGTGCTTTGGGATCGTCCGCTTTACCGCCAAACCAGGGGAAGCAGATCGGCACGCCGCCCCGAATGGCGCGGCCACTCTCCCAGCGCGACTGGGAGCTGACGAAAAGCACTTCCTCCCGGCCGCGCGGTTGCCAACCGGTTACATGCCCTCCGTGGAGGTAGATTTCTCCCGCGGCGTCGCGGGCGGCAATTGCGACTTTGGCCAGCCCCCCATTGCCTTCAATGACCGGAGCAATGTCTGGAATTCCGAACCGGCGGTTCAACTCTGTGACGGCTGCAACATCCATGCGTTCACCTAACCGAGGCCGGGGGCATCGAAACCACGCGCGAGCGATCTTAACCTCCGACCGATCGCCCAAAACCCGCCGGGTGCGGCACGGCTGACGTCATCATGGCCAGAACAAAACTCGCTGAGGGGCCGCCCGCGCTCGAAAACGATCAGCGCGAATCGCTCATCGAGCAGCGCCAAGCGGAGGGCACGGGACTCGAACCCGCAACCGGTTTCCCGGCACGACATTTCCAGTGTCGCCGCTAGCCATTCGCTTACCCTCCGGAATCCTCGCCTTCGCGGCACCTACCAGCGTAAGCTTATTGTCGACCGCAAGTTCTGGCAAGTTGCCGCCGGTCGCCTGACCCAACGGCCAAGACGCATTCAGAGCCGGCCGGGTTCGGTTGCAACGATCAGCCGCGCCATTCACTCGCCACGGAGCGCGGCATCTTGATTCCCTCGTGCCGATGCACCAGAATGGCCGACGGTGAGCCCTCCAGGCTGCCGATTTCGTTTTCTCGCGTAGCCAATCCCCGTTGGATGTACCGAATGTTCGATCGCGTCGCCAAGCTCAAACAGGACTACACCGACAAATACGTCGTCGTCGATGCGACCCAGCCAGAATTGGCCCGCTTCAAAGGCTTTACCGGCCAGGTCAAGACGGTGAACATGAGTGGTCGGGCACTGGTCCAGTTCGACGCCTGGGCGAACATCGGCTGGTACGACATCGATGTCGACTATCTGACCGTCATCAGCGAGCCGCTGCCCAAGCCGGATGCCAAAAAAGAGAAGCCGGCCGAAAAGAAGGCGGATCCCGCGCCCAAAGGCAAAACTCCGCCGGCAGCCAAAGCCGCGGCGCCGGCCGCCGCCAAACCGGCCGCAGCAAAAGCGGCCGGCAAGGCCTCGACGGCCGAAATCCTGGCCGCACTGCGCGCCGGCAAGGGGGCCGCTCCCGCGGCTGCCGCCTCTTCACCCGCCGCCAAACCGCCTGCGGCCAAAGCGCCAGCAGCCAAATCGCCCGGCGAGCCGGCACCGGCAGCCAAGGGCAAGCTCAGCACCGCCGAAATCCTGGCCGCCGCCCGGGCGAAAAAAGATGCCGCCGCGGCCCAATCCGCCGCTCCCCCGGCCCCTGCCGAACCCGACGCCGCTGAACTCGAAACTACCGAAACCGAAACAGCCGAAGTCGAGCCGGCCTCAATCGACGAAGCGACCGTTGCCCAAAAGTCGGCCTCTCGCGGCCCGAGCAAGTCCGCCGTTGGGCCTGTGCCGACGACGGTTGCCGAGAAGATCGCCTGGTGCCGCGAGCACGACGCGAAGTAACACTCGGCGTGTGCAAAATCCGGGGGCCTGGGCAAAAGCCCAACGTCTATCGCACCCAGTGCCTTCAAAAGCCCAGCGTCTCAAAAACCAATGCGTGGCCGACCACCTCACCCCCTTTGGGGTAGGCCGGGCGAACACCGCGCCTCAAGACCGCTGGCGATGCCCGCAGGGCGCTTCTTCGCGACCTCTGGCACGATTCCGGCAGTTGCTCTCCCTGGGGGGCTCTGTTACAAATTCCCTATCCGTTTGGGACGGGCAGAGCTCAGGATGACCGGGAGTGAACGAGTCTGTTGTGGTCTTCGCGGCGCGCCGTCTTTGAACACGCCGGTTTTTCTTCCGCGAAACCACCTTCAGCGGGCGGCCACTCTCGCGACCCGGCGAATTGCCGTCCGGAGACTGGGCCATTTGGCGGTAAGGAGACCTTGCCATCGGGCAGTCGGGGAGCTCGGCCGTCCGGCGAAACGCTGCCGGCCGTGTGGGAACCACAATTCTGAGCGTTGGTTCTGGCGGGCGGATGCCAAGCGCGGTAAAAACCTGTCTTCACGTCGCGCGGCAGTAGGAGTCGGAATGCTCGTGCGGGGCAGTTTTCGCCTTTTTCGGTCCTCGCCCGTCTACCTCTGATCCACGGCCTCGGGCCGGTGGCTCCTCGGTGTCGGGCGGACCGTAATGCTTGTCGCGCGGCAGCGCCGCGGTCTTTGCCGCGGTTGCGGGCCACGGTTTTGAAATGCCGTCTGGTGGCGGCCGACTTGGCGGCCGTGACGCAGCGGGTTCACGCGTGTGTTGGATCAACGTCGCAACGGAGTGGACAATTGATCGAATTACTGTTGACCGGGCTGGGCATCCTGGCAGCCAGTGGAGTCTTGGCGCTCCTTCTGGGGCGATGGTCGCGGTTGGCCAACGTTGTCGGGGCAACCGGCGCCGTGGCCGGTTCGCTGCTCGGCTTTCTGCCGGCCTGGCTGACGTTGATCGGCGGCAGACCTGAATCGGCTTCCTGGCCTTGGGACGTCCCCTACGGATCGTTTTCGATCGAGCTCGATCCCCTTTCGTCGCTTTTCGTATTGATCGTGTTCGGGCTGACCGGCCTGGTCGCGATTCACGCCGCCGGATATCTCGACCTTTACCACAAGGAACGATCGCTCGGCGTCCCTTGGTTCTTTTTCAATCTCATGGCCTGCGGCATGACGCTGGTGGCCGTGGCACGCAACGGTGTGCTGTTCCTCGTTGCCTGGGAGGTGATGAGCGTCGCCTCCTACTTTCTGGTTACGTTCTACGACGAACGTCCAGGAGTCCTCGAAGCTGGGCGGACCTATCTGATCGCCACGCACTTGGGAACCGCGTTCCTGTTTGTGATGTTCATCCTCATGGGCCGTCACGCCGGTTCGGCCGCGTCGCTCGATTTCGCGGCCATCGCGGGAACCATTCCCGAGTCCTCGGCCAATTTGCTCTTCGTGCTGGCAGTTGTCGGTTTCGGCACCAAGGCCGGCTTCATGCCGTTTCATGTTTGGCTCCCCGAGGCATATCCCGCGGCCCCCAGCTTTGTAGCCGCCATCATGTCGGGCGCGATGAGCAAATTGGGGATTTATGGCCTGTTGCGCGTGCTGACGCTGCTGCCGGTCCTGCACGAGTGGTGGGCCTGGCTGCTGATCGCCATGGGCGTGGTTTCCGGCGTGTACGGAATTCTGACCGGGCTTGCCCAATCCGATCTCAAACGATTGTTGGCCTATAGCAGCGTCGAGAATCTCGGGCTGATCTCTATGGGATTGGGGCTGGGGCTGCTGGGCGTCAGCACCGGGACCCCCGGGCTGACGCTGCTCGGATTCCTGGGCGGTTTGTTGCATCTGGTCAATCACGCGCTGTTCAAGAGCTTGCTCTTTCTCGGATCGGGCGTAATTGTGCGCGCGACCGGAACCCGCGACCTGAATCAACTGGGGGGGCTGGCCCGACGGATGCCCCGCTTTGCGATCGCGATGCTGATCGGTTGCATCGCCATCACTGGTCTGCCGCCGCTGAATGGTTTCGTCAGCGAATTCCTCATCTATCTGGCGGCATTCACCGGCCAGATGCGATTGGGGACAGGCGCCTCGGCCGGCATGTTGTTGGTCATCGGTGCCGTGACGATTTCGGGGGGGCTGGGTGCCGTGGCGTTCACCAGTCTGTTCGGCATCGCCTTTCTCGGGCAGCCTCGCAACGAGCGCGCCGCCAACCCTGCCCCGGTTGGATGGTTGCTCATCGCTCCGATCACGATTCTGGCCGGCGCGTGCGTGGCGGTTGCCCTCTTTGTGTTGCCGCTCGTCTGGATGTTGCTGCCGATCGTGTCGGAAGTGGCCCATTGGGAACTGGGGGGCATTCTCCAGGTGTCGGGGCAGGCGACGCAGCCGTTGAGTGCCGTCACCCTGGGCTCGATCGCCTTGATCGTCGTGTCGTTGGGATTGGCTTTGCTTCGTTTGGCCCTGTTGGCGGGCCGGCGAGTCACGCAAGCCGGAACTTGGGGCTGCGGTTATTTGGGGCCGACCTCTCGCATGCAATATACGGCGTCGTCCTACGTGCAGCCGGCGGTCGACTTTTTCGCTCCGGTGCTGCTGACTCGCACCCGGTTGGATGCCCCACTCGGGCTGTTCCCGCGGAGGGCGATGATGGTCAGCCACACGGACGACTTTGCCAAGGAAGCGATTTATCGGCCGTTGTTCGTCAGCGTGGAGTGGGTTTTTGTCCGCTTGCGTTGGCTGCAGCACGGACGCGTTCACATTTACATTCTCTATTTGGGCGTGACGATCATCGCGCTGTTGACCTGGTATTTGAGCACCCTGCCCCCCGGTTAACCGCTCGTTTTGAAAGTCCGAGAGAGTCTGCCGTATGGATCTTGCTACGATCGTTCCGCCCTTGTTGGCGCTCGTGCTGTCGCCGCTGCTGGTCGGAATCATCTTCCGCACCAAGGCGATCTTCGCCGGCCGCAACGGTCCGCCGCTGGCGCAGATCTACTATGACCTGCGCAAGCTGATGGCCAAGGGAGCGGTTTATAGCGACGTGACGACCTGGATCTTTCGGGCCGGACCGATTGTCTCGCTGGCATCGCTGATCTTGGCGGCGTTTGTCGTGCCGTTCGCCACGTGTGCGGCCCCGTTCCATTTTCAGGGAGACCTGGTCTGGTTCGCCTACCTGCTGGCCGTGTCGCGCTTCATTTCCGTGTTGGCCGCGCTCGACACCGGTTCCGCCTTCGAGGGGATGGGAGCCAGCCGGGACGTGTTGTTTTCCGCTCTCAGTGAGCCGGCAATGCTGTTGGGGCTGGCGGCGGTGGCCAGGCAGGCCAACGGCGCGACGGAAGCCGAACTCAATCTTTCGTTGACCGGCATTCACCAGGCCATCGCCGCGGCCGAGTGGGGCGGAAGTTGGCTGGTCTTCGTGTTGGTGGCCGTGGCTCTGTTTGTCGTCTTTCTGGCTGAGAACGCCCGCATTCCGATCGACGACCCGGACACCCACCTGGAATTGACCATGATTCACGAGGTGATGTCGCTCGATCACGGCGGACCCGATTTGGGGCTGATCGTGTACGCCTCGGCGCTGCGGCTGTGGGTGTTCGGAGCCGTCATCGTCGACGTGGTGCTGCCGATCAGCACCGGCTATGTGCTGCTCGATGTGCTGTGGTCGGTGGCAGCCCTGTTCTTGTTGGCCGTCATCGTCGGCGTGATCGAATCGGTCATGGCCCGGCTGCGGATGCTGCGGGTGCCGCAGTTGCTCGTCGGCGCGACGACCCTGTCGGGCGTTGCCTTGGTCCTCGAATACGGAGGAAGACTGTGGATTTCGCCGTCGAATTGATTCTGGTGTTCGTGTTGCTTACCGACATGACGCTGTTGGGCACGGGTCGGTTGGCGACCAGCATTTGGCTGAGTGCCGTGCAGGGGATGGCGCTGGGGGTGTTGCCACTGCTGGTGGCCGAGCACGAGATCACTCTGCGCTTAGTCGTGTTCGCGGCGGTCGTCTTCACGCTCAAGGGGATCGTCTTTCCTCGTTTGTTGTCGCGTGCCGCGCGGATGGCCGACGTCAAACACGAGGTCGAGCCGATCGTCGGCTATTCGGCGTCGATTTTGATCGGGCTGGTGATCGTGATCCTGTCGGCTTGGGTCGGGGCCGCCTTTCCACTTCCGATTGCCCACTTGCCGGTCTCGCCGGTGTTGCTGCCGACGGCCTTGGCCACGATTCTGAGCGGCCTGTTTTTGATTGTCAGTCGTCGTACGGCGCTGACTCAGGTGGTCGGCTACCTGGTTTTGGAAAACGGAATCTACATTCTCGGAGCGGCCCTGGCCCAGGAAGAACCGTTTCTGGTGGAGATGGGCGTTTTGCTCGACGTGTTCGTGGCCGTGTTCGTGATGGGGATCGCCATATTCCACATCAGCCGCGAATTCGACCATATCGACGTCGATCAGCTCACGTCACTCAAAGACTAAAACTTTTGGGGTCTTGCCGATGATTCTAGCTCTGGTCTGCGTGCCGCTTGTGGCCGGCCTGATTGCGTTCGGCTGGCGTTCCGACGCCGGACGCCGCATGCTGTTGGTCCTCTCGGCGCTCGTCCATCTCGGCCTGACGGCCGCCTGCTGGATCGAGCTGCCCGCTCCGATGTGGGAGGGCTGGCTGAAGCTCGACAGCTTGGGCCTGTTGTTTCTGTCGATCACCAGCGTGTTGTTTCTGGCCTCGTCGATTTATTGCCTCGGTTATCTCGGCAAGGAACATGGTGTCTCGCACATCGACTTCGAAGAGCACCTGTTCTTTTCCAACGAACCCGAAGCCGTCTTTACCGGCTGTTTGCTGCTCTTCTTGGCATCGATGACGTTGGTCACGGTGAGCCAGCATTTCGGTTTGCTGTGGGTCGGCATCGAAGCGACCACGCTCGCCAGTGCGCCGTTGATCTATTTCCATCGGCAACACCGCTCGCTCGAAGCGACCTGGAAATACCTGCTGATCTGCTCGGTGGGCATCGCCCTGGCTCTGTTGGGCAACATTCTGCTGGCGGTCGCCGCCACCGGAACCGGAACCACCAGTTCGTCGCTCGTGCTGTCCGAACTGTTGATCGTGAAGATGGGGCATGTTTCCTGGCTCAAGGCCTCCTTCTTGTTCTTTCTGGTCGGCTACGGCACGAAGATGGGCCTGGCACCGATGCACACCTGGCTCCCCGATGCCCATAGCGAATCCCCTTCGCTCGTGTCGGCACTTCTTTCCGGTGCGCTGTTGAACTGCGCGTTTCTGGGCATTCTGCGAGCCCACCAGGTTTGCGCCGCGGCGGGCGAAGCCCCGTTCAGTCAAGGATTGCTCCTCTTCTTCGGCCTGCTGTCGATGGGCGTGGCCGCGATCTTCATCATCGCCCAGGCCGATTACAAACGCATGCTCGCCTATTCCAGCGTCGAGCACATGGGCATTTTGGCGATCGGCGTCGGACTCGGCGGGGCCGGCGCCTTGGGGGCCGCCCTGCATGCCGTCAACCACTCCTTTACCAAGGCCATGCTCTTTCTCGTGGCCGGCAACGTTCTGGCCACGTTCGGAACCAAGTCGATCTGTGACGTGCGCGGAGTGCTGAAAGTGATTCCCTGGTCCGGCGTGCTGTGGCTGGCCGGGTTCCTGGCCATCACCGGCACGCCGCCGTTTGGCCCCTTTCTCAGCGAGTTCACCATTCTCAAGGCGGCGCTCGATAATGACCGGGGCTGGGTGGCCGGTATTTATCTGCTGTTCCTGGCGATCATCTTCGTCGGCATGGCCAACAGTGTTTTGGTGATGACCCAAGGCCCGGTCACCGGCACGGTGCGGCCCGACCCGCGCCGCGAAGGATGGTGGTCGATCTTGCCGCCGCTGGGCTTGAGCGTGGTGGTGTTGACCCTGGGATTGTATATCCCCCCTCGCTTGGGAAGACTGCTGGAAGAGACGCAACAAATCCTTTCGCCCACGGTTGCCGCCCAGCCGCCGAAGGTCGCGCAACAGGTGAGGCCCCTGCGATGATGGACAGCGAAATCACTAGCGAGTTGCCGCGTCAGCCGTTTGCCGAGCCCGTGCGGTTGGCCGACGTGCCACGATCGGACATTCACGGTTTTCGCGCTCGCGTGATCGATGCGGTCGCGGCCGGCAGTCGAGTCGCGGCATTGTTCGGCCACGCCGGTCCGACCGACGCGCGCGTGCGGCTATACGCGGTGTTGGCAAACGAAGCGGCCAGCACGCTCGAATTGGCCACGACCGATGTCGGCGACGAGTATCCTTCGATTACGCCCGACTGCCCTCAGGTCCATTGGTTCGAGCGCGAAATTGCCGAACAGTGGGGCGTTGTGCCGCGGGGACATCCCTGGCTCAAACCGATTCGCTTCCATCGCTCGTACCGGCCCGGCAAAGATGCCTGGAATCGTCCGGCCGATGATCCCCTGCTCCCCTCCGTAACCGATTTCTTCCAAATGCAAGGGGAAGAAATTCACGAAGTGGCGGTCGGGCCCGTCCATGCCGGCGTCATCGAACCGGGCCATTTCCGCTTCCAGTGTGCGGGCGAGCACGTCTATCACCTGGAAATCTCGCTCGGCTATCAGCATCG
>Ga0182024_10011849_pt1 | contig 17391 bp, 15 predicted proteins | sample P32metaG_FD_120480 | JGI IMG/M metagenome (GOLD analysis project Ga0182024, IMG submission 120480) | Permafrost microbial communities from Stordalen Mire, Sweden - P3-2 metaG (Illumina Assembly) | ecosystem: Environmental > Terrestrial > Soil > Wetlands > Permafrost | place: Sweden: Stordalen...
CTCACACCGTATCTGAATCCGGTGCAGATCGTCAGCGGTACGCTCGCCTATGCCGTCGGTTGCGGCAAAGCGATCGTTTCGACGCCGTATTTGTACGCGCAAGAATTGCTCGCGCACGGGCGGGGTTTTCTGGTGCCGTTCCGTGACCCGTCGGCGATCGCCACGACGCTCGTCGCACTGCTCGACGATCCGGCGCTGCGCGAGAGCACGGAGCGCCGCGCCTATAAATTCGGCCGCCGCATGACGTGGCCCAACGTTGCACACGAGTACGGCGAATTGATGACCGCCCTGCTCCCGCAAGCTCGCCGGGGGGAGCTCGCTACCTCGGCATAGCCGAGGGTATAAGCTGGATAGCATGAGAACCTACCGGTGGCCATCCTTGGACCACATGCTGGCGATGACCGACGACGTCGGCATTCTCCAACACGCGACGCGCGACGTCCCGAACCGGTCCTGTGGCTATTGCACCGATGACGTCGGCCGGGCGTTGATCGTCGCCTGCGACGCCGCGCGTCAACCGGGCGCGCCGGACGTGTCACGCCTCGGTACGACGTATTTGTCGTACTTGCACGACGCCCAAATGCCCGACGGGTGGTTCCACAACTTCATGGGCTACGACCGGCGCTGGCAAGACCGGCGCGGGACGCCCGATGCCGTCGGTCGCGCGATTTGGGGGCTCGGTTACGCCGAACGGTACGCGCCGCGCGAGACGTGGCGGCTGCTCGCCGGCGCGATGCGCAGCCGCGCACTCGAAGCGGTGCCCAAACTCGAGTATTTGCGTTCGAATGCGTACGCGGCGCTCGGCATGGTCCAGGCGCTCGCGACGCGACCCGACGACGAGCTCGTCCTGCGCGGGCGGCTGGACGGTTCGCTGGCGGCCATTGCCGACGCGTTCGATCAACATGCCGCTCCCGATTGGCAGTGGTGCGAGGATATTCTCACCTACGACAACGCGCGGCTCTGCGAGGCGTTGCTGCGCGGCGGCGCCGCGCTCGCCAACGAACGGTACGTGAGCATCGGCATCGCGATGCTCGAATTCTACACGTCGGTGGTGATCGATCCGGCTGAGGCGATGTTCGTGCCGATCGGCAATGACGGCTGGTATCCGCGCGGCGGCGTTCGCTCGCGCAACGGTCAACAGCCGCTCGAAGCCGCGTCCCTCATCGACGCCGCGTTCGCCGCGGCGGACATCACCGGTGACGAGAGCTGGGTCGATGTTGCCGAGATCGCACATCAATGGTTCTTGGGCCACAACACCGGCGGCGTGGTGCTCGCGCGCGACGGGGGCTGCTGCGACGGCCTGGACGACTCGGGCGTGAACGGCAACATGGGTGCCGAATCGACCCTCTGTTACCTGATGAGCACGATCGCACTCGCGCGTCGTTCAGCGACTCCGGCGACGGTTTCCACACTGCGCTTCGCGCAGTAACCCGCGCTACTGAGCCGGGGTGACGACGAAGCTGATCATCGTCCCCTTCCAGTGAATTCGCTTGACGCGAGGTACGTGCCGGTGGCGCGGTGCGCGAGCGCCATGATGGTGAGCATCGGGTTGACGCCGGAGGCGTTGGGAAACGCCGACGCGTCGGTAACCAGCAGGCCGTCGACTCCATAGACGCGCCCTTCCGGATCGATCGCTCCGTCAGCGGCCGTCGCGCCCATTCGTGCCGTTCCCATCTGATGCGCCGAGAACAGTTGCACGGGCGCAGCCGTGCGCGCGCGTTCCAGCAGAGCGGACGCGAACGCATCGAGTCCGGCCGGCGTTGCGTCCTCGGCGCGCAGCGTCAGCGGCCGGGCATGGAGCGTCGACACGTCGCGCGCGCCGGCCGCAATGGCGATGCGTGCGGCGCCCGCGAGCCCTTCGGCAAGGTGGCGCGCGTCATCGCCGGCGATGCGATAACGCACGTCGGCGCGATCGTCGAGGCCGACGCTGCCCTCGCCGCGATCGCGGGTCAGCGCGATCAGCGTCGCGCGGTAACGCGCCGAACTCATCTCCTCGGCATGCGCATCGCGACCCGTCCACGGTTGGCCCAGTGCCATCAGACCGGGATGCGCCGGTGCGGCTTCGATTCGTGCGCCGAAACCGTCATCAGCCTCGGCGAAGCGATCGGAGAGCGCGCTCTGCATGACACCGTTCCAGGCTTCGACCGGAGTGTCGAACCGCGCCGAGATCGCCGACGTCGGATGTAGATGCAGATGCTTGCCCAAATGCGGCGACGCGATGCCGCTGCGCGCAAGAATTCCGGGGGTGCGCAACGACCCGGCCGCGACGACGACCAGCGCCGCGTCGATCGTCACCGAGCGTCCTGAGCCTGTCGAAGGGACGGTTACCGCGTCGACGCCTTGCACCAGGGCGCCGCCGTGCGGGCCGCGCGACGTACGCACGTGCAGCACGCGCGTATTCGCGTACACCGCCGCGCCGGCGTCGAGCGCGTCGCGCAGATACGTCACCGGCGTCGAGCGCTTCGTTCCGTATGCGCAACCGAAGCCGCAATACCCGCAGCGGTCGCCGCTGCAGTCGGCATTGCGCGGCAGCACGCGAGACGTCCAACCGAGCTGCGCGCAGCCGTCGACGATGACCGCGTTGTTGCGGTTGTGCGCCGTCGCGACCGTCACGCCGAGGCGCTTTTCGACCGCGTCGTACGCGGCGCCGAGCTCGTCGACCAATGCCGGCCGGCCGAGCGTTTCCGCCCACGCCCTCGCTGTTGCCGGCGGCAGCCGCAGCGACGTCGACCAGTTCACCGTTGTTCCGCCGCCGACGCAGGCACCGGCCAACAGCGAGACCGACAAGTCGTCGGTCGCCGCAAGTCCGGCTTCGAGATAGAGGCCGGCGAATGCGTCGGCCTCGCGTTGCTGCGCGGCGATCGCACCGAACGGCGGCCCGGCGTCCAGGACGACGACGCGCATCCCCGCTCCGGCCAGCAACGCGGCTGCGACCGCGCCGCCGGCTCCCGAACCGACGACGACGGCATCCGCGGTCAGGCGTTCAGGCGGTTCGTCGCCGCCGATCGCTCCCGCCGGTCCGGCCTGCCCGGGCGAGTCGTGGCGTGGACCAGGGTAGCCGAGCCGCTCCCACGCCGCGCTCCGGCCGTGCTCGTCGGTGATCGCATACGCCGCGAAGAGCGAGAGCCGCGCCAGGGCGTCGAACGCCGGACGCAGCGCGGTGACGGAAGCCAAGCGCAGCAGTGCTTGCTCGCGCTGAGCCCGGGCGAGGTGCGAAAAATCGCGCAGCCGGCCGGCCAACGCGAGCCCGGCGACCGGATTGCTCAGCAGTCCGAGAACGAGCGTGAGCTTGCTGCGACGGTGCGGCGGCAGCCGCGCGAGGGCCTCGGCGACGAACGCACGCGTCGCAGCGGCGTCGGCATCGGGTGGAGCGAACGTATCGACCACCGCCGACAAAACCGTCGCTTGCGATAGCGTGAGCACCTTGCGACGTTCGTCGCCCTTCATGCGGCACTTCTCGCCACCGACGTGCCCGCGCAACGTCCTACTAGGCGAAAGTATGGTGGTTGGCGAACCTTAACATGATGCTGGCGCAGAGCGAACTCCTCAACGACGTCCAGCGCGAGGCCGTCGAACATACTGATGGCCCTGTGCTGATCTTCGCGGGGGCGGGCTCCGGGAAGACCCGAGTCCTCACCCACCGGATCGCATACCTCCTCGAGAAGAAGAAGGTTTTCCCCGACCGGATCCTGGCCGTGACGTTCACCAATAAGGCGGCCGGTGAGATGAAGTCACGCCTCGAACACATGGTCGGCGCGCCCGCGCGCGATCTGTGGGTCGGGACGTTCCATAGCATGTGCGTGCGGATGCTGCGCCGCGACGGCAAGAAGATCGGCATCTCGCCGAACTTCGCCATCATGGACGACACCGATCAGCGCGGGATCGTCCGCGAGGTGATCGCCGACCTCGACTACGACGAGCGCCAGATCGCGCCCGGCGCGGCGCTGGCCGAAATCTCCAAGGCCAAGAACAATCTCTGGACGCCGGAAGAGTACGAGAGCAAGAACCCCTCGTTCGCCGGCGAGCGCTATGCCAACGTCTATCGCGAGTACGATCGCCGTCTAGCCGAGTCGAACGGGCTCGATTTCGACGACTTGATCTCGGGCGCGATTCGGCTGCTCGACAACGACGAAGATGCGCGCACGCGCTATCAGAGCAAGTTCAAGTACATCTTGGTCGACGAGTACCAGGACGTGAACTACGCCCAGTACCGCCTGGTCGCGACCCTGGCTAAGGAGCACGGCAACATTACGGTCGTCGGCGACGACGATCAGTCGATCTACTCGTGGCGCGGCAGCGACCACCGCATGATCCTGCGCTTCGAGGAAGACTTCCCCGGCGCGACGATCTTCAAGCTCGAAGAGAACTACCGTTCGACGCAAACGATCCTCGAAGCGGCGAACGAGCTGATCTCGCACAACGAGACGCGCCATCCGAAGTCGCTCTTCACCAAGCGCTCCGAGGGCGAGAAGCTCACCGCGTTCCAAGCCGAGTCCGAGCGCGCCGAAGTGCGCTATGTGATGGAGAAAGTCAAGGAGCACGTGCGCGAAGGCGCGGCGTACCGCGACTTCCTCGTGCTGTACCGCACCAACGCGCAGTCGCGTTACTTCGAAGAAGGCTTCCTGGCCGAAGGGATACCGTATCGGGTCGTCGGCGGCGTCGGCTTCTACGCGCGCACCGAGGTCAAGGACATGCTGTCCTACCTCCGCTACATCGTCAACCCGTCCGACGCGGTCGCGTTCCGGCGCATCGTCAACGTTCCGCGCCGCTCGATCGGTCAGCAGACGTTGGCCTCGCTGCTCGAAGCCGCGAATCAGGCCGGCGTCTCCGTCGGTCAGGCGGTGTTCGATTCGAATCTGCTCAAGCGCGCCGTGCCCAAGAAGCAACGCGAGCTCGAACGGTTCGCCGAGCTCATCAACGACCTGCGCGAGAAGGCCGCCACGTTCGGCGTGAGCGATCTGCTCGTCGCGGTGATGGAAGAGTCCGGCTACTTGCGCGAGCTGCAGGCCGATGAAACGCCCGACGGACGCGCGCGCGTCGAGAACCTGCAAGAGCTCGTCGGTGTCGCCCGCGAGTTCGAGGCGAACCCCGAGAGCGGCTCGACGATCGACGACTTCCTCTCGAACATCGCGCTGATCAGCGACATCGATACGCTCGACCCCGACTCGTCGTTCGTCACGCTCATGACGATGCACGCGGCGAAGGGCCTCGAGTTCCCGATCGTGTTCCTCACCGGTCTCGAGGAAGGCGTCTTCCCGCACACGCGGGCGCTGACCGACATGACCGAGCTCGAAGAAGAGCGGCGTCTCGCCTACGTCGGCGTGACCCGCGCGATGGATCGGCTGTACTTATCGTACGCCGCGCGCCGCACGCTGTTCGGCAACACGTTCTCGCATCCGAAGTCACGCTTCATCGAAGAGATGCCGTCGGTCGAACCGATCGGCGGGGTCGGGATCGGCCCGCGTCCGGGCGGCGGCCGCTGGCGCGAGGTCTCGATCCACGAGAACGCCGGCGCGGGCGTCGGGATGGATCTCAATCCGGGTGACAAGGTCCGTCATCCGAAGTGGGGCGAGGGAACCGTCGTCAATACGGTTGGTGCCGGTGGCGACGGGCTGCTGACGATCAACTTCCCGAACGTCGGGCAGAAAATGGTCATGCTCAAATACGCTCCGCTGGAGAAGGTCTAGACTAAAGATGCTGCGCGTCGGGGTTGCCGGCGCGCTCGGGAGACTAGGGCGCGTCGCTTGCGATGCCGTCGATGCGGCGGGTGATATGACGTTGGCGGCGGCGTTTGCGCGCGTCGCCGGTGAGCGGATCGGCGACCTCACGACGGACGACGATCTCGATGCCTTCATCGCGCACGAGCTCGACGCGGTCGTCGACTGCACGGTTCATCCGATCACCGTCGAGGTCGCGCGCGCCGCGCTCGCGGCCAAGGTCCCCGTCGTCATCGGCGCGACCGGCTGGTCGGACGAGGACGTCGTCGAGCTGTCCAATCGGTGTATCGAGACCGATACGCCCGCGATGCTGGTGCCGAACTTCTCGTTCGGTGCCCTGTTGATGATGCGTTTCGCGGCGCAAGCGGCGCGCGTGTTCCCACAAGCGGAGATCATCGAGCTGCACCACGACGGCAAGCGCGACGCGCCCAGCGGCACCGCGAAGCTGACCGCCCGCCGCATCCACGCGGCCGGTGCGCCGTCGCCCACGATTCACAGCGTGCGGCTGCCGGGGCTCATCGCGCACCAGGAGACGATCTTCGGTGGTTGTGGTGAGACGTTGACGATTCGCCACGACTCGCTCTCGCGCGAATCGTTCGGGCCCGGAATCGTGGCCGCGGTTCGTGCGGTGCGCGAGCAGCGCGGCCTGGTGATCGGTCTCGATACGGTGCTCGACGGGATGCTCGGCGCCCTTCGACAAGCTCAGGACAGGCTATGAAGGTCGCGGTGATCGGCGCGACCGGCGTCGTCGGCCGAACGATTTTGCAGGTGCTCGACGAGCGCGAGATCCCGGTCGATGCGCTGCTCGCGTATGCGTCGCGGGATCGCGTCGAGGGCGTGCAGTTTCGCGGTGAGAACGTGCCGGTCGCCGCGGCGTCGCGCGAACGCCTGCTTGCCGACCTCCCGGACGTCGCGTTCTTCGCGTCGAGCGACGATGCGAGCGCCGAGATGGCCGGCGCGCTGGCCGACGCGGGGACGATCGTGATCGACAACTCGTCGACGTTCCGGCTGGCGGACGGTGTGCCGCTGATCGTCCCCGAGGTCAATCCTGGTGACGTGCGCGACGAGCACCGCATCTTTCCGGTCGCCAACTGCACCGCGATCGTGCTCGTGGTCGCGCTCGCGCCGATCGAGCGCGCGGTCGGGTTGCGCAGCGTGCGCGTGGCGACGTATCAGGCGGTGAGCGGTGCGGGCCGTGCCGGCTTGGATGCGCTCGCGCGCGAGGAACGCGGGGAGGAACGCGACGCGACGTTCGCCGCGCCGATCTACCGCAACGTTGTGCCGCAAGTCGGTAGCTACGACGGCGACGGTGATACCGGCGAAGAGCAGAAGGTCGTTGCGGAGACCCGCAAGATGCTCGGCCGCGCGGATCTCGTGATGGCCGCGACGACGGTGCGCGTGCCGGTGATGCGCGCGCACAGCGAAGCGGTGTTCCTCGAGACGCAACGCCGAACGAGCGTCGCCGAGCTGCAGGCTGCGCTCGGGACGGCGTCGGGGGTCGTGCTCTACGAGCGCGGCATCGTCACGCCGCTCGACGTCGAGGACACCGACCTCGTGCACGTCGCACGCCTGCGTCCCGAACCCGAGGACGAGACGGGAACGCGCTATCAGATGTGGATCGTCGGCGATCAGCTTCGCAAAGGCGCCGCCACGAACGGCGTACAGATCCTCGAGCTGCTCATCGCGTCGGGCCGCTTTTCGCCGGCCATCCTTCGACAAGCTCAGGACAAGGGCGCAGCCAAGGTATGAACGTCGTCGTGCTCAAGTTCGGCGGCTCGTCTTTGGCGACGCAAGAGCTGCGCGAGATCGCGGCGTCGCGGGTGCTCGAAGTCGTGCGGCGCGGCGATTCGCCGGTCGTCGTGTGCTCGGCGCTCGGACGCGCGCCCGATCCGTACGCGACCGACACGCTGGCCGATCTGCTGCTGCCGGTGCGCAACGGTCCGAATCGCGATCTGCTGCTCGCCTGCGGCGAGGCGATCGGCTGCGCGGTGTTCGCCGAGCTGTTGTGCGCGCTGGGCGCGCCTGCGCAGGCGATGACGGGAATGCAGGCGGGCATCATCACCGACGAGCAGTACGGTGACGCCGAGATCCGCAGCGTCGATCCCGATCCGGTTCGCCAACTGCTCGCGCGCGGCATCATTCCGGTCGTGACCGGTTTCCAAGGCGGGACGCTGGAGCGCGCGACGACCACGCTCGGGCGCGGCGGCAGCGATCTGACTGCCGTCGCGCTCGGCGACGCGCTCGGCGCGTCGGCAGTCGAGATCTTCACCGACGTCTCCGGCGTGATGACCGGCGATCCGCGCCGCATCGCGGGCGCGCACCCGCTCGAGCGCGTGACCCAGGCCGAAATGGTCGAATTGGCCGGAAACGGTGCGAAGGTGATGCATCACAAGGCGGCCGAGCTCGCCCATGCGACGCGCACGCCGTACGTGGTGAAAGGGCTGCGGAGCAACGTCGGCACGACGGTCGACGACGATGCAACGGTCGATCCCGATCGGCCGGTCACCGGGCTGACCGTGCTGCGCGACGTCACGTTCTGCCGCATCATTCAGGGGCTGACCGAGGATTCGGACCGGTCCGACGTCGACCGGGACGTGCTCGCGCGGGTTGCCGAGCGCGGCATCTCGATCGACATGGTCAACGTCAATGATGCCGGCGTGTTCTTCATCGTCGACGACGAGCACGCCGAAGCCGTGCGACCGGCGCTGGCCGACCTCAACCTGGCGTTGCGTATGCGGCCGCACTGCGCCAAGATCTCGGTCGTCGGCGCAGGGATGCGCGGTACCTCCGGCGTCATCTATCGCGTGGTGAAAGCCGTCACCGACGCGGGCGTCGAGATCATCCACTCGACCGACTCGAACATCACGATCTCGATCTTGGTCCCGGCCGATCGCGCCGACGCCGCCGAACAGGCATTGCACGATTCGTTCGGGCTCCAGCGCGGGACGGTCGCGCGATGAAAGCTCTCGGCCGCATCCTCACCGCAATGGTGACGCCGTTCGACGAGCGCGACCAGCTCGACATCGAGGAAGCGATTCGCATCGCGAAGTTCCTGGTCGATCGCGGCAACGACGGCGTCGTTCTGGCGGGCTCGACCGGCGAGGGCAACGCCCTCGAGATCAACGAGAAGCTTGTCCTGTTCGCATCGGTGAAGCAGGCGCTCGGAACGCGCGGTACGGTCGTTGCCGGAACGGGTGGCAACAACACGCGGCACTCGATCGCGCTCACCAAACAGGCCGAAGACGCGGGCGTCGATGCGGCGCTGATCACGGTGCCGGCCTACGTGAAGCCGACGCAGGAAGGCATGCTCATGCACTTCGGCGCGATCGCCGAAGCGACGGGGCTCCCGCTCATCGTCTACAACATCCCGGGCCGGACGGCGGCGAACATGCTGCCCGCGACGTTCGCGGAGCTCACTCGCCGCCACGCCAACATCGTCGGCATCAAGGAATCGACCGGCGACGTCAACCAGTTCACCGCAATCATCCGCGACCGCGCGCGTGACGATGTGACGTTCTGGTGCGGCGACGATTACATCTATCTGCCCTCGCTGGCGATCGGCGGTTACGGACTGATCTCGGTCGCCGGGCACCTGGTCGGCCGCGAACTGCGCGCGATGGCCGAAGCATTCGACGGCGGCGACGTCGACACGGCGGCGCGCATCAATCAGGATCTCACTCCGCTCGTCGCCGCGCTGTTCGCGACGTCGAATCCGATACCGGTGAAGTGGGCGATGGGCCGCTACGGTTTCGCCGTCGGTGCGTGCCGATCGCCGCTCGGGCCGATGCCCGACGACCTCGCGGCGAAGCTCGAACCGCTGATCGCGCCGTATCGCCCCTAAGCAGCGCCGTATGGAGTCGTTCGAAGTTCTGGGATGCCGGGTCGACGCGGTCGGCCGGGACGAAGCCGTCTCGCGCATCGCGGCGCTGGCGAACGGCGATCGTCCCGGACTCGTCGTCACGCTCGGCGTCGAGATGGTGATGACGGCACAACGTGACGCCGAGTTTCGGCACGCGGTGAACGATGCCGCGCTCATCACCTGCGACACCATCGGCCTGCTCTTGGCATCGCGGCTGCGCGGCGGCCCGTTGCGCGAGCGCGTTACCGGCGTCGAGCTGGTCGATGCGCTGGCCGCACGGTCGGCGTCGCTGGGCGACATCCGCGTGTACCTGCTCGGAAGTGCGGGCGATACCGCGCAGCGCGCCGGCGAGGCGCTGCGGCGTAAATATCCGGATGCAATCATTGCCGGCGCGCGTGACGGGTACTTTCGGGCCGGCGAAGACGATGCGGTCGTCGCGGCGATTCGTGCGAGCGGCGCCAACGTGCTGGTCGCGGGCCTGGGCTCGCCGCGCCAAGAGCGGTGGCTCACGCGCAATTTGGCTGCGAGCGGTGCCGGCGCGGGGATCGGCGTCGGCGGTTCGCTCGACATTTACGCCGGCAACGTGATCCGCGCGCCGGCGTTCTTTCAACGCACGGGTCTCGAGTGGGCGTATCGGCTCGCGAAGGAGCCGCGCCGCTGGCGGCGTCAGCTCGCGCTACCGCGCTTCGCCCTCGCCGCGCTCGCCGAAGCCCTCACCTCAGCGCGTCATCGGAACACACCGCAAGCATGAAAGCGATGATCCTGGCAGGCGGGATGAGCACGCGCCTCTACCCGCTCACGAAGCAAGTTCCCAAGCCGATCATCCCGGTCGCCGGCGAACCGATCAGCGGCCACGTCATGCGCCTGTTGGCCGCGCACGGCTATGACGAGGTCGCGATCAACGTGTTCTATCTGGCCGAGCGCGTTCAGCAAACGTTCGGCGACGGCAGCGCGTACGGCGTGAAGCTGCACTATCTTCACGAACGCGAGCTGACCGGCAGCGCCGGTGGTCTCAAGCAGATGGAAGGCTGGTTCGACGGAACGTTCATCGTCGTCGGCTGCGACGACCTGACCGACGCCGATCTCGGTGCGTTGGTACGTTTCCACAAAGAGCGCGGCGCGCTGGCGACGATCGGCTTGGTCGAAGTCGACGAGGTCGATCAGTACGGCGTCGTCGTGCTCGGCGACGACGGCCGAATAACCGGCTTTCAAGAGAAACCGCCCAAGGGAACCGAGAAGTCGAAGCTCGCCAACACCGGAATCTACGTCTTTGAGCCGGCGATCTTCGATCGCATTCCGGCGAACACGTTCTACGACTTCGGCAAACAGGTGTTTCCCGAATTGCTCGCCGACGGGCTGTTGTTCTACGGGATGCAGCTCGACGGTACGTACTGGCGCGACGTCGGCACGCCTGACGAATACCGCCGCGCGACCGAGGACATGCTGCACAGCCGCGTCACCGTGCGCGGCGCGCGGCCGACCGGCATTCCCGAAGGGACACAGATCGGCGAAGAGGTGCGCGTCGAAGCCCCGGTCCGCGTCGGCGAAGGCGTGATCATCGGACACGGGGTGCGCATCGTCGGACCCAGCGTGATCGGCGACCGGGTGAAGATCGGCAGCGACGCGGTGCTCGAACGCGCGATCGTGTGGGACGGTGCGGTGATCGGCGCTCGCGCGACGGTGCGCGACTCGATCGTCGGGGATCGGTACGTCGTTGCCAACGGTGCGCTGCTCGAGAACGCGATCGTCGCCAACGAACCGGAGCCGACACCGGCCTAGCCGATCGCCGGCGAGCGCGTGATGGCGGGACGTGCTGGATCTGTTGCGCGCGTGGCTGTTCCCGTCGGCCTGCGCCGGATGCGACGCGCTCGGTCCCGGACTGTGCGCGCGCTGCGCGCCGACGCTGCACGACGCGATCGACTTTGAGGTCGACGGCATCCCGGCGTTCGCGCTCGGCGCATACGATGGCCCGCTGCGGCGCGCGATCGTCGCGGTCAAGCACGGCGAACGCGATCCGCTCGAGCCGCTCGCCGAGCTCCTCGCTGCCCGTGCGCCGGTGATCGGCGCGCTCGTCCCGGTGTCGACGTCGAGGTCGCGCCGCGCCGAGCGCGGCTTCGATCAGAGCGTCGAGCTCGCACGCCGCGTTGCGCAGCGCCGTGGGCTGCCCTGTGTCGAGTCGTTGCACAAGCACGGCAGCGCGCAGGACGGTCGCTCGCGCGCCGCGCGGCTCCGCGCCACCGATCGCTTCCGGCTCGGTGCGTGCGCGGAGTTGCCGCCGCTCGTCACGCTGCTCGACGACGTGTGCACGACCGGCGCAACGGCGAGCGATGCCGTCCGGACACTGGCCGCCGCCGGGGTGACAGTTCGTCGCCTGGTGTTCCTCGCTCGCACCGCACCCGACCGCCACACGACGACGACGCCGTGAAAGGAAACCAACGCCGCCCAAAACGGGTCGCTGGCGGTGCCATGAAAGCTGTTTGGAACGGTACCGTCCTCGCCGAAAGCGATCGCACCGAGGTCGTTGAGGGCAACCAGTATTTCCCGCCCGATTCGATCGCCACGCAATACTTCACACCGTCGGAAACCCATTCGCTCTGTCCGTGGAAGGGGACCGCGAGCTATTACACGCTCGATGTCGCCGGCCGTCAGAACGCCGACGCCGCGTGGTACTACCCGCAAGCGAAGAACGCCGCGAAGAACATCGAGGGCTACGTGGCGTTCTGGAAGGGCGTCGAGGTCACGCCGTAGACCGCGACGCCACCTATCTCGCGCGCACGGTCGAGCTCGGTGCGCGCGCGATCGCCGATGCGGCGCCGAATCCGCCCGTCGGCTGCGTCATCGTGCGCGACGGCGTGACGGTCGGCGAAGGCTGGCATCACCGGCGCGGTGAGGCGCATGCGGAAGTCGAAGCGCTGCATGATGCGCAGCGCCGCGGCATCGACGTGCGCGGCGCGACCGCCTACGTCTCGCTGGAGCCGTGCGACCACCACGGTCGCACGCCGCCGTGCAGCCAGGCGCTGATCGCCGCCGGCGTGACGCGCGCGGTGATCGGTGCGCTCGATCCCGATCCGCGCACGGACGCGCGCGGCGTGAGGCGTTTGCGTGACGCGGCCATCACCGTCGACGTTCTCGACGACGCGGGCGCGCGCGAGCTCATCGAGCGCTTCGCCTGGCTGGTCGTCAACGATCGGCCGTACGTGACCCTCAAGCTCGCTGCATCGCTCGACGGATACGTCGCGTCGCAAGGCGGCACGCAGCACCGGCTCACCGGACAAGCCGCGCGCGAGCGCGTGCGCGATCTGCGCATCGAGCACGATGCGGTGATGGTCGGCGCGGGCACGGTGCGCGTCGACGACCCGCTGCTGACGGTTCGCCCGCACGCAACGCGGCGCAAACCCTATACCCGTATCGTCGCGTGCGAGTTCGCGCCGGTTCCGGTCGAGAGTCGCATCTTCTCGCCGCCCGACGATGCGCCGCCGGACGCGTACGCACGTACCATCGTCCTCGCTCCGAGCGGCGCGCGCGCGTCGTTTGCGGTGCTCGAGCCCGTGGCTGATGTGATCTATGCCGGTGACGAGGGCGCGACGCTCCTCGATCTTGCTGCCGCGCTGCGGGCGCTGCGCGAGCGCGACATCTCGACCGTGCTGTGCGAGGGCGGCCCGACGCTGGCCGGCCGATTGCTGGCAAAGGGGCTGGTGCAGCGGCTGCTGTGGTTCGTCGCGCCGGTATTCCTGAGCCGCGAGGGCGCGGTCCCAGCGCTGGCCGGCGCCGATCTGGGCGCGGCGAACGGATGGCGCTTCGACCGCATCGAACGCGTCGGTGACGACATGCTCCTCTCCGCCGACTTGACCACATGTTCTCCGGTCTGATCTCCGTCGAAGGGTCCGTCGCGTCGATCGACGGTGACGCGCGGCGCGGCCTGACGCTGGTCGTCGACGCACCGGCCGCAATCGCGGACGGCGTCGCACTCGGCGACTCGGTCGCGATCAACGGCGTCTGCCTCACGGTCGTCGCCGCCGACGCGCGGACGATGCGCTTCGATGTCATCCCCGAGACCGTCGCTCGGACCGGCTTCGATACGCTGCGCACGGGCGATCGCGTCAACGTCGAACTGTCGCTGCGGCTCGGTGACCGGCTCGGCGGGCACCTCGTCTATGGGCACGTCGACGCCAACGCGTCGATTCTCTCCAAGCAACCCGAGGGCCAGGGGTTCCGTCTGCGCGTGGTGTTGCCCGACGCGCTCGCAGCGTTCATCGTTGAAAAGGGATACGTCGCGGTCGACGGCGTCAGCCTCACCGTTGCGTCGGTGACCCACGACGACTTCACGATCGCGCTGATTCCGGAGACCGCGCGCCGCACGACGCTGGGCACGAAGGGCCCCGGGGATCGGGTGAACCTCGAGGTCGATCCCGTCGCGCGATACGCTCAGGGCGCGATGCAGGTCTACGCCTCACAGCGCACCGACGCTCCGACCGCCGACGAAGTCGCTTGGGCATACGAGATCTAGTGGCCGACGACACCGCCGAGGCGCTGCGCGTCGGGCCGGAGGTGCGCGAACGCGTGCGCTGGCGCGACGTCGATATCATGGGCGTCGTGCACTACAGCAACTACTTGCGCTTCATGGAAGCGGCCGAGGCCGAGTTCTTCCGCACGATCGGATTTCCGTATCCGGTGCTCGCCGACGAGCACGGCGTGTGGATCGCGCGCGTTCACCTCGAGTGCGATTACCACGCGCCCGCCAAGCTCGACGACGAGATCATCTGTCGCGCGGAGTTGCGCAAGATCGGCGGCTCGTCGCTGACGTTCGCGTTCCCCGTCTCGCGGCTCGACGGTACGCTGTTGGTCAACGGAACGCTCGTGCTGGCAGCACTGGATCGCACAACGCTCCGCGCGACGCGTTTGCCTGCGGCGCTGGTCGACGCGGTCCATTCCCGGAAGGCCGGCTCGGCGGGCTGAAGAATGCTCGGGCCCGCGGGGAGAGTGGGATATGGCGAACCAGACGTTCGACATCGTGATCGTCGGCGCGAGCTTCGGTGGGGTCGCGGCGGCGCTGGCGGCGGCGAAGTACGATAAGACGATTGCGCTGATCGATGCCGGCGGCATTGTCGGCGGACAATCGACGTCGCAGGGTCTCAACCGCTGGGACGAGACGAAGCATTCGGTCACCCCAAATACGTACGGAAGCACGAAATCGTACCGCACGCTCAAGGACGACATTCGCGGCTGGTACGGCTCGAACGCGACGCTGGCGAGCGGCGTCGACGTCGCGACCTTCAATCCCGGTTTCTACGAAGCCGATCATCCGTTCTCGGCTGACTGCAACATCGTGATGACCGTCCTCGACCAGTTGCTCGTCGATGCATCGAAGTACGTGACACTCATGCGGAACACGCGCATCACGGGCGCCGCCGTGACGAGCGGAACGATCCGCTCGCTCACGCTCTCCAACGGCGACACGGTGAGCGCCACCATGTTCGTTGACGCGACCGACCTCGGTGAGCTATTGCCGGTCTGCGGCATCCAGTGGTTTATCGGAGCCGAAGCCAAGAGCGAGACGAACGAACCGAACGCCGAAGCACAGCCGAACGAAGGCCATATTCAGCCGTTCACCATTCCGCTCGCGGTCGAACGGCGCCCTGATGGCGAGTCCGATCCAGTGCAACAGCCGGCCAACTATGACGAGCTCACCAAGTACCAGGGCTTTACGGTTGTTGCGGGCCGGAATGGGATGATCGGCGGCGTCTTCACGTCACAGTATCGCTCGGACCCTTCGGAGCGCGGCTGGGAGACGATCTTTAGCTACCGGCAGTACATCGATCACCGCAATTTCTCGGATCCGCAATACGCGACGGACCGCAGCACGCTCAATGTCGGTTCCAACGACTATCAAGCTGCTGTGATTCCGACCGGTGACGCAACCAAAGACGCCGGCATCGTCGAAGACGCGCGGCAGACATCGATCGCGTTTCTGTGGTGGCTGCAAAACCAAGCACCGCATGACGACGGCAACGGCGCCGGTTATCCGAACCTCAAGGTGCGGACCGATATGTTCGGCACGTCCGACGGAACCGCGCCGCAGCCGTACATCCGCGAATCGCGGCGGATCGCCCAACCGCTCGTGCAGGTACGCGAGCAAGACATTGCCGCACCGAACTCGCCACGCGCGCCGACGAACTTCAAGGATTCGGTCGGCATCGGCCACTATGCCGCCGACGTTCACCAGTGCTATGGACCTCCGGGCACGCCGTATGTCGACGCGGGTACCATCGGTCCGTTCCAAGTTCCGCTCGGCGCGCTCATCCCGAAGGACGCGACGAACTATATCGCCGGCTGCAAGAATCTCGGCGCGACTCACATCACCGGCGGCGCCTACCGCGTCCATCCGATCGAGTGGGCGATCGGCGAAGCCGCCGGAACGCTCGCCGCGTATTGCGTCGGCCAGCAAGTCGCGCCGGCAGCCGTTTATGCCGCAAGCGACCGGATCGCGGCGTTGCAATCACGCCTACTGCAGAACGGCGCGCCGATCTTCTGGTGGGATGACGTCTCGTACGAAGCCGACCCGAAGACGTTCGCCGCGATTCATCTGCTCGGTGCGCGCGGCACGTTCGAAGGTGACGGTACGACGCTCCACTTCGATCCGAGCGCCGACTTCCCGCAGGCGAGTCGCGACGCGATCGATCAGCGCGAGAACCACTCCTTCGACTGGCCGTCAGGCTCACTCACGCGAGCGCAGGCGGCCGTGGTGATATGCGAACAGCTCGGCCTACCGATCTGACCTCGCGACGGCGAAGCGCTAGGCTTCGGCCGTTGCTGGGGACAAATGGACTGCGATGAGGTCCAAGCACGGCGCCCTCGCAATGCAGGGACACGATCGGTATCGTACCATTCCGGAAGCGCGCATCATCGAGATGTTGGCGCTCCTGGGGTGGGCGTACCAACTCGACGCGAGCGCGGCAGCGTCGTCGAAACGCGCGCTTCAAACATGGGTTGAGATGGGGCTGGGATTCCGGCGTGGCGCCGGCGGTGAACGGTGCTTCGACCCGGTTGAGGTCAACAATATGATGAAGCGGGCCGGCTGCGACGCCGGCGACAGCTTCTTCGCGAAATATGTCGCCACGCAGCGTCGGCTCGTGTCGGACCTGGCGAGTGCTGGATCGCCGACGTTCATCGTCGAGTTTCGCCGAACGTTCAGTCTGCGCAAGGTACCGAAAGGTGCGCGGTTACGACTGCGGGCGCCCCTACCGCTCACGGGAGATCAGCTCAACGAGCTCGAGGTGATACCGTTCGTTGAAGCGGCGGAGGACGTCCGCATCGATCGCAGCCCGGGCCGGCTCGAGGTTCGCACGTTGGCCTCCGGCGAAGCCGAGGTCTGCCTTGGCGCGAGAATGCGCTTCGTGGCCCGTGATCAGCGACCGCGTCCGGCGCTATCGACGGACGGGAACATGACCGCGTATTTGGCGGAGCGCGAAGAGCTGATCGTCGTGTCGGACCGCATCCGCGCGTTGGCGCTTTCGCTGCTCGCTCCCGGCGCGCAGCCGCTCGAGGCGGTGCGCGCGTTTTGGGAATACATCAACGGTGAGCTGATGTGCGGTGCCGTCCATTACGATCAGATCGACGCGACGTTGCCGTGCGACTGGATTTTGGATGCCGGATGGTTCGACTGCCGATTGGGCTCGTCGCTCTTCGTCGCGCTGTGCCGCGCGCGCGGCATCCCGGCCCGCGTTCTCGGTGGATACACGCTCTATAGCCAGGCTCCGGCGATCCATTACTGGGCCGAAGTGTGGATCGACCAACAGGGGTGGACGCCGTTCGATC
>Ga0182024_10011850_pt1 | contig 17390 bp, 13 predicted proteins | sample P32metaG_FD_120480 | JGI IMG/M metagenome (GOLD analysis project Ga0182024, IMG submission 120480) | Permafrost microbial communities from Stordalen Mire, Sweden - P3-2 metaG (Illumina Assembly) | ecosystem: Environmental > Terrestrial > Soil > Wetlands > Permafrost | place: Sweden: Stordalen...
ATATCGCTCTTCGGCACGAATTCGTCGATGTCGATCGTGCGGGTGGATTCCAGGGCGATGTTTTCAAGCTCGTCCTTCGACACCTCGATGTAGGTGTCGGTATCGACTTTGTAGCCCTTCATAATGTCGTAGTTGGAAACTTCCTCGCCCGTGTTCGCGTCCACCTTCGCATATTTGATGCGATGGCCGGTCTTACGGTTGATCTGGTTGAAGCTGATTTTCTCGGAATCGGATGTTGCCGGAAATAAAGCGACCGGGCAGGTGACGAGCGAAAGGCGCAAAAAGCCTTTCCAATTGGCGCGGGGGGCCATCGCGATACTCCAAACGCTACCCAGAACCTCGGACTAAGACGAACGGGCATGGTTGGTTCCGACAATGAATGGCGTGTTTTTTCACGCCCGGCACAAGTCCTAGCGGCTTGCCAAACGAGAACATTTAGTGAACAAATCTCGGATGGATCTTGTCCACCTCCGAACTGAGATTGAGAACCGGCGCCGCCAGATCGAGCGGCAGCGGCGCGAGATTCGAGACCTTCAAAGGGCAGGGATCAGCACTGTTTCGGCCGATGAACTGTTGGAGCGGATGCTCACGAAAGTCGATGAGTTATGCGCGGAACGCGATCGGCAGCTTAAAGAGCAACGGCGGAAGTATACCGGCACGAACAAGGTCATCAACGGGCCGACCGAGCGGCGGTTTCGCTGATGAGCGTCTATCGGCGGATACTCCGCGCGGCGGATACCAATTATCCCCACTGGGTGGCTCTGCCAGAAGAGGACTGTACGGGCCAGCATTTCCACAAACTCCGGAGATTTTGCGAGGATAGGAAACTTTCGCTCTCGCGGCACGGACACTCCGTTACGTGGCGGCACGAATACTACCAAGTGTTCATGTTTGCCGATGAGGGGGACGCCGAGATTTTCTGCGAAGAGTTCGGCGGGGAACGGATGCATCCCAGTGAAAGAGGCAAGGGCAAGAACTGGTCCCAGTGGAAAAAAGGCACATATAAGCCGAAGCCCAAAGGAGCTTACGATTTCAAGGATTGAACATGTGCGGTCGCGTTCGTCTGGCTTCGGATTATTCGGAAATAAAAATCAGGATGAAGTTGGCGCCGGATTCGTCCGCTCCGAACTTTGAGCCCGATTGGAACAAGCCGCCGACCATGCCGATGCTTGTGGCGCTGCGGTCGGAAGACGGCAAGCGCGTTGCGAAGATGATGCGCTGGGGCCTTCTTCCACATTGGGCGAAAGACGAGAAGATTGCGTACTCGACGTTCAATGTCCGCTCCGAAGAGTTCACCACCAAACCGGTATTTAAGGATGCCTGGAAGTGGGGCCAGCGGTGTCTCGTCATCACTGACGGTTTTTATGAGTGGAAGAAGCTCGACGCCAAGGGCAAGGAAAAGCAGCCTTATGCGATCGGGATGGCCAACGGCGAAAACATGGTCATGGCTGGGCTTTGGTCGAAGTGGAAAAATCCCGCGAACGGTGAGGAAGTTCTAAGTTGTTCGGTTTTGACGTGCGCTCCGAATGACGCCATGGCTGAAATCCACAACCGCATGCCGGTTATTTTGGACGAGACAGATTGGCCGAAGTGGTTGGGTGAAGAATCCGCCCCAAACGAAGAGTTGCTGGCGCTGTTGCGGCCATGCCCGGATGAGTGGTTGAAGGTTTGGCCGGTGGATAAGCGGGTAGGGAATGTTCGGAATACTGGCCCGGAGCTGACGCTGCCTCTTTGAGGGAATTCGTCGCTTTGATGGATAAGAAGTGTCCAGTTTGCTTTGGTCTGGGCCTTGTCAGAGTCCGCTGTCCTCAGGCGTTCCTGAGACCCGTCGTTCGACGAAGAACGGAAGTCGCAGGTCATCGATATTCGGCGCGTCGCCAACCTTTGCCACGATCGTCATCAGCAGTTCGGGGCCGAAATGCTTTTTGAAGATCGCTGCGGCGAACCCGAAAGTGAACTCGGATAGATCGCTGGCGACGGGCGCCAGCTCGCCCATCATCTTCCGAAAGCCTTCGTTTATGTCGTCTTCCCCGAGGGCGTTCGCCATGCCGTGGACGAACACGAAATCAGAGACAAAAAAGAACGTGTTGAGCAGCGCCTTGTTAAAGTAGACCGCCCAATCGGCGTCCTCGCTGTACTCGCTTTTGTTGGCCCTCTGGAACGCCTCTTCCATTTCGTCGGTCGTCGGGTGGTGGAAGGCATAGCTGTCGCGGATCACCACGAACATATCGAGCTTTCCGAAGCGCTTCTTCAGGCGACCCAGCGCCTCAGATGCTTGCAGGTTCAGCAGCGGTACAAACTCCCGTCCAAGCGGGCTTTGCACAAATCTCTTTTCGACCAGTTTCAGCGCCTCCCGCATGGCCCCGATCGTCAACCGGACGAAGATCTGGGTCTGCGCGCCTTCGAGCCTCTGCTTCACTGGGTCGTCGTCGGTGCCGTTGGTCAGGATGATGACCAGCTTCCAAAGCGCGTTCACCTGATTGGCCGCATGGCCCAGGACAAGGAACAGCGCACGCTCTTCCTTGGTCATCTTTAGCAGATGATCCTGCGTCACCGGCAAGCGTAGAACATCAAGCATGATTCAGACCTTCGGGCTTCGTCCTACTTGGCGCCGGTCTGCCTCGATGAACGGACATGCGGAGTTCCGAATTATCGCAGCGAGTTCAACCGCCAGCCAAAATTCTTTAGGGTCCCGTCAGGTGCCAAGTTATGGCGGAAGCCGGAGGGATTCTCTGCCAAAGCCAAATAAAACCCTCCACAATCAATGGTGAAGTCGCGCGCGCTTGCTGGCGTGTGACAGACCCATAAAAATCGTCAACAACCGTTTACCCTGTTTGACGCGATGCGCTTGACTGTTCTGATTTTTGGCGGCAAGCTTTTCGTCATTCTTCCCCGCACGTGCGGGAGGTCATGCGCGCGGTTCGGTATCGCCCGGTTGGCCTCGTTGAACGGATATAACCGGGATCAGGAAGTACCAGACTTAGGTAGATATCACTGAGAGGATATCTTTGCCTCTGTAGGACGGGGAGCCGACCCTGGCCGTGTGATCCTTCCGCGCTTTGCGGGGGGGCGCAAAAAGCCTTCACCCCCATGGGGGCGCGGCCGTTATGGCTGCGTTTGGTGTCGACCGGCCCAACAATGGCCGCTCGGTCTCAGCGACGGACCAAGGCGCCGACTGGCGTCGACGGTGCGTTGCCTGGATGACCGTTCGACGCCCGGCTACCATCCCGAATCCCATCCATCTTTGCCTTCGGCGTCGCGGGAGCGTCGCCGAGTGCCCCTTCCGAAGGCCTATCGGTAGGACCCCTACCGGTAAGTAACCGGAAGGAGTGCTACCGATGACCAAGAAAAAAGAGAAGGAAGAACCGCTATCAAAGGAAGAAGCAGAACAGCAGGTCAAGGATCTGCCGGACGCAACCCGGGCCACGCTTGAAAAGTACTGGAAAGCGTACCGCGATCTCCGCCAGCTTTTCGGGCCCGGCGTCCATATCACGCGCGAAGACGTAGCCTTCGCCGCTGGAACCAATTCGATCGACATGGCGTCGAAATTCATGGCGTGGATTGAGCCGATCGAAGGCGATCAGCCGTTCCAGACCCGCCCTAAGAAGCCGAATCGCCAGGCCAAGCAGGGCGGGACGGCTCCTTCGCAGCATCACCCGGCGGTGCAGGCTGCCATCGATGCTGTCGGGAAAGCACTGGAGACGGTTTGCAAGGCGTTTGGCGACACGCAGGCGGCGGAAGTTGCGGAGATCACCCGAGGCTTTCAGACCGCGTTGCAGGAGCAGGGGGCTGAGGCTGAGGGACAGCACCAGGCGGATGAAACCTACATCGCCGACCTACAGAAAGCGGCGTCGGGCTCCGCTAACAAATCCTGGCTCAATCACGAGGCTGCCCAAGAGCTCCGCACCAAGCTGGTCGTGATCGAAGCCGAGTTGAACGCCGCCGTGGCTCGGGCTGAGCGGGCCGATCACGGCAAGGAGCTCGCTCAGGTCAAGCTGGCATCGGCGGAGGAGCAGGTAGCTGCCCTCCAGACGCGCGAGGCGCTCCAGTTGGCCGAGGTTTCGCGGGAGCGCCAGGGCCAGGAAGCGGCAGTGGCCCAGGCCGCCGAGCTGCGCGCGGAGATCAGGACCTGGCAGGAACGGGCTGCCGCTCTCGGGGACCAGGTCGCCCGGCTGCAAACCGGCTTTGATCAGCTGCAGGGGCGCCACGAGCAAGAAATCTCCGCTATTCGCGAGACCAGTGACCGGGAACTCGGGGACGAACGTCAGCGGGCGACTGAGGCGGTCAGTACGCGAGAGAACGAGGCGATCCGGGCACGTTCGGAGTTGGACGAGTGCCGCCGTCAGCATCTCGCAGAGCTGGCCCAGCTCCAGGCTGTTCACGCGCAGGAGATCGAGCGCCAAGGTTTGTTGACCGCGGCCGTCGTGGACGCCCTCAAGGCTGTCGGCAAGCCGGTCGAAGGAGGGCTGCAATGACAAGCGAGCCCGAGGCCGTATGGATCATCCACAACCATCAGGCAGACATCCGAAAGGCGGCTCATTTGCCGCCGGCAGACAAAGAACTGATTTCTGCTTTTGCCGCCATCAAGCAGCCCGCCAGGGTCCACGTGCAGGCCCTTGCAGGGCTTGGCGGGCTATTGCCGCTGCAGGGCCCTGAAACCACCCCCGAACAATACCATGCACGGCTGCACAATGCGCCGTTTCAAGATCGTTTCGAAACCATCAAGAAGGCCTTACTCTCGAACATTTTTCTGGAGCTCCCTTCCCCTATAGCGCAGGTATTTATTCAAGAGGCCAGCGAAGCATTGGAAAGCGTCCCGGCACGGCTGGTGTCGACCAAGCAGGTCAAAGCGGCGCGAAGGGTTCATATCGTCACTGGTGATGGATCCCAGCGCGTCTTTCTGCGCGCCGTCGAGTATGGGGGCGAGGTTAGCTCGCTAGAGATCCAGTCGAATTTCACAGGGGCGGCCATCGAGCGTGACCCGATCGGAACGTTAAGCCGAGCAACGTTGTCGTGGTGTGGCTGGCGACTTGAGCCGGGCTGGTTGATCGTGCAGCCGGCCGGCGGGTATCGAGCAGGAACTGCTGAGATGGGACGGCTTCGCAGCCCTTCGCCTATCCTCAACCGTGAACCACCGCAGACCCGGGAGGAGACCCCGGAGTCCAGCTTGCCGACGCCGAAACCCCGGTGAACGACATCAGAGCACACGGGCAAAACGCAGTGGGAAAAGCAGACAGCAGAGATAGCAGCAGAGATAGCCAGCGGGGGCGGGTGGTCCGCGGGACCACGCCGCCTCTCGGACAAGGGGGCATGCTCCCCCTGTGGAACCCCCCAAATGAAACAACCTGAACACCTGCTCCGCACCAGCGCGCTTCGCATCCGCCTAAGGGGTGACGAACACCGGGCCATCAGTACTGTTGCGGCTGCGCAGGGCTTGGGAATTTGTTCGTACGCAAGAATGGTGGTGGTCCGCGCGGCGGGCCTGAAGGCCTCAAAGCCACCGCGCCGGAAGCCGCACGAGCACGCGAAGGTCATGGCCCAGGTTTTGGGAGAGCTCGGCAAAATTGCAGGATGCATCAGCGAGCTGGCCCTCGGCCACAATCAAGGATTCGATGTCGATCCCGCCGCGCTCCTCGAAGTTCGCGACGAGCTGAAAAGCCTGCGCGAGGCCCTGCTGACGTTCGCCTCCGAGCGACCCGAATGATCGCAACCATCAGCTCGCACGGCCGCTCGAAAAAGGATTGCGACGCCGTAGTGGCGCACCTCACGAACGCCGATGAAAACGTTTCCATCAAAATCGCCGAGATAGGTAATTCGTCAGCTACGACGCTAGATGACGTCGTAAGAGAAATGCAACTACAGAGAGATTCGTCCGCGGCCTTGGTTTCGCTTCATCACGTGACGGTGAATCCGGGAAGGAACTACACCGAAGCGCAACTCTTGGCGGCTGCACATGCGATGCGCATTGAGCTCGATCCGGACGATCTGCGACCTTACGTTGTAGTAATTCACTCAAAGCAACGCCAAGTTGCAGTTGGGCCCGAAGGGGATGTTGTCGGGTCCGAAACTCACGCGCACCTTCTCGTTGGGCACTGCTTTTGTGGCGTTCCTCTAAAAGACCGCCTCAGCAAACGGCGCACCGAAATGGTTGCAAGAATATGTGAATACAACTTCGGAGAGCGTTGTTTACTGGGTCCCGGCCACCGGTATTCCATCAAGCGGCTCCTGCAGGAAGCCCCGCAAATCGCCCGGTGGATGATCGACGCGCACGGCGAAAATCCCGCAAAACCGCGGTCCGCAATGTCGGCGAATACTCGACAGCGCGCGAAGCGAATTGGGGTAGACCTGCCGAAGTCGAAAACGAGCGTTGTATCCGCTTGGCAGCTCTCGCAGGAGGAACCAGCCGCATTTCGTGCGGCGCTCCGAGCGGATGGCTTAGCGATTATCGCTGGCGCAAAAACCAACGTGCTGCTCGTCGTGGATGCCGACGGAAATATCATTGGCGCGTTAGATCGGCTGCTTCGCAGGAAGCGGCACGAAGTTCTGCATCTACTATTGGAGAATGACAATGGAATCAGCAAAACCGAAATCGAGCACCGAGAGCGAACCGCTGACGATCGGCCAGCAACTGTTCAACCAGGGCCGGGAGATCAGCCAAAAGCTGACAGCATTGGCGCCGCTGCTGACGCTGCTGGAACCTCCCGAGTCAGCCGAGGGGGAGGATCCGATCGCATACATTCTTCAATTTCTGGAGTTTTCGGCGCAACAGGAAGAGCAACAAACCAAATTACTCCTGACGATCGACGCAAAGCTCGATTTACTACTAAGTTCGCGCGTAACCGCGCCTTGAGTCATTTGCGCTCGCTCGGCTGGCGAATGGCTGGAAGCGAAAGCCTGGCCCACTATTGTTGGCCGCCGGATAACTACATTTGGAACGGCGCGGTTTCCTTGTGGGGCATACCAATCGAGCCACCGAGAGGATTTCAGCCGTAACGTAAGGCAACCCGCCTAAGACGTTTCATGTCACCCTGCCGTTGATTCGAGCGCGCATTTAGTCAGTTCGCGACATTGATGATGGCGGCCGGGGTGCGGGCTGCTCATGCATGCCCACGTCGGCATGTTGCGCCTAAACTAGCCATTCTTCCGGTGTACCAGGTAAAAAGTCGCGCACGCCAGCGTCGCCAGCGCCAGGACGGCTCGCAACGCACCGCGGAGTTCGTTCCCGAAAGCGCAACCGGTATCGGGTTGTCAGAATGTACCAGCGGCGAAATCCTCTATGGCCAGCGTGATCTGCGCCGGCACTTCGGCCATGGCGCTCAGCCGGGTTTCAACCGCGCCCAGGAATTGCGGCAGATGGTTTTGCACCACCTTGACCCGCTCGTCGGTCGTGCGGAAGTTGCCGCGCGCGATGTCGTCGATGATGGAGCGCGGGATGGTCACTATGCAGCCCTTGGCTTTGTAGCGAACCGGAAAAATCAGGTCCCAGCCCTCGGCGTGAAGCGACGTGCGCAGCATGTTGGAATACTCCAGCTCTAGCTTGCGCAGGCGAACACCGGCGCCGAGGCCGCGCTCGATGTCCTCGGGGATGAAGGCAACGCCGGCCTGTTCAAGCGAAGCGATGATCGCAAGCAGGTTCTTGCGCGACGGCTCGATACGCGCGTTGCCCTCGAAGCTGGCGATGGTGGCGCGGGCGACCTGCGCGTTCGTCGCGAGCTGATCTTGGGACCAGCCGACCAGGGCCCGGGCCGCGGAGCACTGGCTTGCGGATATAGAAGTTACTAGCATCAGGGGTTCCGATCATTATGAATAGTTATGCATTTTGCATGACTATTCATAATGCACAAGTGCCTTCGGCTTCCTTTAAATCACCACATGCACCACTTGCACCGAAGGTGATGTTGGTGCATACCCTTTAAGCTTCTAAGTCTGAAGGTTCCCGCGATGACCACCCCACAAGATCAGATCGTTCGCAAAACCGTGTCCCTTCCGGAGCGGTTGTGGAAAGAACTGGGCAACTATCGATTCTATCGCCGTTTCCCAACGGAAACTGCAGCCATCGTGGATGTCGTAGCGCGCGGCTTGGCGGCCGGCGCCGTGCTGGGTGCCATAGCCGACATCGCCACCGGCCGTCGAAAGGAAAACGGCAAATTCTCGGTCGCGGCAGCTAGAACTTTTGGCGATGCTCCAACTGTGCTTGATTTGGTGACGAATGAAGTGCGCGACTGGAGCGTAGCCCGAGGACTGACACTGACGGAGACACAGATTCGGAATAAAGCGAGACAGGCCTATGACGCGGCCGAGCGAATGGCGGGCGGGCAGGGAAGTTTGGGCCAAGCAGCCATTCTAGATATTGCTATTGAAGGTTTGATCGAGTGGGCGCTGCGTGCGGCGTGAGCGCTGGGGTTCAAAAGGCAGGATCGGGTATCCAACATGATCCGGAGAGCGGACCTCTTTTCGGCGATCTTCAAACCGGAGCCGGATCAATGGGGGTTACGGGGTGACCCCTTTCTTTGGCGCGCCATGGCGCGCGCCTTGAGCAGTCGATCTTTCCCAGAAACGGAAAAGCAACTCGATTCCTCGATTGAAGCGGAGTTCGAGAGATTGACAGGCAGCGCGTTGCCTGGAGAAACATCTATCTCCGAGTCAGATTCTATTTATGTGAAGCGTTACGCCCGGGGAGGCATGTCAAGCGGTCAGATATCTCCGCATTTCTGGCGCGTCACCGCGCTTCCGCTGTTTCGGGCCAGGTTCAACGCCGCCCATAATCGGACGGATTAGACCTTCTTGACCCAGCCAACAGGCGCTCGATTAACCCAATCGTATTTGATACACACGTCACGATTGCATCCATAAGCCAATCGGCGGGCAATATTTTGGGGGATTGGCTCAGTGCCGGCTTTTGAAGAGATCAAGCCCGGAGCGCGCTTGCGGGGTCTTGATCCCGCCGGTATCGCCGAGGTTGTTTCCGTTTCCAAGTTTGGTAACGACGCCATCAATTTGGTTTTCAGGGTCGATGGAAAAGTCGCCGAGCGTCTCGTCTATCGGGGCGAGGAAACCAGTTTTGAGTTTGTAAGCGCCGGCCGGGCATACGCGTTCGATGCGGACGGTGGCCTTATGCGCTTGGCATCGGAGGCATATCGGATCCGGCTCGCTCACTTATTCGATCCCTACCTTGCCATCAGTGCGTCGCAAATTGAGGCGCTGCCTCATCAGATCACGGCTGTCTACGGTGAGATGCTTCCGCGGCAACCCCTGAGGTTTTTGCTGGCCGATGATCCCGGCGCCGGCAAGACCATCATGGCGGGTCTGTTGATCAAAGAACTGCTCATCCGCGGTGACCTCGAACGTTGCATGATCGTCGCGCCTGGAAGCTTGGTTGAGCAATGGCAGGAGGAACTGTCTGAGAAATTCGGGTTGAATTTCGACCTGCTGACGCGCGACCAAATTGAGGCGTCCGTCACCGGCAACCCGTTTATCGAAAAAAATCGCATGATCGTTCGCCTGGATATGGCGGCACGTTCGGAGGAACTAAAGGCCAAGCTTGATGCCGCACCCGATTGGGATCTGATCATCTGCGACGAAGCGCATCGGATGGCCGCATCCTATTTTGGTGGTGAGGTGAAGGAAACGCGACGCTACAAGCTAGGAAAGTTACTGGGCACACGTACCCGCAATTTGCTCTTGATGTCGGCGACTCCCCACAACGGGAAGGAAGCTGATTTCCAACTTTTTATGGGCCTTCTTGATGCGGACCGCTTCGAAGGCAGGTTTCGCGAGGGCGTCCATAAAGCCGATGTCTCCGACATGATGCGGAGAATGACCAAGGAAGAACTCTATCGGTTTGATGGCACGCCGCTTTTCCCGGAGCGGCGGGCCTATACCGCCAGTTATGCATTGTCGCCGGTTGAGGCTGATCTTTACCAGGCAGTCACGACCTACGTGCGCGAGGAAATGAATCGCGCGGATCGCAGTGGTGACGATAAGCGCAGGTCAAATGTCGGTTTCGCGTTGCAAATTCTGCAACGACGCCTCGCTTCTTCACCGGCGGCGATTCATCGTTCGCTCGAACGACGCCGGAAGCGGCTCGAAGAAAGGCTCCGGGAAGAAAAACTTATGCGACAGACCGGCGCCGCGCCGCTCAGCCATGCCCCTGTTCTCCCGGTTTATGATCCAGACGATATCGATGAGGTCCCTGGCAACGAGGCCGAAGAGGCCGAAGAACAGATCGTCGATCAGGCTACGGCCGCTGCGACGCTTGCCGAACTTGAAGCCGAAATCATCATCCTGAGGGATCTTGAGGAGCGCGCGCTCCGTCTAAAGCTCTCCGGTCAGGATGCAAAATGGCGCGAACTCGAATCGATCCTCGATGAGCCATTGATGCTGGATTCCGCTACGGGCCTGCGGCGCAAGGTCATCATCTTCACGGAGCCGAAGGACACGCTAGAATATTTGCAGCAAAAGATTACGGCGCGGGTAGGGGAGTCGGCAGCTGTTGTCGTGATTCATGGCGGCATTGCTCGCGAAGCTCGACGTGCGGCCATCGCGGCATTCAATTCTGATCCGGTCGTTCGCGTAATGATCGCAAACGACGCAGCCGGCGAAGGCGTAAACCTTCAGCGCGGCGCGCATCTGATGATCAATTACGATCTGCCGTGGAATCCCAATCGCCTCGAACAGCGCTTCGGTCGCATCCATCGCATCGGTCAGACCGAGGTTTGCCATCTTTGGAATCTTTGCGCCGCAAATACCCGAGAGGGCGAAGTCTATGTGCGCCTGCTCGAAAAACTCGAAGAAGCGCGGGCTGCTCTCGGCGGCAAAGTTTATGATGTGCTTGGAGAACTCTTCGAGGGGCATGCTCTCCGCGATCTCCTGGTCGACGCTATCCGGTACGGCGATCGCCCTGAGAAGAAAGCCGAACTGTTTCGCAAAGTTGACGGTGTAGTCGACGTCGAAGCTATCGAGAAGCTCGTCGAGGAGCGCAAGCTCACGTCGGAGGGCATGAATCCAAGCTCGGTCGCTGAGATACGCGAGCAGATGGAGCGAGCGCAGGCGCGCCGCCTGCAGCCGCATTTTATCGGAGCTTTCTTTCGCGAGGCGTTCACGATGCTCGGTGGACGCATCACCGAGAGGGAAAAAGGTCGCTTTGAGATTCTCCGGGTGCCTTCGATCCTTAAGGAACGCGACCGGCTAATCGGCCGAACCGATCCTGTCCTCGACCGATACGCGCGGATCACCTTCGAAAAGAGTCTCATTATTGGTCAGCCGCAGGCCGAACTTGTTGCCCCGGGCCACCCACTGCTCGAATCGCTGGTCGACGTGGTGCTCGAACGGTTCCAGCCGTTATTGTCTCAAGGGAGCGTGCTGGTCGATGAAGCCGACGAAGGACAGGCACCGCGCCTCCTCGTTTATCTCGAACATGCGGTTCGCGATGCGCGGACGACTCGATCGGGCGAGCCACGGGCTGTTTCGCAGCGACTTCAATTCATACTCATGAAGGAGGACGGCTCCGCTATGGACGGCGGGCCGGCGCCTTATCTGGACTACCGACCTATTACAGCTGAGGAAAGATTGCTTGTCGCCGACGCCGTGTCAGCGCCATGGCTTTCGGAGAACGTCGAAGCACAGGCCCTCGGTTATGCAGTGCGGGAGCTGGTGCCGGAGCATTTGGCCGAGATAAAAACGCGCCGCATAGCGGAGATCGACAAGGTTGAGCGCGAAGTACGGGCCCGCCTCAATCGCGAGATCAACTATTGGGACGCGCGCGCCGCCCGATTACGCGAAGAGGAGCGGGCCGGCAAGGAGCAGCGCATCAATGCTCAAAACGCCGAGGCGACCGCAGCGCGCCTTGTGGAGCGTTTGCACCGGCGCCAGAGCGAACTGGATCGGGAACGCCAGATCTCGGCCGTGCCGCCCGTCTTAAAGGGCGCAGCCCTGGTGATTCCGGCCGGGCTCCTGAAGGCCAGGACGGCCGAAGCGCCAGCCCCCGTCAAGCCGGACGGGTTCTCCGAGGATCCCATCGCCCGTGCCGAGACCGAGCGTCTCGCTATGGAAGCTGTATTCGCAGCGGAGCGGGCGCTTGGCCACGAGCCGCGCGACGTGTCGGCGGAAAAAAAGGGCTGGGATATCGAGAGTCGGAACCTGAAGGCCGGACATCTGCGTTTCATCGAGGTGAAGGGTCGGCAGGCGGAAGGTCGCGAAGTGATTTTGACCAAGAACGAGATACTGGCCTCCCTGAACGCGGCCGAGGCCTTCATTCTGGCGATCGTCCAGATTGACAGCGGATTTGCCAAGGAGCCGGTCTACGTTCGCCGGTTTTTCAACAGGGAACTGGGATTCGCCGAAACCGCGGTGGTGTTCAACCTAGGTGATCTGCTTACACTCGGAGCAGCCCCGTCTTGAACTCCCGCCAGAAGGTGTTGGACCTGGCTTCCCGGTCGCTCTAAACCTGAGCCAACTGGGGGAGCAATAATGAAGGGTTTGATCATCGATGAACCGTGGATCGCTTTGATATTGCTAGGAAAAAAAACTTGGGAGATGCGAAAGACGGCGTGCCATCACCGCGGTCGGATCGCTTTGATCCGCAAGGGCAGCGGACGAATCGTCGGCACTGCGGATGTGATAGATTCGCTGCAATCGTTGAATACGACCGAAGCCTACGCCCGAGCTGAACCGCAGCACGGCATTCCGGCGAGCCGCCAGGAACGGGCTTTTGCCGACGGCTGGCGAACCCCATGGGTGTTGGCAAATGCCCGCGCCATGGGATCGCCCGTTGCATATAAGCATCCGGCCGGAGCCGTCATCTGGGTTAACCTCGCTCCCGAGGTCGAGACGGCGGTTGAAGCGCAAATCGGTTATGCCGCGCCAAGTGTGGAGGCAAAGTCCGTTCCAACAGCAACTTTGGCTGGATTGATGAAAACGAGGTCAAATTCAACGCTGCCCGGAAGCGTTCGCATTCTCACTGTTACAGGCGGAAATATCCGCAACAAGCACATCTATCTTCCCCTTGATTTCTTTCCTCAAGACGCGATCGGTGGCAGCAGCAGGTTGGAGATGGCCGTCCATACTATCGCGGTGTCGTTCATTCCCGGGGAAACCGTTGAGACCGACATCGACCGCACGAAACGCATATTGCGCGCGCGTGGCGCGATTGGCGATTTCTTCGAACGTGCCGGTGTGCGGGAGGGCGATTCCATTCGGCTAACGAACACCGGTCCTTATTGTTACGAGATCTCGAAAGAGGCAAATGTCTGACTTTGTTACCCACACGCCTCGTAAGAAACTGATCGAAGTATCGATTCCTTTGGAAGCGATCAATGTTGCTTCCGCACGAGAGAAATCAATTCGGCACGGACACCCGTCGACCCTGCATCTTTGGTGGGCGCGCCGGCCGCTTGCAGCTTGCCGCGCGGTGCTATTCGCGCAGCTTGTGGACGATCCGTCGAGTTGGCCGGCGCGCTTTCCGACGGAGCAGTCACAGGGAATCGAACGTCGGCGCTTGCATCGGATCATTGAAGACATGGTCCCTTGGGAAGCATCGAACGACGAGCATATCCTCAACGCCGCGCGTTGGGAGATTGCACGATCAGTTGCCTGGGGCCTCGGCGAAGAGCCTCCGTCGATCGGCAACGGAAAGGCAATCCTTGAATACCTCCAAACCAAGGCACCGCCAATTTACGATCCGTTTTCAGGTGGCGGATCAATCCCGCTGGAAGCGCAACGGCTGGGCCTCCGGGCTTATGGCTCAGACCTCAATCCGGTGGCGGTTTTGATAGGCAAGGCGTTGGTGGAAATTCCTCCAAAATTTGCTGGTCTGTCTCCAGTGAACACCAAAGCGAGGGCGGATGCCAAACATGGCCAGCTGCGCGGCTGGAAAGGTGCACAGGGTCTAGCCGACGATGTGCGTTTTTTTGGTCAATGGATGCGCGATGAGGCTGAGGGGCGTATTGGCCGCCTGTATCCATCGGCGAAGCTTTCCGACGGCTCGAAGGCGACCGTCATCGCTTGGCTTTGGGCACGGACGGTACGGTCGCCAGACCCAGCCGCAAAGGGAGCGATGGTGCCATTGGTTTCCTCCTTCCTTCTCTCAAGTAAGGAAGGCAAGAAGTCTTGGGTTGAGCCAATAATCGACAAATCTGCGCCGGATGGTTGGCGCTTTGAAGTAAAGACCGGCATCCTCAGCAAGACCGATGAGGAGAGGCTGAAAAAAGGAACGAAGACCGGACGTGGCTCGAGTTTTTTTTGCGTTCTCACCGGCACAGCGATCAACAGTGATTATGTGAAAAGTGAGGGCTTTGCTGGAAGGATGAATGCTCGCTTGATGGCGATTGTCGCCGAAGGCAATCGTAAGCGCGTATACCTATCGCCAACGGCAGAGCACGAAAAAATGGCCGAGTCGGCAAAGCCCACGTGGCAGCCAGAAGGTGATTTGCCTCATGACCCGCGCAATTTTTGGACGGTGCAATACGGTCTTACCACGTTTGCATCGCTCTTCACGGCGCGCCAATTGGTGTCACTAACAACTTTTGCTGACTTGGTATCGGAAGCGCGAGAGAAGGCTATAACTGACGCCCAGGCAGCTGGATTACCGAACGATGGCGTTGCACTGCATTCCGGCGGAACAGGTGCGACGGCTTATGCCGACGCGATTGCGACTTACTTAGCATTCGTCGTGAGTAGAAGCGTCGATCGCGGCTCGTCGATTTGTTCGTGGGACAGCAGTCCAAAAATGGAAGCGCTGAGAAACACATTCGCGCGTCAGTCCTTGCCTATGACCTGGGACTTCGCGGAGGGAAACCCGTTTTCGGGGTCCAGTGGTAACTTCCTTTTCAACGTTGAATGGACCGCAGATGCACTATCCCGAACACCGGCTTCAGCCGAAGGTGGCATAGTAAATATCAATGCCTCAAAGAACTCTTTCCCCGTTAGTTCAATCGTCATTTCTACCGACCCGCCATACTACGACAATATCGGCTACGCCGACCTGTCGGATTTTTTCTATGTTTGGCTAAGGCGTTCATTATTGGGTGTTTGGCCTGATCTATTTCGTCGGTTGACCACCCCTAAAGCTGAGGAGCTCGTTGCAACTCCGTATCGACATAACGGAAAGGAAGGAGCAGAAGCATTTTTTATGAATGGTATGGGAGAAGCGTTGACTGCCATGCGAGAAGCCGCCGCTGACGGTGAACCCCTCGCCATTTATTATGCGTTCAAGCAAGCAGAAGCCGCAAAGGACGGCATCACCTCAGCCGGGTGGGCTTCTTTTCTCCAAGCGATTATTGGAGCAGGGCTTGCAGTAGATGGCACATGGCCACTTCGAACCGAGATGGCCAATCGTATGATTGGCCGCGGGGCAAACGCGCTCGCTTCCTCTATCGTCCTTGTCTGCCGCAAGCGTACCGCCGCCGCTGAGGTTATCACCCGGGCTGACTTTGTCCGTCGCTTGAAGAGCGAGATGCCGGCAGCGATTGACGATATTCGAAAGGCCGGTGTTGGTCCGGTAGACATGCAACAGTCGGTGATCGGCCCGGGTATGGGCGTGTTTTCTCGCTATGCAAAGGTGCTTGAGGACGACGACAGCGCGATGCCGGTGAAGACGGCACTCTCGCTCATCAATCGCGTTTGGGAAGAGATCGAGAACGAGCTCGACACCGCCTTCGATGCGCCGACACAGGTGGCTCTAGCTTGGTTCGCGACTTACGGCTTCGACGCAAAGCCGTCTGGTGATCTCATCACGTTGGCTAACGCCAAGAATGTGCCGCTGGGCGCGCTGTTCAGCGCCGGCGTTTTTCAGGATCTCCGCGGTAGGGCAGCCTTGATGCCGCGTGGGGAGCTTCCCCAGAACTGGATGCCTGCGGCCGACACGACGTTAACCGTCTGGGAATGCGTTCAGCACACGGCCCGAGTCCTAAATGCTGCCGACGGCGGCGGTGAATCTGCCTCAAAGCTTGTCGCGCAGATGGGACCGAAAGGCTCCTAAGCGCGGGCGCTTGCATATCGTCTTTTCGAGATTGCAACACAGCGCGGCTGGGCGGCAGAAGCGTTAGTTTACAACGAATTGGCGCAGGAATGGCCGAAACTAAGATCTTGCTACAACCGTTGCGAGTGGTAGGGCGCTTAATACCAGAACTCAGCTTGATCTCTTATGAGGACGTAGGGCGTGCTTGATTCTTTGGACCTTCGTAACTTCAAAGCTTGGCAAAAGGCGAAGGTCGACTTCGGCCTTATCACCGGCTTGTTTGGTACAAATTCGTCGGGCAAATCGAGCCTGATCCAATTCTTGCTGATGCTGAAACAAACGCGCGAAGAGCGAGATCGCGCGACGGTGCTGCAGTTAAACGGGCCTTACGCTGAACTTGGTCAGTTCTCTGATGTCATCAACAACGGGGATACCAGCAAGCGCCTGCAATGGGATGTTCGTTTTCGCCGGCGTAAGCCTTTAACTTTGAAGGACGCGACGGGATCTCAAGCATCAGTTGCGGCGAGCAGTGACGTCTTCAGCATTGGATCTGAAGTTTCCGCAGAGAGGCTGTCGAAAACTCGAACTTTGTCGATGCGGTCGCGCTTCCTGGAATATTCGCTAAGTGGGATAACGTTCCGCTTGGCCGCAAAAGGGGAGGCTTCTTCCGAATACGAGCTGATCTCTGCTGGCGGAAACTTTAAGTTCGTGCGGAACCAAGGGCGCGTATGGGCCTTGCCCGGGCCGGTGAGATCTTATGCGTTTCCCGATCAGGCGCGCACGTACTTTCAGAATGCGCAGTTCCTTTCGGATTTGGAAACAGCTTACGAGGAAGAGTTCGACCACCTTTATTATCTGGGTCCGTTGAGAGTACGCCCCTCGCGCGATTACGTGTGGACCGGAACTCGGCCCGTTGATGTTGGGACGGCGGGCGAGCGTACGATCGAAGCTCTCGTGGCGGCCACTGCTGTTGGAGAATTGACCAGTCTTGGTCCAAAAAAGAAACGTCGTCCGGTTCAGGAAGTTGTGGCCCACTGGCTAAAACATCTTGGTTTGATCGACACCTTCTCTATCACGGAGGTGGCTCCCGGGTCGAATCGCTGGATCGCAAAAGTGTGCACGCATAAGGGAGGGCCATCGGTCCCGTTGACGGATGTAGGCACCGGCGTTTCGCAAGTGCTTCCGGTTATTACACTGCTACAATACGTTCCAGAGGGCTCAACGGTTGTATTTGAACAGCCCGAAATACACTTGCATCCATTGGCCCAGGCGGGCCTTGCCGACGTGTTTATCCAAGCCGCTACTCATAGGCACATTCAAGTCATACTAGAAAGTCACTCGGAGCATCTCCTATTGCGCCTGCAGCGGCGCATTGCGGAATCCGCTATTTTATCGCGAGATGTAAAGCTTTTCTTCGCAGATTCAAATAGCGGGA
>Ga0182024_10011851_pt1 | contig 17389 bp, 11 predicted proteins | sample P32metaG_FD_120480 | JGI IMG/M metagenome (GOLD analysis project Ga0182024, IMG submission 120480) | Permafrost microbial communities from Stordalen Mire, Sweden - P3-2 metaG (Illumina Assembly) | ecosystem: Environmental > Terrestrial > Soil > Wetlands > Permafrost | place: Sweden: Stordalen...
GGATTACCGCGCATCAACATTGCGCCTTTCTATATTTTCCCTCAGGAATTGGGAGGATTTAACTGGCCGAAGGTACAAGGACCAGATACGCGCGTCCAATTCGTCGATCACGTGTCCCGAATTTTCGGCAAGCATGCCGTAAAATTCGGAGGAGAAATTCATCACGATGCATTCACTGGAGGTGCGTACGGCGGAGCGCGCGGCAGAATCAAATTTGGTTTCAACCCCGGGGACTTTCCGTTCCCGACAGCTTCGTCTCTCGAAGCATATTTCGCCGGTTTTCCGGATTCTGCAACCTTGCTCGTCGGCGATCCCACTCGCCATATCCACAATTGGGGCTATGCGGGATTCGTGCAGGACGACTGGCGCGCCACGCAGAGACTGACCTTCAATGTAGGTTTGCGTTACGAGCTCAACACAGTCGTGAAAGAAGAGCACAACTTGCTGGGCAATTTCAGTCCGACGCTCGGTCTTGAGCAGGTAGGCCAGCAGATTAACGCTCCTTACCACGGCGATCACAACAATTTTGCGCCGCGCCTTGGTGTGGCTTGGGATCCTTTCGGAACGGGCAAAACGGTTGTGCGTGCAGCGTTCGGAATCACGTACGAGACGATAAACTGGGAATCCTTCCTCGCCCTTAACAATTCTTTGGGTATCAGCACTATTCCTACCGGTGCGGCGGGCGTTACGCCGGGCGGCGGAACCATCGACGTCGGAACGGTCAACCTTAGTCCGAATGGCGGCGGTCTAAATTGGAATGGCCCAGGAACCGTTTTTCCAACCACGGCGTTAGCTTGTAACGCAGGAACTCCTTGCTCCATTCTTGGCATCAATCCGAATCTCAAAACTCCGTACGTTTACAATTGGACGCTGAATGTCCAGCGTGCCATCACCAATAATCTTTCGCTCGAAGTCGCCTATGTCGGCAACCACGGCTCCGACCTCGTTGGAATCCGTGATCTGAATCAGGCCGCTGAAGGCTCTGGGTGGACGCCAGCGGCAATCGGCGCCTGCCAGGCTTCAGCGCCGGCTTTCAACAACTGCGCAGCTGACCCAGGAGCCGAGCAGGCCGCTCGACCATTTAACGCCGCATTCCCGTTCTTGCAGAACATCTATCAGATGAGCAACAACTACAGATCGAATTACGACGGTTTGCAAACCACACTCACAGGCCGTGACTACCATCACTTCACTTTCGTCGCGGGTTACACCTATTCGCATTCGCTCGATGATGTCGGCGCAAACTGGGATTTCGGCGCTGGTCTGGGATTGCCTTCCGACAGCACGAATCCTAACCGGGAATATGCCAGCAGCGATTTCGATATTCGCAATCGCGGCACGCTGGCTGTCACCTATGCGGTCCCCGGTCATGAGGGTTTTGGGCAAATGCTGAAAGGTTGGGAGCTCAACTCCATCGTGAGCCTTTCCAGCCCGCAGCCGTACGGTGTAATGGACGCAGGCACCGACATCAGCGGTACCGGCGCGCTGAATGACCGTTGGAATTTCTTCGGTAATCCAGGCGACTTTACGTCTTCCGCAACGGGGATTCCGTTTTTCCCGAACCAGTCGAACCCAGCATGCGTTGCGCAGGCGCTTACTCTCGATGCTGGAAACCCAGCCGGTTTGAACAGCACCGCGCTGGGAGCGTTTGGTTGCTACGTCAGCACCAACGGCCGTTCCATCATGCTACCTCCTGCGTTGGGAACTTTCGGGACCGTAGGACGAAATGCATTTCGCGACACAGGCTTCCGCGATTGGGATTTCTCCGTAGCAAAAATGTGGAGATTTCGCGAACGCTTCGGAGTTCAATTCCGAGCGGAGTTTTTCAATCTTCTCAACCATCCGAACATTGCGAATCCCTTCGGAGGACAAAACGGATGGGCTCACAACGATCCCTCGACCGGTTCGTTCGGATGCGGCTGCGCCACACCCGACGTAGCCGCTTCGAACCCGGTAATCGGATCCGGCGGCAGTCGAGCTATCCAACTTGGCCTGAAGCTCACCTTCTGAGTTGCTTGATGCTCGGGAAAAAAGTGGGAGCCATACACCAGTCCTTGGCTCCCACTGCAACCTCAACCGAAGCGAGCGAGTGATATCTGTCGCGCAGCACTAGAAGACACTTCAGGACGTTGCAGACTGCGCACTCATTGCTCAAATAGTGAAGCTAGTTCGGATTTAGATTTCCGCAGCGATCAGCAGTAGTTCCCGAAGGGGGCCCGGCCACATGCGAAGCACCGTCAGCTTCTTGAGCGCCAAATTCCAGTGCGTAATTTTGTTAGCCGCTGTCTACTTTCTTGTTGGAACGGCTCAGGCGCAGCAGCCTCCGCCGCCCAGTAGCGAACGCACGATCGAAGAAATCAAAACCGAAGCTATCTCTCGCGCCGAAAACGGCCAGTATCCGTGCATCGGCCAGAATCCCGCCGACCTCAAGGAAGCGTTCGCATCCATCCACACGAAAGATCGCGATGAGTGGGCCTCAGCCTTCATTGCCGTCGGCGATCGATACATGGCCGAGGGGAAGTCGCTGGAGAAAACCGAACCTGCCAAAGCCGACGCAGACTATATTCGGGCGTGGCGCGTGTATTCGTTCGGACGGTGGCCCGTTCCTTCGTCTCCGGGAAAGCAGCGTTCGTACGAAAAGGCACTCGAAGCATTTCGTGCGCACGCAAAATTCTGGGATCCTCCCATGGAAATCGTGCACATTCCATTCGAGGGGAAAGAAATCGTTGGCTACCTCCGCTTTCCCAAGAACCCTTCTGGCCCCGTTCCTCTGGTTATTGCCGTCAACGGGCTCGATAGCCGCAAGGAAGATCTTTCAGAAAGCTTCTCCGCGATCTTGCCTTACGGAATCGGTTATCTAGCCGTCGATGGCCCGGGAACCGGTGAAGCTCCAATCAAAGCGAGTCCCACCGCGGATCGCATGCTCACGGCCGTGATCGATTACGCCTATACCCGCCCTGAAGTGGATAAAACGAAAGTGGAATTCCACGGCGTGAGCTGGGGCGCTTACTGGGGCACGAAAATGGCAATCCTTGAAAAGAGCCGCTTAAAGGCTGTCAGCGTGCAATCGCCTCCCATACACGATGACTTCCAAAAGGACTTCGTGATCAGCCACCTGCAGGGCAATCGCGAATATCTATTCGATCAAGCTCCGGCGATGATGTCGATATTCGACAATGTAAACACTCTTGATGAATTGCTCGAGATTTTTCCGAAGATGTCGCTCGTGACGCAGGGCCTGCTGGGGAAGCCGACGGCGCCCATGCTGATTATGGCCGGTGTCCTCGATACCCAGGTGCCGATCTCAGATACTTACCGGTTGCTCAGCGCTGGCGACGTTCCTAAAACAGGCTGGATAAATCCGCACGGCGGACATCTCGGCAGGCAGAAAGGCGTTTGGCCAGATCCAGTCATGTTCAAGGAAGTAATCATTCCTTGGATCGTCCACGCCTTAGCCGCGGAACCACAATCAAAATAACGAACAATTGACGGCGCGGCAATTCGCAAGGTTTGCCGTGGACGGTCCTCCCGGCGTTCGACAGGCTTCGTATGAAGCCGTGAACCGCCAACGGAATGGAGCCGAATCAACGGCCACGACCAGATACTGATCGATGTTTCGTCGCACGCTCGCACCGCCTTTGTCTTGGGGCAGGGCGCTCCAGGCGGGGAGCACGGCGCCCGCTGATGCTTTACCCTCTCACTTTCCTTGACTCCGCACATTTTTGAATCTCGTCGTATATTTTCGGCGCTTTTAACAGTCGCGTCACGTGGCATTCACTTGCCCGATTTCTTTCTCCGCTAGAGTTTTGCGCTCAGTTAAATTCCAGGAGGAACTTGAAATGCGTTTCACGAAAGCCTTTCTGTCGTCCGTCCTGGCCGCCTCGTTGCTCGTCTCTCCGCTTCAAGTCCGTGCGGGGCAAGATCCGATCACCGAGACTGGCCACACCGTAAAGCACGTCCTGCTCATCAGCGTCGATGGCCTTCACGCACTTGATCTTTCGAACTTTGTGAACTCCCATCATGATTCCACACTCGCAATGCTGACTCACAATGGTGTGACGTACACCAACGCATCCACCTCGACTCCATCCGACTCGTTTCCCGGATTGGCTGCACTTATCACCGGCGGCTCTCCGGCGACGACCGGTCTTTGGTACGACGTAACGTACAATCGTGCGCTTTCGCCTCCGGCCGCTACAACGTCGCTGCCAATTACCGGCGGTCCGAATCTGTGCCCCAATGTTATCGGCACGCCGGTTGCATTCGATGAATCGATTGACGTCGATTTGACCAAGCTAAATGGAGGCGGTGGCATCAATCCTAATTTCCTCCCACGCGATCCCAATAACAGCTGCAAGCCGGTTTTTCCACACGAATGGATTCGCGTGAACACCATCTTCGAAGTCGTCAAAGCCAACGGCGGTACGACTGCCTGGACCGACAAACATCCTTCCTACTCCTGGACGAAGGGTCCCTCAGGGTTGGGCGTCGACGATTTTTATGGGCCGGAAATTAATTCGATCCCGGTGGGCCTGCCGCAGTTTCCGGGCTGCAGTCCGATTCCTGCTCCCGATACAACATTTGACGACGGCTGGACAACCGACTTCCGCAATATCGTCTGCTATGACTCGCTCCACGTGCTGGCGACCCTCAACCAGATCGACGGGTTCACGCACGATCATTCGAAGCGTGCTCCAGTACCGACGCTTTTTGGTTTCAACTTCCAGGCTGTCAGCGTCGGCGAAAAACTGAAGAATGGCCCGATCACTGCTGGCGGCGTGCCGGTTAACGGCGGCTACATGGACGTCCTCGGCACTCCTTCGGAGGGCCTAGCTTTCGAACTTGATTTCGTCGATCAGTCGCTAGGACGGATCGTTTCGGAATTGAAGAAACAAGGACTTTACGATTCGACTCTCATCGTCATCTGCGCCAAGCATGGTCAGTCGCCGATCGACCTTTCCAAGAAAACAGCGATTGGGGGCGGCCAACCGGCTACTTTGATTGGCGCCGCAGAAGCCTTCGATATTTCCGACGATGGCTCGCTCATCTGGCTTACCGATCAGGAACTCACTCCGAGCGTGGTTGCACTCTTGAGCCAGCCGGGAAACCAGCAGACGCTCGGGATTCAGGAGATCTTTGCCGGTCAATCGCTCCGCAATAAATGGAACGATCCCGGCAGCGATCCTCGAACACCGGACATCGTCCTCAAGGTCAATACCGGCGTCATCTTCACCAGTGGCTCAAAGATCGCTGAACACGGCGGCTTGAACGAAGACGATATTCACGCCGCGTTGCTGGTTTCGTTCGCAGGCATGCAACAAAACACCGTAAGAACACCGGTAGTCAATCAGCAAGTCGCACCCACAATCATCCAGGCGCTAGGCTTCGAGCCGAACCAACTCGAAGCCGTAAAGAAAGAACAAATCACCGTCCTGCCATTCCTCTTCAGCAACTAACTGAAGATAAAGGTGACGGCGGTTTGATCCTTTGAGAGCGGTTGGCATCACCGAAAGCGGCGCCGTGTTGGGCGCCGCTTTTTTATTCCGCAATAGCGCAGGATTGCGCTCGAGGATACCGCACCAGTCTATGATGTTGCGACGTCAGGGGAAGGACCGGCAAAAAATATTAGCCAAACGTATTTTGCTTTGAGTGCTGAAATCCAAAGCGCAGCCATTGTTTTCTTCCCGGCGTGTTGGTGGCTCTCGTCTGGCGCGGTTTGCATCGTCCTCTCCGCAGAAGTGTTCTTGTGAATCGCGGCGTTATCTCGGATAATCTAATTCGTCCCTGCGGTATCTCCATTTGGCGCTATGGTGCAACGGTTAGCACGCGGCCCTTTCAAGGCTGAAATACGGGTTCGATTCCCGTTAGCGCTACCACGTTTTTCAATTCCGTATAGATGGCCTCGAAGTTGGTGCGATTTGCGATGATATTCCGATACTTCGATCGGATTGCAAGGAGACTCGTGTGAGTTACGCTGCAAAACATTTGATTGCCGGCGAGCACGTGCAGTACGAAACGAAATTGCACTGGGTCGTGATGCTCGGACATGTGACGATCGCGGTGATATTGGCGATTGTCGGAGCCGGACTTCTGGCCGGTCCGTGGGGTACGGTGCATGGCGGCGAGGAATATGCGGGAGCATTGCGCTGGGCGGGCGTGGCGAGCCTGGTGGCTGCATTCATATTTCTAGCCATCGGACTGGTGCGACGGGATGCGACGGAAATGGCGGTAACAAATAAGCGGGTGATCGTGAAAACGGGCCTGGCGAGCCGGCGCACTGTGGAGCTTTTACTACCTAGAATCGAGAGTGTGGTGGTGGAAGAGCCAGCGCTGGGCAGAGCATTGGGGTATGGCACTGTGATTCTGCGAGGTACTGGTGGCACGCCCGAAGTGTTCCGGCAGATTGCCCATCCGCTGCAATTCCGGGAACAGGTGCAGCGACAAATTGCGGGAGAATCGAAAATATAACGATGGTCGTGGCTGCCTGGAGTGGATTCGATTGCGGCAGGGACACTGTTTTGCGAATCACTGCATAAGATGATTTAATCTGGATTGCTCGATATGTTAGCGCAGCAGCCAGCGAGCTGAAGAAAGGAGAAATATTGTGGCGGATCTGATCAGAACATCGAACCCGGCTTTGAGCGCGAAGGCGTTTCAGGGGGAAGGCGTCGGCACGGGCGAGGCCATGACGCTGAAGGGAACGATCAACAAGACGGGATTGCTGCTGCTCTGCGCGGTGGGGACAGCGGCATGGACCTGGAATATTTTTATGCATGCCGAGAATGCGCAGTCGGTGATGCCGTTGATGCTGATCGGCGGGATTGGCGGTTTTATTTTCGCGCTGGTTACGATCTTCAAAAAGACTTGGTCGCCGGTGACGGCGCCGGTCTACGCGTTGCTGGAAGGCATGGTGTTGGGGGGCATTTCGGCGATGTTCGAGATGCGCTACCACGGGATCGCCATCAAGGCGGTGAGCCTGACTTTTGGAACGATGTTCGTCCTGCTGCTGGCGTACCGGTCCGGGCTGATTCCGGTGACGCAGAAATTCAAGCTGGGAATTATCGCGGCGACGGGCGGAATCGCGTTGTTCTACGTGGCGGAGATTGTGTTGGGATTTTTCGGAATCCATTTCACGGCGGTCAATGGAGCGGGACCGATTGGAATCGGATTCAGTGTTTTCGTGGTGGTTATCGCAGCGTTAAATTTGGTGCTGGATTTCGATTTCATCGAGAATGCGGTGGCGGCGGGTGCGCCGAAGTACATGGAATGGTATGGCGCGTTTGGATTGATGGTTACCCTGATCTGGCTGTACCTGGAAATTTTGCGATTGCTGTCCAAACTCAGCAGCCGGGATTGATTTACGATTGGATACCCAAGCCTGAGTGCAGGCCAAAACGCAAATTCCACCTTTCGGCGTGAGATACGTCCTCGCGTTGACTTAGTGATTTTTGCTCTTCTTTTCTCGACCCCTATTCGGTTGACCCCGCTTATTAACTCCTTTTTGACGCAGTAGCCGAAGAACGCTTATGTAACGTTTCTACCCCATTTGCGGCTGGCACCAAACCCAGTCTACGCACCACTCTTGTAATGAACTCACAGATAACACCTTACGGGGCGGGCTTCCTGGCGTCTCGAATGCACTAGTAGGCGGCGAAGCCAGACGCGTCCGGGAGTCCGGGGCGGCCCGAGGGTGGAATAGTGAGAGAGCGGAGAATGGGACAGGATTGTGGAAGTCGAAGCGGGCAACGCGGTTTTTCGATGCTCGAGATGCTGGTGGTGATCGCAATCATCATGGTGATTGCGGCAATGGCGATCATACAGTTGCAACCCGCATTGCAAACGAACCGCGCTGCTGCCGCCGCCGCCCAACTGAAGAGCGCGTTACGCCAGGGCCGCGAAGCGGCGATCGCGAGCCGCCGCACCGTACAAGTGCAATTTTTTACGGGTGCACCGTGTTCCGTGAATACGGCATGCGTGGTGCTGACTCGTTTGGACCCTCCCGCAAACGTCCCCACGGTGATCTTGACGCTCCCGCTCGAAGGCTCTGTCCAGTTTGCGCAGTTTGCCGGAGAGACTGATACTCCGGATCTTTTCGGAAACGGCGCGCCGATCTTCTTTGGAGGCGTGGCCAATGGTCCTCCGACGATGGAATTTCAAAGCGACGGCAGTTTTACGAACGGAACGGGCGGCGTAATCAACGGAACGGTATTTCTAGGTATTCCGACTTTTCGTTCATCGGCAAGGGCCATAACGATATTGGGCGGGACAGGCCGCATCCATTCTTACCGGTGCCCGAGCAACACGGCATGCGTGTACTGATGGAAAAAATGGCGGCGAAAGATTGCGCAGCAAGGAGAACAGCAATGACAGGCAGGAATCGACACAGCGCACACGCAGGTTTCACGCTGATAGAAACGATGATCGCGATGGCAGTCCTGGCGGTGGGAGTGCTGGCGCTGGCAGCGATGCTCGCGGACGGCCTGGCCTACATGGGCATGTCGCAGGACGAATACATCGCGGAACAGAAGGCGGCTGAAGCGGTGGAATCGGTATACACCGCGCGCGACGTGGGACAAACAACCTGGGCCAACATCAATAACGTATCTGGCGGTGGAATTTTTACGGATGGCCCGACCCAACTGTGCGACCCGGGCCTCGATGGGATTCTGGGAACGGCGGACGATAACTGCGCAATACCGGACAGCATCTGGACCCCCGGACCTGATGGGCTACTGGGGACGGCCGACGACGTCAATGTTCCGCTGGGCGGATTTACGAGGACGATTCTGATTCAGCCGGTAGCGGGACGACCTGACCTGCGAGAGATAACAGTTTCGATATCGTATACGGCTTCGAGATTCAAGCGCACATACACGCTTGTGACCAACATTTCACAGTACTCGTAGAGGGATTCGAGGGAGATGCGAATGAAGCGCGAACACGGATTCAGCCTAGTCGAATTGATGGTGACCCTGGGAATACTGGTGGTCATCGTGGGGACCACGCTAGCGGCGCTATCGCAGGCCAGCCAGGCTACGCAAAACGTAACGATGATGGCCGACACGCAGGAAAATCTCCGCGCCGGCTTGAACTACATGGTGCGAGATTTGGTGCAGGCTGGCGAGTCGATACCGCAGGGAGGAATACCGCTTCCCAATACCGCGGGCGTTGTGAACGTGAACAAACCCAGCCCTCCGTTGTTAGCCTATACGTTTCCGGTGAACTCGACGGTACTACAGGCAATCACGCCGGGATTCAATCAAGGGTTACAAACGGCTACTCCGAGTCCCACGGTTTCGGGCGTGACGCTCTTCGGGCCCAACAACACCGACATGATCACGGTAATTTATGCGGACAACTCGTTGATCGATAACACGATTCCAGCGAGCCCTAAGACCCTCAATGAATTTCCGATATTCCTGGCGGCATCCGGCGGTAATCCGGGCTGCCCCGCGGGATCCATCGCGGCGAACGGCAGCAGAGTAACATTCGACATCACTTGCATAAACATCAACACCGGCAACACGGGACTACAGGCCGGCGATTTGATCATGTTTCAGAATGCCGGCGGAGTGACGGTCCAATGCGTGACCAGCGTTGCGGGCGAGGTGGTGAACTTCGCAGGCGGCGATCCTTTCAAGCTGAACCAGACTGGATTACCGAGTGGGACGTTGCCGCAGACCGCCGTGCCCGCCAACAGCGGGGCATATCCTCCGACAACAGCGACGCGAATCTGGATGGTTACGTACTACATCGACAGCAATACGAATCCGCAGCGTCCGATGCTGGTACGACAGGTGAATTTCAACGCACCGGTGGCGGTGGCTGAGGTGATCGAAAATCTCAACGTGACGTACGACCTGGTGGATGCCATTGCAACGGTCCCAGCCACTAACGCACGGCAAATCATCGCACCCGATACGCCGGCCCAGATCCGGAAAGTGAACTTGCTGCTGGCGGCACGGTCGGAAACGGCGAACATGCAGACGAAGCAATACTTCCGCAACAACCTGCAGACGGAAGTCAGCATTCAAAGTTTGTCTTTCTACAGCTTGTACCAGTAACTGACGGCAGAACATTTAAGGAGAACGTCCGTGAAGAAGCATCGTGAACAGGGAATGGCGCTCATCACCGCACTCTTGGTACTGCTGTTGATATCTTCGATGATTGTAGGCCTATCGTGGATGGTAATGACCGACCAGAAGCTCGGAGGAAACAACTCCGACCGGCAAAGGTCGTTCTACGCGGCAGAGGCCGGAATGGAATCGATGACAGCGGCTCTGGCAGCGGACTTCAACGCCAGCCCCGTATTGAGCGCGACGGACATCAATAACATCATGACTACGACCGCGCCTGTGGATATGACAGGCGCAGGCATTCAGTACATTTCGCACGCGGCTAACGCGCCCTGCGGAGCGAACGGATATTGCATTACGTTTACACCGGACCAGTTCGGAAATCCGTCTGCGACTTCACACACGATTCTAACTGGGCAGAACGCCGGCTTGGTGGGATTGCTAACGGCCTACACGATGCAGGTTACGGCCGCAACCCCACAGGGTTCCGAAGTGAAATTGCAGCGAGTAATTCAGACCGCTGCGATTCCCATCTTTCAGTTTGGAATGTTCTGCTACAACGACTGCGACTTTTTCGCGGGTCCGGACTTCAACTTTGGCGGACGTCTACATTCCAACGGCAACCTGTGGCTGGCGGAAAACGGCGGAACGCTGACGCTTTCCGATAAGGTGACAGCGGCGGGAGAAATTATCCGCTCTAACCTGGAAAACGGCACGTCAACCGGCTCCAGCTATAACACCACAGTGAATATTACGACGAATCCGGGTTCTGGAAATTTCGCGGCATTGACGACGGCGCAGGGAAGCGAGAGCGCTCCGAACGTGATTGGAGCTCTCAGCGGAACCTTCTGGACACCGTTCAAGAGCCTGGCCGCCAGCACGTACAACAGCAATATTGGCGTAAAGGAAACGGGTATTCTTCCCTTGAATGTGGGAATCGCCACGCCCTCGATTGGAGGGCAGTCGATCGACTTAATTCGAATGCCGGTTCCGGGTGAAGCAGCGACGAACCCAGCGAAGCTCTCGGAACGTTATTACAGCTTGGCGAGCTTGCGAATATTACTTTCGGATTACGGCCCATCCGGCGGCTGTACGGATAGCGACATCACGCTGATGCCGAATATCTCGGCGGGGGCTCCCGTGGATCTGGCGTCGCTCGCGTGGAACAACGCAGGAACGAATGGAGTAGGACGCGCAGATTCGATCAATTATAAATCAGGGGGACATTACTCGCTGCCGCTGTCGAAGGCGGCGGCGCCTGGGGCGTACACCAGCGCCGACGGCTATTGGATCAAGACGGATTTCCCAATCATTACGGGCTGCGTCAAAGTCGACTATCAGAACAATGCCCACACCTGGGTAGACGCCACGGCCGAAATTCTGAACCTCGGCCTGACTGGTCCGGACATCAACCCATCCAGCGCCGCAGGCCCATTCTTCCCGAACAAGCCTAACTTGCCTGGAGCGCAGATTGCGGCGCAAGGCCCGACCATCAATGGAGGCGTAGCGACCATCAACTGCCCGAACCCAAGCCCCAATGCGGTGATTCGCCTGGCTCGCGTGCGGGATAATCCGTCGTGGGCCGGCACGGGTGGCTGTCCTGCGACTCCGGTAAGCAACACCGTTGCGGCGGGATATGACTTCTGGCCCAACGCTCTGTATGACACGCGCGAAGGGCTAGCGAGGGATAATACACTGCCAGGGAATGCGATCGTGCTGAGCGGCGTGATGAACTACGTTGAACTCGATGTCGCTAACCTGTCGCGGTGGTTTACAGGAGCGATCGGAGCGAGCGGCGCGAGCGCGATTAATGTCACCGGCTACACCGTATATTTTTCGGATCGCCGTGGCGACCGCTTAGACAACACTGGCGGAGGCTCGCCGGTATCTGTTGGCGGCGGCATAATTAAGACCGGGGCGTTCGGATTCGAGGATTTCGTCGATCCTGCTTCGGCGAATGCTTGTCCGAACGGCGCGCTCGATCAGGGCGAAGACGTGGAAGGCGACTATAACTCCGGGGTAGACGCTGCACCGGCGCTTCGAACTTACGGTGGAGCTCCGCAGTTTCCGAACAATACGGTAGGACAGCCGGTTACGAGTTTGCAGGCGTTACCGACAGGAGCGACTGCCGCCTTCGCGTTCAACGTTAACCCCAACTGCACGACGACACCGTCGTGGCCCGGTTTGGTCTATAACAGCGCGCAGGACGCCCGCCAAAATCCTCCGCTGGTATTCCGCCGGGCATTAAAGCTCGTAAACGGCAGCACGATTAATAATGGAATTTGCGACACGGTGCAGTGCGGTTTGACTGTGGCTGCGGAAAACCCCGTGTATATCCAGGGCGACTACAATGCGCAGGCGAATGGCGTTCTGAACAACACCTACGTGGCGGCTTCCGTGATCGCCGACGCGGTGACACTGCTTTCCGACAACTTCAACGATGTGAATTCGTTCGCGTTTCCGTACACATTGGGATCGCGAAATGCGGTGACCACAACGTATCGCACGGCAATCATAGGCGGTAAAGGCGTGCCGTTCCCGCTGGCACCTGTTGCCGGAACAGCAGCGGCTGACTACGGAACAGACGGTGGGGCGCATAACTTTCTGCGCTACATCGAAAACTGGGGCAGCCAGAACTTGTGGTATACGGGGTCGATCATCAGCCTATATTATAACCACCAGGCGGTGGGCCTCTACAAGTGCTGCAACACGGTGTACAGCCCCCCAGTCCGTAAGTACGCCTTCGATACCCAGTTCCTGACGCCTAACCTGCTGCCACCGCAGACGCCCATGCTGCGCAGCGTTAATACAATCAGCATGACGCAGATGGACCTGTCGACGCAGTAGAAGTTTTTTGAACGCGCATTTGGAAGCGGTTCCCGGATTTTCGGGAGCCGTTTTTTTTTTGTGCCGGAGCCAGGAGTTTTTATTACGGCGAAGAAGATAGCAGGCGGATATTGAAATTTGTGTTGGTGCCGGGAGTAACGCAGGAAGGCGCGACGGAGCTGGAACAGAGGCCCGCAAGGACGAAACTGAAATCCGCCGGCAGAGCGAGGCCGATGAGTGGTTCGGCGTAGATGTTATAGGAGTGATTTATCGGGAGGCGCTCGAGGTTGAACGACCCATCGAACCGCGTAGGCGGATTGGAGGCGTCACAACTCCAACCGGCGAGGGTGGCGGCGAAAACTGCCCCGGTATTGGCGTCGACGGCTACAACCTGAGCGCCAACAATTCCGGTGACTGAGAAACCCGGTGATGTTGGAGCAAAGGTTGCCAGGGAAAACAGATTTGCGGGTATGACGCGGCCAAGTAGCGAGCCAACATTCATAGTGTCGTGGGGATCCGGGTATAGGAAACGCGCGCCGGTACGATCATCGTCGGCGAGCGGGCCGTCTGGCGCCTGGCTGGTGGGACGATCGCCGATGAATTGGCCGGGAGGCGGGGCAAAAGGAAACATGATGGCGCGAATCACGCCGGAGTGATCGAGGCCGAACCAGTGGCCGAGTTCGTGAGTGAGCAGGGATTCGAGATCGTAGGAACCTACACCCTGTGGAGTGGCCAGCGCGGCAGGGGTGGCGTAACTGACCTGACCGTCATTGCGAAACAGAGTATCGGAATCGAGAATTTGTCCGGTGAAGAGAGCGGCTGTGGAAGTGCCCACCGTGGCGCCGGGAGCATTTGCGGTGATGGTTCGCGTGAAGGCGAGAACGCCAGTGGTGAAACCGGCGCTGGACTGGTTGAAACAAATTGTGTTGAGACCGTCGACATTGTTTTCGGCGTCGTTCGAGCAGGAATCTGCCGCGGCCACACGGGCAAGCGGCGCGACCAGACCGGGATTCGTCGTGGAGTTGAAGGTGGTGCCCGATACGCCGGACCACGCGCCGAATGAGTCTGAAATGGCTTGCTCGATTTCGCTGAGCTGCGCGGGCGTGCCGGAAGGCGCGACGGTAACTAGAATTGTCTGCAGAAGAGAAAATGGAATGGATGTGCTCCAGCGGCGATTGAGCGGCGAGGAGAGGGTGAGATTGAAATGGTTGGGCTGAGGACAGCCACCAGCCGCGGGAACCGTGGAGTCGAATGTGTAGAGTCCGGCCCGGGCGTCCTGGGCGCAGGCGAGCACGAGCAGAAATGCGACGGATACAGCGACGATGCGCCTCATTTTGTTCCTTGGGCGCGATTCGCAGATGCGGAGAGCGCCGCGCTGACGAGCGAGTGAAGATCTTCCACGGGAATGTTGCGCAAACCGGTGGACTGGAACTGCCGGGTGGCCGGCTCGAACGTATCGAATGCGGCGGTGTCTTGGATTGCAACTTGTCGGTTGGTGCGAGGATCGCGGCGGAGGCGAAACGTGCCCTGCACCCAACTGACGATGGAGAAATCACCGCGGGCGGTGGGTTCAAGGAACAAGACAACTTCTTCGCCGGCAACGAACCTAGGAATTCCGGAAACAGTGGAGGTAAGGGTTCCGGTGGTTCCTCCGAGGAGCCGAACGGAAATGTACGGATCGGAATTCGCGTTGCGCGCGCCTTTCCAAGTTTCTTCGACGGCGAAGGATGTGAAGGTCCAGATTTCACCGGCATCCCAGCTGGTGGAGTTCGACAAGCAACGGGCCCGAATCACGAGATGTGCCGCGAGGGTCATCTGCGCGACAGACATGCGAATGAGCGTGGTGGAATGTGCGGGTGGGACGGCGAGTAGAGCCGCCAGAGCAATCAACGCAAGTGGGATGAATTGTTTTTGGGACACGGTTTTTGCTTTGGATGTCATTTCATTTGACCTCGACCATTCCGGTGGCGACGGCGCGGTCGTTATTCAGGGTAGTGATAAATAACGTGCGGATCCCGGGAAGAGTGGTGTTGGAGACTTGCAAATCGAGTTCGATCAGATTTGAGAACAGGCCCGTGATGGCGGAGGCGGTGACCGGCAGGTCGGTGCCATGGGGCGCACCGCCCGCGCCGGTGAACGAATAGGCGAAACTGGGATCAAGACCGGTGCCATGGATGCAGAGGCTGGCGACGGTCAATCCGGACACAGGGCGGATGAGGGTGACGGGCGAGCTGGCGACCTCGCAATTGCCGGCGGTGAATGAGCCGATGGAATCCACGTTGATGGGGGCGGACGACGCTGCAGTGGTGGGTTCGGGCATGACGAGTGCGATCTGTGTGGTCGATGGAGTGGCTGAGGTGAGGCTGATAGCTGTCACGGAGGTATCCAGCGGCACGATTACGAAGGGAACGGGATTCGAGAGCGCGCTGGACGGAGCCGGATTTTGAACTTGGATGGTGAGCATGCCGGCAGTTTGCACGTCTGTTGGATTGAGCGCCGTGGCGCAGCCCGTGGAGGTAGCGCAGGTTGTGCCGCGCGGGGCGCCGTTGATGAGAATCGCGGACGCAGAGGCTCCGGTGCCGGGAACGAAGTTCGCGCCTTGCAGCGCGAGCGGGAAACTTTCAACCGCGCCGGAAAAGACGCTCGAGGGCAGCATGACTTCAATGACCGGTCCACTGGTAATGACGACGGTGGCCGCCGCGGATTTTGTGGGGTCCGCGACGCTGACCGCGGTGACCGCGATGGCATTTGGCGAGGGCGCAGAAGTTGGCGCGGAGTAGAGACCAGAAGAATTGACGGAGCCGCACGACGCTCCGTTGCAACCCTGTCCGGGAACAGCACTCTGCACGGACCACACCACGCTGCTATTCGAGCTGCCGGGGACGCTTGCGAAAAATTGTTCCGTGCTCGGACTGGCGGCGGAAGGCGCGAGGAAAACGTAGAACGGAGAAATCGTTAGCGAAACATTTCCTGCCGGCGCGGTGACAGTGATGATTGCGCTGGCACTCCGCGAGGCATCGGCGGCGCTGGTCGCGGTGAGAGTGACAGGGTTTGGAGCAGGGACGGCGGACGGAGCGACGAAATCGATGCTGCCCGAAGCCGGGATGATTGGCGGAAGACATGGGTTCGAGCCTTGCTGACAAATTTGGCCCAAAGCCGGCGAGCCATTGGGGACGCCGTTTACGGTCCAGGAAAGCGCTGCGTTTGCGGTGTTCGAGACGGTCGGCGTAAAGGTTTGGCGTTGATTGAAATTCAGGGTCGCGGCGGTGGGTGAAACGAAGACGGTTACGCCGCTCACGATGGTTACAGTCGCAGCGGCGGTGGCCGCGCCCGCCGTGGCGTGAATTGAAAATGTGCTTGGCGACGGAAAAGTCTGAGGCGCTGTAAACGACGCAGTGGTTGCGCTGGTTACGACGATTGTTCCGAAAGTGGCATTGCCACTCACCACGCCGTCAACGTCCCAAACAATTTGGGCTCGGGGCGCAGCGCAGAGCAACGCCGTGAAGGATTGCACCTGGCCGATCACCACGCTGGCGGACGATGGGGAAATTGAATTGGTACCGGAGCAGGTGATGGTTACGACGGCGGTTCCGGTTTTTGTGGGATCTGCGGTGCTGGTGGCCGCGACGGTCACATTTGGCGGAGCGGGCACGGCCGTTGGTGCTGTGTAGACAGCGGAGTCCGGACCAGTGGAGACTATGGTCCCTACGATCGAATTTCCGCCGCTGGTGCTGTTCACGGACCAAGTGACACCGGTGGACAAATTTCCTGCGCCAGAAACTGCCGCGGTAAAAGCCTGCGCACTTCCAGCGGAAATCGACACACTACCCGGGGACATGGTGACTTGCAGGCTGTCTGTGAATGTCACAGTTGCGGACGCGCTATTTGTCGGGGCCGCCTGGCTTGTGGCAGTTATGGTGACGCTCGCCGGATTCGGCAGAGTTGTGGGTGCGGTATAGAGACCTGACGATGAAATGGAGCCGATAGAGGCGTTGCCCGTTCCGGTGCTGGTAACGCTCCAAATTACTATGGTGCTTTCAGCGCCAGTGACGGTGGCCTGGAATTGTTGCGTTTGGCCCAGCGCGAGAGATGCGGAGGCCGGACTGATGGTCACAACGGCTCTGTGAACCGGAGGCGTACCGGCGTAACCGCAACCGAACAGCAATGTGGATAACGCGGGAAGAATGAACGCGGCACGGAAACACCGCGCGACGAACTGTCGACTTGAGACGGGTCGGGGGCCCGTGCGATTTTTTTTCGAATTGTGGGGAACTTTCATCCGCTGGCAGGAAGGCAAGATGTGTGCCAATGCGGTTCAGACTTTGATCAGGAATGCACAACAAATTCTCGTTGAGCGCTGGATCGCTATTCTGTGAGTAGGATCAAGAACTTAGGATGACTTCGCAGATGCGGAGCGGGTGCAAATCGGTTGGGAGCAGGCGTGGCGGCGAAACATAAGGAGCGACGCGCGCGGAAAATGTCCCGCA
>Ga0182024_10011852_pt1 | contig 17389 bp, 10 predicted proteins | sample P32metaG_FD_120480 | JGI IMG/M metagenome (GOLD analysis project Ga0182024, IMG submission 120480) | Permafrost microbial communities from Stordalen Mire, Sweden - P3-2 metaG (Illumina Assembly) | ecosystem: Environmental > Terrestrial > Soil > Wetlands > Permafrost | place: Sweden: Stordalen...
CTTGTGGGCAAGGTCGATGGATAGCCCGGTCGGGGTCTTGCAAGGGTCCAGCGGCCATGTGTTCAGGACCTTGAGAGTTTTGGAGTCGAACTCGGTGAGCTCGGCCTTGTCTTCGATGTTGACGAAGATGTGGCCCTTGCCGTCCGCCTGGGCTGTTTCCGCCTTGTCGGGAAGCGCGACGTTGCCGATGACCATTCCGGTCTTGGCGTCGATCGCCGTTGCGTCGGAGCCCGGTTCGTCGTTGAACGTAAAGACGCGCTGCGAGGCCGCGTCATAAAGAATACCGTCAGAGGCGCGATCTGGCAGCTTGACGTCGCTGATGACCTTGAGGGTACCCGTATCGATGATTGTAATCGACTTCGCGTCTCCGTTCGTTGTGAACGCGCGCTTGAGCTCGGGAGCAAAATCGATGCCATGGGTTCCTTCCAGGCCCTTAATGTCGCCCAATAGGTTGCCCTCGGGGTCGAGGACCATCACATGCGTGCCGCGTGGGATAAATATGCGGTGCGTGGATTGCTCTACCTCGAAATAATCCCAACGGCCGTCTCCACCCAGAGTGATTTTCTTCACCTGATGGTAATCGGAGCCTTGCGGTCCGGCGGCGGCCACTCGCACAAGAACCGCGCCGCAAACAAGCAAAATCGATAGTGCCAATCCTGCAAAAAGAAACCGCCATGCTGCTCGCATCAAACCACCTCCGGTAGAACAGAAATTTTACGAGCCTCGCACTGCTTCAAACGGTGTTCGGCTGTTTGTATCTACGCACAGCTGCAACCAGAATTTCAGGGCGCTCTCCTGATTCTCCATGCACTTGAGGCCGGACCGGAGAGGCAGGGAGGATCGTCTACAATAGGCCCTGCCGCCTTATCGTGAACGCCACCGTGGATTGCACCAGCCGATCTCCATTGCTGTGGTCCGCGATTGTGAGCATCAACCTGGGCGCTGTCAACTGCGCTTCCAGGATCTTATCCTTCCTTTTCTTTTCGTCAATGGAACTTAATTCATTGTTGGAATTCTCAGCGGCGCAAATTGCAGGCGTGCACGTCCTCCTCTGCTTTCACCTTGTTGGGATCGTACGGACCTTCAGGATTACTTCCAAATAAGGCATAACGATCCGGCGCGGGTAAGACATTGCGGTGGTTAAAGAAACCTTGATGGGAGTATCCACTGACAGGAAGAGGGGTGCGCGCCTGAGCCGTGTTCTAGTTTTTCGGAATTCTACTCACTCTCGAAATCGTCCAGGGTTTCCCTTCTGGGCATATTCTTGGGGCCATAGAATCGTTGGCGGCACTTGCCGCAACGGTAGGGACGATACGGAAGAAAGATCAAAATCCAAAATTCCAAGAGGCGCCCGCGCTTGGTGCGATGCACATGGTCGCTGCCGCACATGGGACAGTTTCTCTCGTCCGTATACGCGAACATTCCAAGAAGGCGCTTCATTCGCAACGAATGATAGCGCCGGGCGAATCCGGGCGCAATGGCGCCCCTCGATCATGGTACCGAAGTAGTATTTCTGTACGTTAGAAAGTTGCCAATACCTGCATTGCGTGGTGCCGCAGCTTGCCCAGATTTCGGTTCATCGAGTGCGCCCGCGGCAGGAACGGCAGCACGGGAGGGCGGCGGATCGCCAGGCGATCGAGGCCAATTTTCAAGCGTTGGTCGTGGGGGGCATAACGCAGACCGCGGACAAGCGTGTCGGCGGCGTCCTGCTTTCGGTCCGCGGCCACGTAGACCTCGGCAAGGTTCAAATAAAGCTGCGCCTGGCGGCGGCTCATGCGGATCGCCGAACGGCAAAGTTCCTCCGCCTCGGCCCACTTCTGCTCCGTTGCCGCGATGGCCACTCCCATGTAGGAAATATAAAAAGGATTGGCGGGTTCTTCTTCGAGGGCGCACTTGAGGTGGGGCAGAGCCTTGTTCGCATCTCCTCCGCGCAAAAAAGCGAGGCCGGTGCGAAACTCCTGGAATGCCTCGACTTGGATCATGTTGATGTCCTCCACTGGGCTAGTGCCGCGAGCCCGCTGGGCGCTAAACCACGCCCTCGGGCCATCCTTCAAACGTTGCCAAGAAGATTAATATTTGGGGGCGAATCGGACAACTGCTCGGAGGGCCAGAATTAGGACAGTGCACGAGGGAACTACCTTTTTGAAAGGGTTGGCCGGCAGGGCCAAAAGATCGGCTTTTCAGGCAGGATTTGGGGAATGTAAGTGCCAGGTAAAAGAGGAGCGCGACGCGGATGCGGGTATGGTTGCCGTTGATCCATCCGGTGGGAATTGCTTAGAAAACCCCGTCCTTTCCGCAGCGGCGGATGCCAAGGACGAGGAATGCGAAGCACTAGATCACCGAAACCCGCACCACGCGCCTTTTCGCAAAGCTACCCTAAATGGCTGATCCTAAAATGCGTTAGCACCCGCATCAGCCACGGCATGGTCCTGATCGCCTGAACCGCCGCTGACGCCGATGGCTCCTACAACTTTGCCGTCACGCTTCAGCGGGATGCCGCCTGCAAAGATCATGATCTTCCCGTCATTCGAGGCGTGAATCCCGAAAAACTGTCCGCCGGATTGGGAGTGTGTCGCCAGGTCTTTGGTGGCGATGTCAAACGCGCGGGACGTGTATGCCTTTTTCATCGAGATGTCGATGCTGCCGATCCAGGCGCCGTCCATCCGAACGTGGGCGACGATGTTTCCGCCTTCATCCGCCACCGCGATGTTCATGGGCTGGCCGATTTCTTTCGCTTTCTTTTCCGCCGCGCTGATCACTCGCCGGGCGTCTTCCAGTTTCACTGCGGACATGCTTCTTCCTCCTCAATTTGGGGCTGTACTCCGGGTTTCAAGCCAACCTGAGCAGTATAGCGCGTAGCCGTCCCACGGCAAGGAACGCGGATTTAGGGCCACAGATGGTGAGTGTAGCAGGCAGTTGTTGCGTTATGTGCGCGTGAAAGGTTTCCTTGCTGATTCGAATCTTGACGTGGAATCATCGAATATGAGAGAGAGAATAGTCATGGATTACGTGAATCGACTGGAGGACGAAGTTTCGGCGTGGCCGAATGTTTCAGTTCACCCGCATCGGTTTGGAGGCAAAGAATTCAGATTCGGGAAAGCCGAGATCGGCCACGTGCATAGAGACGGAACCGTTGATATCCCGTTTCCACGCGCGGTTCGCGATGCGCTATTGGAGGAAGGCCAGGCCGAAGAGCACCGTTGGGTCCCTGACTCCGGGTGGACTACTTTTAAGGTTCGCCGCGAGGCCGAACTCCAACATGCCGTCGGACTTATGCGGATCTCTTACTTGCGCTACGCCTTGAAGGCGGCTCCCGATCCTCAACAGTTTCTGCAACAGGAGAGTGAAGCCCTGCACCTGAGCCCTCGGTTCATTTCCTTGCTCGAAATATTCGCTCCTAGGCCTGCTTAGAAATCAGGACGGCCGGACACCTTCGCCCACAGCTTGAAAATTCCGTTGTTCAATCTCCTGATACAAAACCTTGGCTCGTTCGAGAGCGACGGAAATACTCGGGCTGATGTTGCCTGCTCCGACGCGTTCCTCGAACTCGGCTTGGTGCATCAGGCGAGCGGGTTGCTCACGAGCCCCGCACAAGATGAGTCCGCGGCCGGATTGTCGTACAGCATCCGCCAACTCCTCGAGAGCCTGCAAGCCGGTGGCGTCGATGGCCGTCATGTTTCGCAGGCGAAGCACGAGGATGGGAGACAGTTCGGGAATACGCTGGATCACTTCGTCGATCTTATCGGTGGCGCCAAAAAGAAAAGGTCCGTGGATGCGGAAAATGGTCACGTAGGACGGAATTTCCTTGTGCTGCAGGATGTGCACGTGGCCTTCGCGGAGATACTCGTCGGTGACCTGCGCGACCGTCGTCGTGGCCGTGACCTTGCGAATATAAACGAGCGCCGCAAGGATCATTCCCGCTTCGACTGCCACTGTCAGATCCGCGAACACCGTGAGCAAGAACGTGACCAGCCAGGTGCCGATTTCAAGAGGAGTGAGCTTCAGAAGCTCAGGAATTTCCCGCCATTCCCCCATGTTGTAGGAGACGACCAGCAAAATGGCCGCAAGGACCGAGAGGGGAATGAATCGCGCGAGTGGCGCGGCGAAGAGCACAATCGCCAGGAGCGTCAGCGCGTGGATCATCCCGGAGACGGGCGTCTTTGCGCCGGAGCGGATGTTCGTGGCCGTTCGCGCAATGGCCCCCGTGGCGGGCAAGCCGCCAAAGAGCGGAGACATGATGTTGGCGATGCCCTGGCCGACGAGTTCCACGTTCGGATTGTGTTTGGTTCCGCTCATGCGGTCGGAGACTACAGCGGACATGAGTGATTCGATCGCACCGAGCATGGCGACGGTAATCGCGGGAGCGATCAACGGGCGGAGCAAATCTACGCGGAACTGCGGGATTTTGATTCTCGGAAAGCCTGACGGAATGCCGCCGAAACGCGTCCCAATCGTTTCCACGGGCAGCTTCAGCAAGACGACGAGCGCCGTGCCCGCAAACAACGCCACGATATATCCTGGCACGCGCTTCACATACCGCATGAAAATGAGGATTACGATCAGCGCGGACGCGCCCAGGCCGGTTTCGAGCGGAGAAAGGGTATGAAAAGACCGCGCGAGAGTTTCCATGCGCGCCAGAAATTCTCCGGGAACCTTGTCGATTTTCAGGCCGAAAAAATCCTTGATCTGTGTGCTGGCGATGATCACTGCAATGCCGTTCGTGAATCCCACGACCACTGGGCGTGGAATGTATTTCACGGCGGTGCCCAGCCCGGTGATGCCCAAAATGACCAGGAGCACGCCCGCCATCAGGGTGCACATGAACAGGCCATCCAGCCCGTACCGCGCCACGATGCCGTATACGACCACGACAAACGCGCCCGTGGGACCGCCGATTTGCGTCGTCGACCCGCCCAGCGCGGAAATCAGGAAACCCGCCACGATGGCGCAATACAATCCCGCCTGCGGTGCAACGCCAGATGCGATCGCAAACGCCATCGCCAGCGGGAGGGCGACGAGCCCTACCGTGACTCCCGCGAGGGCGTCGGCGGCGAGTTTCTGCCAGCTATAGTCCTTGAAACAGGTGATCGATCTTGGCAGCCAATCTTGCATGGGGATTTCCCTGGATCGGAGTTCCGACGTTCCGACGATTAGGAATGTAAATGTAAGTATAGCCGGTAGCTTGGAAGCGTGCGAATTTCAAGCCGCGAAGTTTCGTGCAGTAAAGTTGCTGCAGATTGGGTGAAGTAGCACAGGCATCCGCCGCAGCGGTTGCCTGTGCTATTGCTTACCAGATCAGTTTCAGCGCGAACTGAATCTGTCGGGAAGTGGTCTGCGTGGCCGTTAGAAGTCCTGCCGTCTGAGTCTGCTGCACGCCATTTTGGTCAAAGACAGCGAGGTTGTCCGTCGGCGAGCCAAAATTCGCGCGATTGAAAATATTGAAAATTTCGGCGCGGAACTGCGCGTTAAAGCTTTCCGAAATGCGCCGGATGTAATTGTTTTTAAACACAGAGAGGTCCAACTTCGATAGGCCCGGCCCGATGATGGTATTGCGGCCAAGATTCCCGTGGAGATTCGAGCAGTAGGTTTGGCCCGCCGGTGCGGGCGCCGCGGCGCCGCTGAACGTCGCGCATTGATAGGGGAGCGACGCCAAAGACGACGTGGGCACGGTCGGCAGAGTGAAGCAGTTGGGATTGAGGTAGAGAGGCGTGGCGCCTTTCTTGAAATCTTTGTTCACTGCGTTGCAGCCGGGAAGAATGCTCGGCACTTCCCCAGTTTCGTCAAGGAGAGTCCCCTCCGGGTCTCCACCCATGATCGGAGTGAAAGGCTGGCCAGTGCTGGCTTTGTATAACCCGACAAGTTGCCATCCGCCGAACGCCCATTCCGAAATCCCCGATCCTTTTTTCGGTCCCGGGATCTCCCAGGTGGCGCTAAGAACGAAAGTCTGTGCGACATTGAAATCCGAAAGGCCCCGCGTGGTTCGCTGGTCAAAAAATATCTGATTGAACAGCCCGTTCGGATAAGAGTCATCGGCTTCCGAAGCAGAGAGCGTATCGATGCTCTTCCCAAACGTGTAGGCCACGTGGAATTGAATGCCGTGGCTGACGCGCTTGGCGACGTCCACCTGCATGGCGTGGTAATTGGAGCTCGCCTGCCACAACGTTGCGTTAATGCGGCCGAAATTGGGATTGACCTTGGAACTTTGAAGGGGCGCGGCTTGAGTGCCGTTTGGACTGAAGCCCGGGGCGCACGTGACGCCAGACGTTCCGTTGGGCCCGCAAGGCCACTGATAGCCGGCTGAGGTGAGTGTTGGGATTACCATATCAATGTTGTCAACGCGGTAAGGTTCGTGGACGCCGCGGGAACCGACATAGCCAACCGTCAGCGCCAGCGTGGAGGTCAATTCGCGCGCCACGCTTAAGTTCCATTGCATCACGTAGTCGCGTTTGGGATGAGGATCGGGGTAATAGGCAAGATTTGTATCCGGCTGGTTCACAAAATCCTGATACGCCTGGGAGCCGTTGACCGGGTCCATCGTAAAGCTGCCTTGCCCGGGAGCTTCACCGACGATGGTTCGCGTGAAAGGCGCGGCGCGCTGGAACGAAAGCGTGAATTCGTACGGAAGCGGGAGCACGTCAAAAATTCCGAAGCCTCCGCGCAACAGAGTTTTCCCGCTGTGCGGGTTCCAGGCGAATCCGAGGCGCGGCTCAAAATTTCGCAGTGTCGGGTTCGAGAACAACGGGCCGGTTCCCGAGCAACCCGGGGCCATGACGCCGCAGACGGGCTGCGCGGAAGGCGTGCCGGTCAGGCCGAGATTGGGAATGGCCGTAGTCAGACCGTGCGATTCCGTCGGGACCGTTGTCATTTCATATCGCAGGCCGGCGTTGAGCGTTAACGTTTTTCTCGCTTTTATGTCGTCCTCGACGAATGCGCCGAACAAGCTTTCCCGCATGCCGATATCCAGCGGGAGAGGCGTGCTCGTTCCCGAAAACAGGGACGGATCGTTCGTGAGGAATTGCGCCAGCGTGTCGAACCGGAATAATCCATTGATATTGCTGGCCGAGACTTCGTTGTCCTGCATCCGCTCAAAATCTCCGCCGAACTTGATTGTGTGAATTCCATGCGTCCAAACCGCGGTGTCGCCGCCCTGGTATGTCGTCCAATAAAGCGCCCGGCTCGAAGGGATATATCCCTCGGCAGTCGGAGCGCCCAGGAAGCTGGTCACTCCCGGGATGCTCTGAATATCGCCGGCGTACCCTCCTGGCTCAAAAGCGTACTGGTGGTCCGTCATAACGGACTGGTAGGCGCTCGCGATATGGTCGACCTTGCCCTGGATGCCCACCGCGCGAGTGGCTCCGATTTGCGCAACGTTCAGAAAATTGGGGCTGAAGATATGCTGTTCGTGAATCGTGGCGGCCTGGCGGTTTGAGACAAGGTCGGAATACAATTCGCCGAAGGTTCCCGGCTCCACTGTCGTCGAATTGTCCCGAATGTAGGTCACGTAGATGCTGTCGCTGTCCGAGAATTTATGGTCGAAGCGCGTGGTGAAATAATTTTCGCTGGTGGCCACCTGCGCCGAGAAACGGAAAACTCCGATATTGCTGCCTGCGGGAACCGGGTCAGTGGGTAGCGGGAAAAAATTCGCCGCCAGGAATTTCGCGATCTGGGGATCCACAGGCACCTGGCACTGGTCGGTAACGCCCGTAGGAGTGCAATTGGATGGAAATTGGGAGGGGTCGGTAAAATTAAGAATTCCGTTGCGCGCCGGCTGGGAAGGCACGGTATTAATGGTGGTCCCGCCGAGCGACTGGCGAAGCCCTTCATAATCTCCAAAAATAAAAGTGCGGCCTTTCCGAATCGGCAGACCCGCGGAACCTCCGAACTGGTTCCGCTTGAACGGCGGGATTACAGGCCCGTCGAAGAAATTCCTCGCATCGAGAGCGCTGTTGCGGAGGAATTCGTAGAGCGAACCGTGAAAAGCGTCCGAGCCCTTGGTTGTTTCGACGCTGATCACGCCGCCGGAAGTCCGCCCGTACTCAGCAGGGTAGTTGCTCCCAAGCACGGCTACCTGCTGCACCGCATCGATTCCCAGATTGTCGCCGAGGACGCTGCCCGGCGCTCCATTGGCGTAGTCATTGATGCTGATTCCATCCAGAATGTATGCATTCTGATCCGGCCGCGATCCGGAAATGCTGACGGCTGAGCCGAAGCCGCGATCCATGTTGCCGCCGCCGCTGGCGCTGCCGTTTTGCACGGACGAAACTCCGGCTTGCAAAGTCGCCAGAGCCGCCCAGTCGCGTCCGTTCAGGGGCGTGTCGCGCACGGTCGAGGAGTTGGCGCTGCCGCAAACGGCCGGGCACGGTTCGCTGACAAGCGCGGGAGGCGCAGCGACTCGCACTACCTGCTGCGGATCGCCCGCATGCATGGTGACATTGAGGACGCGCTCAACGCCCGCGCTTACCGTAATACTCGTCCACAGCTGAGTCGTGAAACCGGGAGCCGACGCGGTCATCTCAAAATTTCCGGGGGAAAGGTCGGGCACGTTGTAAAGGCCGGCCGTGTTGGTTGTAGCGGTTCTGGCCAGGCCCGTACTGACGTCTTTTACGGAGATGTGGACATCCGGCATGGCGCCGCCGGATTCGCCGGATACCGTGCCGGTAATCGATCCTCCGGCCACCTGCGCGCTCGCCGGCACGCTGAGAAAGAACAACGCGGCCAGTGTTGTGAGTGCGAATTTCAAGGAGACTCCTTTATGGTTTTCACGCAAGGCAGATAACACTCTCCACAAGAAGTCGAAACGAACCCATTTCCAGATTGATTATCTACCGTGCTGATGATGGTATTCCCCCAACCTGAATGGGACCTTAAGAACAGGCGGCTATTCTATTCCATTCGCCAAGACGATACATCCTTCCAATGGCGCAGAGAATCGGTGGCCCATTTCGTGCCCTTGTCCGAGTGACAAGACGTGCATGGATTCGGAATCTTGTATTTGTCCGTCATCGCCGGCGTGATGAAGGCGAACGTGTGCGCGCTCACGAACACCCCCGGAATCTCCGCCTCGATCTTGGGCATGTGGCAGGCCACGCAGGCGCTGCCTGCCGAGCCGTCTTTGTGATGCGTGTGTTCATCGAGCGTTGCCTCGCGCGGCCCGTTCCTGGAACCTGGTCCGTGGCAATCGAGGCATATTTCGCTCGCGGGTTTCCGCAGCTGCGCGTAATTCTTCGTGCCGTGGGCGTCATGGCAATCCGAGCACGTGACGCCGCGCCGATACATCACGCTTTGCACGAAATCGTTTCCCTGCATCCGGTTCTTATGTGCCGTGCCGTCGGGGAAATGCGTAAAGGTCAGCTCGCCGAGCTTGTGGTCTTCGAGCTGCCAGTAATCTGAAAGGTTCAGTCCCACATGATAGCCAACAGGCCAGTCATAATATTTTCCTTCGATGGGATTGGTCAGCGGACGCCCCTGCGAATGGCACTGAATGCACGTGTCACTGGCGTGGACAGAATCCATGCGGCCGGGATTCAGAATATTTCCGCGAGTGGCATGTTCGACATGGGCGCTCCCGGGACCGTGGCACCGCTCGCAGCCCACATTCCATTCCGCGACCTGTCTTGTGTGAATGTTGTAGTCCACCGAATGGCAGCCGTCGCAGGTCGGGCCCGTGGGCCGTTTCATATTGTCCGGGGGATAGAACGGTTCCCACCAGTCTCCTCCCTTGGGCACAAAATAGGGACGCCACACCTTGTTAGTTACGTCCCACTGCGCAGGCTCGGGGAAATAGTCGTCGCCGATTTTGGTGAAGTAGCGCTGCTTCCAAATGCTGCCGTAGACGAACGCAATCTGATCCTTCGTGAATTTCGGGCTTACATTATTTGTGGAAAGATTCGGAAGGATCGCGTCCGGGTGCTCGCGCGGATCGCGCACGACGTTGGCCATCGGAGTTATCTTCCAGCGCTCGTAAATTTCGGCGTGGCACTTTTCGCACGCGCCGGAACCGACGTAGTGCGCCGAGGCCGTGGTTGCAACCTGTTCGGCCTTTTCCTGTGGCGTTGCCTCGCCAAGGGAGCGAACGAAGAGAACTAGTTTCCACGCGTCGTTGTCGTCCTGGCCGCCGTGCGGATTTCCCAGCGCCGGCATTCCCGTTAGCCGCACGCCGTTCTGAATAATGTAATGGATTTCCCCGTCGATGAGAGATTGCGTTTCGGCCCGCCGCAAATCCAGTGCCCGCGGGTAAAGATTCTGCCCGACTCCCGATCGTCCATCCCCATCCGTGCCGTGGCAGCCCGCGCAGTGATTCGTGAAATTCTCACGCGCTTCCTGCAACAGCGCGGGGCTCGTGACCCAGGGATTCGTTTCCATCTGGGCAGTCCGAGGAATTCCAAGATTCCGCACGGCCCGCGCCACGGCTTGCTCAACAGCGGAGGGCTGATCCGCCGCGCTAAATCCCCGCCGGATCACATGCATGCCGTACGCAACAGCGAGAACCGCGATAGCCACCAGGGTCAAAAAAAATACTTTCGAGCGATTCATCCGATTCTCCGGCCGGAACGCAAGGACGAGCGTGCGAAACAGGTTACCAAATCAATCTGAAGGAAGCGTGAAAATCCGGCGTACTTCCGACGGCCGATTTGATTCGCTGCGCAGGTTCTGTTTCCATGTGTGGCTGGGAGAGCCTAAAATTATCAGCGGGCCGTTTCAGTACATTTTCAGGTTGCCGTGTTGTCATAGAGGTGAGCCATCGATGCATGTCCTGATCGTCGAAGACGAGAAAAAAATGGCGGAGCTTCTCAAAAAAGGTCTGGAGGAAGAAAACCATTCCGTCAGCCTCGCTTTCGATGGCCGCGACGCCCTCGAGATGGCCCAGGCTCTCGAATACGACGCCATCGTGCTGGACCTGATGCTCCCGGGGATGGAAGGCTTTGAAGTGGCGCGGCGGCTGCGCAGGGGAGGGAACAAAACACCGATCCTGGTCCTCACCGCCCGCGACACGGTGCCGGACGTCGTAAAAGGGCTCGACATCGGCGCCGACGATTACATGACGAAGCCGTTTTCCTTTGAGGAATTTCTCGCGCGGCTTCGCGCCGTTTCGCGGCGTGGTTCCTCCCCGCGCCCCACAGTTTTGCAAGTGGGGGATCTGGTCCTGAACCCTGCCAGCCATGTAGTTCGGCGTGCCGGGGAGGAAATTTCCCTGAGCCGGACCGAATTCCGTTTGCTGGAATTCCTTATGCGGCGTGCCGGCCGGGCCGTCCCCAGAAACACGATCGTCAATTCGGTTTGGGATTCGAACGACGACGTGGAGGAAAATACTCTTGACGTCTTTATCAGTCTGCTGCGCAACAAGGTGGATCGCGATCATAAGGTGAAGCTGATCCAGACCGTTCGAGGGACGGGATATGCCATTCGGGACGCCAGCAAAGAATAGAGCATGTTGACGCTGCCCATTCGAATCCGCCTGACCGCATGGTACTTTGCGGTCCTTGCCGTGGTGTTGTCCGCGTTTGGCGTAAGCGCGTACCTCGAAATGCGCCACAGCATTCGCCGGACGGTGGATGAGGAACTCGAAATCCGCGCCGAGGGCGTCCACCAGCTGATCGAGAGGGCCATCCAGCGCGGCGCCGAGGACGATCTGCAGGAAGGGCTTCGGGAGCATACCGAATTGCGGCAGGGAGGCGCACTATTACAGGTTTCCGACCAACAGGGCAACTGGATCTATCGATCCCCGGTCATGAGCGATTATGGAGTTCCCAGACCCACGACCATCCCGAAGGGCGCCACCGAATTTCTGGGGAAGGATGTCCCGCTCCGCATCTGGACCCAAAAGGTAAACGTGGGAGGCGAGTCCTACATCATCCAGTCCGCGTTCGAAATGGACGATTTCTACGAAGCTCTGGACCATTTCGCGCTGCTGCTCTTCATTTCCATTCCGTCGCTGCTGCTGTGCGCGGCGGCCGGGGGCTACTGGATCAGCACGCGCGCGCTCGCTCCGGTGGACCAGATTACGCAAACGGCGAGAACGATCAGCGCACAGAATTTATCGAGCCGGCTGGTTGTCCCGAAAACCGGAGACGAGTTGCAGCGGCTTTCGGAAACGCTGAACGGGATGCTCGAGCGGTTGGAAGCGGCGTTCAAAAAAATCACGCAATTCACGGCGGACGCCTCGCATGAATTGCGCACTCCGGTGGCCGTGATGCGGACCCGGGCGGAGTTATCCCTCCGGAAGGCGCGCTCCGCGGAGGAATACCGGGACGTGATCGCCGAGGTTCTCGCGGAACTCGAAAAAACTTCGGGGTTGATCGAACAGCTGATGTTTCTGGCTCGTGCCGATTCCGGAGCGGAAACGCTTACTTTCGCCCCCACGAACGTCGCGGAAGTTCTCCGGGAGGCCTGCCATCAGGGCAGCGCCCTGGCCGAAGCGAAACAGATCGCCTTTCAAGATCAAATATCCAGCGACTCGATGTGGATTGAGGGTGACGCCACTTCGCTCCGGCGGCTGTTTTTGATCCTGATCGATAACGCCGTGAAATACACCCCTGCAAACGGACAGGTCGAAGTTTCCTTGCACAGAAACGACGGCTTCGCGGTGGCGGAAGTGCGTGACACGGGTATCGGAATCGCCGGGGCGGATCTGCCGAACGTGTTTGAACGGTTCTATCGCGCGGACAAGGCCCGCACCCGCGAATCGGGAGGAGTCGGTTTAGGGCTCTCCATCGGCCGCTGGATTACCGAAGTCCATGCCGGGACGATTGAAGTGCGCAGTACGCCAGGTCACGGCTCCATTTTTCAAATTCGCCTTCCGATCACGAATACAGGCAGCTGAAACGAATTCCGCAGCCTGCCGCAGGGCCCCGGCGGGGTGTGCCCAAAGCACAAAATGTGACGAAATACCGCTTGACTTGACTTTCCTTTGGAACTAACCTGCCCCCATCAGATGGTCGGGTGCTGTCGATATATAATTTTTAGTATTAACTGAGTCCAAATCGAATAACTCATCGAACGCAACATAAGCAATCCTAAGCGCTGCGTGCATTATGCGGCGTTGGTTGGCGAGTGAGAGTACGCCGGGCCCCCAGGGTTGATCCACGCGATCCGGTCAAGATCTCGTGGCGATCTGTTAGTCCTGCCAGTCCGCTTACGGCCGGTTTTTTTTGGCGGACGAGAACAGGTCTATCTGCGTGTGTGTATGGGGATGCTGAATTTAATGGTGTTTTTCCGTGTTTAACGAAGTCGGGATTTAGGCAGGGGTGGGAACCGGGCCCGAATTAGAATTCAAACCTTACTAAACGAGAGGTCCAGAAATGAGTTTTGTAAAGACGACTAAGACGCAGTCTAGTAGCTGGTATATGAACATGTTCAAATTTTTGACTGTTACATTCGGTGTGCTTCTCCTTTGTTCGCCCGCGTTTTCACAGGGCAGCACCGGACGCATTCTCGGCACTGTCACGGACCAAAGCGGCGGCGTTGTGGCCGGCGCCACGATCAGCGTGGTGGACACCGCAAGAGGTCTGACGCGAACGCTGACCACGGATGACGCCGGGGAGTATAGCGCTCCCAACCTGATTCCAGGCAACTATACGGTTCGAGCCGAGGCCAAAGGTTTCAAGAAGATCGAGCGCCAGAACGTGGGCATTCAAGTCGGCCAGGAAATTCGAGTCGACTTAACTGTCCAGCCGGGAGAGCAGGAACAGACCGTAACGGTCACCGAAGCGGTCCCCCTGGTGGAGACGACAAACGCCACCCTGGGCGGCACGCTCGACAACTCGGACATCGTCGACATGCCCTTGAATGGGCGCAACTACCAGATGCTGCTCGGCCTGCGTCCGGGTGTCATGGTCCAGCCCGGCGGCGGACCATGGACCCAGAGCACAAATGGTGTCCGACCCGATGAGTCTCTTTGGATGGTGGACGGCGTGATTAACTCCAATTTCTTTGATTCCCGCCCCATCGGCGGTATGTCCAGCCCGATCACAGATGCGGCAGTAATTTTGCCAATCGACGCCATTCAGGAATTCAACACCATGGAGAATCCCAAGGCGGAATATGGCTGGAAGCCCGGTGCCGTGGTGAACGTCGGAATCAAATCGGGAACCAACAGCATTCACGGTTCAGCGTACGGGTTTTACCGCAGCGCAGCCTGGGACGCTCGCAACTACTACAATCCTGCCCCGGATGGTGGAACCTGTATCCTTAACCCCGGGACACCGTCCGCATGCGATAAGCTGCCAACGCAATTGAAGCAGTTTGGGGGCTCGGTGGGCGGTCCGATCATCAAGGATAAGCTCTTCTTCTTCGCCAACTATGAAGGTCTTCGATCCTTGGTCGGCAATGCGCTTGTCGGCACAGGGGGTATTCCGGAGACTGTTGCGCAAACAGTCGCTGATCCAGCGGACAGTTTGGTTGATGCCATCGATGCTATCGCAGCATCGCAAGGCGTCAACGCGCTGAGTGCGGCTAGCTTGAAATTAGCAGCATGCACTAGTCCCACCGTCACCGGTGGCGTAGTGACAACGAACGCCACCTGCACGGGTCTTCCATTTTTCCCGGTTAACACAAACACGTCGGGCCCGGGAGGTACGTCCTTCATCAGTTTTCTTCCCAACACCAACGTCAGTGACAATGGCGTAGCGAAAATTGACTATCACATCAACGACAAGAACACGCTTAACGGCTTGTTCTTGGTCGGCAACTATCGAGGAACTGGAGAAGATCATCCCTTCGTAACGGCGGCTTTCCTGGACGTTTTTAACATCAGGACCTATACGGGTTCCGGCACTTGGGACTATACCCCCAACTCCAACATGGTAAACGAATTGCGATTTGGCTATAACCGTATGCAGTATTCGATTACGACGAACGATGCCAGCCTCACGGATCCTCTCACCACCGGCTTGAGCGTTCCTGGGTTGCCGGATATCGTCATCACCGGCTTCAACACGATAGGTACCTGGCATAACCGTCCTCAAACGGAAACACCGAACCCGTACGAGGATTTCCAGGATTCTTTCTCGTACTTAAAGGGAAAGCACTCCTTCAAATTCGGCTATGAGTACACACACATCGAGGCCGATTCCAACATTCCGAATTACGGCCGTGGCCGCGTTAACTTTACGAGCCTCGAAAATTTCTTCTTGGGAATTCCCAAAGCTGGCAACGGCAAGGCCGGAACACTTCTCCAGGGCAGCGCCAATCGATCCATGACCTGGTCGAATAACGCCCTATTTGCTCAAGATGACTGGCGCATCACTCCGAAAGTAACCCTTAATTTGGGTATGCGTTGGGCCTACGTATCGCCGATCAGTGCCTCCAACAATCTATGGGGCAACTTCGATCCATCGACCCTGACCGGGCTGGTACAGCAAGGCGCGCCGGGGTACAACACCATGTGGAAGCCCGATTACCATGACTTTTCTCCACGCGTCGGTTTTGCGTGGGACGTTACAGGCAAGGGAACCACTGTGGTCCGTGGCGCATTCAGTATCATGTATTCGGCTTTCACTGCGGTGCAGTGGATGAACCAGAACGATTTCCAGAACGATAACTCGGTTTCTCTCGCCGCTAACCCCACCGGCGCCGACATCTACGGAAATGGAATATTGGTCGCTGCCGGCTCGTCGAGCGGGATTCAGGTGAAGGCAGCAAGCCTGAGCGCCTCGAGCATCAACTGGAACGGAACAGTGTTTCCGCAGATCACGGGCAATATCTCATGTGGCGATGGCGTTGGGGCCCCTGGCTCTATTGCTGCGAGTACCTCACCGTGCGACCTCATGGGAGTGGACCCGAATCTCCGGGTTCCCTACATTATGAACTACAACGTAGGGATCCAGCATCAATTCGGCAATAACCTCTCTCTTGAGGTCGGCTATGTCGGCAACCGCGGTGAAAGACTGGTTGGCTTTACCGACGTCAATCAGGCGCCACCCGCGACGGGCGTCAATCCGTACGGCGTCCAGTACCCATGGCTGGGTTTCATCAATGTGATGTCGAACGATGTCCATTCCAATTACAACAGCTTGCAGGCGACCCTGACGAAGAGACTTTCTCACGGGCTGTCTTTCATCGCCGGATACACGTATGCTCATGGCCTCGACAACGGTTCCTTGAATCGCTTTGGACTTCTCCCGCAGAACAGCACGGATCCAGGCGCGGAGTATGCCAGCAGCGACTTCGACGTCCGGCACCGTCTCACACTAACGGCGACGTACAATATTCCGGGGATCAAGGGCTTTGCCCAGGCATTTGAAGGCTGGCAAGTCAATGCCATCGTGAACCTTCAGAGCGCCCAGCCCTGGACAATGAACGACACCAATGACAATTTCAACGTTGGAGGGAACGGAGATCTCGCTTATCGGTGGAATTTCGTCGGGAACCCCGCCAACTTCGGTTCCGGCAAGAATTCCATTCCCTATTGCTCCGGTCCGGGTGTTTGCTCCCAAACCAGCGGCGCATACGGAACAACGACCTTCTTCCCCACCGCCCAAGCCAATACAATGTGGAATCAGTGTCTAACCGCGGATCCGGCGAACCCGAACAGCAATCTTGCGGCACTTGGTTGCTTCGTGAACGGCAACGCGGTGATGACTCCTCCCAACCAAGGAACGTTCGGCGATATGGGTCGGAATACTTTCCGCGACTCCGGGTTCAGGGACATGGATTTCTCCGTGTTCAAGAACTTCACGTTCAAGGAACGGTATAACGCCCAATTCCGTCTTGAAATCTTCAACATATTCAATCACCCCATTCCTGCGAATCCGTACGGCGCATCGAATGGCTTCAACACAGGGAATGATCCCTCGGGCGCGGCAATCAACTCCGCCGGCGGCTCGCCATTCGGCGCCGGCCCATCCACGCCGGACGGCGCAGCCGGGAATCCGATCATCGGGTCGGGCTCGGCGAGGGATCTACAGGTTGGTCTAAAGATCACGTTCTAGCTCCGTCAGGCGAAATCAGCTTGGCAACGTCGAGGGGGGTATAACATCGCCCCCCTCGATTTTTTGTCTGACAGCCGCTCTTGGCTGCTCTCTTTTGCTTTGCCGAGCATATGCGGGACAGTCAAGAATGGCTGTTCTACAAAAAACGGATTGACATTGAGAGTCGTCTTCTGTAACCTGCCCCCTCTTATGAAACGCGACGTCCAGATGACCATGCAGGCTTGTCTATGTTGTTCCTGCTGTCCTTGTGTGTCTTCTGGCGCCGGGAGGCTTACGATCTAAGTATCCGATCATAAGCCGGGCAATCTTGGAATCCCACCGCCAGAACCATGCTGGCGGTGGGATTTTTCTTTTTGGGCCCTGTTTTTCGCGAATCAACAACGGCGATGCGGGAAATTCTAGAGGAGAAGAGATTCATGCCCCGACTGAATACAAACAGAGGGATTTGGAATGCAGGCGCA
>Ga0182024_10011853_pt1 | contig 17388 bp, 14 predicted proteins | sample P32metaG_FD_120480 | JGI IMG/M metagenome (GOLD analysis project Ga0182024, IMG submission 120480) | Permafrost microbial communities from Stordalen Mire, Sweden - P3-2 metaG (Illumina Assembly) | ecosystem: Environmental > Terrestrial > Soil > Wetlands > Permafrost | place: Sweden: Stordalen...
GGCCGGCTATCCGCCGGAAGATACGCTCGACGACGCCGACGTCGCCGCGGCGAAATGGTCTTTCGAGAACGACCGCGCCGCCGGCCGCGGCTCCGACACGCTGCCGGGCGCCAAGCGCCTGTTCCTGCCGATGCACACCGGCCGCGGCCGGGTCGGCGTGATCGGCATCGACAACGACAAGCCCGGCCCGCTCCTCACCCCCGACCAGCGTCGGCTGCTCGACGCGCTGATGGACCAGGGCGCGCTGGCGATCGAGCGCGTGCGCCTGGTCGAGGACATGGATCGGGTCGAGCGCACGGCCGAGACCGAGCGATTGCGTACGGCGCTGCTCACCTCGATTTCCCACGATCTGAAAACGCCGCTGGCCTCGGTGCTCGGATCGGCGGGCACGCTGCGCGACCTTGCCGACAGGCTCACCGACGCCGAGAAGGTGGAACTGCTGGCGACGATCATCGACGAGTCCGAGAGGCTCAACCGATTCATCGCCAATCTGCTCGACATGACCAAGCTCGAGTCGGGCGCGGTGACGCCCAAGCTCGCGCCGCACGATCTGTCGGAGATCATCGGCTCGACCTTGCAGCGCACCGTCAAGATCTTGCGCTACCACGACGTGCAACTCGACCTGGCGGCCGATGTGCCGATGGTGGCGCTCGATGCGGTGCTGTTCGAGCAGGTGCTGTTCAATCTGCTCGACAACGCCGCGAAGTACGCCGCCGCCGGCACGACCATATTCATTCGCACGTGGTGCGATCGGGAGTCGGTTTCGCTGCAGATCATCGACGAAGGAGAAGGCATTCCGCCGAGCGACCTGGAGCACATCTTCGACAAGTTCTATCGCGTGCAGAAGACCGATCAGGTGCGGCCCGGCACCGGTCTGGGGCTCGCCATTTCGCGCGGCTTCGTCGAGGCCATGCACGGCACGATCGCGGCGGCCAATCGCGCCGACCGGCACGGCGCCGTCTTCACCGTCACGCTGCCGATCGCCGATCAAGGCCGGCGCCTGGACGCCGCCGCATGAGCGCGGCGCCGCTCCGGGTCCTGGTGGTCGACGATGAACCGCCGATTCGCAAGCTTTTGCGCATGGGACTGAACGCCCATGGCTATCAGATTCTAGAGGCGCCCAACGGCAAGACCGCGCTCGAACTGCTCAGCCAATCGCCCGATCTGATCATCCTCGACCTCGGCCTGCCCGATATGCAGGGTCACGAGCTCCTGCGCACCATCCGCGCCCGCAACGAGAGCGTGCCCATCGTCGTGCTGTCGAGCCGCGGCGATGAGGCCGGCAAGGTCCAGGCGCTCGATTTCGGCGCCGACGACTACGTGACCAAGCCGTTCGGCATGGACGAACTCCTCGCCCGGTTGCGAGCGGCACTCCGTCACCAGCTCCAGACCCACGGCGAGCGGCCGGTTTTCAAGCTCGGCGAGCTATCGGTCGATCTGGTCCGGCGCATCGTCAAGATCGGCGACAGGGAGATCAAGCTTTCGCCGAAGGAATACGATCTCTTGCGGGTGCTGGTGCAGCATGCCGGCAAGGTGCTGACCCACAAATTCCTGCTCGGCGAACTATGGGACGATCTGACCGACGCGCAGTACCTGCGCGTCTATGTGCGGCAATTGCGACAGAAGATCGAAGCCGATCCCGAGCGGCCGGGCTACATTCTCACCGAAACGGGAATCGGCTATCGGCTGCGTGCGCCGGACTGAACCCCGCATCTACATTCCTTACATCCGGCGCCGTGCCGCCGGGGAGCCCATGAAAATCTCGGACTTTCTGTCTTCGGCTGACGTGACGATCGACGGCGCCTTCCCCGACAAGCAGAAGCTCCTGTCGGAGCTGTCGCGCAAGGCCGGAACGAAGCTCGATCTGCCGGGCGAGCGAATCTTCTCCGAATTGATCAAACGCGAGGATCTCGGATCCACCGGCGTCGGCAGCGGCATCGCCATCCCGCACGCCAGATTTCAGCAGATCGCAGAGCCGTTCGGAATGTTCGTTCGCCTCAAGAAGCCCATGCAGTATGATGCCATCGACGGCAAGCCGGTCGATCTTGTCTTCCTGCTGTTGTTGCCGGACAGCGCCGGCGGCGAGCAGCCCGGCGCCCTGGCAAGTGCTGCCCGCAAGCTCAGGGACCAGAAGGTCGCGGCCGCGCTGCGCCGCGAGCGCGACAGCGACGAGCTGTATCGGATCTTGACCGCCGATTGAACTCAGGCGCGTGGCGCGCCGGCATGCGGCGAGACGTCTGCACCATTGCCGTTGCGCCGTCCAAGACCCATAGTGAACACCGTTGCTCAACGACGAGGACACATGACATGGCCGACGAACTCATCCTCTACACCAATCCGCAATCGCGCGGCCGCATCGCGCGCTGGATGCTCGAGGAAACCGGCCAACCGTACACGGTGGAGGTGCTCGATTACGGAACGACGATGAAGGCGCCGGCTTATCTCGCCGTCAACCCGATGGGCAAAGTGCCGGCGCTGCGGCATGGCGATGCCGTCGCGACCGAGACCGCGGCCATTTGCGCCTATCTGGCCGATGCTTTTCCGCAGGCCAAGCTCGCGCCGCCGCCCGGCGATCGGCTGCGCGCGCCCTATTACCGATGGTTGTTTTTCACCGCCGGTCCGGTCGAGGCGGCGGTGAGCAACAAGGCGCTGGGTTTCGTGGTGCCGCCCGAGCGCGAGCGGATGATTGGCTACGGCAGTTTCGCGCAGGCCATGACCACGCTCGAAGCGGCGGTGTCGCGCGGCCATTATCTGGCCGGCGACAGCTTCACCGCCGCCGACCTCGTCGTCGGTTCGCAGCTGGGCTTCGGCATGATGTTCGGGACAATCGAGAAACGGCCGGCCTTCGAGCAATATTGGCAACGGATCAGTAGCCGGCCGGCCTGTCTGCGGGCCAAGGAACTCGATGACGCGCTGGTGACGCGGCAAAAGGCCGCCGGCTGACAATCAATCAAGGTCAGATTGAGGCGGGCGGTGGGATATCGCTCGCGATTGCGCCCGCAACGCACCGGTCGAGAACCCGGTTTATAACAATTTAAGTCTGATGTTACGGGGAGGACCCGCAAAAATACTAGAAGCCTTCTCGCTCACGGCGTAAGGTTGTCGTCCTGCAACCGTGGGAGTGTGTGAGCGTTGAAACGCAGCGATATTCCGTCGACCGGCGGGCTGGCATCGTTTGTAGCGGCGGCTGAGCACGGCAATTTTACCCGCGCCGCCAACGAGCTCAACCTGACTCAGGGTGCGATCAGCCGGCAGATACGCGAAATCGAGACGCACCTCGGCATTCGATTGTTTTCGCGCATCCGCCAGCGCGTCGTGCTGACGGATGCCGGAAAGCTGTATCTTTCGCACGTCAAGAAGGCGTTGGACGAGCTTGCCGACGGCGCGCAGCGGGCGGCTTCGCTGTCCAACAGCTCGGTCCTGCATCTCGTGGCGCTGCCGACTTTTGCGGCGCGTTGGCTGATTCCCCGTCTGTCGGAGTTCCAGAACGGCAATCCGACGATTTTGGTCCAGATCACGACGCGTCAGGAGCCGATGAACTTTGCCGTCGAACCATTCGACGCTGCGGTCTTCCACGGCTTGTCGCATTGGCCCGGGACGACGTCACATCATCTCATGGACCTGGACATCGTTGCGGTCTGCAGTCCTCGATTGAATGCAAACCGTGCGATCAAGACACCAGCCGATCTCGCCGAACTCCCGCTGCTGCATAAGATGGGCACGCCCAACCTCTGGACGGAATGGATGGCCAAGGCGGGCGTCAGTCCGAACGGACCGCTTCACGGCCACACCTATCAGAACTTTGCCATGGTCGCTCAGGCCGCCGTTGCCGGGCTCGGCATCGCGCTGTTGCCGCGCTGCGACGTCGAGAACGAAATCGCCGCCCGACAGCTGGAGATCGTCGCCGGCGAATTCGTGGCGACAAAAACCTCCATCCACCTCTTCCTGCCCGAGGCACGCGCCGGTTCAAGCGCGGTTCGGGCGTTTACCGCATGGCTGTTTGACGAAGCGGGGAAGTTCAATTCCGGCGACCACCACCGGCCGCACGACAAAGAAGCGGCGCGCCGGCCCCAAGGCAGACACAAATCCCTCGCCGACGCCGCAATCGCGGCGCCGCCGCGCAAAGCGGGCTGACCGCGGCGCACGCTAAGCCGCGGCGCGCGGCCGCGGCCCGCTCAAGGCAGCCGCAGCAGCGGCTGCCCGAGCCGGATTCTGGCTCCCTCCCCTACGCCGTCGCACAGCGAATAACCGTCCGGGGCGAACACGATCACGGTCGAGCCGTGCTGGAACCACCCCAGCTCCTCGCCCTTGCGGAAGCTCGCATCGCAGTCGATGACATTGGGTCCGCGATGCTTGAGGTTGAGCAGAACATCGAGAAAATGCAGGCGGATGCTGGCGACCAGCACGGCAGCCACCAGCACCAATGTCACGCTGTCGCCGGTTGCGGCGAGCGTCGTGCGGACGACGGCCCGTTCGTTCTTGCAGAACAGTCGTTCGATGCGCTTGAGCGCGATCGGGTTGACGTTCCAGGTATCGCCGGAGACGTAGAGCACCTGCTCGACGCGGCAATCGTGCGGCGCGTGGACGCGGTGATACATGCTCGAGGTCAGTCGCAGCGTCACATAGCGGCCGTCGCGGTACCGCTCGACCAGGTCGCGGTCGCCCAGCAGGTCTTGCAGCGTGTAGGGAAATCCCTTGGCCTGATACAGGCTGGTCCCGGCGATGGTGCCGCAGGCGCCGACGATCGCATCGCATGGGCTGACCAGAATTTCGCTTCTGCCGTCGATCGGCCGCGCGCCCTCCTTGAGCTCGCGGATGAAGCAGTCGTGCATGCTGCGGAAGCTGGTTTTCTTGGCCTCACGAAGGTCGAGGTCCGAGAACAGCCGCCACAGCCCGATCGACACGTCGCGCACCAGCGGCTGCTCGATCTGGCTGAGCCACCCGACGAACCGGGTGGCGAGCCGGCGCGGAATCCGGTTGGTGAGGAGGAAGTTGATGTCCTCCTGCCCGAAAAAACGCCAGATTTGCGAGCGGACCGTCATGGCTTTGTAAACCGTCATGGCTTTGTAAGATGTTCCCGGTACACCCCGATTCGATGGAATGGGGCGCGACGACGATTGCCTTTTATGGCCTGGGTGCGGCGGCGGTCGCGACCTCGCTGGTCACGCTCAGCCGGCGGCTGGAACTGTCCCAGGCCAAGCACCGCTCGCTTGCCGGGCACGCGCGGATGGCGCGGCGGCTTGCCGCCCTGGTGCCGTTCTACGACTACGATGAGGCGCGGTTCTTCGACTCCGACGACGCGCCGGACGAGGCCGTTGCGCGGCGCCGCGCCGGCTTTGCGCGGCTTTCGGCGCTGTACAAGACGCGCTTTGCCGAAACCATCCGCCAAAGCGCCGAGGCCGGCGAGGACATTTCCGATCTGCAATTCACCGACGCCTATCGGGTGCCGTTCCAATATGCCCGCATGGTGCGCAGCCACCTGCCGGCCGCGGCCTTTCTGCAATCCAGCGCCGGCGTGACGGTCACCGATCTCGACGGCAACCGCTTCTACGACCTCACCGGCTCCTACGGCGTCAACGTCCTCGGCTACGACTTCTACAAAGGTGCCATCGAGCGCGGCGCGGCGCGGGTGCGCGACCTCGGCCCGGTGCTCGGCGCCTACCATCCGGTAATCGCCGAGAACGTGAGGCGGCTGAAGCAGATTTCCGGGCTCGACGAAGTCTCGTTCCACATGTCGGGCACCGAAGCGGTGATGCAGGCGGTGCGGCTGGCGCGCTACCACACGCGGCGCTCCAATTTGGTGCGCTTCTGCGGCGCCTATCACGGCTGGTGGGGCGACGTGCAGCCGGGCATCGGCAATCCCGTGCCGGCGCATGAAACCTATACATTGCAGGATATGTCCGACGAATCGCTGCACGTGCTGCGAACGCGGCGCGACATCGCCTGCGTGCTGGTCAACCCGCTGCAGGGTCTGCATCCCAATGCCAACGCGCCGAGCGATTCCGCACTGGTCGACAGCGCGCGCGGCGCGCATTTCGACAAGGCCGCCTATTCGGACTGGCTCAAGCGCCTGCGCGCGGTGTGCAGCGAGCGCAACATCGTGCTGATCTTCGACGAAGTGTTTGTCGGCTTCCGGCTCGCGCCCGGTGGCGCGCAAGACTATTTCGGCGTCCGCGCCGATCTCGTGACCTACGGCAAGACGCTCGGCGGCGGCCTGCCGATCGGCGTGGTCTGCGGACGCAAGGACCTGATGAAGCGATTCCGCGATGACCGGCCGGCCGACATCTGCTTTGCCCGCGGCACGTTCAACTCGCACCCCTATGTGATGGCGGCGATGAACGAGTTCCTGCGGGCGTTGCAGACCCCGGAGATCGCGGCGCTCTACCGCGATCTCGATGCCACCTGGACCGAGCGGGCGGCGCGACTGAACCGGCGGCTGCACGAGGCAGCGCTGCCGGTGCAGGTCGCGAACATGTCCTCGATCTGGACCGTCTGCTACACCGAGCCGTCGCGGTACAATTGGATGCTGCAATACTACCTGCGCGCCGAGGGGCTGGCGCTGAGCTGGGTCGGCACCGGCCGCCTGATCTTCAGTCTCAATTACACCGCGGCCGATTTCGACGCGGTGGCGGATCGCTTCGTCGCCGCCGCCAAGGCGATGCGCGACGACGGCTGGTGGTGGCACAATGCGGCCTTGACCAACAGGTCGATCAAACGGACGATCCTCAAAGAGGCGATCGCGCGGCGATTGTTTCCTGCAAGCGACCCGCGGACACATTAGCCGCACGTGTCAAACGCTGTTGTTAGACGCCGTTGGTCAAATCCGCTCCGGCGCTTTCAGCTCGGCCGCGGCACTTCCTCGATTTCCACCTCGGCGTCTTCCTCGTCCTCGTCCCAATGGTGCAGGCCGATCTTCGGGTCGATCAGTTCGCCGCGCAGCAGCGCCAGCGGCGCCTTGTGGTAAAGCTTGATGTCGTGGAACGGGTCGGTCAGGATTTTGGTGGCCCAGACCAATCCGGTCTGCACGTCCTTGACGATGAACAGCTGGAAGGTGCGGAACAGCACGCCGCCGATGCCGAGCGCCAGCCAGATCGTCGCGACCTGGCGGACGAACTCGGTCTTGCTGGTGGCCGGCGTGAACAGGCCGAAGAAGGTCGGGTTGAAATAGAGCGGCACCGGCGACAGCGCCCAGATGCTCAACAGCACGACCTTGCGGCGCAGATTGTAGCCGACCTTGATCTCTTCCTTGTATTCGTGGCTTGCCTTGTTGACCTCGTCGTAGTCCTTCGGCTCGAAGAAGAAATGCCCGGACTGCCGCGTGGTCATGGCCACCAGCCAGCCGGCGAGCGCGGACACCGCCGGATCCTTGAAGATCATCACATAAGAGAACAAAAAGCTCATCGCGCTGACGAAGTGGAGCGATTGGTTGATCCGGCTGTGATGATAGTAGCGGTGATCGTCCCATCGCTGGGTCCGAAGCGCCTCGAGAAAGTTTTCCATCGGTCTCCCCGTCGTGCGGTTGCGGTGTGGTTATGGCGATTCGATGAATCCCTTGTGACAGGGACGCAACAGGACAACATCCGTCGGGCAGCGTCGGCGAAAGGCAGGCGAACGTTGGCCGGCGCAAACGCGGCTTTCAGCCCGCGGCGCGCGCCGCCGGCTCCGGCGCGTGGGCGGCGCCAACGCCGCCGTCCTTGGCGATCCGGATGAGCGAGAAGTGGCCGAATGGCGGCATGGCGCGCCGCTCGACGAGCGTCATCCCCGCCGTCCGCGACGCCCATTGCGCGTAGCGTCGGAAGGAAAATTCGGTGCGCCAGCCGAGCTTGCGCGCCGCCGGCTGCAGCCAGTGCTCCAGCGATCGCCGCGGTCCGGCTTCGGCGCCGATGCGGCTGACCAGGACGATTTCGCCGCCCGGCTTGAGCACGCGGGCGAATTCGTCGAGCGTTGCCTCCGGATTAGGCACGGCGGTAATGACATATTGCGCCACGATGACGTCAAACGAAGCGTCGGGGAACGACAGATGCTCGGCATCCATCACCCAGAGCCCCTCGACGTTGCTGAGGCCGAACTCGGTGACGCGCTCCTGCGCCTTGCGCAGCATCGGCTCGGAAATGTCGACACCGCAAATCCGGCAGTCGCGCGAGTAATGCGGCAACGAGATGCCGGTGCCGACGCCGACTTCGAGGATGCGCCCGCCGACGCGCTCGGCCGCCGCGATTGCGGCCTGCCGGCCGCGCTCGAAGACCGCGCCGAATACCAGGTCATAGACCGGCGCCCAGCGCGCGTAGGCTTTGGTGATGGTGTGGGTGTCGAGGTCCGTCTCCGACAGCGCGTGCATGCATGCCCCTTCCTGTTGCAACACCGCCCTTGCCGGGCGGCCTTCATAGCTCGGAGCGGTTTCCCTAACCCTGAGCGGTTTCAGTAACCCCGGAGATTTCCGGTTCGCTGTCGCGGCCGCCGCCGGCCACCCTGCGGGCGTGACCGATGAATTGCCGGGCGCTGTTTTCCCACGAGCAGTTGAGCGCGAAGGCGCGGCAGGCGTCGCGCGGCAGCGTCAGAGCCTCCAGGCAAGCCGCGCGCAGATCCTCGCGCAGAACGCCGATCGGGTTGCCGGCAACGACGTCTTTCGGGCCGGTGACCGGATAGGCGGCAATCGGTACACCGCTGGCCAGCGCCTCGAGCTGGACGATGCCGAAGGTGTCGGTGCGGCTCGGAAAGACAAAGACGTCCGCGGCGGCCAGGTGCGAGGCCAGGACCCCGTTATCCATGTGGCCGAGGAACTTGGCGTCAGGAAACCGGCGCTTGAGCTCGGCCTCCTGCGGGCCGGTGCCGATCACGACCTTTGTGCCCGGCAAATCGAGCGCAAGGAACGCGTCGATATTTTTTTCCACCGCGACCCGCCCCAAAGTCATGAAGATCGGGCGCGGCAAGTCGAGCGTGATGGCGCGGTCGGGCCGGAACAGCTCGACGTCGACGCCGCGCGTCCACATGCCCAGATTGCCGAAGCCGCGCCCGCTCAACTCGGCCATCAGCGACGGCGTCGCCACCATCGTCACGCTGGCGGCGGCGTGGAACCGGCGCAGAGCCGCGTAAATCCAGCTTTGCGGAACCGGCGAACGCGCCGAGATATATTCCGGAAAGCGCGTCGTATAGCTCGTGGTGAACGGCCGGCCGCGGCGCCGGCAATAGGCCCGCACCGCAAAGCCGATGGGACCTTCGGTCGCGATATGGATGGCGTCGGGCCGGGCCGCTTCGATGCGCGCGGCAATGCGGCGGCGGCTGGGCAGAGCGAGCCGCAAGCCCGGATAGGTCGGCACCGGAAAGGACGGGAACCCTTCCGGCGACAGAAAGTCGATGGTAACGCCGAGCCCGGCCGCGGCGCGGTGCAGTGAGTTGAGCGTGCGCACCACGCCGTTGACCTGGGGCTTCCAGGCATCCGTTGCAATGAGAACCCGCATCAAACCGCACTCCGCCGAGAGCCGACGATCTGATTTACGAATCGCATGCGACAACAATTGCCATTTCATGTCTCAGCAATATGACGGTCATGAATTCATGGCGCGCCGTTTCACGGCGGGCCCCGATGCGCCCACCTTCGTTACATTGCTGTTACAAACAAATGAAAGGGTGCCGGGACGATTCGGCCGATGGAACAACCCGGTCGCCGAGCACGTTGAACTGCATCGCCACCTGCATCGCCGCTTTTCGATCCATCGCCCGCAGAGCTCATCACAGCGAGCTGAAGCCACACGTGACGAGCGCCAAGACGATCATCCGCAGTTTGGGCCGGAACCGGATGAGCGTGGCGATCAGCCTGTTGATCGTCGCCGCCGCTTTTTTGATTCTCTATTACGTGCTGCGCGATGTCGACGTCGGCAAGGTCATGACGGCATTTCAGGCGCAGTCCCGACCAAAGATCGTGGTCGCCAGCGCCTTCGTCGTGGCGGGCTATGTCACGCTGACGTTCTATGATTTCTTCGCGTTGCGCACCATCGGCCGCGATGCCGTACCGTTTCCGGTCGCGGCGTTTGCGAGCTTCACCAGCTATACCATCGGCCATACGCTCGGCGCCGCCACGCTGACCGGCGGCGCGGTACGGCTGCGCATCTATTCGGTGTGGGGCCTGAGCGTGCTCGACGTCGCCAAGATCGCGCTGATCACCGGCATGACATTCTGGCTCGGCACGGTGTTCGTGCTCGGCGGCGCGATGACCTATGCGCCGGAAGCGGCCGCCGCCGTCGACCACCTGCCGACCTGGATCAACCGGCTGATCGGCCTGTCGGGACTGTGCGGCATCCTGTGCTATCTCGCCTGGCTCGCGCCGCGGCGGCGGGCCATAGGCTACGCGAACTGGAAGATCGTGCTGCCGAATGTCCGTTTTACCTTGGTTCAAATCGCCATCGGCGGGATGGATCTCTGCCTGGTAACATTGGCGTTGTTCAACCTGCTGCCGCCGAGCCCGCCCGTCGACTTTGTCAGCGTACTGATCATTTTCCTCACCGCGACGCTCCTTGGAACCATCAGCCACGTCCCCGGAAATCTCGGCATCATGGAAGCGGCACTGCTGATCGGTTTGCCGGTGTTCGAGAAGGAGGGGCTGCTCGCGGCGCTGCTGACGTTTCGCATCCTCTACTTTGTCATCCCGGTATGCCTCGCGATGCTGGTATTTGGCCTGCGCGAGCTCAGCTTGATGGCGCGGCCGACAACGACGCAATGATGGTAACGCGCAGCGCAAATGCTTTCGGGCAAGCCGCGCGCCTCCGCCCTGCCGCACAGCAATGTCCACACCCCGTAACTTGTAAGGCGAAGGCGCCCAAGTTAAGGTTCGGATTGGTGGATTGGGGCTGCGGTAGCGAGTGGGGTTATGGCTCCAAGGGCGTGGCAACAATATCCACGGGGACGGCATCGGCGCTCGGCAGCAGTTGTTATTATCGGCATTGCCGTCATTGCCGCGACGCCCGGTGAAGCGGCGGCCGAATCCATCGACGCGGCGCTCGCCCGGGCCTACGAGAGCAACCCGCAGCTGAACGCCCAGCGCGCCATCGTGCGCCAGAGCGACGAAGGCGTCGCGCAAGCCCTCTCCGGCTATCGGCCGACACTTTCGGCAACCGCCAGCGTCGGCCGCCAATATACCAACGAGACCGAAGTCTTTCCGCCGATACCCGGCACGCCTTTGACAAAAGGGGCGTCGGTCAAGATCAGGGGCCTGACGACGCCGGCCACGGCCGGCGTCACCGGCGCGCAGACGCTGTTCAATGGCGAGCGCACCGCCAGCAGGGTGCGGGAAGCCGAGAGCCAGGTCTTCGCCGCCCGCGAGACGCTGCGCGTCATGGAGCAATCGGTGCTGCTGGCCGCGGCGACGATCTACATGGATGTGTCGCGCGACTCCGCGAATCTCGAGGTGCAGCAGAATAATTTTCGTGTCCTGGAGCGCATGCTCCAGGACACCAACCAGCGCTTTTCAGTGGGCCAGATCACCTCGACCGACGTGGCCCAGGCCGAAGCGCAACTGGCCGCCGGCGAAGCGAGCCTGCACGCCGCGGAGTCGACGCTGGCGACAACGCGCGCCAATTATCGGCGCATCATCGGCAACGATGCGGCAAATCTGGCGCCCGCGTCGGCGGTGGAGCGGCTGGCGCCGCCGACGCTTGCCGGCGCAATCGCCCTTGGCGCACAGCAAAATCCGGCGGTCACGGCGGCCATGTATAATGTCGATGTGGCACAGCTCGAAGTGAAGATCGCCGAAGGCGCATTGTGGCCGTCGCTGGCGCTGCAGGGCAATGTCCAATATCAGCTGCAGTCCAACATCACGACGCCGCGGCAGTATACCGAGTCGGCGTTGCTCAATCTTTCGGTGCCGATCTATCAGGGCGGCGCCGAATATTCGGCGATCCGGCTCGACAAGGAAGCCGTGGGCCAGCAGCGCCTGAACGTCGATCAGGTCCGCGACCAGATCCAGGCCAATGTCGTGGAGGCGTGGGGCCAGCTGCAGGCCTCGCGGGCGCAGGTCGCGGCGGCCGAGCGGCAGGGCGCCGCCTCGGAACGAGCGCTGACCGGCGTGCGCAACGAGGCGCTGGCCGGCCAGCGCACCACGCTCGACGTGCTCAACGCCCAGCAGGCCCTGGTCAATGCGCGGGTGAGCCTGATCACCGCGCAACACGACCGGGTGGTGGCCTCGTACAGCTTGCTCTCGGCTGTCGGGCGGCTGTCCGCCCAAACGCTCGGTCTGCCGGTCGCGGTTTACGATCCCACGGTGCATTATCATCAGGTGCGCGATTCCTGGTTCGGCCTGCGCACTCCGGACGGTCAGTGAGCGGCCCACGAAGCAAAGCGATGACCGCACCGCCTTCACAACCAATGCCCCCCATTCGCTTGCGCATCGGCGTCAGCGGTCATCGGGTGCCGCCAAAATTGCCGGAGGATGCCGCAGCGCCGTTGCGCGCCGAGCTTGATTTGATTCTCGCCGCGATCATCAACGCCGCGCGCAGCGTCGAGAACGAGTACTTGTCGCAGGTGCCGGCGCGTGAAGCAGCCATGGCGCGGGATTTCGTCATCGTCTCGTCGCTGGCGGAAGGGGCCGATCGCATCGTAGCCGCCGCCGGGCTCGAAGCCGGATGCAGGCTTCGAGCCGTGTTGCCGCTGGCCCGGGCCGAATATGCGCGCGATTTCGAGACCGCCGCGTCGCGCGACGAGTTCGATCAGCTGCTCGCCCGGGCTTTTGAGATTGTCGAACTGGACGGCGCCGCCGACCAGCGCCCGCGCGCCTACGAGGCGGCCGGGCTGTTCATGTTGGCGAATATCGACGTGCTGGTGGCCATCTGGGATGGCGAGATCGCCGCCGGCGTCGGCGGCACGGCGCAGATCGTGGATCGCGCGGTTGCGGACGGCACCATGGTGCTGTGGATGGAGCCGACTCATCCTTATGGCATCAAGATGGCGCTGTCCGGCGCGAGCGGCGCACCGGGTGTGAACGGCGGCGCGTCGAAGGAAAAGTTCCGGACTGTGACGTTGGCGACGTTGGCGCAGGAGGTCAGGAAAATCCTCGCGCTGCCGATGGAGCAGGCACGCCAATCGGCGCAGCCAGGACCGGCGCCCGCGGCGGCAGCCCATCCGGCGGCTTTTGCATGTTCCCGCGATCACCACCTGTTCGGACCGGGCCCCAAGCGCCTGCTGGCGCTCGATGGCGGCGGCGTGCGCGGGGCGTTGACGGTAGCCTTTCTCGAGCGCATCGAAGCGCTGCTCGGCCGACACTACGGCAAGGATGTCCGCCTCGGAGATTACTTCGATTTCATCGGCGGAACCTCGACCGGCGCCATCATCGCCGGCGCGCTGGCGCTCGGCTATCGCACCGAACAGGTCAAGGACTTCTATGTGAGACTGGCGCCCTCGGCCTTCAAAGGCAGCCGCTGGCGCATTCCCCTGCTGCAGGCAAAGTTCGACGCTTCCGGCCTGCGCACCCAGATCGAGGCCGTGGTCGGCACCCGCGTCCTCAAAAGCACCGACCTGATCACCGGGTACTGCCTCATCACCAAACGCATGGATACCGGCAGTCCGTGGATCTTGGCAAACAATCCGCGCGCACCGTATTGGAAGAGCACCGGGCACGGTGAAATCGGCAACGAGGACTATCCGCTGGTCAACCTGGTGCGCGCCAGCACCGCGGCACCGCATTTTTTCGATCCGGAACTGCTGCCGATCAGTCACAATCAGGCGCTGTTGCCGGACGCCGTGGCCAAGCCGCTCAAGGTATCGCCGGCGCGAGCCCTTTACGCGCTGCTGGAACGGTTGGGCCTGCGCAAGCGCGTCGACATTGACCAGAACTCCTACGGACTTTTTGTCGACGGCGGCGTGACGCCGCACAACAATCCGTCGCTGGCGCTGTTCCAGATGGCGACGCTCAGTCCATTCAACATCAACTGGCAGACCGGCCCGGATCGTCTCACCATCATGTCGGTCGGCACCGGCACCTATCGGCCCCGGCTGTCCTACAAGAACCTCGGTTTCGCCCGCTTTACCAAGCTCGCCTTTCACGCCCTGATCTCGCTGATGACCGATGCCGAGGTGCTGGTCCTGGCCCTGATGCAATGGCTGGGCGAATGTCCGGCGCCGTGGGCGATCAATTCGGAAATCGGCACACTGGCCAATGACGCGCCGCCCGGCGGCAAGATGTTTCGCTTCCTGCGCTATGACGTGCGGCTGGAGAAGGATTGGCTGGCGCGCGAACTCGACTACGCGGTGAGCGACAACGTGCTGGCCGGCCTGCGCGGCATGGACGATCCCGAGTTTGTCGCGGAGCTGTATAAGATCGGTTCTCTGGCAGCGGAAAAGCAGGTCAAAATCGAGCACCTGACAGGCTGACGGCGCCGCGCTGTTGTGCGATTCCAACCCGGGCACGCAAGCCGCCGCGCACGTGATCGCGACACCAATTCAAGCACGCCGTTGCAAAGTTGTCACAGCGCTTTTGATTCTGCCGACCAAAGCCTTTGCCGGTCTATCGGCCGGGATCGTCCATGCTACGGTTGCAGACGGGTCAGGGTGCGGAATCCGGTTTCTGGTTTCGCGTAACCGATACAGGGGTTCATTTGTATCGGCGGGGCAGTCGTGAAAAAGTGTTTCCTGCTTGTCAGTGCGTTACTAACGCTCGGCAGCGCCACCGCGGCCGCAGATGAGTTGGTGTTCGCGCCGGCGGCGCACATCGATTCGGCGCCACCTTATCTCAGCTGGTCGGGATTTTACGTCGGCCTCAGTGGCGGCTACGCTTTCGGCAACTCGACCGTCATATATTCACCCAACGATCCCGCGGCGGCGCTAGGCACATGCGGCGGCGGCCCGTCAGGCGCCGGCATACCGAAAGGAACATGTATTCCGAGTGCTGATTTTCGCCGCGACGGCCCCCTGGTCGGCGGCCAAGCCGGCTTCAATTGGCAGGTCACCTCGCGGTGGCTGGTAGGCGGCGAGCTCGACTACCAGTGGGCCGATTTCACCGGCAGCGCGATTTCAACGTTTCGCCTCGGCGCCGTCGGCACGACCAACGCGATGGCGAAACAGACCGTCGAGTCGTTTGGAACGGCCCGGGTGCGGATGGGCGTGATATTCACCAATCCGCTGCTGTTGTACGGCACAGCCGGCCTCGCCTTCGGTCAGCTCAGTGAAACTGTCAACATGTATGCGGGCGGCACCGGCGCGGTCACGTCGGGAGGCTTCTCGTATTCCTGTATTGTGGGCGCCTCGTGTTTCGCCGCTTCGTCGAACAAGATGGTCTTCGGCTGGACCGCCGGCGTCGGCGCCGAGTACGCGCTGACGACCTATCTGACGGCGAAGACCGAGCTGCTGTACGTAAGCCTCGGCAGCCCACAACCGAACGCTTTCGCCCAGGGCGTCGTCGGCGGCACGGCACCGGCGTCATTCGCCGCCAATTTCTCGCAGGCGACGTTTTTCGTCCTGCGCGGCGGCGTGAGCTACAGGTTCTAGGCCATGGTCAAGATGTTGCACAAACCGGGCGGCTTACAACGAGTGTGGGAGTCGTCGATGTGGATTCGTATGTTGCTGATCGGCGCCGGCCTGTCTGCGGCGCTTGGCGCCTGCGCGCTGACCGATCCGGTCGACGGCCGGTACGATACCGTGAGCCGCAGCCTGGCGAAGGCCCGCAACGAATCGATTTTTCTGAACCTGATCCGCGCCAGCCACGACTATCCGCTCAGCTTTTCGACCATCGGCAGCGTTTCGCCGCAGATCACCAACACCACGACCGTCGGCTTGCCGACCTTCTTGTTCGGCCCCCATGTCGCGCCCTACGCGACCGGCGGCGCCGCCATCAGTTCGCCGCTGTTCACACCGGGACGCGATACCATTTTCAACAATACGACCGCCAGCAATGCGACGGCCGTCCAAACTCTGTTCCAGGTGAGCACCCTCGAGACCGGCGCCTTCTACCAGGGCTTTCTGCGGCCGATCGATTTGCAGACGTTGAATTACTTCATTCGTCAGAATTACCCACGCGAGCTGCTGTTCTGGCTGTTCACCGATTCGTTCGAGCTGACCCTGCCCAACGGCCACTACGGTTATCGCTACGCGCCGCCGGACGATTATGGCTGTTCCCGACTGGATCCACGGCATCGCTGCTTTGTCGACTGGGTCCACAACGCCGCATACACCGGCCTGACCGTGGAAGAAAAAAGTCCGGCCTCGGGCGACGCCAAATCGAAAATAACCTACGCGCGCTTCTGTTTCAACGAAGTCCTGGGTCAGCAGGCGGCCGCGATGGTATCGCGTGAGCAATTGGCGGCGGCCACCCATGATCTGGACGTCCAGACGACGCTGATCTACAACTCCAATTACGTCTGCGGCTCCGACACCTGGAATCCGATGGCCACCGCCAGTCAGGCGCAGGCCGACATTCTGCCGCTGCAGCTCGGCCCGATCAGTTTCAAGATCGTTCCGCGTTCCGCCTATGGCGTCTTCGAATTTCTCGGCACGCTCATAAAAATACAGCAGGAGCACATGCTGCCGTCGCGATTTGCCTACATTCCCGCCAATCGACGGTATGCCGAGCAGTTGCCGACGCTGCAGACCGTTCCGGAAGATCGAACACTCATGGAAGTCGAACGCAACCTTGGCGGCGAATGCTTCGTCCATACCTGGTTCGAAGACGGCGACTATTGTGTGCCCGAGGAAGCAGAGACCACCAAGCGCCTGTTCAGCTTGTTGGCGCAGCTCATCGCGATTCAGACCCAGGCGGCCGATCTGTCGATCCAGCCGGTCTTCCACGTCACCCAATAGCGCCCGTTTCGGTGCGGTTGGGGGGGCGCGCGCCAGGCGCGATCAGGACCTGAGCCTGTCGCGTCGAAATCGCGCCGAACAAATTCCATCTCCGGCTCGCCGGGGCGGCCTTCAATCACCGCCCGGTGACCGCGAGCATCGCTTCTTTGATCTTTGCCATCGCGTAGTGACCGACCGTTTCCAGGTTGATGTGCGGCAAGTTGGGCATCTCGTCCGCCGCCACGACGCAATCGACGATCGCCGGACCGTCGGCCTGGAACGCCTCGTTGATCTCGGCGAGCAACTCGCCAGGCTTCGTGGCCCTAAATCCATGGCCGCCGCACGCGCGGGCGAACGCCGCGAAATCCGGGTTGGGAAACTCGATAGCCTCGCGGTAGGCCGGCAGGCCGGCCGCCTCCGCTTCCAGCGGAATGAGGCCAAACGACGAATTGTTGTAGATCACGACCTTGACGGGCAGCTTGTGGTGCACGGCGGTGAGGAATTCGCCCATCAGCATGTTGAAGCCGCCGTCGCCGCAAAGCGCGATGACCTGGCGCGAGCGATCCAGCGCCTGAATGCCGTTGGCCTGACCGAGCGCCGTTCCGACGGCGGCGTTGTTGAATGAGCCGA